>Ga0075424_100000640_pt1 | contig 28013 bp, 21 predicted proteins | sample SoiMethybrSBSTD3_FD_75301 | JGI IMG/M metagenome (GOLD analysis project Ga0075424, IMG submission 75301) | Bulk soil microbial communities from a Populus tree surrounding site in Tennessee, USA - Soil MetaG P. TD hybrid SBSTD3 | ecosystem: Environmental > Terrestrial > Soil > Tree plantation... | reverse complement strand
ATGCAGGCCGAAAATCCTAAATTGGCCCGGTCGGAATGGTATTGGTTCGCGGCGGTGATTCTCCTCGGGTTCATGATTCGGCTGTTCCGCTTGAGCGTTCAGAGTCTCTGGCTCGATGAGATGACCAGCATCCAAGTTGCTCAGAGGTCACTGCCCGAGATCTTGAGCGGCTGGGCGTTCAACAATCATACGCCGCCGCTTTATTATGTTCTCCTCAACCTCTGGTCTAAAATCATACCCCTGACTGAGGCGGGTCTTCGGCTCCCGTCTGTATTGATCGATCTGCTTAATATGGTGCTACTGCTTCGCCTTTGCCTACGTTTCACCCCACGCATCAACGCGTTTTTTATATTGTCGGCCTACGCCGTATCTCCGTTTATGATTTATTATTCCCAGGAAGGGCGGATGTATACCTTGGCCGTATTTTTTGCCCTTGCCTACAGCCTCTCTTTGGAAAAATTATGTCGTGCGACAACCGGCTTGATCGCTGGGAGCCTCCTGTCTGGAATTTTGCTCGCCCTTGGTCTTTACACGCACTATTATTTCCTGTTTTTCGCCTGCGCAGTGGTGCCGCTCGCTCTGTATGCGACGAGGAGCTCTCCGAAGCACATGGCTGCGGTATGTTGTTCCGGGCTAATTGCGGCAATCTTGTTCTTGCCCTGGATCCCTATCGTGATCCAGCTGGCCGAGTCAGGAGGGCAACCCTTCCGAAGATTCCATCTTTCGGTGATTCCCTATACTTTTTTTCGCTTCGTCGTGGGCTACGCGGTCTTCCCCATCAACATCGATACGAAGCTCCGTTTCATGGAAGAAGTGACGGCCCATGCACCCGAGCTCATTTTGGTCTTCTCTCTTTTGGGACTGCTCGGTTACTACATTCTCATGCACTCGAGAGGACCGGCCCGGCCGCTTTTTCTCTCACTGGCCTGGGTCGTATCCGTACCCATTCTGATCGCGCTCGTCGTTTCGTTCAAAACCCCGGTGCTGAGCGAGCGCTACTTCATCATCCTGTTTCCATTCTTTCTGTTACTGCTGATCGGCGGGCTGGAGCTAAAGCGTGCACGGCAAATGCAAGCCGTTTGCGCGCTTGTCGCTTTTTTAATCCTCGGCGACCTGGCGTATTTCATCAATCCGAATTTCGGCAAGGCGCAATGGCGGAGCGCGGCGGAATACGTCTCCACAATTGCCGACGGCGACGTCATTTTTGTCGAGCCGGACTACGCCGCCGACGTATTCAAGTATTATTTTAACCGACCGGACGACGTGTTCCGCTTAAGTCCGCTAAAAAGTCAGGAGGACGTGCAACTCGATGAGTATTTTGAAAAGGCCGTACGAAATCATCGTGAAATTATCCTGGTCACTTCCGGACCATTTTTCGATAAAGGCTACTCGAGAGTGCTGAGACGTATCGCGATAGAAAAAGCACCAAAAGTATTTCCGCTCGAGACGGGGATCACGTGCGTGAAATGGGAAATCAACAGGGACCAATTATCGAAGAGCGCCGTCGGTGCTTTCGCACGCTCGCCTTTATAAGCCTCGAAGTTTAAGCATGCAGATGGACGCGATCATTTTGGACGGCGATCAGAGATCCGCCCTCGCGGCGACACGCTCGCTGGGAAGGAGAGGCATGGCCGTCGCGGTGGGAGCGGAGTCCGATCGATCCCTGGCTGCCTGCTCGCGATATTCCCGGGATCGATTTCACTACCCATCGCCCTATCGGGACCCGGATAGCTTTTTTAACTGTATCGGAGATTACGCCGCGCGTCATCGGGGCGCCGTCCTCTTCCCTATGACCGATGTGACAGTTGGAGAGCTTTTGCGGCGGCGACACGAACTGCAGGAAATGGTTACGCTGCCGTTCGTAGATTTTGAGCGTTACGCCGCCGCCTCCGACAAAGCCAACCTGCTGGCCATTGCGGAAACGCTTGGCGTACCCACCCCACGGACCATCTTTGCGGGCAACGACAATACGGATATCGACGGAATTGTCGCGGGGGCGACGAAAATCGGCTATCCGCTGGTCATCAAGCCCAGCATGTCGCGGATACGAACGAGGAACGGTTGGATACAGGCTGGCGTCAGATATGCCGAGGATTGCGAGGCGCTTCGGCAGGAATTGGAGAGAGAAGCTTGTCGCTCTGTCCCTCTTCTAATACAGGAGCGAATCGAAGGTCCCGGTATCGGCATTTTCCTCCTTCTCCATAGAGGCGAAATCGTCGCGAAATTCGCTCACCGGCGAATCCGAGAAAAGCCTCCGTCGGGCGGCGTCGGGGTCCTGTGCGAAGGCATCGAAGCGCCAGTCGAAGCGCTCGACAGCGCGACAAAGCTCCTTCAAAAATTCGATTGGACCGGTGTCGCCATGGTCGAGTTCAAATTGGATCGGCGCGACCGTCGGTTTAAGCTGATGGAGATCAATGGCAGGTTTTGGGGATCGCTCCAGCTCGCGATCTCTTCAGGAGTCGATTTTCCTTATCTTCTTTTCCAGCTCGCCGCAGGAGAGAAAATCGACCCTCCACGAGGTTATGATGTCGGCTTACGCTCGCGATGGGAACTGGGCGATCTCGATCATCTCTTCCTCCGATTGAGGAAAACCCCTTCGGAGCTGGCCCTCCCCGCGGATGCACCGTCGAGGGGAAAGGTACTGAAGGAGTTTGCGTCGGCTTTCATCGATCCTTCCATCCATCACGAGGTTTTCAGGTGGAGCGACCCCGGACCGTTTTTCTTCGAGGCGCAGCATTATCTAAGCGATCTCATCTAATTTCTTGCTCCAGCTTTCCATGAAAATTTCCATGGCCCTCCGCTCCGGCTTGGCGCACTCGACCTACTTTTTTGGATGGATTTCATGGAAAATCCGCAAGGTTCGCGACGGTTCTCTTATTTTGGCTTATCACCGCGTTCTTCCAAAAGGTGATGCCGCCGAGGGCGTGCAGCCGGGGATGTATATCGATTCCCGCCGATTCGGGGCCCATTTGAAATTTCTCCAGCGGCATTTCAGCCTTCGGCCGCTTGCGGCGCTTACGGACGAGACGCCCCGGTCTCCCCGGTCACAAGTAAAGCCCGATTGCTTCCTCACCTTCGATGACGGATGGAGAGATTTTTACACCTACGCATTTCCAGTTCTCAAGGCATTCCGGGTCCCCGCAACGGTCTTTCTCCCCACGGACTATATCGGCAAAGAGCAATGGTTCTGGACCGATCGGCTGGCCCATTTCTTATCGAAAAGAGACGAGAGAGTAGGCTTGAATCGACCGAGTGAAAATATCACCGTCAACGCGCTGGAAAATCTCAACGGCTCACAAGAGGCTCGGCTCGAAAGCGCGATAGAAATATTGAAGCCGCTTCGCGCCGAAGAGATCGAAAACAGTTTAAAGGAGATTGCCGCGCGATGGCGAGTCAGTTCAGGGCCCTCGGGCCGTACCTTTCTCACCTGGGAAGAGGTGAGGGAGATGGCGGATTCGGGCCTCGTCGCCTACGGTTCGCACGGTGCAAGCCATCGCATTCTAACGACGCTATCCGAAACGGAAATCGAAAAGGAGCTGCTTGGTTCCAGAGACAAGCTCGTTTCCGAAGGCGCCGTCACGGGCGACTTCATTCCGTTCTGCTATCCCAACGGGAACTATAACGATAAGATTCTTCAGCTGGCCCGAAGGGCCGGGTACGCCCTGGCGGTTACTACCGACAACGGTTGGGTCTTGGGCGATTCCGATAGATTTCGCCTTAAAAGAATCTGCCTCCATCACGATATCAGCTCGACCGATGCGCTATTGGGCTACCGAATCGCCCAAGGTCTATGATCGCGGCGTCGCGAATTTATGCTCCGAGTTTGCCACATTCTATCGGGCGATCTTTGGGCCGGAGCGGAAGTCATGGCCTATCATCTCCTGAAGCAGCTCAGAGAATCTAAGGATGTCGATCTCTTCGTTATCTTATTGAATCATGGAAAACTTGCCGGCGAAGTGGAGAAGCTTGGCGTGCCGCTCGCGGTCTTAGACGAAAAGCAGCTCTCATCGCCCCGGATGTTTCAACAAATCAGGCGCTTCCTCGACCGGCACGCACCCCATGTCGTCCACTCGCACCGTTACAAGGAAAATTTCATAGCGTATCTCTGCTCGCGTGCCCACAAAGGAACCCGACTGGTTTCCACCCAGCACGGCATGCCGGAGCTTATCGGGCGGAACGCTTCATTAAAGTATCGTCTGATCGCAAGGGTCAACTTCTTTCTTCTCGCGCACAGTTTTCACAAAATCGTGGCGGTATCCGACGATATAAAAAGAACGCTCACGAACGAATGGGGCTTCAGCGATGCGCAAGTCGAGACGATACCCAATGGCATACCGATCGAAGCCCCCCGTCACGGTCCCGATGGTGAGGCCTTTGTCATCGGCTCCTGCGGCAGATTGGTGCCTGTAAAGGACTTCCCGTTCATGGTGGAGATCGCCCGAGAGGTCGCGAGGTCTACGGACAACGTGAGGTTCGAGCTGGCGGGGGACGGACCGGAGCGGGAGAGTATACGGCATCTCATTGAAAAGTACGGCCTGGAGAAACACTTCCTCTTGCGAGATTATGTCGAAGACGTCGCGTCATTTTATTCCGGCCTGGATCTCTACTTAAACACCTCGCTCCACGAGGGAATCCCAATGAGTGTTCTGGAGGCAATGGGGCACTCGATTCCCGTAATTGCTTCCGATGTCGGCGGGATGGACGAGATTCTCGAGAATGGTGTTGAAGGATATTTAATCAAGGGAAGAGAGCCAAAGGCTTTCGCCGATAGATGTCTGGAATTGTTCCGCAACGAACGCTTAAGAACAGAGATGGCGGAGGCCACGCGGGTAAAGGTAACTCAGAAGTTCTCGGTCGATCGGATGGCGGAACGGTATCATCGCCTTTATCTGGATCAAGCGGCTCGTTGTCAGTGACGCGCAGGAACGAGAATGGTTAAGCGCCGCCTGAAAGACGGATTAAAAGACATCTATTGGGGTTTCTATGGCTTGGGTCTAAGAAACCCCGCGCTCAGAACCCCCCCGAGGAGCTTTCTTTTCGTCTGTAAGGGGAATATCTGCCGGAGTCCGTTTGCGGAAAGATACGCGATGGAGATGGCTCGCCGTATGAACTTACGCGACAGTAAATTCCTCTCCGTGGGCCTAGAGGTTTCGCAGAGTCTTCCGCCGCCGGCAGAGGCCGTCTTGGCTGCCGCCGGTTTGGGCATCAATCTCGAAGGGCACCGGTCCCGGGAAATCCGCGACGGAATGTTGGCAACGTCCGATCTGATCGTCGTGATGGATGTCCCGCAGCTCATTAATCTGAGGAGACGCTACCCTTGCTATGAGGATAAGATATTTCTCCTGCCGTTGTTTCGCCCAAGGCATCGCGCGAATGGCACGCGCTTTTCGCTGTTGAATATCGAGGATCCGTACGGCAAGCCGGTGGATCACTATCGCTTCTGTTTTACCGCGATCCGCCATTGCCTCGACGTTCTTTTTCAGCAGATTCTCATCCTGCGGGAGGCGCCATGATCGAAGCATTGTTTTGGGCATCGGCCCTCCTCGTTGTGTTCGCGTATTTTGGTTATCCGATCTCGCTCTCGGTGGTCCGTCTCGTGCGCAAGAAGAGCATCGCGAAATCTCCGACTCTCCTCGACGTCACCGTGATCGTCACCGCCTTCAACGAAGAGACCCGCATCGGGAAAAAGCTCGAGAATACACTGGAACTGGATTACCCAAGCGAAAAACTTCAGATCCTCGTGGCATCGGACGGATCGACCGACCGGAGCAATGAAATCGTCGCCGCCTACTACGGTCGGGGCATCGAGCTGCTTGCGCTGGAAGAGCGCCGCGGGAAAGAAAACGCGCAGAAGGAGGCCATCAAGAAGGCGCGGGGGCAGATATTGCTCTTCACCGATGTCGCCACCTTTATGGGCCCAGACGCATTAAAACAGATCGTCTTCAACTTTTCCGATCCTTCGGTCGGGTGCGTCAGCAGCGAGGATCGTCTTATCGGCAAAGACGGAAAGCCGACCGGCGAGGGCTTCTACGTTCGTTACGAGATGTGGTTGAGGCGTCTGGAGTCCCGAGTCGGCTCGCTCGTCGGATTGAGCGGCTCGTTCTTCGCCGCGCGGAGAGAGATATGCCGCGATTTTTCGGCGGAATTACAGAGCGACTTTGGCACCGTTCTGCAAAGCGTCAGGATGGGGTTGAGAGGCGTGCTCGATCGGGAAGCGATCGGCTACTACGAGGATATCGCCGATGAGCGGCGTGAGTTCGACCGCAAGATTCGCACCGTTTTGAGAGGGCTTACGGTTTTTTTTCGAAACGTCGAATTTTTGAATTTGTTCCAATATGGCCTATTCTCCTATCAATTTCTTTGTCACAAGCTGTTGCGATGGCTGGTCCCTTTTTTTATGGGTGTTGCGTTTCTCTCGAGCCTCATTCTTTCATTCGGCTCGCTGTTCTTCATGGCTTTATTCCTTGCGCAAGTAGGTTTTTACGGTCTGGCTTTGTGGGGTTGGAGCGGCTCGGAGGCTTCCAGTGTTCTGTTGAAGATTCCGACCTATTTCGTCCGCGTGAACGCTTCCATCCTCGTCGCGTGGTGGCGATATCTGCAGGGACAACGGATCATGATGTGGACTCCTTCGGAGCGATAGATGCGCGGCGAGCCCCAGAATTCTCTCGATTGCGCTTCGGACTGTCACATAACCGCAGGCCGATTTGTCATACCAATGAAAGACCTGAAAGCGAAAACATTCTTCGGAGTGTTAATTATCGTTGCCGCATTTATGACGACTAGCAGTCTCACCAACGGACACGATTGGGGGGACGATTTCGCCGGATATATTATGCAGGCGCGCGGTGTGACCGAAGGCATCTCTCAGCGTTTTATCGAATCGAACCGCTATACCATGCGGCAATCTTCTTATCCCCTTGGACCGATCGCTTATCCATGGGGATTTCCCGTCCTATTGGCGCCGCTTTACGGAATGTTCGGACTCAATATCATTGCCCTAAAGTCTGTTGGCGTGTTGTTTTTTGTTCTTTTTCTAGGAGTGGTTTGGATCGGATTTCGCAAGTATCACGGCGATCTCTGGTTCTTTTGTCTCGTTTGCCTCTTGTTTTTAAATCCCCATATCGTCGGTTTCACCGATAAGGTGCTTTCGGACATACCGTTCCTTGTATTTTCAACCACGGCGATTGTGATGATGGGTCGATGGCTTATCGACAGAAGGCCATTTTTTTCTGAAACCCACGATGCCATTCTTCTGGGAGTGGCAATCGCCGCAGCTTTCTTCGTCAGAATCAACGGCATCTTACTGTTGGTAACGCTCGCGTTGACGCAGCTCATCTTTCTAGGCCGAAGACTCGCGGAGCATGGCTGGCGAAAAGCTCTAAAGCTTGACTTTCGGCAGGCTGTTTTATCCGATAGCCCCGATGAGGCCCCCGGTTATGTTAACGTCCTTCCTTACTTGTCATTTTTTGCAGCAATGACCATTTGGAGAATCGTGCTACCTAACGTCGAGTCATACGATTCGTCCATGTTGGACGATTTATCTCTGCACGTCGTAAAAAACCACGTCCTTTACTACTCAGATGTCATGTCTCTGTTTTTCGCCGGCGTTCCTCACGCGCATTTACTCTACGGCGCAAGCATCGTGGCGGTTTTAGCGGGAGCGCTAAAACGATTTAAAAGCGATTATCACATTATTGTTTATACGATATTAACTTTCCTGCTCTACATTTTGTGGCCGGCGACTCAGGGGCTTCGTTTTCTTCTTCCAATTGTGCCGTTTTATTGCTCGTTCGTTCTCACCGGTCTTGAAGTATTTCAAGCAGGAGAGACGCGCGTAGAGCGAGGCTTTCGAAAAACGGTTTGTCTGCTTCCAATTATTTTCGTCCTCACGTATTTTACCATGCACTCGGTTCATAGTGTTTATGTAAATCTTATTCGCCACCGTGAGCGTTCGGCCGGCCCGTTTTCGCTAGGCGCGAAAAGCATGTTCTCGTTTATCCGCCAGAACACCGACAGTAACAGCACCATCGTATTTTTTAAGCCGCGGGCAATGACGATGCTCACCGGGAGAAAATCCATCATGATCAACACTATCGAGCAGCTTTCGCGTGGAGACTATTTGTCGATCTATTCTAGCGGGTCCACTCCGGATCAAATCTCGGATGAAGCGTTAATTCAGCTCGTGAAGCAGGAAAGAGCCCGTTTAATGTATGAGAGCAGCGAATACCGCATTTATTGTCTCACCACCAAGGAGGCGGCGGCGGGAATTCCGCGCCGCGGATGTCCTTAGGCGCTCGATGCTTAGTGCGGCGTTGAAAGGGCTTGAGGATGACGGTTCACTGCGCTTTCAGGCCGCTGGGGCCGGGACTTGGGGGAGGCGGGGGGGAGAAATTCGCGGATACTCCAATGACTTCGTTGCCTGTAATATACGCGCCGCAAACCGTTCCGAAGGGTCCGCCGCTCGGTACATCGCCGGCGTAGGAGGAGCGCTTGAAGTCGGCGGGGCGATTTCCGGTCGGATTGACGAAGGCCGGATTAATGGAAACCGAGTGGGTATCGACGCCCGAGAAGCTTTTCCAGGCCGAGAGCGTTGTGCCGCGGATAATGCCTTTGTTGAGCCACGGCGTCGATTGCGTGGAATAATAACAATTATAATCGTAAATAAGCGTCGCGGTTGGGACCGTGGATTGAACATCGGTAAATTTCTGACCAGCCGTCGTGTGATAGAAAAGGTTGTTATACGAGGTCTCCGGCCGGTCTAGAAAGTCGGCATACTCGACCCCGCTATTGATGAAGGTATTATTGTACGCAACGGTCGGATTGATGCCGCTGCTTTGCCAGGAAATAGCGCCCGACTTGTTGTAAAAAATGTTCTGGTAAATATTGATCTGATCGACGTTCCCGTCCTGATTGATTCCGCAAAATCCGGCGGCAGTTGGGAAGATCGATGAGGGCCGAAAAAAGTTTCTCCTGATCTCGATGGTCCGCCCTATTTGGTTTCCAGTATCTTTGGGCCGAATATCGCAGCCCCAGTTGTCGTAAAATTCGTTGTTCTCGATGATGGCGCTGAAGTTATAGCCCATCACCGCCGACCCGTTGGCGTTCTGCTCGCCCCATGCACTGTTATGAATGAGGTTGTTTTGGATCGTGATATTATACGCTGTCCCAGTCGTGTCGATCATGACGACGGATCCCTGATTGATGTGCGGTCCGCCGCCGCCCAAATCCGAGTTTTTCACAACGACATCGTGAACGCCGCCGATGAGCACTTGACCGTAGGTCTTGAACCCGCTGACCGTGACGAAGTTGGCCCCGATGCCAATGGCAGGATTGGGATAATAACAGGCCGCGCCGCCTTCTCCTCCGGCACCCGTACAAACATTGATACTTGTATCGCCGGGGTTGGGATTGTATTGACAGCGCCCTGCCTGTGTACAGATTACCGGCTGCTCTCCAGGATATGCACTAACAACCGTAGGTTGTGCCGCGGTGCCACTGACTGAAATTGCCAGCGAACCACTGGAGGTATTGTTCGTCGTACGAATATAAGTCCCCGCGCGCACGTAAAGCGTATCTCCGCCTAAGAGATTAGTAATCGCGCTCTGGAGAGTCTTGTAACCCTGGCCGTCCGAGCCGGAGCAATTACGATTGGCGATGCTGTACGTCGATCCGGAGCAGTCGGCCGACAGGTTGCCATCGAGGTAAAAAGTCTTTCCCCAAACCTGAGCGGCAGAAAAAACATAGATGAAGAACACAGCGACGATCCAGCTCAGTTTAACCCGGGTTTTCATATCCTCGGCTTCCTCCAACGAACGATTAGCACAGAGTTACGAGCGTGATTATACGCAAACCGCGACTTTCTACAAATTACCATTTTCCGACGACCGGCAAATCTCCGGCCTGGCCGAAAGTGGCGCAGAGGTCGACTAAGCAGCCGTCGAACACTCCGTTGCCGTTGAAGTCCAGGAACCATTCGCCGGTCGACGGGCGGTAGACGCCGATATCGTCGCTGCCGCTGCCGTCCCAGTCCCCCACGACGGGCACATCGCCGGGCGCGCCGAAGGAAAGGATGCAGACATCTCCTTTACACCCTCTGCCTATTTTTCGGTCTCCGTTGAGGTCAAGAATCCACTGCAGCGTGCCGGGTCGAAAGACTCCGATGCGTGTCTTTCCTGTACCGCTCCAGTCGCCGACCACGGGAAGATCTGTAGCGGTCCCGAATACCTTGGTGCAGGCATCTGATCTACAGCTGTCGATGTTGTGGTTGCCGTTCAGGTCGAAGAACCACTCGTGGGTGCTCGGGCGAAAGACGCCTACTCTCATTGACCCTTTGCCGGTCCAATCACCTATTAAGGGAATGTCCCCAGAGCGCCCGTAAACGAATGGACAGGGGTCAAGCCCGCATCCCTCGAGAGTTCCGTCTCCATTCTGATCGATATACCAGGTCGCGATGCTTTGATCGAAGACGCCAATGAGAGAATGACCGTTGGTCCATTCCGCCGGTATCGGCGTGTCTTGCACGTCTCCAAAGGATGCGATGCAGGTGTCTATGGCGCATCCGTCAAATGTCCCGTTAGCGTTTGAGTCAAGCAACCATTCTCCTGTAGCCGGACGGAATACACCGAGTAAAGAAGAGCCCGAGGTGAAATTTGCCGTGACTGTAGTATTCGATGAGATCACGACCGAGCAATTTCCGGTCCCGGTGCAAGCCCCGGTCCAGCCAAGGAAGCTCGCGCCCGCAGCGGGCACCGGGGTCAAAGTCAGTGACGAGCCAGTTGGATAGTTCGCTGCACATGTCTGGCCGCAATCGATTCCGGATGGAGCGCTGCTCACCTTGCCTCGTCCGGTTTCGTTGACGGTCAGAGTATAACTCTGCGCAGCAAACGTGGCGCTCACTGAGCTGTTGGCGTTCATCGATACCGTGCACGAGCCCGTACCGGCACAAGCCCCGCTCCACCCGGTAAAGGAAGAACCGCTCGCCGGCGCCGCTGAAAGCGTAACCGATGTGCCGGCGCTGTAGATTTCAGAGCAATCCACGCCGCAATTGATCCCAGCCGGATTACTGGTAACTGCTCCGGTGCCCGTTCCGGCGGAAGTGATGGAATTTATCAGGCTGACGGAAAGCGTATACGACGATGGTACAAGCTGAAAATTGGCCGTGCAGGACTTGCTGACATCCATCGTCACCGAACCGTCCGAACAGTCCGTATCGCCGCTCCAACCGGTGAAGGTAGAACCGGCGGCGGCCGTCGCGGTCAAAGAGACAACGGTTGCTACGCTGTAAGTTCCCGTGCAGACCGCGCCGCAGTTGATTCCGCCGGTGTTGCTGGTCACTACTCCGGTTCCAGTCCCGCTTTTACTGATCGTCAATAGAGCGGTGCCGACGCCGGCCGTTGTGGCGCACGATTCGTTCGAATAGCCTGATGTGCCGCCGCCGTTGAATGCCCTCACTCGATAGCAATAGGTACTTGCATCAAGCAACCCCGTATCAATATATGAGGTAACGTTGGTGCCGGTCGCACTAATCAGGCCGTACGTGCCCGCAACGCCGGCTTTGCGCTCGATCCAAAATCCGTCTTCGTTGTTGGAATTATCCGTCCAGGACAGTTGCAATTGAGCCGCAAGAATATCGACAGGTTGGTTGATGGCAATTAATAACAGCAGTCCAACGATGCATTTAATAAAAAGGAGCGCCCGAACTGTCATCACCAACCTCCCAGGAGCTTGCCCGTTGTGAGAGATGCGAGCTCCCAGGAGGAAGCAGCATTCGCTCGGCGGCCCTGCCACCATGCCTCCGATAGTGCAAGAGGTTTAGGCCAGTGGCTTTGCGTCCCATCTTTTCAGATGGTTTGCCTTTATCGGCAAAGCTCAAAATGTCTGTCGGTTAGGTAAGCAAAGCAATGATAATGCCAGGGAAGGCTGCTCCTGAAATTACTCTGAATTATCGATAGTTAACCGTTTTTTACCTCGTCTTTTCATAGGAATGTACTAAAGCGTTCTTTGACAGATTTTGTTATTGTCACCATTTGCTGCTGCCCGTTTGTGTAGGGTTTATCAGTCACCGAGGGCCTTCCTACACATTCCGGATGAAATTCAAATGCGAAATGCAAGGAAGCTAAAAGAGTGCAATTAAAGTGAATTTGGAGGAACCATTCATGAGGCGAGTTCTAATCATAGTTTTGATGGCGGTTACGGCAGGTTTTCTTGGACTGCTCCTGTATCAAGGTGTCTGGGAGAGTCGCGAGGTCAAGCGCGACCGTTATATGAAGAAGGCTCAGGAGTATGCTGCCCAAGGCAAGATCAACGAAGCGATCATCATGTTCAAAAATGCCGTCCAGGCGGACCCGAAATCAGGTAAAGCGCGAAGCGAACTCGCGATCGCCCTCCTCAATCGCAAAGATTTTCGCGGCGCGGTTGGTGAATTCCGCCGCGCGGTCGAGCTGGAGCCTAAATTGATTCAGCCGCGGTTTCAGCTCGGCATGATTTATCTCGCTGGGCGCGACATGGACAACGCGAAAGAGCAGTTGGCTAGGATCCGCGAGCAGGATCCCGAAGCGCTGGAAGCCCGGCATTTGGCGGCTCGAGTCTTCCTGGCGGAAGAAAAGCCCGATGACGCCTTAAAGGAACTGCAAGCCCTCCTGGCAACCGGGGTGAATAAGGAAAAATCAGAGATCGCGGCGACCTATGTAAGCATTGGCTCCGTCTACGCCGTAAAAAAAGACATCAAAGCAGCGCAGGAATCATATCGCAAGGCTCTCGAGGTCGACCCACGGTTACTGCAGGCCCGCGTCGCTCTCACGGGGTTATATATTGCGACACAAAACGAGAACGAGGCGGAGAAAGAGCTGCTTGAAGCGACGAAAGCGGATCCTGAAAACGAAGCCCTGCTGCATGTTTTGGGCGACTTTTATTCTCAGACGCAACGGACAGACGACTATGAAAAGCTTTATCGAGAATTTCTCAAGAAAAATCCGCGATCGCTCGGCGCCAAGAAGAGAATGGCCGAAATCGCGCTCATAAAAAATGATCGCAAACAGGCTCAGGTCTACGTGGATGAAATATTAAAGGAACACCCGGACGACCCCGACGGACGATACTTTCGCGGCCGGATGTACCTCCTGAACGGAGAACAACAAAAAGCCTTTGACGAATTCACTTTCGTCACGCGCAACGCTCCTCAATTCGCCCCGGCATTTTATTACCGGGCGCTTGCCGAGTTCCAAGCGCGAAAAATACCGGAAGCGAAAGCTTCACTGATAAAAGCCTCAGAACTGCGCCCCCTTTGGATCCAGCCCCGCGTGACGCTGGCACAATTGTATATGACGTCGCGCGAATTCGACCTGGCGAAGGAGGAAAGCCTGCGCCTCCTGCAGATTCGCCCCGACGATACCCAGGTGCTGTTAATCGCCGGCGACTCGTATCTCGGGAAAGGGGACGGAAATAAAGCGCTGGAATTCTACGGAAAGGCCCAAAAGCAAAATCCTAAGGCTGCTGCGCCCTATGTTGGTCTCGGGGCGGCCTATGCGCTTCAGAAAAATTTACCCGCGGCCCAAAAAGCACTCGAAGAGGCGATCCAGCTCGATCCCGAGAGAATCGACGCCCTGACGCTCCTCGCGCAGACTTATGTCTCTCAAGGTAAATCTCAAGCTGCGATCGTGCGTGTGCAGCAACAGCTAGGCAAGACCAAAGAGCAGGCGGCGGTTTATCTTCTTTTGGGACGGCTGAGCATGGCGGAGAAGGATTCCGCCAAAGCCGTGGAGCATCTGCAAAAGGCTGTGCAGTTAAAGCCGGACTTTCTGGACGCCTACCTGTTGATCGGCAACGTGCTGGTTTCGCAAAAGAAATTCGACAGCGCCATCGAGGAATATCAAAAAGTCATTCAGAAAGAGCCCAAGGCGATCGTGCCGATGATGTCTCTCGGCGCGATCTACGATGCCAAGCAGCAGCATTCGAAGGCGAACGAATATTATCAGAAGGTTCTCGACATCGATAAAAACTTTTCTCCCGCCGCCAATAACTTGGCGTGGAATTATGCCGAGCATGGCGGCAACCTGGACGTGGCGTTGGGCCTCGCGCAGAAAGCGCGGGAATTGAGTCCGGATTTGCCGAACGTCGCCGACACGCTCGGATGGATTTATTACAAGAAGGGCGCCTATATATCCGCGGTCGCGCTGCTCAAAGAGAGCAGCGGGAAGCTTCAGGATAGAAATCCGACCATCCTGTATCATTTGGGGCGCGCCTACTCAGGAGCCGGAGAAAAAGCCTTGGCGCAGGACGCACTGACCAAAGCCGTGAAGATTGATCCTTCTTTCCCCGAAGCGCCGGAAGCCAAGAAAGTCCTGGCGCAGCTGGCGGCCAATAATTAAGCCCGTATGCGGTTTACGCTCTTATAGGATCTTCTGACCGACGCTCTTAACCTTCATCCCTCGTATTCGATGATCATGAACTTCAACGCGCTTCTCGCATTCGCGGCCGCTCTCCTATCGACTGCCGTCGGCGGATTCGTTCTTTTTAGGGATCGGAGATCGTATATCCACCAGGTGTTCGTGGTCGGCGCCGTCGCTTTGGCGCTTGAACAAGTCTTCCTCGGAATGAGCTTGAGCGGGACTGCATTTGCCGATCTTGTCGAATGGCAGCGTCTGAGATTTACCGCCACGGCGTTTGCTCTACCCGTTTGGATTCTTTTCAGCTCGATCTTCGCGCGCGCCGACTATCGCGACTTTGTAGCGAAATGGAAATGGCTGTTCCTTGCCGTCCTCACCGTGTCGCTCGCATTGCCGACGCTGTTCCGCGGTCACTTGATGTACTCCGAGGCGGAGCTCGAGGACTTCGTCGCGCATGTCGTCCGCCTCGGCTGGTCGGGATATCTATTTTATCTCTTCGCGCTGCTGAGCGCCGTTACGATTCTCGTGAATCTGGAGCGGGCGCTGCGCGCCTCGACCGGCAGCATACGCTGGCGCATCAAATTCATGGTTCTCGGTATCGGCGCGCTCTTCGCCGTTCGCGTGTACACGGCCAGCCAGGCGCTGCTCTTTTCCGCGATCGATCTGGATTTGAATACGCTCAATTCAGCGGCCTTGATCGTCGCCAGCCTACTGATCGCCATCGCCTTGACGCGCACGCAGCTTCTTCATGTGGATCTCTATTTCTCTCCGGCGCTGCTCTATAATTCGTTCACGGTCATGGTGGTCGGTGTTTATCTGATCGCCATCGGCATCGTCGCAAAGTTCGTTAGTTATGTCGGGGGAGAGGCGGCGCTTTCGCTCAACGCCTTCCTCGTTTTTCTGGCGCTGCTCGCCCTGACGGCTTTCAGTCTTTCCGACGAGCTGCGCCAAAACGCAAGAAGGTTCGTTTATCGACACCTGCAGCGGCCGCAGTACGATTATCGCAAAGAGTGGCTGACTTTTACTCAGCGGACGACATCGCTAGTCGACATCAAGCTTCTCTGTTCTGCAGTGGCCAAAATCGTGGCGGAAACCTTCGGGGTTTCATCCGTCAGCGTGTGGCTGCTCGACGACCAACGCGAGCGGCTGATACTAGGCGGTTCAACATTTTTTACCGAAGCCCAGGCGCACGATCTTAAATCGGCCGAAAAAGGCGCGCCCCGGCTCATCGACGCCATGCGCGGGCAAACGAACGTTGTCGCTTTCGCCTCCACATCCGCATGGGCGGGGGAGAGGGAGCAGGCGCATGTCGACTATTTCACCGAAGCGCGCATTCGCTACTGTCTCGCGCTGACCGTGGGTCCCGAGTGGTTGGGACTCCTCACGTTGAACGAAAAGGTGACGAAGGAGCCGTTTTCGGTGGAAGACTTCGATCTTCTCAAGACCATCGTCGATCAGGCCGCGGGCGCGATGTTGAATGTAAAGCTTTCGGAGCGCCTGGCCCGGGCGAAGGAGATGGAGGCGTTTCAAAGTCTGTCGGCGTTCTTTATTCACGATCTCAAGAACCTCGCATCCACGCTCTCTTTGACGTTGCAAAACTTGTCGGCGCACTTCGATCATCCGGAATTTCGCAAGGACGCCCAGCGGGCGATCGCCCAGAGCGTCGAAAAGATCGATTCGCTCTGCGGCCGTCTATCGATCGTTTCGAAAAAACTGGAGCTTAGCGCGGTCGAAACCGACCTCAACGACTTGATCGCATCCACCGTCGCTAATCTCAACGGCTCCATCAAAACGCCAGTCGTTCAACAGCTCCAGCCCATAGACCGCGTCGTCGTCGATCCCGATCAGATGAAGAAAGTCCTTCTCAATCTCATCTTAAACGCCGCCGAGGCGGTCGGAAACGACGGCCGCATCGAAATCGTCACCGAGGCCCGTGCGGGCTGGACAATCATGTCGGTCCGCGACAACGGCTGTGGAATGGCACGGGAGTTCATCGCTCGGCATCTATTCCTCCCGCTGCGCACGACGAAGGAGCACGGTCTGGGCATCGGCCTGTTCCAGTGCAAAAAGATCGTCGAGGCGCACCGAGGCAAAATCGAAGTCGAAAGCCAAATGAATCATGGCAGTACGTTTCACGTGATGATTCCTACGCAATCGAGAGTTTCAAGATCTGCCGGCGGAACTGCGGCAAGAATGGCCGCCGGTTAAGCCCAGTTTGCCTGGACACCCACTCAACAGTAGAGGAGACGAGCCATGTCGGAACTTTCCGCTAATTCTCAGAGCCCACTTGACGATCCGGAGGGCCCCACGCTGGACAGCGTTGGCCTTCGGCCGCGGCTGGTCGTCGTCGAGGACAACGAGCAGATACGCACCCAGCTCAAGTGGGCGCTCAGCCGCGACTATGAAGTCTTTCTGGCGGAAGACCGGAAAAGCGCGATCGAGGCCTATCGCACGGCCGTTTCGGGTGTGATCACGCTCGATCTCGGATTGCCGCCGCATCCTCATGGGGTGGAGGAGGGATTTCAAACCCTCAAAGAAATCCTTGAACAAGACCGTCACGCCAAGGTCATCGTGATCACGGGGCGCGACGAGCGCGAGCATGCCCTGCGGGCGATCGGAGAGGGCGCGTATGATTTTTTCTGCAAGCCGATTCAAACCGACGAGCTAAAGGTCGTTCTCCGGCGCGCCTTTCATATCTACGATTTGGAGCGCGAGCACCGCGAGCTGCAGCGGTGCTTAAACACCGACGGTTTTGAAGGCATGCTCGGCGCCAGCGAGCAGATGCAGGATACTTTTGCCGCCATAAGAAAGCTGGCGACGACGGACGCGCCGGTGCTCATCATGGGCGAAAGCGGGACGGGGAAGGAGCTGGTCGCGCGAGCCATTCATCGCCAAAGCTCTCGACGCGACGGTCCGTTCGTGGCGATCAACTGCGGAGCGATACCCGAAACCTTATTGGAAAGCGAGCTGTTCGGGCACGAGAAAGGCGCCTTTACCGGAGCGCATGTCCAACGCAAGGGACGCATCGAAACCGCCGAGAACGGCGTGTTGTTTTTGGATGAGGTCGGCGAGCTGTCTCCCGGGCTGCAAGTCAAGCTGCTGCGATTTCTCCAAGAGCACCGGCTCGAGCGCGTCGGCGGGAGAGAGTCGATTTTCGTCGATACCCGAGTAGTCACAGCCACGAACAAAGACCTCAAGCGTGCCATGCAGACCGGTCAATTTCGCGAGGACCTGTATTATCGGCTAGCCGTTGTAGTCCTGCCGCTGCCGCCGCTTCGCGGCAGGGACGGCGATGTTTTGCTTCTCGCTAGGGCGCTGCTGCAGCGATACGCACTGGAGAGCAGAAAAAAGGTCACCGGATTTACTTCAGAAGGAGTGCGCGCGCTCGAGGGCTATGCTTGGCCGGGAAACATTCGCGAGATGGAAAATCGAGTTAAGCGCGCCGTCATCATGGCCGAGGGGGCGAGCATCACAGCATCGGATCTGGAGTTGTCGTCGCCGTACGCCAAGTATGAAGGCCAGCGCCTTAACAAAGCGCGCGAAGAGCTGGAGAGAGAAATGATCTCGCGCGCTTTGACACGGCAAAAAGGAAATTTGACCAATACCGCGTCGGAATTGGGGATCAGCCGGCCGACGTTATACGAGATGATGAGTCGGTTGGGCTTGAGCCGGGAGAGCATCTACAAAAGCGCTTAGTTCTAGAAGAGCATCGGATTGCAGGGCGGGTTGCGCTATTGTCGGGGAACTTTACTACGCGTGCTTAGAGCGAAGATTGACTGTAAGTCTCTGGAATATTGATACTTTCCATTGAGGCGGCTTCGCAAGCTCATGGCGCTGTCGGAATCCTTTACAAACTACTCGTCGAAATCAAAATAGAGGGAGCAGTTAAGGTACTGAAAAATAAGCGTTTTGTTCATTGGAATTTCCTGGCACATGTGTTGCTCTAATTCGTTCCCGAAAAGGGGAGGGCCTATAATGAAACGGATAATGTCGACAATCTTGGGGCTAGCAGTCGCGGTTGTTTTGCTAACGGGTGGCCGGGCTGTGGCGAGCCTTGTTACGATAGATTTTGGAACCGGTGATGGTGGAACGGGTGGAACAGTGACCTCACTGGGCGGTGGGAATTACTCTGGATCGGGAATCCCGCTCAATGTTCTCAACGTGGCCGGGGCACCGTCAGGTAACGGATCGTACGACCTGCAGGGATCGTTCAATTGCGGCACATGCATAGGCGGAACGGCTGCTGTGTTGGCGTTTAACACTTTGACAAGTACCATCACGATCACCGGCAGCATCGTTGGAATCCCTAGCTTGAATACAACTCTACTGACCGGCTCTTTCACAAGCTTTACATTCGGTAGTGTGGGCGGTCTTTTCTCTTTTTCGGGTACTGGGCCTGATAGCAAGAACGCTGACTTGCTGGCATTTTTGGGTCTACCCGGAAACCTCCCCTTTAACTTTTTAGGATTCACGATCGGTGGCAACTGGAACGGCACAACCGGAAACCCAGCCAGCACGGACGTCCTAAACACGGCTAACACCGTTCCCGAGCCGGGCTCGCTGCTTCTTCTCGGCTCCGGTCTGATCGGCCTCGCTTTCGCTGGCCGGCGGTGGCGTAGACGCTAGACAGAAGCTAAACATCCTGAGGCCACAGAACGCCCCGCTTTCGCGGGGCGTTCTGTCTTCGGCGAAGGAAAGGAGAGTTTACATCGCGTATGACATCAGAGCTTAGTCGCTTCCGGCGGGAAAGCAGCCGCATCGCGGTCATCGCATCATTGTTGGGTCTTCTCTTCGCGTTCTGCGCCGAATCGGTCTGGGCCGTTCCATCCTTGCAGCTCGACATCAGCGGTGGGACTTACAATTCCACGACGCAAACCGTCGCCGCGAACAGCAACCCGTTTACGCTTTACGCATATCTCATACCTGACCAGAACGCGTTGCTCACAGATACCTACTACATCTCGGCGGCCTTGCTTCCACAGACGTCCTCGAGCGCGTCACTCGGTTCGTTCGTCTTCGCCAGCCAGACGATTCAAGTGACGCAGAATATGGTCTACGGCGTTCCTCCCATCGAGGCGGACGTGACTTCCGATCCACACGACCTTCCGCAGCACGGAGTCTTCCCGACATATTTCACCCAGTTCTCCTTCCAGTTCGACGCCAGCCATCTGGCGACCGCCTACGATACGGAGGCCAATCCCGGGTCGAGCCCTACGCCCAATCCCAAGGGCACGATGTATTATGCCGGCTTCACGGTCGACACGAGCCTGCTCGATTCAAATTACACGATCCACTTTGACCTCTATAATACGACCTCACACACAACGACCTCTCAGGACTGCGTCCTGAGCGGCAAAGGTAAATTAAAGACGTACACCTGCACCAGCTATTCGGTCACCGATGTCGATATCAATAGCTTCGCGGCGTTTTCGCATGACGCGGAATCGGGGCATCCTCCTCCGCCGCTGCTACAGCCCGTTCCCGAACCGATGTCTTTACTTTTGCTTGCGGTGGGGTTTTTGGGAATTCCATTCATAGCGCGCAAAATTGTTCGATAGAAGGAAGGAAAGAAAGCACAATGAGCTCCATGCGGTTCGCGGAAAAAGTGGTTATTGTGTTGCTTGGTGTCGTCTTGTTGGCCGGCAGCGCCCTGTCATTCACGCGCGTGTTGCCTGAATCGGGCAGAATCATCGGTCTAGGCATCGGACTGATTGGTTTATCGTTCGTCGCTAAAAAGTTGCTAAGAGAAGAGGAGGGTAGTAGCCGGTAAAATCCACAACGGAAGCTCCACCGGGATCCTCCTTTCAATCGAGTTAAATCGAACCGTCCCGACCCGCCCTGGTCGTTCTAACGCTTCGGGGCAGGAAGGCACATACATACTGCCCGTCGCTGATGACGATGGATCTAGGCGGTCGAGTAGGGCCGAGAGACGAAGCATCTCATGTTAGCGCGACAGAAGCCCGCGACTGAACCCGCCAAAATCGATATCGAGGTTCTTGCCAATCAAGGGATGAAGCTCCTAGCGCTGGATTTGGATGCGTTACACGCGACCCTAGGCGCGCAACTCCTCGGTCAGAAATTACCAACGCGAATAGCCGGGCTCCTCACTTATCTTTCAGCGATCCGCAATGCGACAGAATCAAAATTACTTTATGAAGCGCTGCCTGCGGCTTCGGACGTCGGCCAATGGGGAAGAGGCTTAGCCGTCATTTACGAGGAGTTGAAGCAGGATGGGATAGACCTGCTGGAGTCGATGGGAGACGAGCTCCGCAAGGCATTAAACAACGATGATCTTTTACGACTTTCCGATCAGGTGAACCCTTCGACGATGCAAGTCGTTATTATCGTCGTTGGCGCTTGTTTAAGGATACCGCGGGAATACGATCCGATTAGCGCTACTGTCGCGGCGATTCTCCTGAAACAAGGATTACGAAATTTTTGCGGACTGAAAGCGATCGCGTAACAGATAAGTTTTCCTGCGGAGGTAATTCGGAGCTGGATCATTTCCGCCTTGCTAGACAAGCTGTATATTTGTAAGCAAATTGCCCTACGACTTGACTCCCATTAAGCCCGCCAGGACCAAACCTGGTGGGCTTTTTTGTAATGTTTTAGGCTAAGTATAACATAAAATTTAATCGTTAACTTTATTTGGTCGGGGGGTACTAATTGACCCCAATTTTTGTGCCCTGCAAATGCCAACTACCCCGTTGACAGGCCGACTCCGGCATACTATTTCTTGCTTACTCTTAACGATCAACAGGTTTCCAATTTTACTTTGGAGATCTGCGGAGTGCTGAGATTTCGGCGGGATCATTCAACATGGCTATCAGCGGCAAAACGAGCTCGGTCTTCCCGTTTTCAAAGAAAAATCGTGGCTTAAGCCTCGATATCGATCTGCTTCCCTGTGCGGTTGGTCTCTGGAGCAAGGACCGTCGCCATTGCGTGCTCAATTCTGCGGCGCGCAAGCTCATTCAGCTGTCCGACGAGTATCTGCGAGCCGATCCCGATGCATGGCTTAAACACATCCATGCTCAGGACCGGCCCGTTTTTTTAGCGGCTTGGAAGAGGCTCCGCGACGGACGAAAAACCGAGTCCTGCGATTACCGCTTCTCTCCGAACGGAGACGGGAACTTTCTCTGGGTGAGGGAGGTCTCGGTCGCGCAACAGGACGCGCCGGGCGAGGTGCCGTGGATTATAAGCTCTTACGAAAACAAGGAAATTATCAAAGAAGGAGCTGGAAATTCCGCGAATGTTCAGAGCATCATCAGCGGGCTTTTGCACAACGTCCGGAATCATCTTCAGACGCTGCGGATGGGACTCGACTGTCTGGATCGTCTCCCCGCCCAGCCCGAGGACGTGCAACGGCTGGTGGTCGGGGTCGAACATGTATTGACGTTGCTGAGGCAGCTCAGCGACTATTTCTTTCCACCTGAAGCGAAGTTTTTAATCGAAGATGCGGGCATGGTGTTCGAAGACGTGGTCCGGCATATGGAGAGCGCCCTGCAACGCAAGAAAGTCCGGCTGAGCTTTGAACCACGCAACGCTTTGCCCCCATTGAGAATCGATGTGCTGCAATTCCGGCGCGCGCTGGAGCGAATTATCGAGCTCGCATGCGCCCTCCTCCCGGAAGGGGGTGAATTGAAGATCGAGACCGGCACCAAGGAGGCGAGCGGCCGGCTCTTCATCGAGCTCAGGATCGTCGCTTTTTCCCCCGGGGGCGTCAGCTTCGACGGAAACGAGCTGTTCCGGCCGTTCCTGCGGGTAAACGGCTATGATCTGGGCCTCAATATGGTCATCGCAGATCAAATTATACGTCGTCACGAAGGAAAGATTGTTTTTCAAAGAGAGGATCCGACACGCGGGGCGTTCAGCATTCTGCTGGAGGCTATATCCGCCGATTCCGAGCTTTTGCCGACAGTACCGCTGGGAGCGTGAGGCGATCCTGCTTTATCTCAGATCATTGATCAAAAGGCCAATATCGACATGAGCGATCAACTCCGGCCTGCAAGGCAGATAAAAGAGTCCAACCCGTCCAAATCGGCGCGAGTCGAGACGAGGCCACGTATTCTCGTTGTGGACGACGAGCCCACGATCCGAACGCAGCTCGAGCGCGTCTTGACGGCCGAAGGCTTCGATGTCGCCATAGCCTCCAGCGCCGAAGAGGGACTGGAAAGGCTTGCGGGCGAGGATATCGACCTTCTAATCACCGACATCCGGTTGCCCGGGCTCAGCGGAGTCGAACTGACTCAGAGAGTGAAACACCTCTGGCCCACCCTTCCGGTCATCGTGATCACCGGGTTCGGCGAAGTCGGCACGGCTGTCCAGGTACTGAAGCTCGGGGCAAGCGATCACGTCATCAAGCCTTTCGGCAAAGCCGCCATCCTGGACTGCGTCAGGACAGTTTTGGAAAAGTCCCACGCCCATACCGAACTGAGACATCTCCGCCGGTTTTTAATGGACGAGTACGAATTCGTCGGCATGGTCAGTAAGACGCCTGAAATGCACCGGGTGTTCGAAATCATTCACATGGTTTCCAATTGGGATACCACCGTAGTCGTCGAAGGGGAGACCGGAACGGGAAAAGAGATGGTGGCCAGCGCCATCCATCATCAAAGCCAGCGTAGCGAAGGCCCGTTCGTTCCGATCAACTGCGCCGTGGTGCCCGAGAACCTGCTCGAGAGCGAACTCTTCGGTTACGAGAGGGGCGCCTTCACGGGTGCGCATCACTCCCGGCCCGGAAAAATCGAACTCGCCCAGGGCGGAACGTTGTTCCTGGACGAAATCGAAAGTATTTCGTTGGCTATGCAGGCGAAGCTTCTGCGCGTTCTCGAAGATCGAAAGATCGAGCGCCTGGGGGGCAGCCGTCGTATCGACGTAGATATGCGCGTCGTCGCCGCGTCCAACGTTCCGCTGCAGGAGCTTGTCGCCCAGGGACAGATGCGCAGCGATTTTTACTACCGTATCAACGTGGTGCCGATCCGCCTGATTCCGTTGCGCAAGCGCAAAGAGGATATTCCGCTGCTCGTCCAGGCCTTCTTGAGCCGGCACCAAGCTGCCGTCAAAAAAGGCATCGGCGGTGTTTCCGATCGTGCGATGGACCAATTAATGCAGTATTCTTGGCCGGGGAATATTCGGGAACTCCAGAACGTATTGGAGCGGACCATCCTACAAACCGATGGCCGAATCATCGAAAAAGTAGACCTGCTCGAGTCGGCGCCTGCGGCGCCGGTCACGGAAAAGGACGCTTCGCTGGATGTCAATCTGCGCGACTGGCTCAGGCAACAGGAAAGGAATTACCTGATCCAGCAACTCGCCGCATGCGGGGGCAAGATCGGCCCGACCGCGCGGCGCAGCGGCGTAGACTTAAAGACCGTTTATCGAAAAATGGTCGCCTACGGTCTGGACAAGAGAGACTTCACAAAGAAGGGCTCATCGGTAACCGCCACCGGAGAGGAAGCTCAAGAAAAGCACGACCGCAAATCGCTGCCGCCGCTGTCGCTCTACTAAGATTTGTCGGTCTATTCGTAGGATTCTCTCCCGAACCCATTTTTGCTGCATAGCTCAGCCGAAATAAAAAGGGCCGGTCGTTTTTTCGACCGGCCCTTTTTGTTTTCAGCGTAAAATCTATTCGCTGTTGCCGGCTTTGCCGAAGCCGCCGTTACCGTTGGTGATCGGCCCCGAGGCGACGCTCGCGCCGCCGGCCGATGCGATCACCTCGCCGCCGATCAGCGCCTTCCCGAGCAAGGTGCCGTGACAGGTCGCCGTGCTGAACGACGCGGTGCAGGTGACGGTTTCATTGCCGACGGTCGTCGTGATGTTCAGCAGGACCGGCGAGCCGGCGGGCAGGCTCGAAAGCCTGGCCTCGGCGACATGGCCGCCCTGGAAGTGCACGATTCCCTTCGCCGTCCCCGAGAGCGTCGCATGGGTCTCCGGCGACAATCCCGGCTGGGCGAGGGCGCTGTGGTCGTGGAAGACCAGCACGCCGGCGCCGTCGAGATTCGCAGTACCGGCGGGGAACCGCCTGGAGCCGACGTAGATATTATTGTGGATCGAGTCGACGCCCATGCCGTGGCCGTTGAGCGCGGAGCAATCCGCCTCGACGAAGCTGCCCGGCGCGGCGAAGACGCCCACCACCGGCACGTGACCGGCGCCGTCGTTTTCGCAGCTGTCGGTGGCGACTACGTTGTTGCTCGACGCGGTGTACCAGCGCCGGAGATTATTGTTGAAATACTCGACGTCCGTACCCGTCACCTGCGGGAAGCGGGCCAGGATCGTCCCGGTTGCGAGATCGAGCAGGAGCTGCGCGTCGTCGGTGCAGCCCAAGACCGCGCGGTTCGTCACCGGATCGATGTCGATGCCGTGCGGCTGGCAGGAGTGGACGCCGTCGTAGAGGTGGAGACTCACCAGCGTCGTAAACGTGTTCGTCGCCGGGTTGAACTTCAGCACCTTCGCGGCGAGGCCGCCGTTGTCCTCGTCGGTGATGTTCTGGTAGATCATCCCGTCCACGGGATTGAAGCGCGGCTGTTCGGGATTCGACGGCAGCGCCACCTGCGTGACGATCGTATCGTTCACCAGGTCGACGACGGTCAACTCATACGGCGCGATGGTGTTCGCGACGTATGCCCGCTGGTTCAGCGGATCGTAGTCGAGCTCGTCGGAGCCCGAGCCGAGCGGCATCACGAGGACCGACTCCGCGCTTCCCAGGCGGAGATCCATGATCGCGATGCGCGTGCCGCGGTCGGTCATCACGAGCTTGTGCAAAGCGGGCGCGACCAGCATGCCGCTCGGGCACGAACCGGTGCAGGCGCCCACCGCGCCCGGAAATGCGGTCGGGAACGGAATCGTGCCCTGGTAGGTGTTGCTGTCCGTGTCGATCGCCGTCGCGCCCCTGTTGACGCGGTCGGCGATGTAAATCGTGTGCGTGAAGGGGTCGAAGGAAAAAACATCGATGTTCGTCTGGTGCGCTCCCGCCGGTGTCGTCCAGTCGAAGAGACAGCCCGGCGTGTTGACGGTGCAGTGAATCGGGATCACGCCTAGATTATCGAGGTCCAAGGCCGACGCATTGCCGGCGAGGGCCAGGCCTAAGCATAGAGCCGCTGACAGACTTAATGCGGCTTTATAGGGCAAGGGGATTTTCATAATGCCTCCTGAGTTGCTTTCAAAACGTTTGCCGCGACCAAGAGATCGCAGACCACTGAAGAAAACCGCGAGGAGCTTTTGATTAGTGATCTATGATGGCGTCGCGCGGCAGGCCGACGCGATAGCGGTGCGTTCGTGCGGAGTCGAGCGGGGAGAAGAGGGCGAACTGAAAGCCGTCGGGCAGAAGTACGGCATGCAGTCCCTGGTTAACGACAATACTTTCATCCCAGAGACCGGCACGGTCCGGCCGGTGGACCGATTCCATCTCTAGCGGCGCCTCAGCCACGATGTACGTTTGCTCGAAAGGAATCGTAAAAGACGACAATCGCGAGCCGTCGAGGTCGAGAACGTCGAAGAAAATGTAGGCGACCACGAAAATCATGCAGACAGCGTGGAAGATACGGCGCGAATCTGATGGTCGAAAGCGCATGGAACGATCCGATCGAAATGCCCCCCCATCATATTGCCGCAGGGGTTTACAGCAATAAGGTAAATACCTTAATGCGACGCTTGTAAATACCCGATCTTGAGGGTCTTGTCATTGGATCGTCGTTCAACGATTGGCAGTCTTTGGCGACTCTCGCCGACGCGTCGCGCCGAGAGCCAACATTAGCGTCGATGATCCCGAAGGTATCTGTCGGGAATCGGTTCCTATCGGGCGCCGGAGATTTTATCGGTGACGACTAGCGCGGAGAAGCAAGCCTCAGGGACGGCCTACCGATGTGTATGTGCGCGCCGGTGGCCGAGCCGGCCATTTTTCCGCGGAAGGCGATAAAGGGGATGCCTGCCTTTCTGAGATACTCGATGACGGCGCGCCCCTCCTCGCTGTCCGGATAGAGCGCCACGTCCATCGCGTCGTGATGGTCGAATCCCATCCGGTCGTGCGCCGGGGTCTGTCCCCGGGCGCTTACCGGCAGCGCCCGGCCGAAGCGCGCGAGAAAGAACTTCTCTATTTTACCCGAATCCGCGATCGACCACGCCGTTTGGCCGTTGTAGCGAATCAGCAGTTGGGTTTCGGCGTAGCCTCCGGCGCGTAGCGAGGGTCCGCGGAGAATCTCCTCGCGGGCGAGCCGCTCCGTCAAGGCGAGATCGTCCTCGAAAATCCACTGCTGGATTTCGGCGATATGCACCTGCGTCAGGGCGATGTCGCGCGCCGCCGATCTGACATAAACCTCGGGCATCTGGCCGTCCTGAAAGAGCTTTTTCCTGCGCCCGAGCTCAGCCGTCTGATTCTTTAACTGCTCCTGATACGCGGCCAGAAGCTGATCGTATCCCTCGCGCGAGGCCTTCATCCGCTCGAGGATCTCCGACGAAGACCCGGGACGTGACTGCGCCGCGGCCCCTGCGCCGTCGATGGCGGCCGTAAAAAAGGCATAAAGCCAGAGCGCCGCCGCCATGCGGAGATATACCTTCGAGAAACGCATGTCGGGCAACGCTACAATTTCATTAGCGTCATTTCAATAGGCGGGACCGCGGGTTCCGCGGAGGAAATGAAGCCCATACAAATGCTTATTTCGACCGGTGAGGCGGGGATCGACTTGCCGCGCCGGCATCTCGCTAATTTCTTTTGCTTGGGTATGATAAAAGCGGACTTAGCATGATCGGAATATCGGACATCCAGGCGGCGCGCGCGCGAATCGGCGATCACATTTACGTGTCGCCCTGCGCCTATTCGGAGACGATCAGCCGGATGACCGGCAATCGGGTCTTCTTCAAGCTCGAAAACCTCCAGATGACCGGCTCGTTCAAGGAGCGCGGCGCGCTGAATCGCCTCTCGACGCTCAGCGCCGAGGAAGCCCGGCGCGGCGTCGTTACCGCGAGCGCCGGCAACCACGGCATGGCGGTCGCGTTCCATACGCGCCGCTTGGGCATACGCTCCACCGTCGTCATGCCGACCCAGGCGCCGCTGATCAAAGTCACGCAGGTGCGCGGATACGGCGCCGAGGCGCGCCTGTTCGGCGCGGACTACGACAGCGCCTTCGGCGAGGCGGAAAAGATCGCGCGCGAGCGCAACCTCGTCTACATCCACCCGTTCGACGATCCGCTCATCGTCGCCGGGCAGGGCACCGTCGGCCTCGAGCTGCATGAGCAGTGCCCGGACCTCGACGCCGTCGTCGTGCCGGTCGGCGGCGGCGGGCTGATTGCCGGCATTGCGCTCGCGCTGAAAGAGGCGAATCCGAAAATCCGCGTCATCGGCGTGCAGTCCGAGCAGGTGCCGTCGATGAAAGCCGCTTTGAAAATGGGACGATCCGTCCAGGTGCCGCCCGCGACAACGATCGCCGACGGCATCGCGGTTCGCCGTGTGGGCGACGTCCCGCTGGAGATCGTCCGGCGCTGCGTCGACGAGATCGTCACGGTCGGCGAAGGCGAGATCGCGAGCGCGGTGCTACTGTTGCTAGAAATCGAGAAGACGGTCGCGGAAGGAGCCGCGGCGGTCGGCCTCGCGGCGCTCGTGCACAAGAGAATCGACCTTACAGGAAAGAACGTCGC
>Ga0075424_100000638_pt1 | contig 28042 bp, 21 predicted proteins | sample SoiMethybrSBSTD3_FD_75301 | JGI IMG/M metagenome (GOLD analysis project Ga0075424, IMG submission 75301) | Bulk soil microbial communities from a Populus tree surrounding site in Tennessee, USA - Soil MetaG P. TD hybrid SBSTD3 | ecosystem: Environmental > Terrestrial > Soil > Tree plantation... | reverse complement strand
CGACTGCCCATCTCGTCGGCCTTGTCGCGACCCTCCGCAAGCTGGACGAGGCGCGAGCGCAATGCGGATGCGTCACCCGGCGGGACAACGTAGCCGCACCCGGCACGTTGGATGATCTCCGCAACCTCGCAGTCCTGCTCGACCGCTGCAACGCACGGGCGCCCCGATGCGAGCACGTTGTACAGCTTGCTCGGAACGATGACGCCCGCCAGACCGCGTTTCAGCGAGATGAGCGACACGTCCGCCGTTGCATACGACTGGTCCATTGCCTCGCGCGGCTGGAACGGAAGAAACATGACGTTCCGCAAATCGCGGCGATGGGCGATGTCCTGGAGGTCCTTCTTCTTGGCACCATCGCCGACAAACACAAACACGATGTCACTGCGGTCGCGCAGCTGCTCGGCCGCGTGCAACACGATCTCGAGATCCTGCGAGAGACCGATGTTGCCCGCGTGCAGCGCCACGAACCTGTCCACCAGACGGTGCTCGCGGGCGAACGGGTTGTCGCGCGGCCCCGGTGCGACGGCGGCGCAGTCCGCCCAGTTGTGAATGACAGCCACCTTCGCGGGGTCCGCTCCCTTCCCTTCGACCAGCCGTCGCTTCATGGTGTCGCCGAGCGCGATGATGCGCCGAGCCTTTCGCACGAGGAAGCGATTGACTCTGGTCAAGGCATCGTTCACCGCGTTGCTGTGGAAGTCCTCGAGCAACGTCGCGACCTCCGGAAAAATATCCTCGCAAAGGAACACGAACGGAGCGCCTGCTGCGCTCGACGCGGCAAGCGCCGCCAGCCCGATGATCGGCGGATCGGTCAGGGCGACAACGACATCGGGTTTGCGGATGCGAAGGCCTTTGAATGTGGCAGACGCGAAGTAGGTGAGGTAGTTCGTGGCGCGGCCTACGAATGCTTTCGGATCGAGCGTCGATCCTGCGGCACGGATGATATGGACACCCGCCCGCCATTCCGACGCCGGCAGCTGCGCGTCGGACCGCAGTGGATATCCACAGACAACCGTGACGTCCCAGCCGTGGGCGCGAACCAGATCTTCGGCGAGCTCCGTCAGAAGTTGGCCGGTTGCGCTCAGGTCCGGCCAGTAGGAGCGGTTGAAGAAGCAGACGTGCACGAGTCAGCGGGCGGTGGGCGGTGGGCGGTAGGCAGTGAGCATCAGGAGGCGAGGGTTCCTGCCGACTGCCGGCTGCCGACTGCCGACTTCTCCAGCACATGCGAACCCATCACGAGCACGTCCATGTCGGTGCGGAGAAAGCAGTCGAGCGCCTGGTCCGGGGTCAGGACGATCGGCTCGTTTTCGTTGAACGAGGTGTTCAGCAGCACGGGAACGCCCGTCTTTTTCCCAAACGCCTGAATCAACGCCCAATAGCGCGGGTTGGTCTCACGGCTGACGGTCTGCAGCCGTCCCGATCCGTCGACGTGCGTGACGGCGGGAATGACGTCGCGTTTGTCGGGCCGAACGGGATACACCTGAATCATGAACGGGTCGGGCACTGCGTCGACGAAGAAGTCGTTGAGGGCTTCGACAGCCACGGACGGCGCAAACGGACGAAACTTTTCCCGAAACTTGATGCGAACGTTGATGATGTCGCGCATGTCGCGCCGTCGTGGATCTGCGACGATGCTGCGATTGCCAAGCGCGCGGGCGCCCCACTCCATCCGTCCCTGAAACCAGCCGACGACCTTGCCCTCAGCGATGCGGGCGGCGGTCCAGTCACACAGGTGGTCCTCGCTCGAAATGCGTGACCGCACACAGGAGCGCGCCTCCACCTGCGGGTGACGTGCATCAATTGCCGCCGCGATAGCGACATCGTCGAACTGAGGGCCCCAGTACCCGTGACGCATCTCGAATCGCCGGCCTCCGCCGCTCTGGTGCCACACGTGAAGCGCAGCGCCAAGGGCGGTGCCGTTGTCGCCTGCCGCCGGCTGAATGTAGACGTCGGTGAACGGTGTCTCCGTGCGAATCTTTCCGTTCGCCACGCTGTTCATGGCGCAACCTCCGGCGAGGCACAGCCTCGGATTGCGCACTCGTGCGTGGAGCCCGCGAAGAATCCTGAACGCGGCTTCCTCGTACACTCGTTGCAGCGATGCGGCAATCGCTTCGTGGCGCGCCTCGAGCGGCTCTTGTGGGCGGCGTGCCGGACCCAGCAGTTCCTCGAGCTTCGCCGTGAACACACGGCCGATTTCCGGCTCGCCGTCATTCCAGGTCATCGTCATGCCGCCCGACCAATGCGTGAAATACGAGAGGTCCAGATAGAGTTCGCCGCGTTCGTTTACCTCGACGAGCTCGCGAACTTTCTCGACGAATGACGGCTCTCCGTACGGCGCAAGGCCCATGACCTTGAACTCGTCGCCGTATTTGGGAAAGCCGAGGAATTGTGTGACCGCCAGATACAGCAGGCCCAATGAATGCGGGAAGAAGACGCGATCCTGGATCGTCAGGCACGCACCGCGTCCCACGCCGGTTGACGTGCTTACGAAATCACCGAACCCATCGACCGCGCAGACGGCGGCGTCTTCGAACGGGCTCGCGAAGAAGCTGCTGGCCAGATGCGCCGTGTGATGCTCGATGTAATGCATGCGGCCCGAGACGTGCGATTCCTCGAGTCCCGTCGCGGCCGCGCACGCGTGCGCGAGATGGCGCACCGATATCGCATTGGCCGCGCGGTCGCGGACCAGCGAGAGGCTGGGCCGGTGCTTCAGTGCGAACAGACCCTTGCGCCATAGGTGTGCCCGTGGATCGCGCGACACCGCGAAAGCATCGATGTCACGGGGCTCGGCTCCGGCCATCGCCAGACACGAGCGAATCGCCTGCTGAGGAAAGCCGGCGTAATGCTTGATGCGGCGGAAACGTTCCTCCTCCACCGCGGCGACAAGCTCACCGTCGCGGAGAATCACAGCGGCCACGTCACCGTGATACGCGTTGATGCCCAGAATAAGCACTAGGACTCTCCGAGCTCCAGCAGGCCGCGGATACGGCATTCGAGCTTCGTCTGACGGAATTCCGTGTCAACCCGTTGTAACGCTTCGGCGGCGAGTCGCGCACGCGTGTCGGGTTCCATGAACAGCCGAACCATCGCGGCAACAAGTGAATCGCGGTCCGCCGCATCGACGATCAGACCGTCGCGTCCATCGGTGATGATTTCTTCGGCGGCCCCTCGCGCCGCGATACACGGAGTGGCGGCGGCCATGGCTTCCAGATATACGAGACCCAGGCCTTCGTCGGTGCTCGGCATCACAAAGAACGTTGCGTCCCGATAGAGCGCCGCGAGCTGCGGCTCGTTGACGCGTCCCAGAAACTCGACCCCTTTGCCGGCCTTCCCCCGAAGACGCGGCGCATCGTCACCGTCGCCGGCCACGAGGAGGCGCGCGCCGGGAACGGCGCGGCACACGACCGGCCACGCCTCGATGAGTGTGTCGTGCCCTTTGTATCGCTCTCGTGCATTCATGCGTCCCACGATGAGGGCATACGGACCAGCGATCCGCTCGGACGCAGCCGCCGGCAGCACTGGCGCCGCCGGTGGGCAGATCGTTGTCTGTAGATGCGCAAGCGATGGGTTCGCCGCGCGAAAGCGCGCGACGGTATGCGTGGAAATCGCCGCGACCTTCCATGCGCGCTGCACCGCCCATCGTTCGTACGGACGCAACGGAGCCCACGCCTCGATGCCCATGAGAACCGGAAGCAGCCTTGCGCGTCTCCAGGCGAGCGGTAACGCGACAGGAAGCAACTGCAGGTGCATGGCGACGACGAGCGTGCCGGCCGCCGAAGCGACGCCGTCTGCGAAGGCAAACGACGCAAAGCGGAGGCGGGAGCCGTGCGCTGTCTGAAACCGCGTCGAGGGCTCAGCGGCAGGCAGCTGTTGGTCATCGAGCGACCATACTTCCACCGACGCAACGTCTTTCCCGACGCGCGATTCGAGCACTCGCACCCATTGCCGCGTCATCTCTGAAATCCCGTCGGCGCCGGACATCATGGGCGTTAAGACGACGACGCGTTCAGCGCGCAATGGCCTCGTATTGCTGGATGAGAGCGTCGGCGGCGTGACGCCAGCTGTAACAGGAGGCGATGAGCATTTTGCCGCGGCGCCCCATCTCTGTCGCGGCGGACGTGTCTGCCAGGACAGCATTCACGCCCGCAGCAATGGCATCAGCGCTTTGTTCGACCCAGTAGCCCGCGTGGTGGGATTCAACGTCGGGCCACGGACATGTGCGCGTCACAACAACCGGGGTTCCGGCGGCCATCGCTTCGGCGGCGCTCATTCCGAAGCTTTCAGCATTCGAGCACATGACGAGAACGGCCGCCGCATCGAGCAGTTGTCGTTTGGCGCTGTCTTCGACGCGTCCGGTCCACGTGACCGAACCGCCCAACGGGGTAAAGAGCGGCTCAATCGCCGCGCGGTGCCCCTCTTCGTCGGGCCCTGCGATGACGAGGTGCGCATCCGCGTGCCGTTCGACGACGCCCCGGAAGGCCGCAGCCAGCAAGTCGAGTCGCTTGATCGGATGGATACGTCCCAGGAACAGGATGACCGGCGCCGTCGCGGGTATATGAAAACGTTCGCGCACCGTACGGCCATCGCCGTCTGTTTCGGGAAGCAGCTCGACTCCATTGGGCGCATACACAGCGCGGCCGGCTTCGGGGATGCTGTTGAGCTCATCGAACTCGGGCCGCGAGGTTGCGTGGAGTCGCGCCGCCTGGCGAATCACGCGACGATCGGCGAGCGGATACACCAGCTTCTTGCGCCACCGGTCGTGCGCGAGGGCCGCGGGAGCAAGCATGCCGCGAGGTGACAGCACGTACGGCTTGCTCTGCGCGCGAGCCACGGCTGCCGCGCTCCAGACCGTCGCATTCCACAGACCGTGAATGTGCAGCACGTCTGCGCGGGCGAGTTCCGATGCGACGACGTTTCGGAGCGAGGGTGCGTAGAAGATGGAACGAGGCCACCGGCGTGCGCAATAGCGGACGGGTATGCCGTCGTATGCTCCGCGCGCGACGATCGCGTCATCAAGGTCGCCGCCGCCATTGGCCGTGGTCGTGACCACGCGGACGTCGACTCCCGCGTCACGCTGCGCCCGGCACAGCCCGAGAATGCTGCGTGGCGGCCCTCCGTAGACGAACGCCGGCGCGAAGTAGGCGCAGACATGAACGACGCGAAGGCTCACTCAGGTTGTGGAGGTGGACGCAGCGGTGTCGATGATGTGATCCATGTGTCCCGAGGTCAGCATTTTCGCGCGGCGCATCAGTAACCACTGGTCTACGAGATAGACGAGTCCGCCGAGATATACCATCAGGGTGACCGACAGACCGAGCATCTTCGCCCACGATCGCTCGAACAGATACAGGGTGAGCCAGTAGAGGACCGTCGTGATCGCCACGGCGAGGTCGCGGTGCTGAATGACGCTGGTCCACATCTGATAGGTCGCGCCGACCAGCAGTCCAAAGATGATCACCGGCACGAACATCCAGGGCAAACCGTAATCGACGTAGGATTCCGCCGCATAGCCGAAAGCAATACTGGTATTCGATTCCGATCCGGCGACTTGTGCGCCGGCATACTTGCGTACCAGCTCGCTGTCGGACACCAGGTCCGGCTTCTCTGGATAGAGGAAACGCGGCGTGACGATGTGCACCAGCGCATCTTTGAGGATTTGGCCGTCGGTGTGAGGAATCAGAAACGGAACGCGCTCGAGGGCCATTCCGGGGTACTTGATCGCCCAGAGACGATCGATGAGCAGATTGGAGGCATCGGCGTAGTCCGATGGTCCTTGCGTGAGCAGTCCGGATGACAACGTCCGGACGCGGTCGAAACGTTCCACCCGGGAGCTGGAGAGGACGTCGTCGTCAATCTCCTGGCGCACCTGGCCGCGGACGGAAACCCACACCAGGCTCGACATGCCCAGAATTCCCGCGAGCCCCGCGGCAAATGCCCAGTGACGGATATCGCGGCGATTGAACACTTCGAAGACGGCAATCGCACCCATCACCAGCGGCTCTCGGAAGCCCGCGAAGTAGCCGGTAAAGCCCATGGCGACCTCGAGTGCCATGACGCCAATCAGCTTTTCCCACTGAAATACCGGGCGCGTGAAACGTCGGGTCATCACGAACAGGAGACCAAGATGCGCGTAGGTGATCGCAAGAATGGCCTGCGTGAACGACGAATAGTTCCAGGCGATCTCCTGGATGACGCCGGTGAGCAGCAGTGAGCCGCCGTAGGCCGCGTACAGGATCTTGTTGTTGAATGCGCTCATCGGCGCATGTTCGGGCGGGGTGACACGTCTGCGCGTCAGGACAATTCCGTAAAAGATCGCCACGGCGAGACACGTAATCCAGGCAAGGCCGATGAGCACCATGCGCTGCCAGTCAGTGGTGTAGAACGCCTCGAGCTCCACACCCGTGAGCGCCGAATAAAAGATGCCGATCGTCACCTGCATCCACTGGTAGGTCAGCGCGAGCGCCAGGACCGGCGGCCCTTCCCCGCTTCCAAGCAGCGCCCAGACGAGCAGCAGCACCGCAACCGCCAGGCCGGCGATCCAGTACCCGGTCCAGTAGGCGGCAATCAGGATGAGAAAGCCACGAATCAGCATGCGTATTCTCTTGTCTTCTGGCGCGCGTCTTCGAGCGAAGCGGCAAGACGCTGGTGGTACCGTTCGAACACGTAAAGCGCCCCAATCACCTGAACAGGGCTCGCCGCTCGCTCGAAGAAGGCGCGCACCGTGCGCTCGAGGCGCGAGCGACCGAAAACGTCACAGCTGATGGATCCGGTCCGGAGAATCGTTTCCTCAATCTGTGCGCGCTCCGATGGCGCCGACCAGAAACGCTCGTCGGGGTGGTATGTGCGGTCGGGCACGACCACGGGAATACCGGCCGCTCGTGCTGTACGCAGGACACGGCGCCAGCCGAAGCGCGCGACACGCGCCAGCTGCCATCGCGTGCGCGAGGATCCAGCAGGCACGCCGGTCTGCTGATTTGGAATCCGTGCAAACAATTCGGGATAGGTGGACACCAGCCATTGTTCGCGCCACGCATGGCGCGCGCGCCATGCCGAAGGGACACGCTGACATGCCTCGAAGAATCGGTAATCGACAAACGGGCGCCGTACCGTTACGTACGGACGCGCCGCAGCGGTAATGCGGTTGGTGGACTGCGGCGCCTTGTGCTCGTACACCGCGAATCGCGGTGCACCCGGTGTGCGACCGATGATCTCGTCTGCAAGCACAATGGCACGTTCGTACGGGATTGCCAGCGTGCCTCCGTAGTACGGGAGTGTTGCAAGTAGATCCTCCGGCCGATCGGAGAAGTGCCACGTGGAGCCGGCAACGACGTCTCCTATGTAACCGCTCAAGTACACGTCGAACGCCGACTGCAGCTTGCCGAGCGTCTCCGCATGCATCAAGTCGACGAGGTCCATCAATCCATCGGTCTCGAGGATTCGATCGGTGCGTCGCTCGAGCCAGCCTTCGTCGTAGAGCGGGAAGAACTCCCATCGAGCGGCTGACGCACGCGCAGCCCGCTCCGCGAGCCTCACATCGTCGGCGTGAGGAACACCGTAGGTAAGCGCGGTGAGCGATCCGTGCGTCGACGCCTCGGCGAGAATCGCGCGACTATCCAGCCCACCGCTCAGCGTCAGGCCGGGACGTCGTGACCCGTCCAGACGCTTCGCAATTGCAGCGGTCCAACTCGCACGAACCTCTTCGAGAAGGGCGCGTCGGTCCGTCGCCGTACCGTCGTCGAGTGCAGACCACGTCCAGTAGCGCCTCTTGGTGATGCTGCCGGCCGTCAGCGTCAGCGCGGTTGCAGGCGGCACCATCGTGACGGCGCGAATATTTGTCCGATCGCCGAGACGGTAACCACCGAAGCTGACCGCCTCGCGTATCGCGTCGGTGTCAGGTTCCGGCTCGATGCCGGGGCCCATCAGGACGCCTCGAACTCCACCCGCGAAGGCGGTGCCATGCCGAGATCCGCCGATGTACAGAGGAAGTGCGCCAAAGCGATCGTTCATTAATGTGAGCGACCGGTTCTGGGGATTCCAGATCGCGATTTGATACTCGCCGTCGAGATCGGCAATCGCCTCAGGTCCACGGTTCGCGACCGCACGCAAGAGCCGCAGTCGGAACGCGAACGTACGGGTTTCGGCCGCACTGCGGATGCCGCCGTGCGACGGCCAGTCGAACGCCTCGCCGCTCATCCACAGATACGAACCGTCGTCTGCACGTGCCGGCGCGGCTGAATAATCGTCGCCGCTGCCACGCTCCAGGACGCCCACACCGATCGTGCCCAGGGACGACAGCGTCACCTGTTCTTCGGCGGTAACGCGCAGGGCCTCGGCCATCGCGTGGAGCACCGACAGCGTGTCCCGGAGATCCGCCGACAACCAGCCAAAGAGCATTTACGACGTCTGAATACGAACGGCGGATGCGACCACGGGGGCGTCGACGGAAAAGACTTCGGCCCACTGCCGTGCGAACTCGGTGCGACTGAATGCAAGCTCGGACATTCGAGCCAGCTCGCCTGCGCGCCGCGCGCGTTCGGGGTCCGCGAGAAAGTAGTTGAGCCCTTCTGCGACGGCTGCCGCAGTTGTTTCTCCGCACACCCATCCATCGATGGTGTGCCGCACCATTTCGGGCAGCGCGCCGCTCTGCGTGACTACCGAGGGAAGGCCTGCGCGTTTGGCCTCGAGCGTCGCTACGGTAAACCCTTCTTTTTGCTCGGGCAGCGACGGCAGGCAATGAACCGAAGCGGTCGCCATCAGCGAGGGCACGTCCTCGCGAACACCCAGAAGCCGGACCGCACCAGCGAGGTCCGGCGCCTCCGCTCGCGCCCGCACGCGAGCGCGATAGCCGTCATATGCAGGGTGCTCCCAGCCGCCGATGTCGCCGACAACATCGAGCGTCGCGTCGACACCATCTCTGCGCAGTTGCGCCACGGCTTCGAGCAGGACATCGACGCCCTTGGACGGGATGATTTGACCGACGAAAATGATGCGACCCGGCGCAGCGTGCTGCTGCCGCCACTCGTCCAGCCGATGGGGAACCGTGTTGTAGACGACGCGTGACTTGCCCGCGGGAATCCCGTGCTGAAGGAGCTCCCGCTGGATGAATTGCGAGTTCGGGACGTATTGATCCACGCACCGATCAATCACGCGGCGCCAAACGAAGGTGTAGAACGCGCCCGGTTCAGGGGCGTTGCCCAGGCGCAGGATGACGCGGACGCCCAGGCGACGCAGCATCCACAGGGCCGGCGCCGATCGAAGCACTGCGGTGAATTCCGGCGCGAGCACGTGTGTCGGCCGGAATCGGCGCGCATCTCGCAGCAGATCGATGCTGGTGCGAAACACGTCCCATGCCCCGAGCAACTGCGCACGCACCGAGGCGCGCCGTCTCAATTCGTACCAGTAGTAGCCGGTAGACCAGCTCGCACCAAGCGATTCGGCCAGGTCCACGACTCGACTGCTTTCCCACCTGTTCACCACGCAGTGCACCGCGGCTCCACCTTCGTGCAGCGTGCGAAGCACCTCGAATGACATGCGCTCGAGCCCGAATACGGAAACCATGTTGCCGAACAGCGCCAGGACGCGCGGCTGGCCGGGTTGTCGGAAGCCGTGACTGCGCTTGCGCGTGTCAAGGCGACGCGCTGCCCGCGCCAGGCCTTCCGCCGTACGGTCGTATCCAAAGCCGCTCACCGCGTCCCGGCACGTCTCGACGGTGATCGTGCCCGCGCGGATCGCTTCGCGCACGGCGTGCAGCGATGCGGCAAGTCCGTCGATGTCTCCCGGTTCGTGGAGTGCGCCTGAACGACGCTCGCGAATCAGATCGGTGGCCGCTGCCACACCGTTCGATACGACGCATGGCGTGCCTGACGCCAGCGCCTCGTTCACCACCAGTCCCCAGCTCTCGCCCTCGCTCGGAAGCGCCAGGCAATCGGCCGCAGCGAAAACCCGCGGCATCACGCTCTGGTTCACAAAGCCGTGCCAGGTGACGCGGACGTTCAGCTTCTTCGCCACTTCGTGGGTCCGGTCTATCAGCGGTCCACTTCCAACCAAGGCGACGACGACATCAGGCCCAAGCCTCGCTGCGGCTTCGATCACGTCGAGCGGACGCTTGCGTTCGATGAATTTCCCTGCAAAGACGATGAGGAAATCAGCTGGTCCCGCGCCCAGTTCCGCACGCGCGGCATCACGACCGGCCTCGCGAACACTGCGCGCAGCGGACGCAAAGGCCGCGTTGTCGACGCAGTGCGGTGAATCAAAGATCAGCGGCTCCGGCACGCCGAAATGACGCAGGTACTCGCGGCTCCGCGTCCCTACGCTGAGGTACCCGTCAAATAGTTTCAATGCAAGGCGGGTCCGCACCTTCCACACCGGACGACGCAGGCCGATCGGCGCCACGCTGAAATTGGTGTCTCCGCGGTACAGCACCGGAATTCCCCGTCTCCGACTTGCCGCAATCGCGCGCAGATAAAACGCCGAATGCCATCCCGGCACGACGACAACGTCTGGCCGCGTCTCCATCAACGCGTCTTCAACGGGGCCAACGTCCGCGCCGCGGAAGCTGTCTGAATCGAACCGCCGGCTCGAGGCGGCTGGCGCCAGAACGCGGCTGGCGTAGCCGTCGGTAAGACTGACATCCCACTCGAATGCTTCGCCGAAGCCGACGCCTTGTTGGTCCGGCGTCGGTCTGGAGGCGTACAGGACCGTCAGTTCGACATCGTCACGTTCAGTCGCGATGTATCGGAACAACGGCGCCATGTATTGGACCGGATGTGTCTGCACGAACGTGACGCGGTACTGCGTGGTCATGCGGCGATCCGATCGCAGACGGCCGCCAGGCGGCCCGCAAGCGTCCTGGCGGACCATGGCTCGAGTGCGGCTCGATCGATCGCGACTTCGGAGCCGGTTGCGCACAGGAGGCGACGGAGCGCGTCGGCGATGCAGCCGACGGTGCCTTCGACCGGACGGCCGCCGCCGAATGTGATGACGTGGGACGCCGGTGGAGGCGCTGCCGCGCGCAGCAGTTCAACGACCGTGCTCTGCTCGTGATACACGGCGACCAGAGGACGATTTGCAAGCAGCGCCGGAAATACTTTGCTCGGCGTGTAGTGCGGCTCGGAACTCCCGAGCAGCAGCAGCGCGTCGGCCTGGCGCAACGCATCAAGCGCGTCCAGATAATCGAGCCGCGCAGTGTGTTCGCGGACCAGATGCTCGACGCCCAGCTCGCGCGCGTGCGGCAGCACCCGCGGCGCTCCGCCCGTCGTCTGATTGCTCGTTCCGAAGAAGTGGAAGCGGAGACGATCCGCCAGCCGCGAATCGCGTTCGATCAGCGCGCGCGCGCCTGCAAGCACCGCGCGCAGCGTCGCCACGCCAAGCGGCAGCAACGTTCCCGCGTAACAGATGTTCAGGCGTCCGTCGCGCGCGATCAGCGCCGGATGCGCCGGCCGGCTCGTCACGGCATCAACGTCGGCAAGATCCCAGCCGATCGGAATTTCGGCAACGGCACGAGGCGCGCTGCGCGTACGCTGGACTGCGTCCTCGTAGGTGCGCGCCGATACAGCGGTCACACCGTCCGCAGCGCGGAGAACGGACGGCTCCAGCCGCGCGGCAACTGCACGCGTCCATCGACTTTTCGCGTCGACCCGACCGTTGCGGCCGCCGCCAACGCTCAGTCCCCAGGCGCCGACCCACGGATCCTGGTAGTCGAGCACGAACGGCACCCCAAAGCGGCGTTTCATCATGGGTCCGATGACAGCCGGATACGTCGGGTATATGGTGACGAACACGGCGTCGAACGAACGCGTACGATGCAGCCTCCACGCGGCGCGCCCTAGTCCAGCCAGCGCGCGTAATCCGAGATCGCCCACGCCCAACGGTCTGGTAAGGTCAACGGGTAGAGCGCGGATTCGCACAACGTCGAGCGTGGTCGGGACAAGGCTCGCGAGCTCTGGATCGATGCGCCCTTCGTAATCCTGCTCGGATACCGTCAACACCGTCGGGTTCCAGCCGAAATCCGCGAGATACGGTGCCAATAACCGCACGCGATGCGTTCCCGCGCTGCTATCGGGCGGGAAATGCGGCGAGATCATCAGCAAGCGACGCAATTAACCGATAGCCTCGCGATACAGCGCTTCGTAGTCGCGGACGATTGCGTCACACGAGAACCGCTCCTCGCAGTCTCGCCGCACGACTTCGCGATCGATACGGTGGAGCTGTTCAACGGCGGCGCTCGCTTCCGCGCTGGTACGGACCACGAAGCCGTTGATGCCGTCCCGCACGATCTCTGGCACGCTGCCACGCGCAAAGCCGATAACGGGCGTGCCGCACGCGAACGCCTCCGCCATCACGATGCCGAACGGCTCCTCCCAGTGGATGGGCATCAGGAGCGCCCCCGAAGCGCCCAGAAGCCGGCTTTTCGCGGCGTCATCCACTTCTCCGATGTAGCTGACGGCCCGATCGTCGACGTGCGGAGCAACTTCGTTTCGGAAATACTCGTTGTCCGCGATGTTGCCGGCGATGATGAGCGATCGTCCTGCCGCCCTGGCGATTTCAATTGCGGTGTGGGTTCCTTTGATGCGTTCAATGCGGCCGAGAAAGACCAACGGCGCGGCGTCTGGCACCGTGGTGACAGCGACATAGCTGGATGGATCGACACAGTTGAAGACCGTTCGCCACCGCGTGTTGCCGCGAGCGCCGTTGAGTGCCGCGTACAGGCTTGTCGAGCATCCGGTGAAGACGATCGAGTCGCCGCCGAGACGCGCGGCGCGGCGCACACCGGTCCATGGAATGGGCCGCTGGTAGCTTTGAATCTTCTTCACGTGACGCATCGCCAGCACCGGCGCAAGCGCCGCGAGCCGGCCAAAGCTGTGGATGATGTCCAGTCCTTCGTGAAGACGAACCAGCGCCGAGCCAACCTGAAACAATTCACGTAGCCGCGCCGACACGCCGGTGTGAGGAGGCACGCCGTAGCTGATAAGCCTGGCGGGCGTGTGGCTGTCGGGGTGCGCGATTAAGGTCACTTGGTGGCCTCTACGAACCAGACCCGACACGAGCAGCGCGACCACACGCTCGATACCACCGTAGAGACGCGGCGGAACGGGGAGATACGGGTCCGCCGTGATCGCGATGCGCAGGCTCATGACACGACGGCGGCAACCGCAGCAAGCAATGCGCCTCGCTCCAATTCGTGTTCCCAGTGCCAGCGGGTCCGCGCCGCATGCCAGCTCGCCGCGCGTGCCTCCTGAACGCGAACGGGATCAACCATCAGCTGAAGGATCTGGTCGGCCAGCAACGCCGCATTGCCCGGTGCGAATCTCAGGGCGCCAGCGCCGAGGTCGCGCGCAAGCGGACGCTGACCTTCGGTTTCGGTTAAGGCGACAGGGATGCCTGCGAGCGGATAGGTGGTTGCCTTGTTCGGCAGGTTCAGCGCGCGGTTCCGAATGTGTCCCTGTTCCGCGGACACGCCGAGGTCGAACGGACGACACGAATCGATCATCGACTCCGGCGAGGTCGGTGGCTCGATCATCAGTCGAACGCGAGGCGCCTCTCGCGCTGTCAGCGCGCGAAGACTCTCCGCATAGCCGGCAGCCGGACATCCACGCAGCGTCAACGACGCGCGGCGCGTGGTCAAGCCGAGCGCTCGAATGACGTCTTCCAGACCGCGGCCGGGTCCGATCGTCTGACTGAACCAGTACGCCGCAAATTCATCCTTCGGGCGCTGCGGCTCCTCAGATGGGGATCTGTCTGGCAGTGGGAACACGTTGTTGATCGCCATCGCGGCGATACCGAGCTCGTCGCGGCACGCGCGCGCAATCGCTTCGCTTCCCGCACTGACAAACGCGGCGCCGTCGGATGCGAACCGCATGACTGACCGCGCCAAGGCGTTCGACAGATCTCCTTCCGGCGACTCGTGCTCGCCGCAATGAAAATCCTCGAAATCGATCGCGAAGGGCGTCCGCGCGCGGCGGCCGGCTTCCGCCACGGCCGCAATCGCTCCAGTCGTTCCACCATAGATGAGATCCGCCGGCTGTTCGAGAATCGCATTCACCAGCTCGCGGTGCAGACGGCCGAACGCAGCGAGCGCGATTCGTCGAGGCACGGGCTTCACAAATGTCGCCACCATGCGTGCGGCTTTGTGACGCGATCCCGACCGAAACCACGTCGCCGGCGCCCCGCTGCGGTCATAGTTCACGGGGCGCCAATCCCATCGGCGTGCCCCCCCAATCGCGGCGTCAACGTCCGTTGCCCAACCTCCGGAGCGGCCGCTGACAACGCGAACGTGGTAGCCGGCGGCATGGAACGCATCCGCCGCCTTCAGCATCCGCGGGCACGTCGAAAGGTGGCCCGCCGTCACGACACAGATCCGCCTGCTCACACTCGCGTTTCTGTCGTATGCCACGAATGCGTCAAACGGTGCGCAAGTTCAACGTCGTCGACGGCGTCGAGCATCAGGAACCTCGGCATCTCGAACCGGTCGCCGGAGATCGATTGAAATGAGGGCTCAGTCGTAAACCCGATGTCGAACCCTGCGTTCCGCACAATGCTGACGGTCTCAGGACCGTAATGTGCACCGCGTCGGCCGAACGGATACGCAAAGCCATGTACCGGCTTGCCAATCGCATCCTGAAGCGCGGTGCGGCAACCGGCGATCTCCCGGTGCTGTTCATCGATCGACGCAGCTGCAAGCGCGGGATGCGACAGCGTGTGCCCTCCGATTTCGATGAGGGAGCTGTTGGCCAGACGCAGCAGCTCCGCGGTCGTCATGGGCCGATGCGTCTCGCGTTCGTCAGCTGCGGTTGAAATCGATTCCGCCAGCCCGTACCACTCGTCGTAGGGCAGGGCCTGTGCTCGAAGGACCGCGTCCTCGCCATCACGCCGGCATAGCGTGTCGAACCAGAAGTGGCGCGAGCGAAGCACGGGATCGGAGCAGACGAACACGGCCGCCGGAATGCCATGCCGCTCGAGCGAGGGCAGCGCATCGTCAAGCACGCTGCGATATCCGTCATCGAACGTCACCAGGACCGGCCGTGCGGGCAGCGGTCGCCCTTCGCCGAAAGTCTGGCGCAACTCGTCCAACGAAATCGGGTTGCAGGCAGCGGACAAAAACCGGCAATGAGCCTCGAACACCTCGCGGGACACGTGCAGGTCGTTGAATGGCACTCGAGCGTCATCGACGTTGCGAATGCCGTGGTAACAAAGAATCGCGACGCCCGGGAATTCGAATCGCGATAGCCGTTGGTGGTAATACCCAACGCCGAACAGCGTCTGTTTGACCGCGCGACGAACACCACCAGATCCGGCAGGAGACGAAGTCATCATGCTGCTACGCGGCACTCGATCGTCACCAGTACCGGATAGCGCGGATCGGTCACGTCGAGCTCGGCGTTCGTCAGCTCCTCGACGGCAATTCCATACATTGCGGCCGCCGCGGCAAGGCAGTTTCCGTGCGCTTCGACGACAGTCCTGCAGCCCGCCCATACACGGTCGACCACAACCCGCCACCCGTCAGCGCTCAGGTGCCAGTAGTCCTCAACGTCAGGCGTCAAAGGCACGAAGGCCGGCACCGTCGCGAGAATGGCGCCACCCGGCTTCACGATTCGACGCGCCTCACGCAACGCGCCGTCAAGGTCACGGAGGAAACAGAGCGTGTTCGGCAGCAAAAAGCAGTCGTATCCGCCCGTCGGGACGATGCCGGCGTTCGCCAGATCGCAGCAGTACGTCGGGCGAAACGACGCATCGATGTCCAGCGTATCGGCGGCGGTTACACCCAATCCGTACCGGCGGATGTGATCGGTCGTCTGAATCTCCAGAGCGCGCCCCGCCACGAGTTGACGCCGTGCGGTGAAGAACCTGTCCACGTAGTAACGATCGATCGGTGTACCGCGGTCGAATCCGTAATGTGTGGACAACGGCGTGACACGACGCAGGTTGCCCCAGGACGGGCGCTCGAGGCCGCGAGTCACAGTACGCGCCCACGTCGTCAACCTTGGGCCCAGCAGGTTCTTGATGGCGGTGCCGCCAATCATGCGGCGTACATTTCGAGGTAATCGCGCGTCACATCGTCCATGGTGCGCACGGAAGGAAGGCTGGCGCGCCACTGGTTGACCAGATCGGGATTGGCGGCCAGTTCCTCGAGGACTGCGGCCAGCGCGCGGGAGTCGCCGGCCGGGTAGAGGCGTCCATTCACGCGGTCGTGAACGAGTTCAGAGAGTGCGGGGACGTCGCTGCCAACCACCGGAACACCCGCCGCATGCGCCTCGAGCGCAATCGTGGGGCCGCCTTCGACCGCGCGAGAGGGGCAGCAGACGACATCAATCCGCCGGAGGGCGGACCGGACGCCAGACGCATCGAGCTCGCCGCCAAAATGTACCCAGGCGTCAGGACCAACGATCGATTTGAGACGGTCGAGAACTGCGAGGTCGGTGCGAAACTGTACGGGCCCGTGAAACTCGAAGCGTATCGGCGCGGAGCGCGGGATCATCGAGATCGCGCGGGCGAAATCGGTGACGCCTTTGATTGGATCGAACCTGCCAATGTAGGCCACCGTCACTGGAGACCGTGACTGTCGAGGCGGAATCGGTGCGACGGGAAAACGAACCCCGAGCCGATTGAGCGCGATCTTTTCGCGCGGTGCGCCGTTGGCAACCAGCACCTTGCGCGCCCACTCGCTCAGCACGACAAACCGATCGACGAGATCCAGCATCTCGCGCTGCGCAGCCTGATTATGGGCAATCAGGTTCGTCATGCCGATCATTGTGCCCACCGGTCCAGGAATGCCGCGGCCGATGGCACCGACCGCTGGTGGCAGCATCGCCGCCGCCGTCGCGAGAGGCCGCGCAACGCCACGGTGCTGAAGCTGACATGCGGCACATTTCATCGGACGGACGACGCCGTCACAGAGCGCCGTGCCCCACCGCATCATCGTGCCGCGCTGGCAGGTGAAGCCAAGACTGGCCGAGTGGGTCGTCGCGATCACGCGTGCGCCGGCTGCCTTAGCGACGCGAACTTCGGCAACACCGAGCCCGGTCACATAGGTATGGATATGCACGATGTCGGGGGCGGCGCGACGGAGCCATTCGTGAAACCGTTCCGCGCCGCGGACCGCCACACGGCCCTGCGCCTCGTCCCGAGTAACGCGCGCCGGTATCGGATACCGATAGGTCTTCAGTCCGCCCTCGCAATACGTACGCTCTTCCTGTCCGAGCGCTTCAGGCGCCGCAATCAAGACCTCGTGACCGGCGGAATGAAGTCGCGCGGCAAGCTCGGAGACATACACCTCGGTGCCACCCATCGAGGTGGGGAGATACCAGCCCGCTGCCTGGACGATTCGCACTAGCAGGGCTTTCCCTTGGCCCGGCGGATCATCGATCGCACCGTCTTCACGGCGGCGTTGGGAAGCCACGGACGATCGAGACGGCTGCCGTACAACACGACAGGCGCTGCGGCGCGCGGACGACGCAGCTCGCGATAGCGGGCGAAGAGCGCCTGATAGGCGTCCGTCCGTTCGCGGATGTTGTGCGCGGCGGCGACGTAACGCCAGGCGGCGCCGCCGATCGATTCGAGCGACGTGCGGTCGCGATCCAGCGCTGCGATGGCGTCAGCGAATGCGGCGACATCGCCGACTGGCGGCATCAGTCCCGTCCTGCCATCATCGAGGACTTCGGCGACGCCGCTTTCGATGCGGCTCACGACGGGTGCCAGGCCAACGCTCATGGCTTCAATCAATCCCACTGGTACGCCCTCATAGCGGGTCGGGAGCACGAACACATCGTGCCGCGCCGCGATTTCGAGCACGTCCGCAGTGGTCTTTGCACCGAGGAAATTCACCCGCGAGCTGCGCCACCCGTCACGGAGCCGCCGCTCGTCCGGGCCCGCACCCACTATCGTCCAGGCGACGTCAACGCCACGGTCGGCGAGCGCCTGATCGATCAGCGGCAGGTCGAGCACGCCTTTCTGCCCGTGTTCAATCCGGCCGGCAAATAACAGACGAAGTCTCCCGGGAACCGCCTCTCGACGCTCCGGCGGCTCGATTACTCCGTAGGGCAGGAAGAAGATGTCGCCGGTGCGATGCGGCAGTCTTGCTCTGAGCTTGCGCTCCATCGTGCGGCCGTACACCACGAACGCGTCGATCGCGTTCTCATGGCGCTCCGCGAGGTCGTAGTAATAGTCATTGTCACCGTGCAGGATCTGAATGACGGTGCGTCCGCAATCGAACGCGGACGCCACTGCCGCCTCCAGCAGGTCGTTGACCAGGAGCACACCGTCGCCGGCGGGAATGGCGTCGCGCAGCCGGCGAAGCACTGCGTGAAAATTTTCGATGGGTGTCTTGAACTCGAAGCTCGCCTGGTAATCGGCGTTAAAGCGGCCGCCGAATCGAGTGTCGGTCCACAGCGGGTTGTGCGTCAGGATGGCTGCATAGGTAAAGACATCCGGCCGCCTGTGCCTGAACAGTCCTTCGACAATGTTCAGCGAGCCTCCGAGCTTGTCGGGGATGACGCAGACGACGTTGGGAGATGTCAGCTCCGCCATGCGCGGACTGTTGCCACCCATAGGGGACAAGCGTTTGAAAACGGCGACTCGACCCGCTGATGGCGCCACGGTAGCGGGATCAGATCGCGCATATCGAACACGAAGCCCGCGGTCGCGAGCAGATCGAAGATTGCGCCGGTTTGGCGGTTTGCTGGATTGAACTCGTGCAGATCGATCGTGATCGCACGGACGTTGTGAAGCCGTTCGCCGCAATCCTCCAGCACCGGCAGCTCGGCACCTTCGATGTCGAGCTTCAGGAGATCGATCGTTTCGTCGAGCCAGTCCCGCAGACGCTCGGACGCCACCTTCGCTTTGGGGCCCGCGATCGCCGGCTCGAACGAGGCAATCGCGCCCGAGTCCGCGCCCTCACATACGAAGTCGACGGTCCCAGGTTCGATCCACACGGCCGCGTCTCGGACTTCGACGTCGGAGGCTCCGTTGGCCGCCAGGTTGCGCCGACACATGGCCGCCAGTGATGGATCGGCCTCGAAGGCGGTGATTCTGGCCCGTGGATATTGCCGCTTGAAATATAACGACGCCAGTCCGATATTCGCTCCGCAGTCGAGGATCCGCGGCTCCTGAAGCCGAGTATCAAACGCCAGCGACGAGTGAATGAAGATGTCATCCCACTGCGGCCATGCTGACATGGCATCTGAATATTCGAATCGATACGGCGCGATCGAGATCTGACCCGGCGTGCGCCGCGCTTCGAGTGCCGAACGCCGCTCGAGCTCCTGCAGCACGGCGCGGTCGGGCGTCGGCCACAGATCGTGCCGTACGTCGCGCGCGAAACGCCGCAGATGGGAGGTGAGCATTCAGGCGCGCACCATCGCGCGTGGTCTCCGCGCGTTGACTTCATCGGGGCGTCGCAGGGTCACTTCTTCGGCGCCGTCGAGCCACGCATCCACCGCCTCGACACCTTGCGCGAAGCTGTGATCCTGATTCGACACTTCGTACTTCCAGGCGCCAAACCGGCCGCGGCTGAACACGTCGCGCGCGGCGAGCATCGTCTGAATACCGCCGAGGCCGCGATCGCGATGCAGCGAGGGGACCGGATAGCCGTATTCCAAACGCGTGTGCCATACGTGATGGACGTCTGCTTCCGAGCGGATCAGCGCCGTAGCCAGGAGGCCGCGGACGACATCGGCGGCGACGCGTGAACCGTCAACCGGACGATGCGTGGATTCCGACACTTCCGCCATCAGCGACCACTGAGACGAAGGGTCCGGTACGTTGTTCGGCGAATAATGCGAGAAGTGTGTGACGCGGTAAAACGGGCAGTTCGCCTCCGGAAAGTACATCCAGCACTTCTGCGAGAGCGTGGCGGGCGCTTCCCCTTTCAATCCGATCCCGATCACATTCGTGGAGGAGTACTCCAGGTCGCGGGCGGCCGGCCGCAAGTCTCGCGCGAGATCGCTCATGGCAATGAGCCGATCAAGCGGCATCGTTGAGATGAGCTGCTCGTAACGGAATTCGCGTCCGTCGGCGAGCGCGACGCGGCGCGCGGTGGTGTCGACGTGTCGAACTGCGGCGCCGTACATCAACCGAGACGGCTGCGACGGCGGTTCGTGCCGGATCAGTTGCGTGGCGAGCGCCTGCCAGACCGCGCCCGTCCCGCCGTGGCGCGGGAACCGGAACCGGTTGTTCGGTCCCCAGGAGACGTCATCGCGGTGCAGGCGCAGGTTGTCCTTCACGCGAGCGACATCGGCGACGGCGACGCGATCGCCGATCCATCGCCAGTCCATCACCTCGGGATCTCGCGCCCACACCTTTTGGTTATAGGGGCGCATGAATATGTCTCCGATGCCCGGGCCGAATGTCCGCGCAATCCATTCACCGAAGTTCGACGGCAATGGGTGCGCGGATGAAGTCGCGGCCGCGGCCTGCTCGAGACCGCGGAGGCATGTGTCGCGCTCCTCCTCCGGTAGCCGATGCAGATTGAGCTGAAAGGGATACGGTACGAAACGGTTTCGAATCCAGACCCACGACTCACGGTCGTGATACAGCCACCCGTCAACGCCAAGCAGGTCGTCCATCAACTGATCGAACATTTCATAGTGGCTGAACTGCACGTGGCCACCCAGGTCCCACGTAAAGCCGTGCTCGTCGACGATCGATCGCGCCAGCCCACCAGGCGCGTGGCCGGCTTCAAGGATGATCCAATCGTGGATGGCGCGTTGTTCCAGACGCCACGCGGCGCCGAGTCCCGTAGGCCCTGCGCCGATGATTAGGTGTCGAACGTTCACGTGCGGGATGTCGTCAGGACCGGTGGAGGATGAAGGAATTGCAGAACGTCGCGTAGGGTTGGTAGTGCACCGCGTGCCATTCGGGATGCGCCGCCAGGAACTCGCCGAACGCCCGAGACTCCCCTTTTCCAGGATGCCCGCGGTAGTGAAACCAGTCGTCGAACAGCAACATCGCACCATCGTGGAGAACCGGCGCAATGGCAGTCAGCGCATCGCGCGTCGATTCGTACAGGTCGCAATCGAAATGCGCCAGAGCAACCTGAGAATGGGCGGCAGGAAATGCTCTGGGAAGCGTCTCTTGAAATGACCCAACGTGCACCGTTGGCGCCTCGAGCGCACAGGCCTCGAAGAGACGCAGCGTCACGTCAGGCGTGACTGGATCGCCGACGCCCAGCAAGGGGTGTGATGAATGGTTCGATGAGCAATCGCCCGGCCGCCACCGTGCGTGCTTCTCATCGGACCCCGGCAGGCCTTGAAAGGAGTCGAACCCGCCAATCCTGCGGCGCATGCCCTTCGGATCGAAGGAATGGGCTTTGGCGAGCAGCGCGAGACTGATTCCGGTAAACACGCCGAATTCGACGATGTCCCCGGGGACTGCTTCGTAATTGATGTACTCCACTGCCCGGCAGAACGTCGTCCACCGTGGATCTCGAGCGATCAGCCGGGCCATCACATCGCGAGTGTCGTACCCGGCGGCGCGTTTCGCGCGGCGAATGGCACGGTCGACGAGTGTCACGACAGCGCTCCCGCAGCTGTCTCCACAAGCGGCGTGACGGACCACGCGCAATCCACATGAACGTAGCCCTTGCGCGTCGCGTTCTCGACGTATAGCGGCGAGCGCCCCGCATCGACGGAGAACGAGAGCGCCGGCTCCTGAAGGTCGAGAATCGTGCCCGGATTCCACAGGCAAAGCGCGAGGTGAAAATCGCCGGCAAGCAGCGTGTCGGCTGGAATCGTCATGCGCGCCTCGAAATCCCCGGGACCCGACGGGCACGGAAATCCTGCATCCGCGGTATTGGTTGTAAAAATCGGAACGCCATCGCACGACAGAACGCCGATGCCGATCCGGACGCCGGGCGAGCGCTGCGGCAGCGTGAAACGAATGCGGCAGACAATCGGTTCACCGCATGCGGGATTCTCCAGCGGCGCACCGGTCGCGTCCTCTAAGTCGGCCGATAGAATCTGCGCATCGCCGCTGCGCGCCGCCGCCGCAAAGCCGCCACGCGCTTCCCCGCCAAGATAGGCGGCAACCGTCGACCGAACATCACCAACGCGAATCAGCTTGCCGTGCTGCAGCAGCAGCGCGGAGGTGCACAGCCGTTGAATGGCGGCCATGTTGTGCGAGACAAACAGCACCGTTCGGCCGCTCCGCGCGACGTCATCAAGCTTGCCGAGACACTTGCGCTGAAAGTGGATATCGCCGACCGCCAGCACTTCGTCCACGATCAGAATCTCCGGTTCCATCTGGGCCGCAACCGCGAAGCCGAGCCGGACGTACATGCCGCTCGAGTAGTGCTTCACGGGCGTATCGATGAATTCATCGATCTCTGCAAAGCGAACGATGTCGTCGAACTTCCGCTCGATCTCGGCCTTCCGCATGCCAAGGATGGCGCCGTTCAGAAAGATGTTCTCGCGGCCGGTGAGGTCGGGATGAAAACCGGTGCCTACTTCGAGAAGCGATCCCACACGTCCATGGATTTCGACTTCTCCTTCGGTTGGCGTCGTGATGCGCGAGAGGATCTTCAGCAGGGTGGACTTGCCGGCGCCGTTTCCGCCGATGACGCCGACGACCTCTCCCCGTCGAATCTCGTGTGTAACATCGCGGAGCGCCCAAATCGTCGTCGACGCAGCGAGGCCGCCGGGCGCAAGCCGTCGAAATGGACGGCTGGCGGCCGCCGCGATCCGATCACGCAGCGTGTCGTACCGCTCCTCGCGTGCGCCGATCGTGTAGCGCTTGCCGAGCCCGCTAATCTTGATCGCAATATCCACTGCGTCAGGCGAGATCGACGATGGACCCTTCCACCGATCGGAAATACGCGGTTCCCGCCGCGAGCGCCGCCGCCACGACCGCGAGCGCGACCGCCACCATCGCACCGGGCGACGGCGTGCCGAGCAGTGAACTGCGGAATCCCTCCACAACCGTCGCCATCGGATTGAGCGCGTACAGCAACCGCCAGCGCTCCGGAACCATCGACGCCGGATAGGCGACAGGCGTGAGGAACAGCCAGATCTGAATCAGAAAGGGCAGAACGTAGCGCGCGTCGCGGTAGCGAACGCTCAGCCCCGACGTCCACAGCGTTACCGCGAAGGCCGTCAGCATGGCGAGCCCGACGTACAGCGGCAGGACCAGCATCCCAGCAGTCGGCGCGATGCGATACCACGCCATCAGGACGACAAGCATGCCGAACGACACGCCGAGGTCAACAGCCGGCATGACGACCGATGCCAGCGGCACCAGCACTCGCGGGAAGTACACCTTCGCGATCAGATGCTGGTTGCCCACCAGCGACGACGATCCGTTCGACACGGCCGTTGAGAAGTACGTCCACGGCACAAGGGCGGCCAGCGAGAACAGCGGATACGGCACGCCGTCGGAAGGAACCTTCGCGAGGCGGCCGAAGAAGATCGTGAAAACGACCATGGTGAGAAACGGCTGCAGCACGCTCCACGCGATGCCAAGCACCGTCTGCTTGTAGCGCACCTTGATGTCGCGCCACACGAGGAAATACAGAAGCTCGCGCGCCTGCCACACCTCGTCAACTGTGAATGACATCGCGCGCGATCCAGGGCGGATGTGCGTCACCGGAAGCGTGGACGGACGCGCGTTCACGCAGCCTCCTGCAGGAACTGACCAAGGACCGAAAGCCCCCACGCGCGCGACCAGTGCGCGCGTCCGCGTTCCCAGTCGCCCCACACGGCAGCCGCACCGTGGGCGTTCACCCAGCCCAGCGCGACCGACGACTCGATGCCGCGCAGCGCCGTCTCCCGCAGCCCCTCGCGCATCCAGGTGTCGAACGGCAACGTGAACCCGCGTTTCGGTCGTCCGACAATGCCATCGGGCATCTTCGGAAGGCTCTCGTGCAGCAGGCGCTTGCCTTCGAGAAGCGCCGGAAAATGTCCCAGCGCCGGCCAGACCGCCCCCGTCAGGCGGTGATCGACAAACGGCACGCGCACTTCGAGTGCATGTGCCATCGACACGGCGTCAATATCTCGCAGCAGCTGTCCCTGCAGGTACCCACCCGTTTCCATGCGGGCGACGGTGGCATGCGGTGTCTCCGACGGCCTCTCGCGGAGCGTTCGCCCTTCGACCTCGGCAAGAGCCTCTCGCGCCTGTCGGCCCGTATCGCCGTCGAATGCAGGGCCAAGCAGCCCGGGCCATTCCTCCGGCATGAAGTTGCCTCGAACCGCCCGGTAGGCTGCGGCGGTATCCGGCGCGCCGGCGAAGTGCTGAAGTTTCCGTGCACGCCAGTCTGCAAGCGCCGCGGCCGCGACGGCGGTCACGGGGAGTACCGGCGCGAACCACTTTGCAGTGCGCATCGCCGATGGGATCCGGTGGAAGCTGGGATACCCGCCGAACAGTTCGTCGCCGCCGACTCCGGAGAGCACGGCCTTCACCTTCGTTGCCGCGACCGCCTGCGACACGAAGTAGGAGTTAATGGCATCGGCGCTCGGGGCATCAAGCCGGCGGATGATGGACGGAAGCCCGCGCTCGATGGCGCCGGCGCCGATCATCAGCTCGTGATGCGTGGTCTCGAAAAACATCGCGATCTGTCGCGCCGGCTCAATCTCCGACATCGACGGCACGTCGCCGGCGACCGTGTAGGTGTGGAGTCGGCCAGAAACCGCGGCCCGCGCGCTCGCAACCACGGCGGCCGAATCGATCCCTCCAGACAGAAAAATTCCGACCGGCACATCGGCAACCATGTGCGCGGCTACGCTGTCGCGGATCGCCTCTCGTGTTCGCACGCGAAGGTCATCCTCGCCGCGTGGAAGGTCGTCCGAATAGACGTCCGTAAAGTCCGCGAACGTGCCGCCGTCGACGCTGCCGTCGTGGCGCCACCGTTTCCAGGTTCCAGGGAGAAGACTCTCGACTCCGCGAAGCCACGTCAGCGGCGGCGGGATGTAGCTCCACGCAAGAAACGCCAGGACGCCGGAAGGCGACACATCGCGCTCGACGAGCGACGCCCGCCGCAGGGCCGAAATTTCCGACGCAAACGCCACACGGCCTCGTACAGGGGCAATGTAGAGCGGCTTGATGCCGAACCGGTCACGTGCGAGCGTCAGCGACCGCTCGAGAGAGTCCCAGACGGCCAGCGCGAACATGCCGCGGGCACGGCTCAATGCGTCAATGCCGTCGCGCACAATCAATGCGAGCAACACTTCGGTATCGGAACATGAGGTGAATCGGACGCCCGCTCGTTCGAGGTCGGCTCGCAGCTCGCGGTAGTTGTAGATCTCCCCGTTGTAGACGAGACAATAACGGCCGTCGGGCGTCGACATCGGCTGCCGGCCACCCGGTGTCAGGTCGATGATCGCGAGGCGTCGATGGACAAAGAGCAGTCCACGATCGACGAACCGGCCTTCGCCGTCTGGACCGCGATGCGACAGGGCGGCGGACAGATCAGCGGCCGTACGGGTAGCGTCGAACGCGCCGGCCTCCGACCAGCTGAACACGCCACCAATGCCGCACACTGTCTTATAGGAGACGCTGAGGGATGACGACGGTGTCGCCGGGCTGCACCGCGTCGTTCAGATTGATGCCCTGCTCGGTTTTTTTACCGTTGACGGTACGAATGACCTTCAGCCGCCGATTCGAACCCTTCTCGGTGAGTCCGCCCGCCAGAGAGATCGCCTGAAGAACCGTCAGGCCGCGTTCGTATGTGTATGCCCCAGGATTTCTGATCTGGCCGGTCATGTAGAACTTTTCGGCCTTGGGCACGAAGATGGTGTCGCCTTCCATCAACGTGATGTTTTCCGACAGGCGTCCGAGCTGAAGATCCGCCAGGTTGATGTGGTGAACGTTCGTCTGGTCGACCTGATCGGGCGTCAGTGGCTGCACGGCAACAGGGTCGCGCGGCCGCAAAATCAATATTTCGGAACTTGCCGTCGGAGTGGTCGAGCCGGCGGCTGCCAGCGCTTCGATCAGCGACATCTGTCCCGTCATCGGATATTTCCCCGGCGAACGGACCTCACCGACCACGAAGATGCTGCGGCTGCGGAACTGGTCCACATCGACGGCCACTTGCGCGGTCCTGATGTAGCCATCTTCGAGCTTCGTCTTGAGCAACTGCTCGATGTTGCGGACGCTGCGGCCGGCGACGATGACGCGCCCCAACATCGGGTACTGGAACCCGCCGTCCGAGTCGACGCGGTACGTACCCGACATGGTCGGCTCATCAAAGACGATGATCTTCAGAATATCCTGCGCTCCGACGACATAGTCGGCGGCGCCGTTCCCTGAATCCGACGATGACGAGGCAGACTCGGATGGTGACTGCGGGAAGGGCGAAGTCGCGCGTTGTGCTGCAGCGGTCGCCGACAGTACGCCGATTGCGAGGACGAGGCCTGCCGATGCAAGTGATGTCTTCATGTCAGTCTTCATATGTCAGAAACCATAGGTGACCGTCGTGTAGATTCGGCGGCGTTGGTACTCAAAGTCGCGGCCCGCGGTAGACCGCCTCTCTGTGTTGTCGTAAATCAGCGCGACGACCGCACCGGACCCAATCCGCATTGACAACCCTCCACCGAGGGAATCAGCAAGATCCCTGTGTCCGGCGGCCAGCTTCGTCTCTCGATACTTCAACTGCTCGCGGCTGGCGCGGATATTCAAATCGAGCGGTCCGAACAGCGTCTGAAGAATGTCGAGACCGCCAGCGGTAGATACATAGATTGGCTGACTGGTACTGATTGAGTAGCTCGAGTCACGCGAGAATCGGCCGTTAAATCGCGTGACTCCGAGCAGGGTGTATCCAAGCTCGGTCGCGGACGTTATGCCGCCGAAAGCGACGGCGGCCGGATTGGACACATCGGCATGAAGCGGCCGCATCGAGTGATAGCCGATCGACGCGCGACCGCGGATGACCGCGTCGGGCGCGAAATCGAGACCGATGTTTCCTCGAATGTTGTCGGTCGCCGCATCGGGCCTGAATGGAAAGCGATCGCGACCGACCGAGGTATCGAGCGTCAGCGATGTCAACGGCGTGAGCGTGATCCTCGTCAAGACGGAACCCAGGACCGTTTCGCGATCCAGCTGTTTGGCAATCTCGACGCCGCGGAAGGTGAATCCCCGCTCGTACGTTGACTTCTGTCTTCCGCCGGTCGCGGTGACGGCGACTCGAGAGGTGATCTTCGTCTGAATACCGAGCGCGTATGCCCAATCAGTACGCGGGGCCCGTACGTCAATTTCGTTTCCGGAGCGCTCCTTGACGCGCGCCCAGGAGACGGTGACATCGGGACTGAAGCGGGTCACCGGGAAATCCACGTGGCTACTCACGCGCCGGTTCAAGCCACGCTCGTTCTTGTAGCGTTCGAAGTACTGGTAGTCCAGGCTTCCCTGGGTAGCCGCCTGCAACAGGCCGAGTGTCAGCAACGAGCTCACGTGCGAGGACGCGGTGCCCACCTTGTCCTCTTTCGGATCCAACGACGAGTTGAAGACGTTGGAATCGATGCCCGCTTCGCGAAGTTCGAAGACCGGTGTCCACGTGAGCGGACCGGAAACGAAACGCCCTTCGTTCTGTGCATCTGCCGATGACGGAAGAGCAATGCCGACCGTCGCGAGCATGACGATGAGAACGGCGCGGATCGCGTCCCGCTGCACGCTATCGAGCCGGAATGGCTGAATCCACATGCTGCAATGAACCATCTGGACCGTACTCGAGCCGCTGATCGGGGCGGCCGGAAGAGAGGGATGTATCGATGAGCAATTCGCGCAGCTTTCCGTCCGTGAAGTGCTGCCACTGGTCGAGACGGCCATCACCATTCGTGTCCTGCTCGGCGCGAACGAGCACACCACCCTCATGGAACTCGTGGCGGTCAGCAACTCCATCGCGCCGCGTCGCCACATCGACCCGCATGCCATTTCCCCGCTCGACGACCCACGTGTCCTCGACACCATCGGACTCGCTCGACGTGCCAAGGCGTTCGAGCTGTCCGTCTGGCGTGTAGTACTCCCACCGGTCGACGACACCGTCGCCATTGCCATCCGCTTCGATCCGAACGGTGCGACCGCTTTCGAGGTAGGCGCGCATATCGGTCTGACCGTCCCGATTGGTGTCGTA
>Ga0075424_100000637_pt1 | contig 28042 bp, 25 predicted proteins | sample SoiMethybrSBSTD3_FD_75301 | JGI IMG/M metagenome (GOLD analysis project Ga0075424, IMG submission 75301) | Bulk soil microbial communities from a Populus tree surrounding site in Tennessee, USA - Soil MetaG P. TD hybrid SBSTD3 | ecosystem: Environmental > Terrestrial > Soil > Tree plantation... | reverse complement strand
ATTTCATTCTTCCCTGCCAGCACCCGCCCCATCAGATCGTAAGCAGCCGCGTCGTACGGATCAATGCTTAATGCGCGTTTCAAGGCTGTTTCGGCAGGTTCCATCTGCGCTTCGCGGACAAAGAGGGTGGCAAGGTTCAGGTCGCCCTCCGGCAAATCTGGATTTAGCGCAAGCGCTTTCTGAAGTTTCTCGATTGCGCGACCGGTTCGCCCAAGGTCGGCCTCAAGCATCGCGTATTGATTCCAGGTGCTACCGTCGAGAGGTGCCAAGTGTAACGCCCGGTTCAATATCTGCTCGCTTCGTGAGACATTCCCCGATGTTTTCAAACTAGCGGCAAAGGACCGTAATGCTGTCACAGATTTTGGGTTGATCCGAACTGCCTGTTCAAACGCTCCAACGGCCGCTTTCGAATTTCCGCTGTTTTTCCAGGCATCCCCAAGTGCGATGTAAAACTCCTCCTCGCGAGGAGGATGTTGGTTCATTTCTCGGGCCAGGTCGGCTACTCCTTTCTTCAGATTATTCTGACGAGCCACTTGCGCTACAGCAAGGTATCGGCTGTTTTCGCTCGTTTTCGGCAGGGGCGACGGATAATACGGGACCACTTCTCCGTGGTATTCCTCTGCATCACTCAACTGACGTTCCTGAAGCTCTGCCTGAAGATTACGCATTGGGACCTTACGCTGAATGAAATGGTCCGTGATAAGTGCGTGAACTACATCCTCAGTTCTCCTTTTTGGCATGTGGCACGAAACGCAGTCAGCTGCATCCGGGTGCTTGCCCTGGGCAACCAAGGTGCTAATGACGGGTTCATGACAATGACGGCATTGTCCGGAATAGTAGCTTGTCGCTTCCTCGCCCGCGGGGAGCTTGCGATGTGGATCATGGCAGGACAGGCATGTCAGCGCCCCCTTGCTCTCTAGAAAGCAACGAGATTTCCGAAGTCGATATGCAACACTCACGAATTCAAATTTGTCATCGTATCCGGTGTTGGGGGCATGATCGAAGTACAGGACAAAGTCCTCAAGGGGCTGCCCTGGGATGTAGGAAAATATCCCGCGATTAAATCGTCTCACTAAAGCCGGGAGGCTGCCGCTCGTCGGCTCCAGGTGGCATTGCATGCAGAGTTCCATCTGGAGCTTTGAACTTAGCCGTGCAGGATTCACAATTCTGCTACTGATGTCCGAAAACTCAGCCCCAGCCTGGGCTGCTCGAATATGTTGGCCGCCCGGACCATGACATCGTTGACAATCAATCCCTTCAGGAAGGTCCCCAGTAAAGACCGGATCAGCCCCCGGAGCATCGCTTCCGGAGGGCACTTGAGGATATCCATCGTGACAAAATACGCATCCATACGAAACCAATCGCCGGGTCTGCGGATGACGGGAATCGAATCCCGGACTCATGCCCCAATATCCACCTCGTTCCGTATACCAACCCAGAGGAAGTTCGATCAACGTTCCTCGTGTGGTACGGTGTAGGTAGGACCTCGAGTGGTCGCCTGCACCGATCACGTAGTCAATTTTCATCTCTTCGACATTCGTCTCATTTCCGTCGGGGCCGATTTGCCACCGTCTCTGGTAATAGGCTTGGTCGCGAAAAATCATCGAGAAGTGCGTGTCAGACAAGGAGTGGTAGAACTGCGTGTTCACTTTATAGTCTTCGATTGTGTTCGCAGGAGCGGGCTTAAACAGGGATTTGGCCATTCCCGTCTGCCGATAGTTTTCATAGATTTGACTATGGCAACCCGCGCAAAGCCGGGAGTCAACGTATTCATTTACTGGAGTGTTTTTAGGTGGGGTGACGCCTGCGACTGGTATCCCGGTTTTTCCCCAGGTACCCACAATGAGTCCACCCACGCAGAAAATGAGCCTAACCACGCAGCAGAGGCTGAACCAGCGCTGAGACTTCATATCGGCTCGTTCCCAGATGGCGACTCCGCGTTTTCGGGCATCTCGCCGGTAAGAGACCCGAGGAACCTGATCAAATCTGCGGGAGCGGTGCGACTTTTCGTAGCCGTTCGACTCGTCAGACTTTGCCACTACGGTAGTGTAGTCGGGCGACATTCGCATCGCTAGGGGTAACAATTGTGACCAAGAACATCCAGAGGGAAATCAACCGCACACTAGCTGGCTAATATCGAAAACGCAGACGCCAAAGTCGAAATTGAGGAAGTCGTGGCCAAGGCGAAGAAAGATCATCAGCGTGTAATCCTGGTCTTCGGCGGAAACTGGTGCTACGACTGTCACGTGCTTGACCAAGCATTTCATCAGACGGATGTCGCTCCCCTTTTGGAAAACAATTTTCAGGTTGTGCATGTAGACATTGGCGACGAGGGGAAGAAGAACAATGATTTGGCGGCGGAATACCAGGTTCCACTCGAAAAAGGTGTCCCGGCTCTGGCAATTCTAGGCCCGGACGGCAAGCTGCTGTATTCGCAGAAGAATGGCGAGTGGGAGTCAGCTCGGTCGCTTGATCCTGACGACGTAATCGCATTTCTGGATAAGTGGAAGCCGTGAGGCGGCAACGCCTGTTCACCAACTATTGAGATTCATCTGAAACACGAAGTGCAATAGCGCGGTCCTTCGTCAACTGTTGAAACATCGCCATTACACCAACTACAGGTATGCTATCGGCTGTGGTTCGAATCTTGCCACTGTCAACTGGAGGAGCCGTGTTGCCTCGAGAGACTGTGATGCCACTGACCACTCGGTGCATTCGTGATCAGAAGCTGAGACCTACAAGGAGTTCACAATGCAATCTGAAATTAAGATAGGGCAACGTTTCAAGTTCAATATATTGTCCGACAACCCTTCGCAAGAGCGGCAGGCGGTGGTAACTCGCGTACTTTCTAATAGAGAGGAAGGACTCGGGCCGGAGGTGGACTTCTATCTTGCATATTGGGTGGAGGCTTACGAACTTCCAGAAACAGAGGCTCCGACACCGTTGGTGTTTGAGCGTGGAATTGACGGAAACGTATACCTCGACGAACGTGTGGTTACCATCACTTTGCTGAAGTGATCTTCCGCTTAGGAACATCGACCTTCTGTCCCCGCTCTCTCTGCACCCCATCGAATCCGTTCTTCCAGTATTTTGTAGTCGCGCATCGACGAGGTAACTTGCAACAAGATGATTGCCACAAGTCCGAGGATCGTCGGCACCTCGGAAGTTGGACAGAATTTGTAGTTGGCGAAATATCCCAATTACACTCAGAACACCCGCCGGGCAGGCCCGGACCGAAGGCCGCCAGGTTTGTTGTCCTCCACCGCCACGAGTATTCCTGAACCGCATTTACACACAACCCTGAGCGACGAAATGCCATCGAACTCCCGGGCGGCAAACCATCTATGAACGCAATGAAGCAGCCTGGAAAAATCGCCAAGAATACGATCTGTCTCTGGTATGACAAGGACGCCGAGGCGGCGGCCCGCTTCTATGCCGAAACCTTCCCGGACAGCAGCGTGCGTGGTGTGCACCGCGCCCCTTCCGACTATCCCGGCGGCAAGGCGGGGGATGTACTGATCGTGCACTTCATCGTGATGGGCGTCCCTTGCATAGGTCTCAATGGCGGTCCCACTTTCAAGCACAGCGAGGCCTTCTCGTTTCAGGTCGCGACCGATACTCAGGAAGAAACAGACCGCTATTGGAACGGCATTGTCGGCAATGGTGGGCAGGAAAGCCAATGCGGCTGGTGCAAGGACAAGTGGGGCATCTCGTGGCAGATTACACCACGCGTGCTGACCGAAGCCCTGGCGGCCGGTGGCCAAGTGGCCAAACGCGCCTTCGAAGTGATGATGCCGATGAAGAAGATTGACGTGGCGGCCATCGAAGCGGCAGTGCGGGGCTGACTATATCTCTGGATCCTTGATGGCGCCCGGCCGCTGGCGTCTTTTCCAACAGTACAATTCTTCAGAAGATCTCTAGAGCCACAACGCGACCTTCCACGTCGTGCTAGGCTAGCCACAAGGTGAGCGACAGAATCCTGACTATATTTCAGGAAAGCTATCGAGAGCTGCGCGACCGTGCGCCTCTGCCTTCCATTCGAATCGAATTCTTTGCTTTCGCCAACATAAACAACACCATCCGGCTCCGCGATGGCGAGCTGCGAGTGCGCTTGTCGGATCTTCTGGAGGGAGCCCCCGAGTCCGTGCTGCGGGCCATCGCTCACATTCTCCTCGCCAAGATGTATCGCCATCCCATCGCCAGAGCGCACGCTACGCGCTACAGGAAGTATGTCAACAGCCACGAAATGCGTTCCAAGGCGCATTTGCTCCGGCAAATCCGTGGGCGCAAGCGCATCGCTTCCGCCAGAGGACGCTGTTACGATCTGGATGCGATTTTCGACGACATCAACCTGCGCTTCTTCGGCGGCATGCAAGCCCGGCCGCAAATGAGCTGGAGCCAGGGCCGGGCGCGAAATCTGCTGGGACATTACGATCCTGCCCACAACGCCATCGTCGTCAGCCGAATCTTCGATCACCCCCACGTTCCCCGCTATGCGGTCGAATACATCGTCTACCACGAGATGCTGCACCTGCGGCATCCGGTAAAGCTGAGTGGCAGCCGACGCTGCGTACACTCGGCGGAATTCCGCGCCGAGGAAAAACTGTTCCCGCAGTTGGAGGCGGCGCAGCGATTTCTACGCCTTTTGTAGTTCCGGGATGGCTCTTTCGTGTGATCAGCGTCACACGCCGAGGTGACTTCCCGCGTTGACGCCGCCGGGCGCGGACGCTATCCTAATAAAGTTGAAATTGAAATTCATTTTCAAAATCATTTTCAACTTAAAAGGACCCAATCCCTAGATGCTGCAAGCCTTTATCGTCACTTTGCGCGAGGGCGTCGAAGCCGCCCTGATCGTCGGCATCACCCTCGCCTACCTGGCCAAGATCGGGCGCAACGATCTGCGCAAGTCTGTCTACTGGGCCTTAGCGGCTGCCTTCGCGGGCAGCATCGGGACCGCCGTTCTCGTCGCGCGGCTGAACCTGAATCAGGACATCGTCGAGGGCTGGGTCATGCTGGCGGCGGCCTTCTTCGTCGTCACCATGATCGTGTTCATGATGCGCACGGGGAAGCGTCTCAAAGGCGAGATCGAAGGAAAGCTCGGCTTGCTGGCAGACAAAAGCTCGCGCATTGGCCTCTTCGTATTTGTCTTTTTGATGATTATGCGGGAGGGGGTAGAGACCGTCTTGATTCTCTCCGCGGTGACCCTGAATTCGACCGAGTTGCTAGGTTTTCTGGGCACGCTGTTGGGTGTCCTGGTGGCGGTCGGCTTTGGTGTGATGTTTGTGAAGGGCAGCGTGCGGGTGAATCTGCAGAAATTCTTCCGGATCACGACCGTCATTCTGTTCTTTGTCGCGGCCCAGCTGCTGATTTCCGGCCTGCACGAGCTTTCCGAGAACGGCGTGCTTCCCTCCTCCAAGCGTGAGATGGCGATCATCGGACCAATCGTCTCCAATGACAGCTTTTTCTTTGTCACCATCTTCGCCCTGGCCGCCTTGATGATTCTGTTTGAAGTGAAGCGCCGACAGCCTGTGCTGGAGACGACTTCTCCGGCGGAACGTCGCAAGGCCCTCTGGAGCGCCCGCCGTGAGCGGCTGTGGATGGCGTCCGTGTATGTCAGCTCGTTCCTCTTCATCATGCTGGTCACCGCCGAGTTCATTTACGCGAAAAGCATGAGTGGACCGCAGCCGGCCGCCGAAGTGACGTTCGTCAATGGTCAGGTTTCAATACCCTTAACCCAGGTCCAGGACGGAGATCTGCACTTCTACCGCGCGAAAGAAAATGGTGTCGACGTGCGTTTCTGGCTTTATCAAAAGCCCGACGGCAAGATCGCCACTGTGCTCGACGCTTGCGAGATCTGCGGATCGGTGGGCTTCTACAGAGGCACGACGGGCGTAGTCTGCAAGAACTGTGCAGCTCCCATCAATCCTCAATCCGTGGGCATGGCCGGCGGCTGCAACCCGATTCCTCTGCAAGCCGAGATCACCAGCGACGCAATCATCATCAAGGAAGCGGATGTGGCCGGGGGAAGCCGCTTCTTCCAACCCTAGGCCATGTTCGCTCGCCTCCTCTACGAATCGTTCCGGCGCCAGAAGCGGCGCAAGCTGCTGGCGGGCGTGGCGATCACTCTGGGCGTCGCCGTGGCCACTGCCATGATCGCCGTCGCGACCGACATCGGCGACAAAATCAACCGCGAGCTGCGCACTTACGGCGCGAACCTGCTTGTCACGCCGCAAGAGGACACCATTGATGTCGAGATTGGTGGCGTCAACCTGAAGCCGCCGAGTGACGGCAACTTTCTCAGCGAAGCCGACCTGCCCAAGATCCGTGGAACCTTCTGGCGGCACAACATTGTCGGCTTCTCCCCCATGCTGCCGGTGAATATTTCTGTCGACGGAAAATCGGCCACTCTTCTGGGCACCTACTTTTCCAAGAAAATTGTCTTCGGCAAGGATGTGACTACCACCGGCGTGCGGATCACCCATCCCTGGTGGAAAGTGCAGGGCAACTGGCCCGGCGACGAGTCGCAGGACATTCTGGTGGGCGAGCATCTGGCCGACAAGCTTGGGAAACATGCTGGGGCCGCTCTCGACATTGCTGGGCACACTCATCCCATTTCCGGCATTCTCTCGACTGGCGGTGCCGAAGACGATCAGATCGTAACTCCGCTTGCCCTGGCGCAGGCGGTGCTAGGCAAACCTGACACCGTGCGGCGGATTTATGTCAGCGCCATGACGAAGCCTGAGGATGCGCTGGCGCGGCGCGATCCGAAAACCATGAATCCCGAACTGTTCGACCGGTGGTATTGCTCGCCTTACGTCCAGTCGATTGCCTACCAGTTACAGGAAGCGATTCCGCATTCGCACGCCGAGCAGATCCGCCAGGTGGCGCAGAATGAAGGTACCGTGTTGTCGCGCATCAAGGGACTCATGCTGCTCGTGACGCTGGCGGCACTATTTGCGTCGGCCCTCGCGGTGTCAGCAGCGATGGCGACGGCTATCTTCGAACGGCGCCAGGAAGTCGGCTTGATGAAAGCGCTGGGTGCCGGGAAAGTGGCAGTCGCGTCTCTGTTCTTTGCGGAGAGCACATTGTTGGCGATCTTCGGTGGTATCGCTGGATTCTTCGCCGGTTCGTTCCTCGCCCATCGCATCGGACGTTCCATCTTCGATTCCCAGATCACCATCCAGCCCGTGCTATTTCCTGTAATTCTGGCCATCGCCGTGATCGTGACCTTTGCTGGCAGTGCAGCAGCTATCCGGCGCGCAGTGCAGTTCGATCCCGTCTTCGCCCTACGAGGAGATGCGTGAGCAAAACCCAACCCATTCCGGAGAGCGTTGTTGAGCGGCGGCTGAACGCAGCCCACACCTCGATGTTTCTCCGCATGTTGTGGCGCGCCGCAGTCCTCCGGCGCGGACGGGCCGCCTCCGCACTGCTGGCGATGGTCGTAGCCGCTGCAGTGGCAACCGCGATGATGAACCTATACGTCGATGTGCAGGCCAAGCTGCGCAAGGAATTCCGCAACTACGGTGCCAACGTCGTTGTGGTGGGAAAAGACAGCGCTTCCCTTCCCGCAGATGCTCTGAACAAGATTGACACGACGCTGGCAGGCCGGGGCATGGCCGTGGCTTTCGCCTATGTTGTGGCTCGCACGGCAAGCGGACAATCCGTCGTGGTTGCGGGCACAGACTTCGCAAAGGTACAGAAGCTGAATCACTGGTGGTCGGTGACCGCATGGCCGACGGAACCACAAGACGCACTGGTCGGCAAGCGGGCCCTGCCGGTTGTCTCTCCGGACGGCAAACCCTTCGATCTTAGCTTCCAAGGACGCGCGATTCGCCTGACGCCTGCAGGCACGCTGCAAACCGGCGCCGCCGAAGACAGCCGCGTCTACCTGCCCATGGACGACTTCCTGGCCTGGAGCGGCGTGCAGCCCTCGACGATAGAGGTCGCAGTAAATGGCTCGCAAGAAGAAGTGAGCGAGACGATCATCCAATTGGCAGCAGCCCTTCCTACTGCCCACGTCCGTCCCGTACGGCAGATTATGGAAGGTGAAGCCCGCGTCCTCGGCAAGACCCGCGCCATGCTTTACGCGGCGGCCGTCCTGATCATTCTGACGGCCGCCCTGTGTGTTCTGGCAACCTTGACCGGATGGGTCTTTGATCGGCGCCGCGATTTTGCGATCATGAAAGCGTTGGGAGCGTCCGAGCGGCTAGTCAGCGGATTCTTCGCCGCCGAGGCCACCGCCTTGGGCGCGGTCGGCGCGGTGCTCGGTTTTGTCATCGGCATCGGCATCGCGGCGTGGATCGGCCGCGTGAACTTCAACGCCCCAGTAGTTCCGCGCCTGAGCGTACTGCCATTTGTGATGGCGGGTAGTATGACGGTGGCGTTGTTGTCGGCGATGTTGCCCATGTCGTTGTTGCGTCGTATTCAGCCGGCAGTGATTTTGAAGGGAGAGTAAGTTGATCAAGCTCAACAACGTTAGCCGGCTCTATCCAGCAAGGGCCGAAGCGCCCGGCGGCATGATTCGCGCGCTCGACGATTTCTCTCTCAGCGTCGCTCCCGGCGAATGGGTCTCCATCATGGGTCCCTCGGGGTCCGGAAAATCGACCCTCGTCAATCTGATTGGCTGCCTTGACCGCCCAACCAGTGGCGAAATCTGGCTCGACGGCCAGAAAGTCGCCAACATCTCCAGTGTTGAACTGAATCGCGTTCGTGCCGAGAAAATTGGCTTCGTCTTCCAGCAATTTCACCTTATTCCTTACCTCACTGCGGTCGAAAACGTCATGCTAGCGCAGTACTTCCACAGCATGACGGATCAACAGGAAGCCCTCGAGGCGCTCGAGCGCGTAGGACTCAAAGACAGGTCTCATCACGTCCCTTCGCAACTCTCGGGCGGCGAGCAGCAACGCGTGTGCATTGCCCGTGCCTTGATCAACGATCCAAAAATTATCCTGGCCGACGAGCCCACCGGCAACCTCGATGCCATGAACGAAGAAATCGTCCTGCGGCTGTTGCGCGACTTCCATCAGCAGGGACGCACCATCGTGATGGTCACGCACGATCCCGTCGTCGCCCGCCTGGCCGACCGCCGCATCGAACTCCATCACGGCAAGATCGCCGCTCAGGAAGTCTTCGCCATGGCCGACGAGGAGCAATTCGACGAAGTCCTCGAAGAGCTCTGGGTGCTTGAGGAAAACGGCGAACTCGCGGAACTCGGCCGCATGGACGTGCACGGTGCCCTTCCGGTAAGCATCGCCATCGAGAAAATGACGGATCTCGGCTTGGTGAGAACGATGCCCCATCCGCCCGAGCCCCACGATCACCGGCCATTCGTGAATCCCTGCCACGAAGCGCTACGCCCGGACGGAATGTTCGGCGGCGACGGAAGCGCAATCGTCGCTCTGACGACCCGTGGACGTACGCGCGCAGGCAGCATCATTCGGAGGCATCGTCTCGCCGAGCGCCTCTTCACCGACAGCCTCGCCATGGACAGCGAATCGGAAATCGAAGAGCAGGCCTGCAAGTTCGAGCACATTCTCTCAGCCGAAGCCACCGACAAGATCTGCACGTTCCTGGGTCATCCCCGCACCTGCCCCCACGGCGCCCCCATTCCGCCGGGGCCGTGTTGCCAGGCGAAGATTCCGGTCGAGGTAATAGGTGCGCAACGATTTAGCAGCAGAACAGAAGGATAACGTCCTTTACTCGATTTTTGGAATCCTTGACTGCGGCCTTCCGTCGACAAGGGGGGCCATAGCGCTCGCGGTAGAGTGTCAGTGTCGAGGACAATAATGCGCCGTCTTCTTGCCGTCCTTGTGGTGGTGGGTTGTCTTTCGCAGGAGACCCCGTCTCAACTCTCTCGACCGATCTCGTCAGAGTGTCCGATTCTTAAGTCCAGCCATGGCAGTGCTGAAACCCGTGACCAGGCGGATATCGACGAACAGCTTTCACAGGCCCGCCAGATGCTCCTAAAGGCCCGAGCCCTTATTCACGACATCCCTGAGTCTCATCAGGAAGTCGCTGCCGCAAACATGTCCGGTCAACTGGTCCGCGCGTGTGACTTGACTGATGCGCTAGCAACTGCGCGTTACCTGAAAAAGCCGGAAGCAGAGGCATTCGCCATGGGAAGTATAGCGTGGCAACTCGTGAACTATCGAGATACAACTCAGGCATTGTTCCTGCTGCAGACCACGGCGGAGAGCCAGAGTCGAGATGCTTCTTATGAGAGCATCGCGCGGAAGCTCATCGAAAAGGGTGATGTTGACCAGGGCTTGGAGGCTACTCATTTCATCAAGGATCCCAGCCGGGTCGCAGACATCCTGATTCGATTGGCGAGCCTGCGGACGCACGCGGGGGATCAGCTCGGCGCAGGGCGAGTGCTGGCAGGGGCTCTTCGAGTGGGCCGAGACAGCGATAAAGAAAGATCCCGCTAGCGGGACGATTTTCAATCAGATTGCCCAGGTACAGGTGGACATTGGGGAGACGCCGGAAACGTCTTTTGCCCTGCGACGTTTCTCAGCTTTCGCGTACCGGCAAAAAACCGATAGGGGCGAGACGAGCTACCTCCAAATTCTTGCTTCGACCAAGGCACGTTTGGGCGACATTGTGGGCGCCACAGAAATCATCGGGGAATTATCGGGAACTTCTGCCGACTTTGCACACATGGGAATCGCCGAAGAATGGGCATGGCGCGGATCGATCGCCGAGGCAATGACCGCGGCTTCACAAATCTCCGACACCCGCCTTCGCGACTCCACACTTCGAGAGATCGCACTGAATCGAACTGACAAGATCAACCTCAGCGACTCACTGGAGGCGATCAACAAAATCGACGATAGTCCGGCTCGCTCGGAAGCACTGGCAACTCTTGCCCTGGAGCAGGCACAGAATGGAAACCCCGCGGTGTTCCACACTCTAGAACGGTGGCACGCGTCATTTGAAGGTGCCTCCGAGTTCGCGAAAGATGCGAGGGGGACCATCGCCGTGACATACGGTTTGTTAGGTGAATTCGAGCAAGCACGCCAAGTTTTGGATACTTTGCCGGATCCAGAGTCGCGGACTTGGCCACTTTGGAACCTCACAAGTTTTTTGGCTAGCAGAGGTCGCACACAAGAAGCCATCGACCTCGCGAATCAGGAAGAATCTGCTCAACCTAAGCTGCACGCCCTTCTGGGAACTGCACAGGGCATTCTGGACCGGGTTTCCCAGCCGAAAGACTCAACGAATGAGTCATTTTCTAAATAACCTTCTCCTTACTTACTGCTCTGCTGGAGAGTGTTCTTCCAGGTGAAGCGTGTATTGCCACATCCCTCGAACCACAACCGGCACAGGTGCAATCGATCGTTTCCTTTATGATGAACCTCAACGATGAACTCCCGATCCCGTAAACCCTCCATCGGCGTCTTTGACTCCGGCTTCGGCGGCCTCACCGTCCTCAAAGAACTCGTCGCCCTCAATCCTGACGCCGACTATCTCTACTTCGGCGATACGGCGCGCCTGCCCTACGGCTCGAAGTCAGTCGAGACCGTCGCTCGTTACGCTGTGGAGGCAACCCGGTTTCTCGAACACCAAGGCGCGAACCTACTCGTGATCGCCTGCAACACCGCCACCGCCCTCGCCCTCGACCGCATCACCGCTGCCACCTCGCTGCCGGTGATGGGCGTGGTGGAACCAGGTGCCGAGCAGGCGTCGGCATCGAGCAAGCAACGCAAAGTGGTAGTCATCGGTACCGAGGCCACAGTCAGCAGCCATGCGTATCTGAAGGCTCTGCGGACGCGTGGCATCGAGGCGCACGAGAAAGCGTGTCCGCTATTCGTCCCGCTGGTTGAAGAAGGATGGGTCGACCACGCCGTCACGGAGCAGGTAGCAGAGATTTACTTGAAAGAGGCCTTCGCCGATGGCTTTCACGACGCCGACGTGCTCGTTCTGGGATGCACGCATTACCCGCTGCTCCAACCTTTGCTGCGTCGCGTCGCCCCGCCGCATGTAACGATTGTCGATTCTGCACATTCCACTGCGAACGTTGTGGCGCAGCAGATTGGATCTTCCTTGCGATCGCAAAGCGCCGTCGCACGAACTGGCCTGCGATTTTTCGCTACCGATTCCGTTGAGAAGTTTCGAAAGCTAGGCCCCCGCTTCCTGGGCCATCCCGTGGATCAGGTCGAGCACGTCGACTTGAAAGAGTGAGAACGCCGGGCCGACCAACAAACTCGTCCTCTGCTAACGTTCCGCCCTTAAGACTTCGTCTTCCTTCGTGCTACCTTCGTGTCCTTCGTGGTTTCCGCATTTTCCGAAGGAGAACAAACGAGCAAAACAAAAACGGCCGCACCCGGCGGCCGTCTCGCACACCTCACAACCAAACTTAGTACAGCCGGAAGTCCACCTCGACGCTGATCGCCACCGCCACCGGCTTGTTGTCCTTCACCGCGGGCTCAAACTTCCAGTTCTTCACAGCCTCGATGGCTTTTTCGTCGAGCCCTAGACCCAAGCTTCGCACCACGTGGATGTCACGCGGGCGGCCATCGGGTCCAACCACCAACCCAAGGACGCAAACTCCCTGGAACTTGGCCTTGCGCGCTTCCTCAGAATATTCCGGATCAGGCGCGTACACCGTCTTGGGAGCTGATACTCCGCCCCCCACACGAAACACGCCGCCACCGATTCCACCGCCGTGTCCTGGGCCCACGCCCGGACCTTCACCGGAACCTACACCGCCACCGGAGCCGGTACCGATACCGCCTCCCGAGCCCGTGCCATTCGACAACGGCCCGTTGGGAATTGCAGCCATCGGGTCACCCAAGTTCGGCATGTTGTTCATGGCCAGCTTGATTTGCGGAGGCACCACAACCGTGGGCTCCATGGGAAGCTTCGGATTCTCATTGCGCACGACAACCATGGGAGGCGTGAACTGCTCCATGGAGGATTTCGGGAGCCTGCCCTTGCTGGCCGCCAGCTTGTCGTTGTCACCGCCACCACCACCACCGCCGACTTGCGTTTTGGAAGGAGGCAGAGACGGAATCTCGGAATCCGCCAGCAACGGCATCACGGGACCCGTCGGTTTTGCCGTCGACACATGATTCCGCGCTAACATGGTGCCCCCAATCAATAGGGCAACAAACACCACGTGTGCAACCGTCGAGGCCAGCGCCCCATCTCTCTTGTAGTTGTAGAAGCCCCAGATTTCCTTGACGGCTACAGGCTTTGACGTGAGCTCAAGCGGTGGAAGCTTCTTCGGGAAAAGCGCTTCCTGAATATTCGAATAAAGGGATCGATACCAGGGCAATGCCAGATTGTCGTCGAGCTGATTCTCCCCTTCGATAGGCTTCGACGTCAGCTGCAGTGGCGGCAGCTTTTTCGGGAAGAAGACATCGCGCAGATTCTCGAACACTGAGCGATACCAGGCTCGCGTTAAATGCTCACCCCACAGCTCTCCAGAACCTACTGGCTTCGACGTTAATACCAGTGGCGGAAGCTTTTTGGGGAACAAAGCGGCGTCAATTGCAGAGAAGAGTGACTTCCAGAGGGGCACTTCCAGCGTGCCCTTGGGGAGCAGCAGATTAAGCTCAGGCTCGCGAGTTTCCAGATCCTGTTTTGTGTCCAACGGTACCATAACTGAAATCGGTGTCTTGCATCCCGTGGTCGGGTTATGAATAAACGTATACCAATTACAAGATGACTACAAAATTTAGCAAGTTGCCTGCCACGATAGAGCTGCTGTGAATAACCTCTCCGCCAAGACCCCGAACCGAACGTTCCCCTCGTTCTTTCAGACGGTTAGATGCACCAAACGTCATTTTCGCACGAAATTGTACACTCTTTCTCTGAATTTCTGACAGTACATTTCAAAATCCTGTCGACACACGACTTCCGCGTCTCGATGGACGTCTTTTCCGCTGCTCCCTATAATGAAAAATCAATCATTTAGGAGAACATCGCAGAGTGCCGCTCGAACTCAAGAACACCGTCAATCTGCCCAAAACCGATTTTCCCATGAAGGCCAACCTGCCGCAGAACGAGCCAAAAATACTCGCTCGCTGGGAAGAAATGGGCATCTATGAGCGCATTCAGCAAGCGCGAAAAGGCCTGCCCCCCTACGTTCTCCATGACGGACCACCCTATGCCAATGGCGCCTTGCACCTGGGGCACGCCCTCAACAAATGCCTGAAGGATTTCATCGTCAAGTCCAAAAGCATGGCCGGGCATGACGCCCCCTACGTTCCGGGCTGGGATTGCCATGGATTGCCCATCGAGATCAAGGTTGATCAGCAGTTGGGCAAGAAAAAGTTGCAGATGAACCCTTCCGCTGTGCGGCTCGAGTGCCGCAAATACGCGGAAAAATTCCTCAATCTGCAGCGTACCCAATTCAAGCGGATCGGCGTTTTCGGCCGCTGGGATCGGCCGTACTCGACCATGACCCCGGAGTACGAGTCGGTCGTCCTGCGCGCGTTCTACACCTTCCTCGAGAACGGATTCGTCTACAAAGGCCTGCGCTCAGTCTACTGGTGCATTCACGATCAGACGGCGCTGGCCGAGGCGGAAGTCGAGTACGAAAACCACACCAGCACTACTGTCTGGGTGAAGTATGCGCTAAGCGACGATCCCTCCGCGCTCGACTCATCCCTGAAAGGCAAGCAAGTCTTCACCATCATCTGGACCACGACTCCCTGGACGCTGCCTGCTTCCATGGCCGTCGCTTTCCATCCGGATGAAGACTATGTGGCGGTGGAGTCGGGTGGCGAAGTCTACCTCGTAGCGGCCAAGCTGGCCCATGCCGTCATCGAGAAGTGCAAGCTTACAGGCGCGAAGGAACTCGCCCGCTTCCCCGGCCGCAAACTGGAGCGCGTAAATTTCCGGCATCCGTTTCTGAACCGGAACATCCTCGGCGTGCTCGCCGAGTACGTCACCATGGACACCGGGACAGGCGTCGTGCACACCGCCCCCTCGCATGGTGCAGACGACTTCCTCACCGGCCTGAAATACAACCTTGATGCAACCACGCGCGTCGATGCCGCGGGCTTCATCCGCGAAGGCCTGCCCGAGTACGACGGCAAGAAAGTCTGGGAAGCGAACGCACCCATTGTCGACCTGCTGCAGGATTGCGGCGTACTCCTGCACACCGAACCGCTCGAGCACTCCTATCCGCACTGCTGGCGATGCCACAACCCGATCATCTTCCGGGCTACCGAACAGTGGTTCATCTCGATGGAAACACCGATGGAAGGTGGCACCCTGCGCAGGCGGGCGCTTGAGGAAATCAGCAAAGTGAAATGGGACCCGGCCTGGGGCGAGGGCCGCATCTCAAACATGATCGCCACTCGGCCGGATTGGTGCATCTCGCGCCAACGCATCTGGGGTGTACCCATCGCCGTATTCCTCTGCGAGAAGTGCGGCAAGCCGTTGCTCGATCCCGCAGTCAATCGTGAAGTCGAAAAGTTCTTTGCCCGCGCAGGCGCTGATGCGTGGTACACGCCGGAAGCTGACGCCCTGCTCCCTCCCGGAAAGAAGTGTGCCCACTGCGTCGGGACATCGTTCAAGAAGGAAATGGACATTCTCGACGTCTGGTTCGAGTCGGGATCGAGCTATCTGGCACTTCGTGCGGCCGAACCGGAATACGGGCCGACATCAGACCTGTATCTTGAAGGCGGCGATCAGCACCGTGGATGGTTCCACTCTTCCCTGCTCTGCACGATCGGCGTGCAAGGCAACGCACCTTATCGTCACGTCGCCACCGTCGGATGGACGCTCGACGAAAACGGCCAGGCCATGTCCAAGTCGCGCGGCAATGACGTCGATCCGGTCGACATCTCCGACCGCATGGGCGGCGAGATCGTTCGCCTCTGGGTAGCGTCCGTCGATTTCCGCGAAGACGTGGTTGGGTCAGAGCGTCTGATGAAGACGATCTCCGAGACCTACCGGACAATCCGCAATAATCTGTTTCGCTACGCTCTGGGAAATCTATACGACTTCGATCCAGGCAAAGACGCATTGCCCTTCGAGAAACTCGAACCGCTCGACCAGTACATGCTTCGTCAAACGGCGGCCATGGCCGCCGACGTCACACGCTGGTACGACGAGTTCGCTTTTCACAAAATCTATCAGCGAGTGCTGAATTTCTGCGTCGTCGATCTGAGCGCGTTTTACTTCGACATCCTCAAGGACCGCCTGTACATCTACGCGCCCAACTCCGCTGGACGAAGAGCGGCGCAGACCGCGACTTGGCGGATTCTTGAGGCACTGGTGCGCCTGCTCGCACCCATCATGAGCTTCACGTCTGAGGAAGTCTGGGGTTATCTTCCGAAGATGTCAGGGCGCCCCGCCAGCGTGCATGTTGCTTTGTTTCCGAAGCGCGACGAAATCCTCGGAAGCGCGGGAGTGCCCGACGACCCGAAACAGCTCGCAGACTGGACGACCCTGCTCGGAGTGCGCGAGCAGGTCCTGAAGGCCCTGGAAGAAGCGCGCAATGCCAAGCAGATCGGAAAATCTCTGGAAGCACAGGTGAAAGTTTCCGCAGCCGATCCCGTGTACTCGGTGCTGTCACGCTATCGCGATCAGCTGCGCTACATCTTTATCGTTTCCGCCGTCACGCTCGAACAGAAAGCCTTGGGCAACGGAACCGGATCGGTCGCGGTTCACGTCAGCAAGGCGGATGGCACCAAGTGCAGTCGTTGCTGGAACTATTCCCCTCTCGTCGGCGAGGATAAAGAGTATCCGACCGTCTGCGAGCGCTGCAGCGCTGTCCTGAAGGAACTCGAAAACGGAAACCAGTAGGAGATGAAACCTCCCTCGACCATGCGCAAAATCCATTTTCTGATTGCTTTTGTGGTGGTTCTGCTGGACCGCCTTTCGAAGTTCGCGGTGGAGCGCAATATCCCTTTACACGACGGGATTCAGATCATCCCGAAGTTCTTCCGGCTCACCCATCTCGAAAATCGCGGCGCAGCGTTCGGTCTGTTTGCCGATTCGCCATCGGAGTGGAAGGTTGCGATCCTGGTGTTGTTTTCCATCATCGCCTTGCTGGTCGTCTCGGTCCTGCTTTGGAAGAGCAGCTACGCCATGTCTGCGACAGGTGTAGGTCTGGCCTTGATTCTCGGCGGAGCCATCGGGAATCTTTGGGACCGGCTCGCAGCCGGACACGTTACCGACTTCCTGCTCTTCTATGTCGGGAACTACCAGTGGCCGGCGTTTAACGTGGCAGACAGTGCAATCGTGATTGGAGCGGGCCTGCTGGTCTTCGAGATCCTCTTCACCAAAACTCCCGCGCAAGAAAAAGCGCAGTAACCGTCCAAAGGCTCAAACCAGGAAGGACACGAAGCGCACGAAGGAACTTATGAATTCCTTCGTGTGCCTTAGTGTCCTTTGTGGTTTAGAGGTTTTTCGCTGTGAATCGAGCAGCCGCTCCAGGTCATCCCAACACCTAAGACCTAACACCTCACACCCGACACCTGCCCTCACGGTGTTCCATACAGCTGCTTATACACATTGGCATTCCGCAGAATCGCCTGTACGTACTCACGAGTCTCAGTGAATGGAATGGATTCGACGAACTCCTGCGGATCGCGATACTTCCCCTGCGAGAGCCAGTCTTCTACCCGGTCAGATCCCGCATTGTAGGCGGCCAGCGCGTACTCAAATGTTCCGAACTTGTCCACCATGCTCTTGAAGTACCGCGTTCCCAGCTGCAGGTTCACCGCTGGCGTATAAAGCAGGCTGGCATTGAAGTGATGCAGCTTCACATCTTTCGCGACTTTCTTTCCGGTGACCGGCAAGAGCTGCATCAGGCCGACGGCATTCGCGTGAGAAATGGCGTTTGGATTGAATTGTGATTCCTGGCGGATCAATGACGCGACCAGGTAGGGATCCAGTTCGTTCTGCGTGGAATACCGCTTCAGATCGTCCCAATAAGCCTTCGGGAAAAGCGCCTCCCAATAGACCCGCGGCAGTTCCGGAACGTCCACGGCAAAGTAGTTCGGAACGCCGCGCTTCATGACTTCGATGGCGCGATCGTAGCGGCCGCCCTCCTGATAGATGCGAGCAGTCTCCGCCAGCGCCCAAGTGCCGTCCTGTGCCTGCTCAGTCGCCTGGATTTCGCGCACTGCGAAGTCCACCAGCGCGCCATTTTCCAGCAGCTCCGCTTTCTGCACGTGCAGATCATCCGTTGGCGGATCGCCGCTCACAATCTTGCGGCCCAGATTGAGCGGCGGCACGCGGTCGAGCAAGGGATACTGCACCGGGTCCGTGGGCTTCAGAACCTTCAAGCGCTGGCGTGCTAGTTCGGCATAGTAGAAATTGCGGAATCGATCAGACAGTTTTTGGTAATAGGCGCGCGCCTTCGCCGTCTCGTTGTCTTCCTCAGCGTACCGGGCTCGCCAGTAAAGCGCAGCCGGAACTTCTGCCGATGAAGGATACAACCCGATCTGTTCTTCGAAGCCGTCCTTCGCCTCTTGCGCGCGCCCCTGCCGCGAACTCAACCATGCTACCTTCCAATGCGCGTACGAAGCCCGGCTTCCATTCGGAAACCGCTGCTGTAGCTCGCGGTACGCATCAATCGCGTGATCGTAATCGCGCTTCAAAAGATACATGTTTCCAGTTGCGAGCAGCGATTGTTCCAGCCAGGGGCTGTTGGGTGAGTTTTGACGCAGTTCGGCCTGCAGGCTCAGAAACTCATCCTGCGCGTCGGTCGCGCGGGCGACTTCTCCGAGCAGGTAGAGTCGCTGAGCTTTGATGTCGGCTGATGTGTCCGGTATGGAGTTCAGTAGCTGTTTAGCGTCCTTATTGCGTCCACTCTTTTGAAGAGCTGTTGCAAGAGCCATTTGCACGGATGGCCGATCGGCCGGACTAACTTCAGCCAAAAGATCCCGGTACTCATTGGCAGCATCAGCATATCGCCTGCCCTTCGAGAGCAAGTCAGCGCGCGTTCGACGATCGGCCAGCGGGACCGGAGGAGCATCGGTGATTTTCTTCAGCTCGAGGCTCGCCGTATCCGCCTCGGGACTCGTCGGCATATTGTAGTAAACGTTGCGGAGAGCCCCGAGCGCCTTGGCAGTTTGACCAGTTGCCGCGTAGGCGCGTCCCAGGCCGAGTTCCACGTCGGCGCGCACCGGCTGCCGATCTTTTTCAAGCAGGTTGATTGCTTCGACGGCGCGACCTTCAGCCACCAAAGCTCCCGCGTACACAACGTGCGCGTCTTTAATCACCAGCGAGTCGGGATAGGTCTCGGCGAAATTCGCCACGGTGGCGACAGCTTCGTGACTTCGCCCTGTCTGCAGGTAAGAGCTAGCCAGGTAGTACGCGACGTAGTCGCCCAGATCCCCTGCCTTCGCGCGGGCACGTTCCAGCGGGTCGATCGCCTTGACGTAGTCGTGGTCGAGCGCGCGTGCGTAACCGAGCACCAGCCAAGCCAAGGCTCCTGCATCTTCTTTGGCGTGCCGCCGCGCGTATGCCTCAACTCCCGCATACGCGGCAGGCGTGCGTTCCTGAAGCAGTTGTCGCGCCATGGGCTTCAGGCTCGTCGACGCCACGAAGGCCTGATGCATGCGCTGCACGCGGGGCGAACGTCGACGCCGCTTCTTGGCCGTTGATTTTTTCACTCCGGCTTTGGACTTGGAGGTTTGAGACTGGGCGGTTTTTGGTTTTGGCTTCGATGCCCCACTGGTAGAGGAACTGCCACTCGCGGTTTGACGCGCGAACGAAAACGGCCGCCCAACGGAAGACCCGCTGACGATCAGAAAAGCAAGAGAAAGATTCAGGAATCTCGAGAACAAAAACACGCCCAACCTATCGCCTGAAGTTGGCACCCATAATTGAAATGTCATCCTCGGCTAGACTTCGCACCAGTTCAACCTGGAAGTAATCCGTGTCGCCAGCCACCGTGTTGCCATAACGCTTTCTGTAGGTGGAACGACTCTTTTCTATGTCTTCTTTCAGCCGATCGTAGAGGTCTTTGTGCTTGCGCCCCTCGGCAACCTTGGCCTGGTTGTAGAGCTTTATCTCGTCCACCAGAAGACGGGCAAAGCGCTGCGCCTTGCGATGCGTGTCGACGTCCTCTTCGCTCATTGCCGGAGCAGCCGCCGAAGCATGCGCACGCCCCGCTGCTGAAGCAGCCACGGCGGCAGGCTCGAACGCGGGAGCCGGGGCCGCTGCCGCGGTATGCCGAGGTGCGTGTCCCGCAAACGGATCGCTGAAACTGGAAACACTTTGCACGGGCGCTGGTGGCGCGCTCTCCGCAAAGCCCGCTCCTTCCCTGGGAGCTTGCTTGCGTTGCGAGGTCAACTCAAGCCAGGCACTCGCCGAAACCACCAGCAACTCGATAGCAGCAGTGTCTACCCTCCGGCCTGACTCCAGGCCACCATCGCAATAGACCAGCGCGGCCACTTTATCTTTCAGAACCAGCGGAAGCATCAGGAGGTTGTCTTCCGCCGGACTTCCAAAGCGATCCACGAAGCGTGGATCCATATCCATAACCTGCCCGCTGAAGGCTGCCCGCTCCTGCAATACACGCTGAGGCAAGCCGCGCGACGTATCGAGCGCGAACTCCTTCATGGCGTCGTTATCTTCAAATCCCCTGCCCTGCCAGCCAGTGGACGCTCCGCCTTTCAGCACAAAGAGTGCAGTCCGCCCGCAATAGCGCGAAACGTTATCGAGCAGAGCGCGCAGAATTTCTTTTTGCGATGTGCCCGCATGAATCGCCGTGATCCCGCGCAGCAATTCGATCGGAGCGGCTTCCGTCGGTTCGGTCGGCGCTGCGCCCAAATCCTGCGGCAGTTCTTCAATGACGCGCCGCACCAATTCATCGCGCATGTGCGAGAAATGTCCCTGCAACACTTGCGATACGACCCGCTCGACGATGTGCTCGATTCCGTTCTTGTTTGCCATGTTGCTAGCGGCGAACCTCGGAGACCCGTGACAACCCAGCTAACTCTTGATTATACGGCACTTGCACGCGTAACCCGGGAGTAACCTTAGGACGTGTTCCCTGGTGCTGCCTTCCCTTCAAAATTTAACGTAAAGCAGCTTCCCCAGGAAATCTGAAAACGATTCGTCAGAAACCATAGTTACCAAGTAAAATAACACTCTCGTGCCATCGCGAATTCCTGAAAATACTGCATCGGACACAGAATGAGCGCCATCCAACCCAATGTAGGCGAGCCTGTTAGCGAAGAACTGGCGCTCGTCCAGGCGGCCAAGAACGGCGACGATTCGGCGTTCGAGGATCTGGTCAGGCGGTACGACCGGAACGTCTTCCGCATCGCGCAGCACATCACGCAGAACCGCGAGGACGCGGAAGATGTGGTGCAGGACGCGTTCCTGAAGGCGTACAGCAACCTGGAACAGTTCCAGGGCCAGTCCAAGTTTTATACCTGGCTGGTGCGCATTGCGGTGAACGAGGCGCTCATGAAGTTGCGCCGCCGCCGGCCCGAGCGCATGGTTTCGCTGGACGAGGACGTCAAAACAGAGGAAGATTCCGTTCCACGCGAAATCGCGGATTGGAGTCCCAATCCTGAGCAACTCTACAAGCAAGCAGAGTTGAAGGATATTTTGACGCGCACGATCCAGGGGCTGCCCCCAAGTTTTCGGACGGTATTCGTCCTGAGAGATGTGGAAGGTCTTTCCACCGAGGAAACTGCTGACGCTTTGGATCTCAGCATTCCGGCGGTGAAATCGCGGTTGCTGCGCGCACGCCTGCAACTGCGTGAGCGGCTCAGTCGCTACTTCCAGAAACGTGAGAGCGGAGATGGCAAAAAGTGAAATGCTCTGAGTTCCTGCAAGAGCTGACAAATTATCTGGATGGCGCGCTGGATGATCGCACCAAGTCGGAGTTGGAAGATCATTTGGCTTGGTGCCACAACTGCTACGTTGTCTGCGACACCACCAAGAAAACCATTGAGATTTACCGCGACTCCGAGCTCTACGAACTGCCCGACGATCTGCGCGGGCGACTTCGCTCAGCCATCATGAGCAAGTGCCAGCAACACAAGAAGAAGTCCCAGGAGACCCTGTAACCCTTTCGCAATTCCCTTCAGCTATTCTCCGCAAAATCTAGTGCCGCTTATGCAAATGTTTGCAATCGCTTCGCTGCGGACGACGTGCCGCTGCTCGTAAGTCGAACCTTTTCCGTCCATTTGGAATCTAAGCACCTAAGGTACAAACGGTACGAACCTTGCAGTCATGATCGGTACGGGTTCTGGGAGGATGTACGTCATGGTCGCGAAGTTGTGGGACGCGCTTTTCGGTTGCTGGCATTCCCATTACAGCTTTCCCATCACAGTCCGCAAAGGCCAGCGTCGCAGCCGCGCCGCGCAAGTGACGGGAACCTATGTCGTCTGCCTCGACTGCGGCAAAGAATTCCCATACGACTGGCAGGAGATGCGGGTCGTTTCCGAGTCAGAGAACGGCACGCGCAGAGTGCCGGTGATGGCAACGAAGGAAGCGGCTTAATGGAATTAACATGTGCGTCGGTGCCCCAGGTTCGCGTCCGTTTTCTGGACGCTAACCTGGGTACGGCAACACTCTCGCGAACCTCAAAGAAATTCTCATTCCCTATCTGATGTCTCCTCGCGATCTGAACGCAGCCGTCAGTCTCGGTTCTACATGGTTGCGACGGACGTTCAATGAGGCCCCGGTTAGCAACAAAACGGCGCGAACCTGGGGCACCGTCGCGCTCCCTACTTCTCAACATAATCCGTGTGAAATTTGCCATTGCCGCTGAGCTGAATGATGACGTCACTGTCCGTTGCGGTAACAAAATGAGGTACGCCGGCCGGGATGAGGATGAAACTGCCCGCGGGATACGCTTTCAGGTTTGCGGAGTTGAATTTCGTCCCCTCCCCCAGATACCAGGTTCCTTCGATGACGGTGACCGGTTCGTCCTGCGGGTGCGTATGCGCGAGGACACGTTTGCCAGCGGGGATCTTGGCACGATCGATCCACGCACCGTCCTGATTTGAGTCCCCGAGCAGGTGGGCTCGCTCGCGCCCGTCGGTGTAGTACGGCGGCGTGAACCATCGAACCTGTGAAGGGGTAATCGCGATTATCTCTTTCTTGTTCGTGTCAGCCACCATCAATGTGATTGCTGCAATGACCAATACTGCAAGCATGAGCCGTTTCATCACGTCTCCTCTCCGCGAGCATTATCGCAGGTAGCGCCGACGAGCCAGAAAGAACCGTGGTGCCCCAGGTTCGCGTCCGTTCTTTGGACGCTAACCTGGGACAGACTGCTTCATCTCTTCGCAAAGGCCCGAAGTAACTGCTTTTTCCTCTTTACCCCCGCAAATTTTTCCTCAGTGTTAGTGACCCATCTTCGTTGGTCTTCTCCGCGCACGCCCAGTTCATCGGATGGCGTACGCCTTTTACCTCGACTTCCGCTTTCAGTTTCAGGCCTTGCCACTCCGCTCCGGGGGGCAGAAGCAGCATCGCCTGGCGGAGGCCGCTGGGTTTGGGATAGCCCGCGTCCACGCATCCGCTGGCGTTGACTTTGCCGTCGTCGCTGAAGACGGTGAGGCGAAGCACCCCGGGAACGGCGGAAATTCCGTTGTTCACAAGTCCCACAACCAAACCCGGCACACCTTCGCGGGTGAAGGTCCAGATGAATGAAGGACGGACGCGATACCCCACGCGCCGCGCAATATGCTCAATCGGCTCCGGGTATTTCTCGTAGTAGCTCAGAATGTTCGCTGCCGCCTCGTTGTGCCAGTTCCACACGGAAAAATAGTTTGCACCGACGTCAATCACGTGCGAGATGATCTTTTCGTTGTGGGTGATGCCGCTTTCGTCGAGGCCAAGACGTTTCGGATCGCCCGTAGTGATCCCCACTTCGCAGATCGCCGCCGTCCACGGAGGCCGGTTGCTCAAAGCCTCGATCTGGGTGTTTTCGATAAAGATCGTGTCGGTACGAATCCAGTTGTGGCTACGGATGGTGCGCTCGAGCACATCGGAATTGCCCACGTTGCTGAAGTCGGGTTGCGTGTTGGTGACCAGCGGCGTCTTGGTCCAATATTCGAGTTGCGTCTCAAGCATCTTCAGGAACGTCTGCTCGGCCACGACGCTGTTGGGGAACGGATTGCCCTCGAACGGCCAGGTGTGCGCCTCGCCCCAGAAGCCGTACATCATCGTGTCCATGTACTCGATCTGGGGATTGCCGTTCAACTCGGCGGCCATCAGCGCGTTCAGTTCGCGGAACGCTGCCTGGTACGCCGGATGGTCGTAACGCGGCATGCGGTGTTCTTTTTTGTAGCGGACTTCCTTCGGATCGCCCTTCCACTCGCCCTTGAGCTTCACATAGGGCACTTTGTCCATCAGGAATCCCGGCATGCCGGGCTCGGGGAAGTCGGGATTCTCGAGCATGATCCGGAAGCCAACCTGTTTCTTGTAACGCCGCGCGAGATCGAAGGTGATCTGCCACCAGTCCGGGAAATCGAGACGGCCAGGACGCTTCTGCACATCGCGCCAGTTGGGACGGATATAGATCTTCTGTGTGAACGGAAGCTTCACCAGATCTTCGAGCGACTTTTCCAGAGTCTCTCCAGGCAGACGCGGCGGGCCGGTGTCGCCCGAAACGTACACTGTGAGTCCCATGCCGTAGTTCCGCACGATGTCCTTCGACGGAGTGGTGACCATCACGACGTCACTCTCGGGAACGACGGCAGCCGGCCCATACTGCGGAAAAGGCCCCTGATACAGACGGTCCTTCACATCAGGCCCAGTGCCCCAGTCATAGTGTTCCCAGTTGTGTTCGGGCACGTAGGCAGACGCAGCCTTTGAAAAGAAGCCGGTCGCCAGACCGGTTGCACCCGCAGCCTGCAGAAACTTCCGTCTGTTCATAGAAGCTCCTTCATTTTGATTCCAGGATTCTCACTGCGCGGCGGAGTGACCGCGCACGGGCCACGATAACCCATAGTCGAAACATTTGGAATGGAAACGTAAGAAAAAGAAAGAACCCGAACTCAGCCTCTTCGAGCTACTTCTGTTGGGTCATCGATACGCGGCGCCGTAGATCTGCCCTCGGAAAGGGCTGGGTGGGAAGGGAGCAAGAGAACTGCTGCCGCTGTTCCCGCCGAAGACAATCGTAAATCCAGCTCGGCGTTGCGAGGGTTCAAACTGGGGAACAATCAGCGGTACCAGGAATGAGTGCTTATGCGCCAGATGGCTCATGTGCGTCTGGTAAACATAGCGCCCGATAAACCATCCCATCGTGCCACCGGCAACGATGTCCGAGGCAAAGTGCTGGCGCGCGGCAATTCGAGAGGCGCTGACGATCGCGGCCAGGCTGTACGCCGTCACCGCGACAACCGGCCGGTGATGGTATTCGTGGGCGATGAGTGATGCGATCGACCACATCTGAATGGCGTGGCCGGAAGGAAAGGACAAACCACCGCCCCAAAACTTCCCCGGGTCCGGTTCGTCGGGCCGGTTTCTCTGGAATACTTCTTTGAGGACGGCGACTGTGAGCAAGGAGTCAATCAGAGCTTCGGTGCCCAAAACGCCGATTTCGCGGGCCTTGGCATGATCACGCCAGACGCCGTATCCGTAGTACGATGCGATAATTGGGACCAAGAACTGTGCGGCACCGATGTTTGATATGCGTCCACCCCATCGGACCTGGCCATTGCTGTTGCTGAACGAATCCGCGATGTGGTGATCGGCGGCAATCAGTCCACCTACCGTGGCCGCCGAAACGATCCATATCGGAGCAGTGTGACGGTTCATGCGGAACGGACTGGTGAAGATTTCTTTTTCATCCAGCAGGATGTTGAGCAGCAGCTTTTTGCCGAGAGGCTTCAGCCGTTCCGTATCACCCGGATAAAAGATCTGGTCCCGCCGATCAGGGCTCTGGCTCTTTTCTGCGGGCGGGGCGGGATCATCGCCGTCTGCAGTAGATGCCAGAAGTTCATCCGGCAAGACCACCGGGCAAGGTCGGGGGAGTTGAGTTACGGGATCGTTGCATGCCCCGTAGGCACTCGGAACAGAGATTGCTATCAACAGCGAAAGAGCAAGTCGAATTGTCAGTTTTTGCACGCCAAGGTCCCAAGTAGGCCGTCAAACCTAAGGAGTAGGAAAATCACTCGTTCCCTTAGAAGCCGTAAATGATTTGTAAGATGGTTGAGGCTTAGAAAGAAGTATCGCACAAGGCCAAACCGGGAGCATTGGGCTCCCGGTTGGTCACATCGTAAACTAAAGAAGCGACTTAATCGTCCCGCCGATGCAGCGTGGGACGGTCATCATCCTTGCTGTCCCCCTGTTTGTCTCCGGTTTTCTCCGTAGAGGAGGTCCGGCGCAGGCTCGGCTTCTTGGCGTCCTTGTCATCCACCAGTTTGCGGCGATTCTCCACGGCTGCCAAGCGGGTTTTCACGTCCGCAAATTCCGAGGTGGTGACCACGTACTGCGCCTTCGCGGGAAGGATCTTGGAGATTTCGTCCTGCGATTTGGTGATGCGGTCAGGCGTTTGCGGGTGCGTGGAGAATGCCTTGGCCAGTGTGCCGGGCTTTTTCTTTTCGCGCGCCTGCAGTTTCTCAAAGAACTGCACGAAGGAATTCGGGTCGTACCCTGCTTTGTACATGTACTGCAGACCCAGGTAGTCAGCTTCTGTCTCGAAACCGCGCGAGAAGCTGAGAAACGTGAGCGGCAAGCCCAAGCCAGCGGCGGAACGGACGGCGTAGCCGATTCCGCCGCCGACGAAGATCAATGGAATCGTCCCGATATTGGCCCACTGCGCGCGCGTCATCTGCCGCGTCGCATGCCGAGCGGCTACGTGCGCGATCTCATGCGCCATCACCCCGGCAAGCTCGGATTCCTCATCAGCAGCGAGGATAAGTCCGGAATTCACATAGAAGAACCCACCCGGCAACGCGAAGGCATTGACTTCATCGGAGTCGATCACCTTGATGGTGAATGGCACCTGGGCATCGGAGTTGCGAACCAGGTTCTGGCCGATGCGGCTTACATATTCCGTGATGGTGGGATCGCGAATGAGCTTGGAGGTAGCTTCGACCTCCTGGGCGTATTGCTTGCCCATGCGGATTTCGCTTTCGAGCGAGTACCAGTCCCCCAAGCCGCGGCCGCCGACCTTACGATTGCCGATGGCATTCACGTCGCTCTTGCTGCCATCGTGCTTGACCTTGCTGTCGTCGGGCTGCTGCACGACGGGCGAAAGGTTCGCTTTGTCCTTATCCTTCGCTGAATCGTCCCTCGCGGCATCCTTGTCTTTGTTCTTGTCCTTGTCGCTCTGATCCTGGGTACCGGCGGTGGGATCCGAAGGGACTTTATCCTTATCGGGCGATGTCGTTTGGGCCTTGTCGTGGTCGGCCGGAGCGGTCGAATCCGGAGGAACGGTAGGCTCAGGTGTTTGCTGGGATTGAGCAGAAGGAATAGCCAACAATGCGGAGAGAACAACGGTTCCGAGCCAAACACGAAACTTCATAAACCACTCCTGCCCCTGGACCGGGCCCACCTGGGCAAATTATAACGCCGGTCGACGAAAGAACTCCTGGTGATTCTGATGACTTGGACGCGGAAAAGGAGGCGCGGGTTATCCGAAAATTCGGCGGTTTGGGTCGATCTTCGGGTGAAATCTGCAACATTGCGGTCAAAAAAGGGCGATTTGCGGAAACAAGGCCAAAAGCCGAGAAGCTGCCGGGAGGAGGCAATTGAGGCAGGCTGGTGCAAGACGTTCAGGAACTGCGATGACGCCAGTTTTCGTGACTTCGTGATCGCGCAGTGGATACCCCGTTGAACACGGACGACCGTGAGAAGGTCAAAAAAACGCATGGACACATTGCCCACAGGACTGCGAAGAACCTTTACGAGTCTGGCGAAACGCGCGGATTCCGCTGTGACAAGGAGGCGTACTCCCAGTGCGTCGCCACAAATCCTCGTGATTTCACTCGTAACCAAGCCGTTACAAGTGAAATCGCCTTCCATGAGAAAACCGGTGGGAGTCAAGTCGAATCTTTTTTCTTTTTGTTGAACAAGGTTTTTTCTTCCGCCGAGTAGCCACTGTCGCCATGCTTCCATCCGCACTCTCGTGAGCGATTTTCGTTCGCTCGGTGCCAGTTGG
>Ga0075424_100000636_pt1 | contig 28088 bp, 25 predicted proteins | sample SoiMethybrSBSTD3_FD_75301 | JGI IMG/M metagenome (GOLD analysis project Ga0075424, IMG submission 75301) | Bulk soil microbial communities from a Populus tree surrounding site in Tennessee, USA - Soil MetaG P. TD hybrid SBSTD3 | ecosystem: Environmental > Terrestrial > Soil > Tree plantation... | reverse complement strand
AGTTGACCGAAGGTGTAACGCTGAATGCCGGAGATCGGATCCAAACCGATGGTGGCGAGCATCAGCCCGATGCCGCCGGCTACCAAGCCTTTCAGCGCGTCCTCGCCGCTCAAAGCGGCGACAAACGATATGCCGAGAATCGAGAGCATAAAAAATTCGGGTGAGCCGAAGGAAAGCACCAGAGGGCGAATGATCGGCACCGCGGCGCCCAAGGCAACGCCGGCGAACACCGCACCAACGAGCGAGCTCATCAGCACCGCCCCGAGGGCGCGTCCGGTTTCGCCGTTCCGAGCCATGGCATGGCCATCGACAATCGTGGAAGCGGTCGTCGGTTCTCCCGGTACGCCGAACAACACGGAAGTAATGTCCCCGGTCGTGGCGGTCACGGCGGTCATGCCGAGCAAAAAGGCAAAGGCTTCGACCGCACTCATTTTAAAAACAAAGGGCAACATGAGCGCCATGGCGGTCGGGCCGCCCAGTCCGGGCAAAATCCCAACGACAAACCCGATCGCGATTCCGACCATCATCAGGTTGAATGTCGAGAGATTGAAGCACTGAAGAAAACCGGAAATCAGAGCATGCAGCATGTCCATGACGGTCCCATCCTCCGGCGAACGCGGCGAGCGTTCGACGGTAAATACCAGCGGTGGCACGAATTGTAAAGCATGCTTCCGGGGCAAAACGGCGCCGTTCACGGTTACAACGCCGGTTCACGTTGTGTTCGCGCTACCGGACCTTTAGAATATTCCTGTTCTCGGAGGAGCGTTGGCGAGCGAAGTACAAAGTTAGCTCATGGCTGAGTTGTTCAAAAATTTTATCGGTGGCAAGTGGCTGGCGGCGTCGTCCAAGCAAACTTTCGAAAATCGCAACCCCGCCGATCATGACGACCTGATCGGAGTGTTTCCGGCATCGACAAAAGAGGATGTCGACGCCGCCGTGCAGGCGGCCAAAAAAGCATTCGATCGCTGGCGCTTGGTTCCCGCGCCCAAGCGCGGCGAGCTGCTTTATCGGGTCGGCGAGCTTTTGCGCAAGTACAAAGAAGATCTGGCTCGCGTCGAAACCCGCGAGATGGGCAAAATTCTCAAGGAAACGCGCGGCGACGTGCAGGAAGGCATCGACTGCGCCTTTCTCAATGCCGGCGAGGGGCGCCGCCTCTTCGGCGAGACGACTCCGGCCGAGCTGCCTAACAAGTTCGCCATGTCCGTACGCATGCCGATCGGTGTGTGCGCGCTGATCACGCCGTGGAATTTTCCACTGGCGATTCCCACCTGGAAACTATTCCCAGCACTCATTTGCGGCAACACGGTAGTGCTCAAACCGGCGGAAGACACGCCGCACACCGCGCAGAAGTTCATCGAGATCCTGAACGAAGCAGGCGTCGCGCCGGGTGTGGTCAATCTCGTTCACGGACGCGGTGAAGAAGTCGGCGCGGCGCTGGTGCGCCATCCGGCCGTGCAGCTTGTCTCGTTTACCGGCTCGGCAGCGGTCGGGCGGGAAATCGCGTCAGTCTGCGGACAAAATTTAAAACGCGTGTCGCTCGAGATGGGCGGCAAGAACGCGCAGATCGTCATGGAAGACGCCGATCTCGATCTCGCGGTCGAAGGTGCTCTCTGGGGCGCGTTTGGCACCACGGGTCAGCGTTGCACGGCGACGAGCAGGCTGATCGTTCATCGCGACATTGCAAAGAAGGTGACCGATGAGCTGGTGGCGCGCGCGCGGAAAATCAAAATCGGCGACGGCCTGGACGAGAGCGTCGATATGGGTCCACTGATCAACCAGAAGGCGCGGGAAAAAGTGCTGCGCTATATCGACATCGGCAAACAGGATGGTGCGCGTCTTCTGACCGGCGGCGGTATCCACGATGTCGGCGCCTGTGCCAAGGGATTTTTTTTCCAGCCGACGATCTTCGACCAAGTCAAACCGTCCATGCGCATTGCGCGCGAAGAAATTTTTGGCCCGGTCCTGTCGATCCTCGAAATTCTAAGCCTGGAAGAAGCCATTCAAGTTTTGAACGATACGCCGTACGGATTGTCGAGCTCGATTTACACCAGCGACGTCGGCCGGGCGTTTCGCGCCATGCGCGACATCGAAGCGGGCATCACCTATATTAACGGCCCGACCATCGGCGCCGAAGTTCATCTGCCGTTCGGCGGCGTGAAAGACACCGGCAACGGCCACCGCGAGGCGGGGACGACTGTCTACGACATTTTTACCGAATGGAAATCGATTTACGTGGACTATTCCGGCAAGCTGCAAAAAGCGCAGATCGATAACAACTGATGTGATGTCTGGTGTTTAGGGTTTAAGCAAGTTGTTGAGAAACTGGGAAACGTGCTTCGACGGGCTCAGCACGAACGGATTTTTTCAGGGATTTCAATCGTTCGTCCGTTTGTCCTGAGCTACGTCGAAGGACTCCGAACTTTTCTTCGGCAGCCTGTTAGGAGACAACACCAGACGCTAGACGCCATACTTCAGACGAGGGTCATTGAATGAAAGCACCCCAGATCAAGACGCCGCTCCCAGGACCGAAGGCAAAAGCGATCGTCGAACGCGATCGTCAGGTGACGGCGCCGGCGTACGGCCGGGTTTACCCGCTGGTAGTCAAGCGCGCGTCCGGTATGACGGTGGAAGACGTCGATGGTAATCTCTTTCTTGACTTCATGGCGGGCATCGCGGTCGCGAGCACCGGTCATTCGCATCCGCGTGTGGTCCAAGCTATAGAAGAACAAGCGCGCAAGTTCCTGCACATCTGCGGCAGTGATTATTATTATGAGCCCATGGTGGCTCTCGCGGAGAAGCTCGGCCGTCTGGCGCCCGGTCCCGGCGCCAAGAAGGTATTCTTCACCAATTCAGGGACCGAAACCATTGAAGCGGCCATCAAGCTCGCACGCTATCACACCAAACGCGAGCATCTCATCGCGTTCCATGGCGCTTTTCACGGCCGCACGCTCGGTTCTTTGTCGCTGACTGCCAGTCGCGCATCACATCGCGCGCATTTCGGTCCGCTCATTCCGGGGGTGCATCATTTGCCCTACGGCGGCGCCGACTGCGTGAGCACCATGGAAAAAACAATTTTTCGTTACGAAGTGCCGCCGGAAGAAGTGGCGGCGATTTTTGTCGAACCAATTCAGGGTGAAGGCGGTTATGTCGTGCCGCCGCCGGAGTTCTTGCCGGCGCTCCAGGAGCTTTGCGGAAAACACGGCATCCTTCTGGTGCTGGATGAAATTCAGTCCGGCTTCGGCCGCACCGGAAAAATGTTCGCCTGCGAGCACTGGAACATCGAGCCGGATATTCTCTGCGCCGCGAAAGGAATCGCCAGCGGTATGCCGCTTGGCGCCATGATCGCGCGGGCGGAGGTCAGCACCTGGACACGCAGCACCCACGGCAGCACCTTCGGCGGCAACCCGGTCGCGTGCGCCGCGGCACTGGCGACGATTCAACTGCTCGAAGAGGGCCTGGTGGAAAATGCCGCGAAAATCGGCGCGCTGCTCAAGGAAAAGTTGAGCGAGCTCAAAGGGCGGCGGCCGGTGATCGGCGACGTGCGCGGTTTGGGATTGATGATCGGAGTTGACTTCGCGCGTCCCGACGGCAGCCACGCGCCGGATCCGGCATTGCGCGATCGAGTTATGCAAACCTGCTTTGAAAAGGGGCTACTACTTTTGAGCTGCGGTCAGAACACCCTACGATTTTGCCCGCCGCTGATCGTCAACGCCGAGGAGGTAAAAACCGCCGTGGAGATTTTTGACGCGGTGGTGGCTGCGGCGAGTTGAAGAGAATATTCACCACGGAGACGAAAGGGGACAGAGTCAGCCCGTTTCTCGTTCACCTAATGAAATTCCTGTAGGGGCGACCCGGCGGCCGCCCCTTTTTTATTGCAGCTTGGTCTGGAGTTCTTCGACGAGTTGCGTTAGCTCGCCGTCTTCAGGATTGATCTTGAGCGCGCCGTTAAATTCTTCAAGCGCTTTTTGCAGCATCCCTTTGGTCAGATAAATTCTTCCCAGATTGATATGCGGAAAATGGCGCGGCTCGTATCGCTTCGCCGATTTGGCGCGCTCTAGCCACGGAATTGCGTCATCCATGCGTTCCTGCTGCATGAGATAAACACCGATGTCGTTGTAGGGATTGCCGAATTCGGGATCGAGCTGAATGGCGATTTCGCAGTGGGCAATGGCCTCGTTCAGCCGGCCGAGAAAGCTGTAAGCCCAACCTAAGTAGGTATGCGCGTCGGCGGTAGGGTAGACCGCGATCGATTCCTTATACAGTCGGATGGCATCGTCGAATTCGCGCGCCATCTGATGTTTCATTGCTTCCTCAATAAGCTCAAGGGCGCGTTCCTGATCTTTGGTGATGGCCATTTTCGTCGCTCAAAACCGCTCGTTCTAGACGCCCCATGCGCCGCTGAGTTGGATGTTGGCGCCGTTCACATAGCGCGCTTCTTCGGAAAGCAAAAAACGCACAGCCGATACGGCGTCATCGACGCTACCGACGTACCCGGCCGGAATCAGCTTGAGCATTCGCGACAGCTCTTCCTGCGGCGCGCTCCCCGAGTCGATGAATCCCGGAGCAATGCAATTCATCGTTATGCCGTCGCCAGCAATCATTTTAGCGAATGAACGAGACAAAGCCAGCAACCCTACCTTGGAAATGTAGTGGGCCGTGAGCTGCGGTTGCGCAATCAGTTGTTCCACGTTCGCCATGCTGAATGAAACGATCCGGCCCCACTTGCGTTCTCGCATAATCGGAATCACCGCGCGGCTAAGATAGAAGACCGGATGTAGATTATTGTCGAACATTGAGTGCCAGCCTTCAACCGTTTCTTGCAGCAATGAAACCCGGTGGTAAGGGCCAGCGCTGTTGATCAGCGCATCGATGCGGCCCCATTGCTGCCGGACCTGTTGGACAAGTTCCTCTGCGGCCTTGCTCTGGGACACGTCGGATTGCACTGCCAATGCTCTGCCGCTGTTCGCCTGGACAGCTTGCACCACTTCATCGGCTTCCGTGACACTCGTCCGGTAGCATATCGCCACCGCCCAGCCGCGGTCGGCCAGATCGAGCGCGACCGCACGGCCGATTCCTTTCGCGCCGCCGGTGATAAGCGCAACCTTCTGATTCAATTCGGTCATTCCACGGTTTCGCCGCCGAGGAGTGAAAATTGCCTCGGCGTCGCAGAGAGCCGTTGCTGTTCAGTTTCGCTAATGTCACGAAACCAGGGCTGAAATTTGTCGTACAGATCCTTGAGTTTTGCCTTGTAGTATTCGACATTCTCGTCGGGTGTTTGCGCATCCCACTGAGCCGCGAGCTTGCAGTTCTCATTGACCTTGACCCTGGGCTTTGTGCCGGTGACGTAATACGAAATCTGATCGCCCGGCCGATAGCGGCGCTGGGCTTTGAGCGCGAGCTCGTAGGGCGCTGCCGGGTTCCGCTTCTTGGTTTTGATCTTGGACTGGTAGCTTTCCAGGGAGTCCTGCAGCGTTTCGGTCTTTGCCAGCCAAAAAATATTTCTTCGGTGCTGTTCGATGTCTTCGGCGAATCGCCCGTAGAGCGGCTCAATCTTTTCCCGCTCGCCTTGTAACAGCAGCAGGAGCATCTGCTCCAGCCATTCGCGTTGAAAGAGCTCGAGGCCGCGGGAGCGCAGACCCGAGCCCTTGATGCGAAGCCGACCCTGCTCGTCCAAGAGCGCGTAATTTTTCATTTTGTAACTGAACATCGCCGGATATCGGCCATCGAGCTCCAGTTCGATCCCTGTGGGAAGCATCGCTGCGAGCTCCGTGATGAGCCGATCTTCATCGGCTTGGGTCCGGATCGTTTCCGGCGGGGCGAAATAGATTCCGTCGGTATCGACTTCAATGACCTCGGCGCCGCTGTTTTTTAGCCAGGCAATCACCGCCTGAATCAATTCTCGTCCCTTGCCGGTGACATCATTCGCCGCTCCGAAGTCGTTGAAGTGTCCCATTTGAAAACCGAGATAGCCATAGAACGAATTGATCAGTATTTTGAAGGTCGATTGGAGGGCACTGAAATAAACGCGCGTTTCATCGTTGTCGGCCGCGCGCGCCAACTCCTTGGCTTTCAGGCGAAAATTGCGCAGGTCCCGGAGTAGCCCCGCGAAGATCCCGAGGTGATCCTTTTTGGGAAGATAGTTATAAACCAGCATGATCGAGGGGTAGAGCGAAGTCACATCGCAGTGAAGCACCCGGTGAGCGGTGCCTTGAAATTCCATTTCGGTGAATCCGCCAATGACCTCGCGACTTTCATCGGCACGGGGAATCGAATGACCCTGATGCAGATATTCGCGTACAAAGAGCGTATCGATTTTGGTCGCATTTCCGCGCAGCGGGATCTCCTGATAGCTGTAGGGAAAGATTTGTGCCTGAACGAAATGACTTGGAGACAGAGTTTCGGAGATCGCGCGAGTTACGCGCACGTTGTCGAGCGCGCAGCGCCGGAGCGCATCGATATCATGGTCGAAGCACCAGCTGATTTGATCTTCCGCCACCCATGTTTTCTCCCCGGCGATGCCGAAGTGACGCGCGAGCTCTTGCAGATCGAGGCTCGCCAGCTCGCGGGTGGCGATGTCATAATGCTGCGCGAGAATCCAAGTATCGATCAGATGACGGCCGAAAACAGCATACTTGCGATAGGCGATGGTTCGGTCGGCGAGCTGCATACGGGAAGCATGACCACTCAGTTTCGAGCCGTCTCGCCCGAGATTAAGAGCCACTTTATGGCGGCGCGCACGAGCTTCGATGTATTCAAGATCGAAACGAAACAGGCCGTGCCCCTCGATAACGTCGGGATCGCGGACGCGGATTTCGTCGACAAGCTGACGGAGCATTTCGGCTTCGTCACATTCGTTTGCGGAAATGACGCGCTCCCAGCCCGTTGAATCCGATATGGCGATGGTCACAATACGATCGTTTAAGCGAGCCGAATTGGAAAAAGTAAATCCGTCCGCACAATAAGTCTGGATGGTGAGCTGCATGCGGCGGAGGTCGCTGAACGTCATCTCGAGGAAATGAGTTTTCCCCGACTGTAGCAAGTATTGTTGCAACGGGTCGTTTAAGTACCAGTAGGGCGCGTCCGAGGAAGAGGGTGTTTTGCCGGTTTTGTTCTGCAAAAACCAGCGCGCCTCGTCGAGCTCTTTAAGAGTGGGAAAATGCGCGCGGCACCTGAACGCGCCGCCGCCTGCGAGAGTCTCGATCTGTGCTTCGCCTTGCCATCCGGCCAAGACATCTTCTTCAGCCAGCAGCATGAACGGCTGGAACGGCAACGGCTCCGAAAAAACCCTCTCGCCATCGTGGGCAGAGATCTGGACCGCCCTTCCGGCAGTGATTTCCACGGCCACAATGGCTGGAGTTCCATCGTGACCGAACAGCATTTCGTTTTTCTGGAAGATCGGCAATAGCGTCGACGCGGAACTCATAACTTGTTTCCCACTATAGCAAAACCGCCTTCACAACTCATACAGGCTCGCTGGTCTCGCGTTGTGATGTTTGGCCATTCTCCAGGGTTCGGTTGACACCTCTGTGGCCAGATGAATAATTTGCAACGTCCGCGGAAAGACGCTTGTTCACTCATTAGAAAGGAAGGACTCCGCCATGGTGAAAAACTCGTTGCAAGCAGCGCTCGCACCCACGGGCACGCTTCGCGCCGGCATCAATTATGGCAATCCTGTGCTGGCGAAGCGCGATTTGGCGAGCGGGGAGCTCAGTGGAGTAGCGGTCGAACTGGCGCGCGAGCTCGCCCGGCATCTTGAAATTTCCCTGAGTCTCGTCGGCTTCGAATCGGCCGGAAAGATGTTCGAGGCGATCAAAAGCGACGCCTGGGATGTGGCGTTTCTTGCAATTGATGCGGCTCGCGCCGACGAAATTGACTTCACTCCACCATACCTGGAGATCGAAGGCACATACCTGGTGCCGGAGAGCTCTCAGTTGACCTCTGTCGACGAGGTAGACCGCCCGGGAGTGCGGATCGCCGTGTCGGCCAATAGCGCATATGACTTGTTTTTGAGCCGTTCGATCGAAAAAGCCGAACTGGTGCGAGCACCGAATCCCAATGCAGCTTTCCAGTTGCTCATCGATGATAAAGCCGATGTGGTGGCCGGCGTGCGACAACATCTTGTCGCGAACTCGAGCAAACTACCCGGCTCGCGTGTTTTCCAAGGCCGGTTTATGGCGATCCAACAGGCCCTGGGGATTCGTAAAGGCCGGCAAGCGACGGAAGCGCTGAGCGATTTTATCGAGGAGGCGAAGGCTTCCGGGTTGGTGGCGAGAATTATCGAAAACGCCGCTGTTCGCGGCGTTTCAGTGGCACCGCCTGGAGCGCGGACAGGCCGAGAATAGTCCCCCTGTTTTGCATACCCCCTTGACCGAAACAGACGGCATTTATAGGCTGCGCCCAGATTCGATTGGGTGAGGCTATGACGTGTGCCGCCCGACTTGATTCCATCGCTTGCGGCGGACCTCGGAAAAGAGTCCGTCCTTAGTACGGCAGCGATGCTGAGAACACAATGTCTCGGCGGTTTGGCTTGGTGAGCGAAAGGAGAGATGTGATGAAGAGGCTTGGCTGGGTCGGAGCTTTGGCGGCTTTTTTAATGCTAAGGACGGTGGTTTCCCATGCGGCGTCGGATCTCAAGACCGTAAAGATGGTAATTCCCAGAGGTAGCACGTTTGTGCTGAGTTACTATGCGGCGCGCGACGCCGGGATTTTTCGAAAACACAGCATTGACGTCGAAGTGGATGCCCGGCCATTTGCCGGCTTCATCTCGGCTTTGCCCAGTCGGCAGGTGCTGGTCGGGACTTATGCGGGGCTCAATGCCGTCGAGCAAATGAACGAAGGCAAAGACATGATCGTCATCGGCGGCGGGCTAACATCGATGCAGGACGTCTGGGTGCGGAAGGACTCGCCGCTAAAGAAATTCTCTGATCTCAAGGGTAAAAAATTCGGCGTGTGGTCGAGAGGCGCGGGCGCGACCAAGACGTTGGAAGCGCTGGCAATCGACGGTTTCAAACTCGACCTCAACAAAGATATGCAGACAATCGAGATCGCCGGTCCGGCGCTCATGGCGCTGTTGGACAAAGGCGAGGTCGACGCCATGTTCAATCTGAGCTCGCTTTCCATCGCTGCGGCGTCGCAACCTGATAAATATCGATTGCTATTCAGCCCTGACGATTACTGGAAACAAAAGACCGGAGCGCCGCTGGTCTGGTCGGCGCCGACGATCGCGTGGAAGGATTGGATCGATGAGGACCGCCAGCGCGCTAAAAATCTCGTCGCCGCGCTGCACGAATCGTGGCAATGGCTGCGTCAGAATTCTGATAAAGCCGTGGAGAAGTACGGCAAGCTCGCCGGGGTGCAAAACGCTGCCGAAGCCACGACTCTCAAAAAAATGTTGCAAGCGGGCGGCATCTTTCTCGATAAATGGGATGCAAAGATCGTCGATGCCCAGTGGCAGTTCCTCGAGGTAGCCAAGCAGGCCGGCATCATCAAGGCCGTGCCGCCGAAGAATAAGTTTGCGTTAGTATTACCCTAGCGAAACTCCTGTGACTGTGTTTCGGCGCGAAGCGCTGCCGGGATTGTTTTCAGCCGTCGGTCTGCTGCTTGTCTGGAAGGCGGTGTCGATATTTTTCTTGCCGACATTTCTACCGTCGCCTCTGGAGCTCGTCGCCCGCATCGCCTCAATCTTCAGCGCCGCATCGGCTTACTTAATTTTGGCTAAAACGCTTGAGCGCGTGTTCGTCGGGCTGATTCTCGCGATGCTTTTTGGGTCCACGCTCGGTCTCATTATGGGGCTGCGCCGCTCGGTGGGCAGCTTTTTCGACGGCTGGGTAATGGTGTTGCTCACCTTTCCCTCGATCTCCTGGGCGTTTCTAGCAGTACTTTGGTTCGGTCTCTCGGACATCGCGCCGATCTTCACGATCGTCCTGATCGTTTTGCCGTACGTCGCGATGAATCTCTGGGAAGGCACCAAAGCACTAGATAAAGAGCTCAGCGACATGGCGACAGCTTTTCGCGCCAGACGTTCGCTTCTCCTACGCCGGGTTTTAATTCCGCAGCTGATGCCGTATATCTTCGCATCCTTGCGGATCAGCTTCGCGCTGGCGTGGAAGATCGCGCTGGTGAGCGAGGCCTTCGGCGCCAGTCGCGGTGTCGGCAAAGAGCTGATGTACTGGTTTCAAGGCACTCGCGTCGACATGATGCTGGCCTGGGGCGCGAGCTTTATGCTGCTGATGGTAGCGATCGACGTGCTGATATTACGAACCTGGGAGAAGCGGGTTTTTTCCTGGCGGCCCGCGCTGGCAGCTTGAGGAGTTCATGGCATCGCAAGCGGTAATCATCGAGGGGCTCAGCAAAAAATTTCCGACTCCCGCAGGGCTCGGTAAGTTTACCGTGATCGAATCGTTGAGCCTGGAAATTGCGCGTGGCAGCTTCGCGAGCATCGTCGGTCCGTCAGGCTGCGGCAAGAGCACGCTTCTCAACATTATCGCCGGGATCGAGTCGCGCGACGGCGGGCGAGTGCAAATTCTGTCGCAGGACGGCGCAAATTCCGCCGCGCGGATCGGCTACGTGTTCCAAAGCCCGCGACTGCTCAACTGGCTGACGGTGGAAAACAACATTAAGTTCGCTCTCGAGGCGCAAAACATCGAACGGAGTGAGTGGGGCGGGCGGGTACGAAAGTACCTCGATATGGTCGGCCTCGCGGGGCAGGAGCGCAACTTTCCGCTAAATCTGTCCGGCGGCATGCAGCAGCGCGTCGCGATCGCGCGCGCCCTCGCGATCGAGCCGGACATTCTTTTGATGGACGAGCCGTTCAGCCATCTCGACGAAATCACCGCACGCCGTATGCGCGTCGATTTAACGCGGGTTTTGGAATGCGCGCGGCCGACGATTCTGTTCGTCACCCATTCGCTGCGCGAGGCGGTGTTTCTGTCCGAGGACGTTTACATGATGAGCGTCAAGCCGGCGCGGATTTTCAAGCATCTGCGGGTGGAGATCGCGCGCCCGCGCGAGCCCGAGGACCCGCGCCTGTTCGATCTCGAAAAAGATCTGGTCAAGGAATTTTTCGCGGTGCTGGAGCAGGACGCTCGATGAATCGGCACACCGCGCTGCGTTGCCTTTCGATGCTTTCCTTTCTCGCGGCCTGGTGGCTGGCATCGCTTGTGAGCGCGCCGGAAATCTTGCCAGGTCCGCTGGCCGTCGCCCGTACGATCGTGAGCAACTTCACTGCGTCGAGCGGCGAAGAAAAGTCCGCCGAGTTTCATGTTGCAATTACACTGGCGCGGATTCTGTTCAGTTTTGCAGTCGCCATGGCACTGGGAATCGCGGCCGGATTGTTCATCGGACTGCGGCGCAAGGCGGAACTCGCCTTCGGCTATTTGATTCCGCTCGGGCTCACGATTCCCACGCTGCTCGCGGTGTTTCTTTGCGTGATCTGGTTCGGCTTCAGCGAGGCGGGGGGACTGTTCGCCGTGATTTTGACCGTCACGCCTTTTGTCGCCGTGAACATGATCGCTGGCGCCAAGGCGCTCAATAAGGAGCTGATCGATATGGCCTATGTTTTCAAAGCACGGCGCGGCCTGCTGATCCGCAAGGTGCTCCTCTGGCAGATGATGCCGTACATCTTTTCAGCGTTTCGTTATGCCTTCGGAATGACCTGGAAGATTGTCGCGCTCGCCGAGACTTTCGGTCTCAAGTACGGTATCGGCTATATGTTCACGTTCTGGTTCGAGCAGTTCAACATGACCCAGGTGATGGCCTGGATCACTCTCTTCGTCGCCATCATGCTGATCCTCGAGCATGGCGTTATTGCGCGAATCGAAGCCAAGGTTTTCGCCTGGCGCCCCGTGCATGCGCTCTGACGCGCTTATCTTTCCAAACGTTGAGCGGCTCCTGGCGCTGTCGTGCGCGGAGTTCTAAGGTTTTGTCCAGGACGAGAGTTTGTTTAAGGCTGACAATATGCCGTCGTTCGGGCGAAAGAAGCAGAACTTGGTTCGAATTCACCGATGGTGCAGGGAGAACAGCTTCAAGCCCGGGCACGGACAGGTAAACTCACCGTTTACCTGTCCGTGGTATGTTAAATAGGATCATCGCTTGGCTACTTTGAAAGCGAGTTGCTGTTGGACTTCGGAAGTGTGCTGTCGTGGCTGGGAAACGAGCTATCGGATTTCGACGACGAACTGCCCCGCTGGGGCACGGATTTCAAGTCAGAGCTCTTATTGATGCCGAGCTTCTCGGCGGTCTTGTCATCCAGAACTCCGGTCATCGGCAGATTGTTGCTCTTTTGAAAGTCACGCAGCGCTTGTTGCGTCTTGGCGTCCATCCGGCCATCCTCACCTGGGTTGAGGCCCTTAGCCTTCAGAGCGGTCTGTGCTTTACGAATGTCGTCCGACGTCACCGCCATTTTTTCGTCGCTCGGTCGCTGGACTCTTTCCGGAATCGTTCCAGGTTGCCCGGGGAGTGGGCCTGGCTGCGGAACGCCAGGCGATGGTTGTCCAGGCATCGGGCTCGTTTGTGGCATTCCCGGCGCTGGCTGCCCAGGAATTGTCGGTTGTGTTTCGCGGGGCGTTATCGGCCCGCTTGGATTTGCGGTACCGGCGGAGCCACCCGGAACAGTTTGCGCGAAAAGTGAATTTGTTCCGAAGCCAATGCTCGCGGATAATACAGCTGCGGTAAGGACTTTCTTTCTATTCATGTTTTTCCTCCTTTTTGATTCAGCTGATTCGTACGGTCGGGGTGGCGCAAGCGCCATGCCACGAGGGAGAATCGATAAAAGCTGAAAAAAGCGGGATTTAGAAACGGAAAGCAAATTAGCGGTCACTCAGTAAGAGCATATCTTCTAACAACTGCAAGCTTGTGTCTGATTTTCCCTAGTCCCATGAATCCGTGTGCGCCCGGCGGCATATCAGGTGATCCGGAATAACTAAGAGATTTTTTACTGTATGCCGTAACCGATTTTTGCCTGTGTTTTGCCGCCGACGAACCGCTGGGATTGGTGGCGCCGTCGCCCTGGTGTTACACTTGCCCGGGCGCCACTGCAGAATTCGTAAGCGCAATCGAACACAGGCATCTTTTGCAATACAAGACGGAGTCAGCGGTTAGGTGATCGCACGTGAAAATTGGATTGAGCCCACTTCAGGGGCAGGCGAGCTTTGACGACACCTTGCGCGAGTGCGAGCGCGCGGAAGCTGCGGGCTTTGACTCGGTATGGCTCGGAGAGCATCACAACAATCCGATTTTGCATCCCGCTCCGCTGATTGGATTGGCCGCCATCGCCAGCCGCACGAGTCGTGTCAAGCTCGGCACCGGCGTGCTCTTGTTGCCGCTCTACCACCCTATGATGGTTGCCGAAGAGGGTGCGATGGTCGATATGATTTCGGGCGGGCGATTAATCCTGGGCATAGGCGCGGGGTACGCACCGGAAGAATTTTCCGCCTTTGGCCATTCCCTCACAGAGCGGGGGAGTCGGCTGGAGGAAGGGGCTTTGCTGCTGCGCCGATTATGGACGGAAGAGCACGTCACACACCGGGGAAAACATTATCATTTGGAAGATGCGACGGTCGCGCCGCGGCCAGTGCAGCGGCCCAGGCCGCCGATTTGGTTTGGTGCCTGGGCCCAGGCGGCAATTCGCCGAGCGGCACGACTGGGCGATGCTTGGTTCATCGGGCCTTCGGCGAGTCTGACAGAGATTGCACCATGCGCGGCTTTGTATCGGCGTGCTTGTGCTGATAGCGGCAAGCTCGAAGGCGAGGTAGCGCTGTTTCGTTACGTGTTTGTGGCGCGCACGATGCAAGAAGCGTTGAGCATGGCGGGCGCTCCATTTATCGAAGCTTTCGAGCGAATGTATTTTCGCTGGCCGCATCCCGTCGTCAGGCGTCCAGAGGGACGGCTGACGATCGAAAGACTTGCCCAAGATCGGATCATTCTTGGTGATTCAAAAACCTGTGCGGCGGAAATCCAAAAATTACAAACCGCATTAAACGCTAAACATCTCGTGTGCAGATTCTCGGTACCGGGAATTCCCCGTCACGTCTGCGAGGCATCTGTCGAACTCTTTAGTCGTGAAGTGATGCCCGCTCTACGATCATTTCAGCCGTAATTGTTGGGTAATACTTCCTGGCGGCGCTTACGGGCGCGCGATTCGGCTGTTTATCGAACACGGATCATGACGGCTGACCATAGGTGCGGAACTCGGCTAGGAAAACCGAGGCGGCACGGGAATTCGAGCTTCAGTCGATCGCGAACAGCGCGCGCGCATTGTCGCGAGTGATCTTCTGTAGAAGATCCGAGCCTATCTCCCGCATCTGATTGCCAATGACCTGTTGCGAGTACGGCCAGGTGCTTGCGGGATGCGGGTAGTCAGAGCCAAACATCACCATATCCGAATCAAGCACATTGCCGATCATGCGCACACCGAGTGGATCATCGACAAAGCTAATCCAGATGTGCCGGTGAAAATATTCGCTCGGCAACAATTTAGGCAGTGTAACGGAACTATTTGAAGCGAGCCGCCGGCCGTCTCTAGTTCGCTGATACCAAAGATCCAGTCCTTGAACCATGCTCGGAATCCATGCGAGCCCCGCCTCGGCCATGACAATCTTGAGCTGCGGATGACGGTCGAAAACGCCGGCGAAAATGAGACCGGTAATCGGCTCGAGAAGTTGAATGCCCGCCGGCTCTTTGGCGAAGCGCGACGCGACCGCGATCGCCGGATTGCTAACACGGCGGTCGTGATCGTCGACCGGAGTCCTCTTGACGAGGACTGCCAGGTGAAAGCCGACCGGGATGCCGATCTCCTCGGCCAATGTCCAGAAAGGTTCCCATGCGGTGTCATAGACGGCGGGGTTTGCGCGCGACGCAAGTATGTTGACGTGACGCACTCTGTTCTGTTTGGTGAGGCGTTCGAGCTCGCGACGCGCGTCGTCCGGATCTTCCATCGAGAGCTGAGGCACGCCGATCAATCGGGTGGGCGAAGCCGCGCAGAATTCGTTCAGCCAGTCATTGTAAGCCTCGTAACACGAGCGCCTGAGCTCCGCGTCGGAAAACTCCATTGGATCCGTGGGTCCATACATGATCGACGCATCTGCGCCGTCACGATCCATGTCAATCAGCCGCAGCGCGGCCGAGGTTGGCCGCAGTTCGCCTTCGCGCATGACGCCGCCGCGTTCGATGGCCCACATCGCGCCGCTGCCTTGAGCGGCAGTATAGTAGCCATGCGGGCTGAACAGCCGGTCTTCCCACGTCCAGTAAGCGCCCTTTTCGGTATCGACGACCCGGGGACCACGCTGACGCAACCGAGCGGGCAAGCGTTCACTCCACAAATCCTTAGGTAGCCACCGAAGATCGATATGGTCGTCGGCGGAGATAAACCGGTACTTTATTTCATTTGCCATAAACCGATTCGATGTAACCCGTTGCTTCGATCTCTTTCAAGATCGAGTTTTCGATAAAATCGTTCGGATCAGCTTCTTTGGCTTTCGGCAAATCTTTCGCGAGGGCATCCAACGTGTCTTTGATGGCTCGTGGAGAGGCATACGGCAGCTTGAGAAAATAAGGTCTGAGATAACTATAACTCTGTCGGAGAATTTCTCGATCCGAGATACGCGTGTGCTTGGCAAGCGTGCGCAGCGAAAATTCTTCGTCGGTTTTGAGGATCTTGGCCCCTTCGATCATCGCCATCAGAAACTGTTTTGCTTCCATCCGATTCGCTCCAAGCGAAGCTTTCCTGACTCCCAATCCTGACGATACATAATCGATGCCCAGGGTCGACATATCAAATAGCATCTTGAAACCGGCTTTTTGCGCGACGAACGATGACGGCGGCGACAGTGTGCCCGCTTGAATGGTTTTTGCTTTAAGCGCGGCAACTGTTTCCGAGGCTCCGCCTACGCCTCGAATAGCTACGTCCTTATCCGGAATCAGCCCGGCTTCCCGCAAGGCCAGGCGGGTGGCGAAATCGGTGGAACCGCCGATCCCGGAAACTCCGACGATTTTTCCTCTAAGGTCCTGGAGCGAGTTAATTTCCGGCGCGCTGTGCATCGTGAACAAAAATTTATCGCTGAAATTTGCAATCAGTACGGCATCGGCTCCCGCAAGTACCGCCGCTGGGACGGTGCGGCTGGAAACTCCTTGGGCAAATTGCACTGAGCCGCCGATGAGCGCTTGAATGGTCCGCGCGCCGGTGACGACGTAGCGCACCTCCATGCCGTATTTTTTAAATGCACCGGCATCAATCGCAACGAACAGCGGCGCCTGCAGAAGCGAAACTGCGGGCACGGCGACATTGATGACTTTGAGGGGCATCTCCGCAGAAATTGCGCGCACCGACGAGGTCAGCCACAGAGTCAGTGCCAAAATAAAAATCGTCGAGTGCTTATTTTCCGTAAAAGCTACTTCTTTGCGGTCAACTCTTTCGCGGCCTCCAGAGCCGGCGAAAAGTCGAAGATGGTGGCGGCTGAAACTTCCGGCTTCAGACCGGCTGTCGAACTCAGCATCGTCAGATAAGCGTTCGACTGCTCTTCCGTAGGCACGCAGTTTTTAGAAAAGGTGTCGCGCACCGAATCGTAAACCTTGGCGGCTTGCCCACCGTTGAGGTTCATCCACTTGGCAATGATTTCAACGGTGCCCTCGCGTTGTGTCCAGGTGTATTCGATACCTTCGATAGTCGCCTTGAGAATCTCCAGAACTTCGTGTCGAGCGGTTTTGATTTTTTCTTCTGTCGTCGCGAGCCCCGCTTGCGGAATCGGCAGTATCGTCCCCATCGCGAGCAGACGCTTCAAGCCGATCTCTTCCGCCTTCAAATCGGAAGGCACGGGAACTACGGTCGCATCAATGGTGCCTCTCTGCGTGCCGATGATCCTGTCTTGCGTGGAATTCAGCGGCACGATGATCGTATTCGGCCCGAGCCGATATTTTTCGATCAGCACGCGGACTTCGTATGCCGGCAGGGTTCCGAAACTTCCCGCGCCGATCCGTTTGCCGGCCAACTCAGCGATGCTATTGATCTCGGGCCGGCTGATGAGCACATGCTGGAGCTTCACCGAAGTGAAGCAAATCACCTTGAGTGGCGCGCCGCGCACGCCAGCCGTGGCGGGTCCGCTCGGAATCGTCGTGTAGTCGATAGCGCGGTTGATGAGTGCCGCGGCGGCCAGGCCCGCCGCCATCTGGATCACTTCCATGTCGAATCCGCGGCGCGCATAAAAACCTTTTTGTAACGCGACCTGGACGGGCAGGTAGCTCAGTGAGCCGGTTGGTGTGGCGAGTTTGATCTTGCTCGGAGCAGCCGGGGTCTTTGTTTGAGAATTCGCTGGACTAGGAGGCCAGGCGAATAGCGCCGCAAGAAGAACGGCGCTAATCGGCGCAATCGTTTTACGGGAAGTGAGCCGGCTTGCCATGCCGATTGCCGAGATAATAAACGTTCAGTACACCGAAGCGGCAATCAGACGGTTTGTCTGACCGGCTGGTTTTCTTCGTTGCTGAGCTTTCGCTCATTTTGTACTGGCGGCTCTGCCCCCACCCAACCATGCGCTGTAATATCGATCATTACAGCGTCCGGTCCCTTATACTTTTCTTCAAAGAAGCTGGTCGTTGCGGTCTCGGGACGGCCGAAACGATACTCGGCGCCGGCTTGCTCCAGGCGCTTGCGTGTTTCCTCGATGTCATCGACCCAGAAGCCAAAGTGATGCAAGCCAAACACAGGCCCGAGCCCGTCCTGACGATCAGCGGCTTCATTCGTTTTGAAACGCAGAACCGCTAGGTTGATAGTGCCGTCGCTCAAATAAATTCCTTTGGCGATGGGCGAGTCGGTCCGTCCTACTTCGGCCATGTCGAACACGCGTTTATAAAACTCGGCAGTTTTTTCAGGGTCCGGTGTGTGTACCGCGATGTGTCTCAGCTTGGCCATAATGTCCTCCTTAAAAGAATTGTCCAAATAGTATCAGCGCGCCATGATTTTTTTGAAGAAACCTTCCTTTTCCAGCTCCCGCACTAAACTGTCATCGAAAAACTGTTCCGGCTTGGCGCGTGTTGCTTCGGGGCGCGAGCGCGCTCGTTCTTCGAGAACGAGCTTGAACATCTCGGGATCGAGGTTCGGAATACGTTCGATCACGTCAACCCCGAACTGCCAACTCGCCTCCAGGCTTTCCGGATCCTCCGTGTGAAGAAATCGCGCGATGGCTTTTTTGCTCGCCTCCTTATCCTTCTGAAGCATGGCAACTCCTTCGGAGTAGCCGGCAATAAAATTTTTGACGGTCTGGCGGTGCGTGCTCAAATAGGGTTTTCGCACAACGATGCCGACATGCGGAAAGCTCAAGCCGATGGTTTTGGGCGCGATCTGGATTCTTGCGCCGGCTTTGAGCGCTTTTTGCAGAGCCGGCGGAGTGAGCGGCGCCGCGAAAATTCTCTTTGCCTCCATAGCTACGGCGAGTTCCGGCTGTCCGCCGAGTTGCAGCAATGGAACATCTTTATCCGGCTCCAGACCGGCCTTGCGCAAAATATAGCGCATGGTGAAATCGGTAGACGAGCCGAAGCGGGTAATGCCGATGGCGCGTCCCTTTAAATCCTGAATCGCTTTGATCTCGGGTTGCACGACGATGTAGAACGCCGGCATATTGACCATCCCGGCGACGGCGATGAGATCGGCGCCGCCGAAGTTCGCATCGACCACTCCGCTGCCGCCTGCAGTCGCGATCTGATTTTCACCCGCCATCATGGTTTGAATGACTTGAGCAGCGCCTGCGGTGTAGGTGAGGTTCACATCGAGACCATATTTTCGAAACAATCCTAGATCTTGAGCCACGTAAAGGCCGGCGTGATCGCCGGCAAGGGAAGCATAGATCCCGTTAATGCGCTCCGGCGCCGATTGCGCGTAGGTTCCGATGCTGAAAAGGAGCGCGAGGAAAACTAAGCATTGAGTTTTGACGAGCTGCCTCAAGCGCATGTTTCTAAACCTCGTACAGACCAAGTTTTGATGCTCTGTCATCATCTAGCAGACCGATGGCCGATTTGTCCAAGGGTTTGAAGAATCAACTTACTTAGCGATCGACCGTGTTGAGTTGGCGCAGCAAACGGTCGTCGAAGAACTGTGCCGGCGTGGCTTTCTTCGCTTCGGGAACTGTTTCGGAGAGAAAATCCAAAATGCCTTGGATTCCAGACGTGGAAATCATCAGGTCACGCCTGAAACCGGCCTTGCGATAAAACTCGTAAGTGCGATCGAGAAAATCCGCATCGCTTTCCCGAGTGTATTTGGCGATCACTTTGATGGTGAAGCTTTTATCGCTGTAATAGCGCTCGATGCCGACGCGAACCGCGCGCAAAAGCGGCCCGAGCCGGTTCGCCAACTCATCTATGCGGCTGCGCCGGACCACGACACCGACATTTTGATACGGTTGGTCCAAGGTGGTCGCCATTGAATGAAAGCCGGCTCGATCGAGTCGGAAATTCACCGGGGGCGAGGCCGCGCCGGCGGCGATCTGACCAGTTAAAAGGGCCGCGGTGATCTGGGCGCTACCGCCCAATATGCGGAGCTGAACATCTTTGGCTGTAAGCCCTATTTTATTTAGCGCTGTCAACGTGCCGTATGCGACCGGGCTGCCAGGACGCTCGGTGCCGACAATTTTTCCTCTCAGTTGCTCGGAACTTTTGATCTCCGGCCTCGCGTACAAGTCCCAAACCATGGTGTTCAACATCCCGGCCACGAAGACGGGGTCGAAGCCGCGCAGAGAGGCATTGATCAATGGCACCGCGGAGATTTGGACGGCATCGACTTCATTGGCGAGCAACGCCGGCAATGCGAGAGTGGAGGACATGGAAATCATTTCGACGTCCAACCCTTCTTTGGCGAACGCGCCGGTTTCCTTCGCCATCCACATCGATGCCATTGTTCCCGACGTAAACAAAAAAGCGATCCGCAGGGGACGGGCGGTGGCACTCTGGGATTCATCGCCGAGTATCGACAAGATAAAGGCAGTTACCAGTAGCGCAATAACGAAGTTTCGCTGAAATTGTTGTTTCATTGTAGAACCTCCTGTTGCTCTGAAGGAATTCCAGTGCTGACGGATGTTAGGTAAGTCAGCGCATCGTGTTGTTCAAAACGGCAGCGAGCCTGATACCGGATTTCGCTAGTTGCTGGCGCGCAGCCAGAAGCGCGGAATTTTCGTAAGCCGCATCGAGCCGCACGCCTTTAAAACCGCGATCAACGACGAATTCCTGCAGCGCGGCAAAGTTATAAGCGACAGTCTTTGCCCTTCGGAAGGATTCCTTGGCCCAAGCGATAGGTGCGCCTTTCGACCATGCCTCGGCTGTTCCCGAGCTGATATTTCTGCTTAGCCGTGCGCCAATCGATCGCGGGTCGCTGCCGAGTTTCTCGATGATGAAATTGTCCCAATAAAAATGAAGATTCGTCAGCGGTTTGTCATCGGCGATAAGCACCGGGATGTCGTTTCCACCGCGGTCTTTGTTGTCGGATGCGTGCAACGGTTGGTGCACGTCGGCAATAAAGTGCAGCAGAAATTTGAGTGCCAGAACTTTTTCCGCCTTAACGACAAAAGGATTGCGCAGCTCGACTATGAACTGGTCGATCTTATCGATGACGCAATTGTTTGCCGGACCGGCGCTCGCCAGCGTACCGCGAGACAGTTTCGGGTGGTGCTCGCAAGCGGCATCGATATCACCGGTCGTGATGTCGATGTCGGCGAAGTGCCAATTCCTTGTCGCCTCGTAGCGGATCCTCGTGGTCTGACGATCTGAGTCGCGGTACTTATCCGCCCAGGTCGTCCGGCTGACAAAATCCGGTGCGGTTAGATCGTCCCTGTCGGCGGCAAGCAGCGCATCGACGTTGGTTTTCGCCGACGGTTTGAGTCGGCTGTAGGCGATGACACCTACGATCTGGTGACCTAGATCGCCCCATGCAAAAAGAGGCTGAGTCGGGAAAGAGAATACGATTCCGAGGACGATAGTTAGACAGCAACGAAAAAATAATCGATTCACATTTCTCTGGCGACCGTACTCAACCGAAGCCTTAGGGTCAAGCAAAAGAGCTGAAGGATGAATCTTTGCTTTGAAAATTCTTTGGAATCCTCACCCGGAGGATAGTGTGTGACAATGTCATCCTGAAGCGCAGCCGAAGGATCTACTTCGTTGGACGGCAGCAAACACGAGATTCTTCGCTGGAGCTTGTCCTGAGCATTGCCGAAGGGGCCCAGAATGACATTTCTGTATTCGTGTTCAGATACAGCTTGGTCGCGCGACAGCACGACCAGTCGTCCTGTGAATTCCCGTTGACAGTCTTTTCATCCGCGCAGTAGTATCCGGACGCCCAAAAGCGTGAGCAAACAAAACTCTCGGAGAATTCCTTATGACCGAGTTTTCTAAGAAGCGATGGCCCGTTCTCGTTCCGCTCGTCATAATGTTTTCGCTGATCTCGACCACCATCCATGCCCAGACGCCACGCAAAGTAAAAATGACGTTGCCCGTGGTGGCGTTGACGACGGCCCCCGTGTATCTCGCCGCGACCAAGGGCTACTTTGCCCAGGAAGGTCTCAGCGTCGATATAACCGTGACCGGCGGCGGCGGACCGGACATCAAAGCACTAATCGCGGGCGACGTCGACTTCACCTATACGGCGAGTGATCAAGTCATACTTCCGTGGCAGGAGGGCAGGCGCCTGATGATCGTGATGGGCGTAATTCCCCGCGCGCTGATCAACTGGGCGATGCATAAAGACGTCGCGCAGGCGAAGGGCATCACGGAAAAATCATCCCTCGCCGATAAGATGAAAGCACTCCGTGGACTCACCATCGGAACTACGCAGGCCGGTTCACTTACCGCGAACCTCGCGGCTTATACGCTCCGAAAGGCCGGGCTGGTGCCGCAGCAGGACGCTACAGTGATTCCGGTTGGGAGCGGGTTGACTTGGCTCGCGGCACTCGAGCAGCGCAAGGTGGACGCCGCGCTGATGTCGCCGCCGTTGCCCGACACAGCGGTGGCGCGCGGCTACGCCATCCTGCTGATCGACAATGCGCGCGGCGAAGACCCGGCTCTCGCGGAGTTTCTCCAGCAGGTCTTTGTCACTCGCCCGGACGTGATCCAGAAGGATCCCGAGCTTGTGCGAAAGCTGGTGCGGGCGCTAGTGCGTGCGAATCAGTGGGCGCTCGCCGCCAAACCCGAGGAGATCGCCGACGCGCTTCAGCCCTCGATGGGCGGCGGGACTCCACGGGACGCGCTTCTGACGGGGATCAAGGCGACGGTACCGGCCTATAGTCGCGACGGGCGGATCACGGAACAGGCATTAAAAGCCGCCACAGATGTTATGGATGTAGCAGGGATCTTGAAAAAGCGGCCGACGCTCGCGGATGTCGCGACAAACGATTTCCTGCCGAAGTAAGGGCGAAAAAGGCATGGATGAGATCCGCCGCATATTCTTACGTTTTTGGTAGTCGCACCCCGTCTAAACAGAAGCAGGCCGGTGCGCCCGGAGGAAGGAACGTATCTGGCGCACCGCCAGGGGAATCCGTTCTCGGGGCTCCTTCCACGGGAACATGCTCACTTCGGCCTTCGGCGCGAGCATTGCGGTCTCCATGGCGACGGCGTACGGATGGGCGGGGATATCGTCCGGCAGGATTAGGACGGGCGTCTGACAATTACGCACGAAATCACGTGTCACCGTGTAGACGAAGTCGGGATTAGTGCGGTACATCTTGGTCAGGAATTTTTCGACCATCTCCATCGTAATGTCGGGCCGGCGCTTGATCAGCTCCGGAGCCCAGCCGGTCATGCCACTGTCGTACATGACGTTGGGCATCTCCGGCCGGAACCCGACGGGTTGTGCCAGCACGGCGGCGATAATCCGATTGGGTGCCCTCTTCAACAGGTTCCAGATGAAGGGGCCACCAATGCAAAAACCCAGCGCCATGAACTTGTCGATGCCCAGGTGATCCATCACACCGAGCTGGTCATTGGCAAATGAATCCCACGGCCGATCGATTTCGAGCGGGCCGGAGGACTGGCCGGCATTTCCGTTGCGCAGATCCGACGCGATGCAACGGTATTCTCCCTTGAATTCGTCGACTGCATTAAAAGGAGCAGTGATCAAGCCCGAGATCGCCGAGTTTAGTCCCCCACCGGCGATGAGCAACAACGGGAAGCCGGAACCGGTCTCCTGATAGCGGATGCGAACGGGGCCTTTTTCGTAGAAGGACATGGCAGCACCTCCTTGCCCTGTCTGGAGAGGGAGCGCGCGCGGCGCTGCGACCATCACCGTCGCCGCGACACCCGCTTTCAGTATTTTGCGTCTGATCGGATCGATCATCAGCGTGCTCCTGACTTTCCGGTCGGTTAACGCTATGGGTGTGAGGCGCGGTCCGCCGCGACCTCATCACGCCGATGGTTAGACCAAAACGTTGTTCAATCTGTCCATCATACGAATGCACCCCTGAGTGTCGAGAGTACAGAAGTTCATAATCCAACGAGAACTCGTAAATCACACCGACAAAATCGAATGACAAGCCTCACTGAATAAAAGCTGGACCGCGACTAAGACCGCCAAGATTCGCGAGGTGATCTGATCCTCTATTATTGAGCACTTGAACCCCCAATACTCCCGCTCGAACTGCGACACGAAATAAGCATCGCTCACGGTTGTAACGCCAGAAGCTCCGATCCCATCAGTGGATTACTCCCTCAACGAAAATACTTCTTCGTTTGGCCCGATCGTTTTTTCACTAGCGTGAGATGGGTTCCAAGTCTCGACGATCGCGAGGTTCGATTTCGTAAGTTGTGTTGTATTGGCTGCCAAACCCCGTCACCCGCAATTGTCTTCCGGGTTTCAGATAAGGCGCACGAGGATCAATATTCGTTGATGCGCTTAGGAACACTTGGACTACGCCACTACCGTCATTCAGGAAGACCTTGTAACCATACGGAAGGTCATCGACGACACCGTCCTGCGTGATCGTTCCCTCGACTGAAGCGAGATATCCCAGAGTCGCCATGCCGACTTCACCGGTCGCCACTCGCAGTTTCACGCCCGGAAGCGCTTCGACATCAGCGAGACTATTGGGAACGATCTGAAGCTTTCCGAAGCTCTGTCCGAGTGTTCCACTTACTAGCACTTTCTGACCTACTTTGAACTTGAGGTTCTTCTTGACACTGATCCAAATACCTGCGGTCTGATCTTGGATAGCAAAGCCCTCATCTCCGCTGGACGACCGAAAATCTCCAGACGGAACTGTTACCAAGCCCATGACTGTAACGGTTGTTCCTTCCGGCTTGAACCCGGGCAGTGGCAATAGGAGTGTAGTTCGGACCAGCCGCCGCGGCGCAAATCGGTGCGATGACGATCCATGCGAGCACGAGTGCTCGAGCTAATCGGTAGTCAAACGCCATCACTTACCTCGAAATTTGGGTATCACATAACGACTTGCCATAGCACGAGGACGCCGATTCGGCTGTGCAGTCCTCGACCGCCGTAGTTCAGGGATCGAAAAAGGGACAGCGAAAAAGGCGACAGGCTGAGCTGTCTTCTGAGCATCGGGTGTGTTACTTGCCCATGCTCGCTAACCAGAACTCGGCGACGTCGATGTACCTCGGAAACCAGATGTTGCCGCGGCTGCGCACGTGGGCAAGAAAATCATCGAGCAGTTGCGCCATGCCCACTGTGCCGCTCACATGGGGATGGATGGCGTAACAGAATTTCATCGGGTGACGCTTCGACTCTTCGAAGGTCGCGTCGAACGCGTATTTGATCTCCGCCAGCCCTTGAACGGCCCCTCGCGAGGATAGCTCGCCATCCGTATAGCCTGGCGTGGCATAACTGATCGAAACGATCCGTTTGTCGTTGCAAGAAATCACGTAGGGAAAGTCGGAATCGACATAATCGCTCGTCCATAGAAAACCGCTTTCGGTCAGGATATCGAGCGTGAACGGCGTTGGTCGCGGACCGGGCGATAAATAGCCGCGGACCTTGGCTCCGATAACGTTTTCGATCGCTGCGACGGTTCTGGCGAGAGATGACTGTTCTTCTTCGCGCGAAGTAAACATCGGCGGGAATACGTGCATGTCCCATTGATGTGCCGCAACCTCGTGGCCGCGATCATGGCTTGCGCGAACGGTCGCTGGGAAGAGTTCCGCCGTCAAGCCGTTGGTGGGGATCGTCGCTTTGACGCCGTGCTTGTCGAGCACATCGAGCAGTCGCCAGATGCCGTGGCGCGCGCCGTATTCCCGGACGCCGAGCGCGAGAAAATCGAATTTGTTCTGCTGCCGGTTTTGCAGATCGACCGCCATCGGCCGCCTCCGGTGGCGCGGCACGGATTCCCACTCGTTCAGTATTAGAATCTGAACCGCCATCATCGCGCCGTTCGGCCATGCGCGGAACCACTCCGGGCGGATTGGAATCTGCGGGCGCAAATCCCATTGGTAGGGTGCGACGATAGGATCTGACATGACGTGCACGAATTCTGCGGCGAGCTATATCGCCGCACCCTGCGAGTCGTCAATCGCAAAGACGGTTGGGAGGCTGTGGAATCAGACTTTTATAACTTGACTATTCCGTGAAGGGCGACCGCTAAGGAGGTCGGGAGTCTAAATGAAAAGACCTCCCGACCCGTGTAACGGAATTACGCTTTTTTCAATCCCGCTAAGACGCGTTCCGGCATGAACGGCGCTTCGCGCAGTCGTACTCCGACAGCGTCGAAGATCGCGTTGGCGATGGCCGCAGCAATTGGGGCGCTCGATGGCTCACCGCCGCCGAGAGCCGGCATCTCGGGGCGATTGATCAGGACGATGTCGATCTCGGGGATATCCGGGAACCGGATCACCGGATACGTTGTCCAATCGAGGGATGTAATGCCGCTGGAGTCGTATTTGACTTCTTCGAGAAGCGCGCGGCTGACGCCCTGAATAATATTTCCCTCGATCTGGTTTTTTAATCCGTCAGGGTTGATGACGAGGCCGCAATCGTGCGAAAGCACGAAACGTTTGACCAACACCTTGCCCGACGTTTTGTCGACTTCTACTTCCGCGACGGCGCCGCAAATCGTGTTAGCGCGATTGGAAATCGCCACCCCTCGACCCGTGGCTTTCGCTTCCGACGACGCGGGAGCCGGCGACGGACGCTCCTGCCAGGCTGCTTGCTTGACGACCGCTGTCAACGCGTCCGCGCCACGCTTGTTTTCGCCGAGATAGCGCATGCGGAACTGCACCGGATCCATCTTTTGATCTGCGGCGATCTCATCCATCAACGATTCGCTCGCGAAGCAGCGCGCGATGTCGCCGGGCGCGCGCAGATAACCGGTGCGAAGCGGCGTCTCGTCCGCTTGCACCCACGGGATCAGCGGCGCCGCGCACTTCTGATTTTCAAAGGTATACATTTCACCGCCGCCCTGAGTACCGTTGGAATTCCCGTCGGCTGTCGGTTTCATGCCGATCTGCCGCGAGGCAAGCAGGCGCAATCCGCGTCCGTACGCCGCGGTGAGAGGAAAACCGCGATCGGCAAAATCCCAGGCGATGATCTTACCGTCGGCGTCGACGCCGGCGCGGATGATATCCAGTTGTGCGGGTCCTTTGGGCTCCCAGCCATGCTCATCGGCGCGCATCCATTGAACGCGTACCGGCTTGCCGACGGCGCGAGAGAGCAGAACCGCATCTTCCGAGACATCGTCGGCGCCCAAGCGTCCGTAACTCCCTGAGCCCTCGCGCCAGAGGAGGCGCACGTTTTTCTCCGGTAGCTTGAGCATCTCAGCAACAGAGGTGCGCGTTTCAAAGGAACCTTGGGTGCCGCTGTAAATCGTCACCCGATCGTTGCTGGCGTCCGCGACGGCGCAAGAGGGGCCCATCATACCGTGCATTTGAAACGGCCAGCGATAAGTCGCTTCGTAGGTCTTGCTCGCTTTGCCTAGCGCCGCGTCGGGATTGCCGCGATTGACGGTGACTTGATCGCGCAGGCTTTTGGTATTCTTAAGAATGGTGAATACCTCATCCGGACCGGAGGGCATTTTCGTCGGCGGCTCAGACCAAGTCACTTTCAAGGCTTTTGCCGCCTTGATCGCCGACCATTCGGTTTGACAGACGACGCCCAGAAAGCTTCCTTCTTGCACCACTTTGATGAAGCCCGGAATGTTCTTGACCGTGCTTTCATCGACGCTCGCGGGTTTCGAGGTGATCGTGGGAGGACGGACCACGCGGCCATGCAACATGCCGGGAACGCGCACATCGTGCGCGTAGACAAACTCGCCAGTCATCTTGGGTGGCAGCTCGACTCTTTTTTGCGATGTGCCGACGACTTTATAGTCTCTGAAATTTTTCGCGCGCACTTCGGGCGCGACTTTCATGTTCCAGCCCGACTCAGTTACGGTAATCTGCTTATTGAAGCGCTTACCGCCGATGAGCTGCGCATAAGAGACTTTCTTGGCGCCATCGCTGACCACGCCATTGGCCACGCTCAATCTTTCTACGGGCGATCCGAGGCGCTCGGCCGCAAGCTTTAACAGCTCTTGTCGCGCCGCCGCTGCGGCCTGACGCAGTTGCGGACCGGCTCTTTCGATCGTACGGCTCCCGGCGGTGATGCCTTGGTCGATCGCTTTTGCCGTGTCCAGACTGACCATATGAACTTGGTTAAAGGGCACGTCCAATTCTTCGGCGACGATTTGTGCCAGCGCGGTTTCCACGCCAGTCCCGAGATCGACCTTGCCCGAATGGACGGTAACCGTGCCGTCGGGAGCGATGGCGAGCCAGGAATCCAGCTCCTTGGGATCAACATCGGCCACCGGCTCGACCATGGATTGAGCCGACGCAGATGACGTCGGGAAGAAATTAAAAGCGACAATCAGCGCGCCGGTCGTCTTGAGGAATTGTCTGCGGTTGAGTTCGGTAGTTTTCATCGTGACCTCCCTTACACCAACTGGCCCGAAGCTCGTTTGACTGCGCGCAATATCCGGATGTGCGTGCCGCAGCGGCAGAGATTGCCCGCCAGCGCTTCTCGGATCTGGCTGTCGGTCGGTTTGGGATTTTTATCCAGCAAGGCTTTGGTCGACATGATCATGCCGTTGATGCAGTAGCCGCACTGCGCCGCCTGCTCATCGACGAAGGCCTGCTGAATT
>Ga0075424_100000635_pt1 | contig 28132 bp, 23 predicted proteins | sample SoiMethybrSBSTD3_FD_75301 | JGI IMG/M metagenome (GOLD analysis project Ga0075424, IMG submission 75301) | Bulk soil microbial communities from a Populus tree surrounding site in Tennessee, USA - Soil MetaG P. TD hybrid SBSTD3 | ecosystem: Environmental > Terrestrial > Soil > Tree plantation... | reverse complement strand
GCGCTGGTCGAGGAGAACAGGAGCCCAAGTCAAAGGCAAGATAGAGTCCCGAGGCGTTGGACTGGTTTATCCGGTTGGCGGTGAGCCCGGAGCCCAAGCGAAGATCGCGCGTTGCGACCCACAAGGAAGCGACGAGAGCAGGTCGAGCGAGGGTCTAAACGCGAGCTACTGGCCGAGACGAATGAGACCAACACCACCTCGGGACTCTTATTCATTACGCAGCCGTATATCGTGTACATCGTGCGGCGCGTAGTGAAAGCCTCTCCCCTAGATCATATTTCCCGGGCCATCGCATCCCTCGTTCCGAGACGCGCGTCTCGCGCGTCTCTCTCTTCTGCTCTTCTCTCTATTTTGGAAGACAGTAAGTCGCCTCACGCCCGTTCCCGTTTTGGTCAGATGGTCAGATAGTCGTTCATGGCTCTTGGTCTTTTATGAACGCGCCATGGTGACAGCCTTCTTCTGCATTATGCCGGCGATCCCCTTTTCCGGCTTCGGCTTTCCCATCAGCACCATGCCGCAATGGCTGCAGTACTGCACCTATCTCAGCCCGTTGCGATACTTCCTGGTGGTGTTGCGCAGCAGTTGTTTGAAAGCTGTGGGAATGGACGTTCTCTGGCCTCAGATGCTGGCAATGGGTGCACTAGGAGTGGCGCTACTCACGATGAGTGTGCTGCGATTCCATAAAGCCTTGGACGAGATCGCGCTAACATCCCTGCACGTCACGCGGGGGAATTCCTGTGCGGCCTGGACTCAAAGCCGGGTTCGGCTGTTCTTCGCTGGAGGGACGGGCGGGGACGCCCGACTCTCCGCAGGCATACTGGACTCGATTGTCAGGAAATTACGGGCCAACTGCCACCGCTAAAGGACCCTTGGTGTGCAGTCGTGCCCGATAGATTGCGTCTTTGGGCGCGACTTCCGCGACGACGTCGACGTGCACAACGTAATTCCCTTTGGGCAAGGTCTCGCCGAAGGGAATCTCAAATGCTGTCGTTCCGGTTTTCAAAGGAAACCGCTGATATCCGATGGCCACGGCTCGTCCGTTCTCCGCCACCGCCAATACAATGAAGGTGAGATCGAAATCGTCCTCGGTGCCGTTACTCACCTGCACGCTGCCATCAATGCGATTGGCTGCAACCCTGGCCTCCTTCTTCCACTCAAGCAAAAGTGGAGGAACGACCTGAAGCACCAACTCGCGTTTGGCGGTCAGTGGAAGACGGCTGGTGTCGGTCACAGACGCAGTGAAACGGAAGTTGCCGACTGATGTGGGTGTTCCGGAAATCACTCCGTCAGTGCTCAGAGTCATGCCGGTGGGAAGGGCGCCTGCCGCGATCCGCCACTGCACCGGGGGAATTCCACCGCGCGCCTGCAGTTGAAAGCGATAAGAATGCCGGGGCGTGGCCTTGGGCATTGCGGCAGTATCAATCGCCAGCTGCGCAGGATCGCTGGACTGCTGCGCAACGGCCGATCTGCTAACCAGCAATTGGCAGATCCAGAACAGCACGACAACTGCTCCGCGAGCGCATGTCTGAAAAAGTAGTGTTCGCCTATTCACCCTGCCATCCTAGAAGCCTGAACCTGGAAGCGCAACGCGCTCGCTCGGGTCGGGTGCGAGAATAGCTCATCGTGGACACGGCCACCATTCGGGATTGGGCCACGGATGCGATCCGCTACTGGGAGCCGCGACGCATTCTCTATAACCTGATCTTGGCTGCGATCATGCTCGGGTATTTCGCTATGGGGCTTCCCGCAACCAAGACAATCGTGACGCTCAACTTTGTATTCATGTTCCTGTTGGCCGTTCTGGCTAATGTTGCATGTTGCACCGCCTATGCAGTGGACATCTTCGCGCAGACCTCAGGCTTCCGCGAACTTTGGCAACGGTTTCGGTGGGTGCTGTTCCTGATCGGTACGGTCTTTGCCGGAATCATTCCACGTTTCTGGTCAATAGCATGGTTCAGCCCGGGACAGTGATGTGTCTGTACGTCCCATCCGCCTGTGATCTCCCGCCCTCGACGCTCTTAGCCCTGCCGCGATAAGCTTATCCGTTTGCCATGGAGATCCCCGCCATGCGTGAGGATGTCAACCGGCTCTGGCCGGAGATTCAGTGGATACAGAACTCCAAGTTGCGAGAGCAGGTGCTCCAAACCTGGACGAAGGCGCTGGAGCGCAGTCCGCTGAAAGCTGAGGACCTGAACAAGATTCCCTTCACGTTGCTGATTCCGAACTGCCCCATTACGTTCATGGAGCACAAGCGCTGCGTGGTGCATATTGCCCGCAAGAGCGCGGAGTCCATGAACGAATTCATGGGACGCGCTTTGCCGGTCAATGTAGATGCGGTGATCGCCGGCGCCATTCTGGCGGACGTCGGCAAACTGCTCGAATACGAAATTGGACCGGACGGTCGGTCACGGCAAAGCGAGCGAGGGGAAGCGCTGCGCCATCCCTTCACGGGAGTGGCCTTGGCACTCGAATGCGGTGTTCCTGATGACGTTTGCCACATCATCGCGGCTCATGCCGCCGAAGGCGATCAAGTAAAACGCACGACCGAGGCTTATATCGTGCACCACGCCGACTTCATGGCGTATCTGCCGTTCAAGAATCCGAAAAACGTGAAGGTGAAGGACTAGTTGTCCGAAATTCGAACTATGTCAGGATAGAGTTGCCGACGACCAAGGACTAAGGACCAACGACTAACCCGGAGACATTTCCTTGTCCGCACAAAAACCTGCCCCTGCCAAAGAAACCATTACCGCCACAATGGCCCGCTGGACGGCCGCCCTCGACTACAAGCATCTTTCGCAGGATGCCGTCTACCAGGCTAAGCGCTTCCTGCTGGACAGCGTAGGCTGCGCGCTGGGGGGTTACCAGCAGCACGACGTAAAGATTGCACTGGATGTTCTCGACGAAGTGGCCGGGCGCGGTCCTGCGACCGTCATCGGCACCGGCAAGAACGTGGACGCACTCTCGGCATCACTCGCGAATGCGCTGATGATCCGATGCATGGACTACAACGACATCTATTGGAAACAGGACCCCTCGCATCCCTCTGACATCTTCCCCGCGGCGATGGCCGGGTGCGAGCGTGCGAAGTCAGATGGCAAGGAACTCATCGTTGGCTTTGTGCTCGGTCATGAATTCGAGATGCGATTCTGCGAGGCGGCCTTCCCCGGAGTCCGCGAACGCGGATGGCATCACGCTACCCTGACCGCGTTCGTTTCACCGTTCGTCGCGGGGCGCGCACTGCATTTGTCATGGGAACAAATCCAGCACGCTGTTGGGATTTCAGCAAGCCGCCACTGTACTCTCGGCGCCGTGACGGCCGGCAAACTTACCATGATGAAGAACACCGTCGACCCCATGGCCACACAGAGCGGCATGTTGGCGGCGTTGCTCGCCGAAAAGGGTTACACCGGTCCAGAGCACGTCATCGACGGCAAGGAAGGACTGGTGCATTGTTTCGGGCCGGATTGGAAACTGCATATGCTCACTGATGGCCTGGGCGATTCCTGGCGCATCACGCGATGCGGGATGAAATTCTTCCCCACGGAGGCGCTAACCCATGCGCCGATTTCTGCCGTTCTCGATTTGGTGAAGAAAAACGACCTCCATCCTGACCAGGTTGCGAAAATTCAGATTCGCTCTTTGGCGCGAGCAGCAGACATTCTTTCTGATCCCAGCAAGTACGATCCTCATACCAAGGAAACTGCCGATCATTCCCTGCCCTACGTAATTGCAGCCGCTTTGGTCGATCGACAGGTGACGCCCGCACAGTTCGAGATGTCGAAAATCATGGATCCCACCATCCGAGCGCAGCTGAAGAAAGTGGAAGTTGTGGCTGATCCGGAAATCGAAAAAGTTTTTCCGGCCTTACAGCGTGTCGTAGTTACGATTACCAAAAGCGACGGCCAAAGCTTCACGCAGCAACTCGACTATCCGAAAGGCGATCCGCGAAATCCACTGACTGACCAGGAAATCGAAGAAAAGTTTACTGCGCTGGCAGACGGTGTCCTGTCTCCCAACGCCCAGAAGAAACTGAAAGAAGCCATCTGGAATCTTGAGAAGCAGAGTTCCGTCAGCGAACTTATGGCGCTCATGAAGGCTGATGTCCTCTCAAAGGAGGCAACAAGCCAAGCTCACAACTGAAGGAGCGTTGATTATGAGCCGTGGTACGCCCGCGAACCGCGGGGGAACGCCCCATACTCAAGCGTCTACGGAGGAAGGCTCACCGGATTCCAAGCAGGAAGGCCCCTATGCCGCAAACGATCACAGAAAAAATCGCGCAATCCCACATGGCCGAGGGACCGAACCGCCCGCTGCGCACGGGAGATTTCCTCTCCATCCGGCCTCATCATGTCATGACCCACGACAACACCTCGGCGGTCATAAGCAAGTTCAAGGGAATCGGCGCCAAGAAGATTCAGGACCCGAAGCAACTGGTTTTCGCGCTCGACCACGACATTCAGAACCAGGAAGAGTCCAATCTGAAGAAATACCGCTCCATCGAGGCATTTGCGAGGGAGCATGGGGTCGATTTCTATCCCGCTGGTTCTGGCATCGGGCACCAGATCATGGTCGAGCGTGGCTATGTTGTTCCTGGGGCATTCGTCGTTGCATCTGACTCGCATTCCAACATGTATGGCGCGCTGGGTGCGGTCGGAACGCCCATTGTTCGCACGGATGCGGCCGCCGTCTGGGCCACTGGGGAATTCTGGTGGCAAATTCCGCGCTCGGTCGAAGTCACGCTGGAAGGCAGGCTCCCAGAAGGCGCCACCGGGAAAGATGTGATCATTACACTCTGCGGCCTCTACAACCACGACGAAGTCCTTAATGCCGCAGTCGAATTCACAGGGCCAGGTGTTGTCTCGCTCTCGATGGATGCGAGATTTTCCATTTCCAACATGACGACAGAGTGGGGACCCATCGTGGGATGGTTTCCGGTCGACGAAGTCACGATTCAATATCTGCGAGGAGTGCATCAGCGGCTCCAGGCAATGGGTATCGAACGCTTCACCGAGACGGATATCGAGCGGTGGAGCAGTAACCCGCCCCGTAGAGATCCGGGAGCAAGTTATACCGCAAAGATCACGCTCGACCTGGCGCAAGTCACTCCGCACGTCTCGGGTCCAGACTCAGTGCAGGTCATGCAATCGCTCGCCGAGATGGAAGAGAAAAAGGTCGCGATCCAGAAGGCATACCTGATCTCGTGCGTGAATTCGCGCGTCGAGGATCTCGACGCGGCTGCGCGAGTTCTGAAAGGCAAGAAGATCGCACCCGGTGTGAAGTTCTACCTGAGCGCCGCCAGCAAGTGGGTGCAGGACGAAGCAGAAAAGCGCGGGACGTGGCAGATGCTCACCGACGCCGGAGCGCAACCGCTTCCTGCCGGATGCGGCCCGTGCATTGGTCTGGGCGTCGGCCTTCTGGAAAAAGGTGAGGTCGGCATCTCCTCCACCAATCGCAATTTCAAGGGCCGCATGGGATCTCGCGACGCGCAATGCTATTTGGCGAGCCCCGAAGTGGTGGCAGCTTCCGCCGTCGCGGGCTACATTCGCGGGCCTCACGAATTCGTCGACCGCAATCCGGAACGTCTCTATACGGAACTTGCTGCAACCAACGGGGCACCCGCTGAGAAAGTGGAAATCCTGAAAGGGTTTCCGGAACGCGTGAAAGGCCGGCTGGTTTTCATGCCGCAAGACAACGTCAACACCGATGCCATCTACGGCAAGGACTACACCTACCGCGACGATATGACGAAAGAGATGATGGCCAAGGTCGTGATGGAAAACTACGACCCGCAATTTGCCGCGCGCACGCAGGCGGGAGACGTGATCGTTGGCGGCTTTAACTTCGGCACTGGTTCCAGCCGCGAGCAGGCTGTCACGTGCTTAAAGGCCAAAGGCATCCTGCTTGTGATCGCGGCCAGTTTCTCACAAACATACCTGCGCAACGCTTATAACAATGGATTCCTCTGCGTTGAAGTTCCTGAACTCCTAAAGCGTGTACGCGGGCAGTTCGAAAAAGAAGTCGAAGCGAGAGAGAAGACCATCATCCCTGGCGATGAAATCGATATCGACTTCACTAGTAGCGTTATCAAGTGGCGCGGAGACAAGTTCTCCTTCCCGCCGCTGGGCAGCGTTCCGCAATCCCTGGTCATTGCGGAAGGCGTGGAGAATCTCGTGGCGAAGCGCCTGGGTCTGAGTTGAAAGGGACCTTCCTTCGTGTCCCTTTGTGTCCTTGGTGGTTTAAGGTTTTTTCTTAGGAGCTCATAAATGGCGAAATACACCGTCATCACCATGCCCGGTGACGGCATCGGCAACCAGGTCCTTCCCGAGTCCCTCCGCGTTCTGAAGGCGGTTGGCTTCGACGCCGAATACATCCACGCCGACATCGGCTGGGACTGCTGGTGCAACCAGGGCAATGCCCTTCCGAACCGCACCATCGAGTTACTGACGAAGCACAGGCTCGGCCTCTTCGGCGCCATCACTTCGAAGCCCAACAAGGCCGCGCAAGCCGAACTCAAACCCGAGATGCAGGGCAAAGGCTACGTTTACTACAGCCCGATCGTGACCATGCGCCAGAAGTTCAATCTCGATATCTGCATGCGCCCTTGTATCGGATTCATCGGAAACCCGCTGAACTACATACGCAAGAAGAACGATGGAGGCTTCGAGGAGCCACAGATCAACACCACCATCTTCCGCCAGGGCACTGAGGGCATGTACGCAGGCGTGGAATGGACCAATCCGCCCGAAAACGTCCGCAGCGCACTCAATTCGCACTCGAAATTCAAGGCGTTTGCCAACGTGCCGGGGCCCGATATTGCAGTAAGCTGCCGGATCATCACCCGCAACGCCGCGCGCCGTATTATCACCGCCGCCTTTGAATACGCGAGGAAAAGGAAGTTCAAAGCCGTTACCATCTGCGAAAAGCCCAATGTACTTCGCGAAACCTCTGGCCTGATGGAAGAAGTCGCCAAGGAAGTGCAGAAGCAATATTCCGAAATACAGTTGTGGAGCACCAACATCGACGCGCAGTTGATGTGGCTGAACAAGAACCCCGAAGACTACAACGTAGTCGTCGCCTCCAACCTGTTCGGCGATATTCTGTCTGACGCCTTCGCCGGACTGGTCGGCGGCCTCGGCTTCGCCGCATCGGGAAACATCGGAGAAGACGTCGCTGTCTTCGAGCCCACGCATGGCTCCGCTCCAAAGTATGCGGAGTTGAACCCGCCAATCGTGAATCCGATCGCGATGATTCTGTCCGCTGCCATGATGGTCGAGCATGTGGGTGAGACCGACAAAGCAAACCGCCTCAAGAACGCTGTCGCTGCCGTGGTAAAGGAAGGGAAGACTCGCACCTATGACATGATGCGCATTTCCGGAGGCGCGAAGTCGATCAGCCAGGGCGCCGCTTCCACCACGCAGATGACGGATGCGATCCTGGCCAAACTCTAGGAACCACGAAGGGCACGAAGGGACACCCGTCAAATGCCGTAACATAGCTCGTTCGTGAATCTTTGTGTCCTTGGTGGTTAATGCTTTACTTCTTCGATGAACTCCGGCAACAAAACGCGCTCCGCTGAAGCTGGGCACTCGGGCAAGGAAATACGCTCGGACCTCCACGTGGGCATCGAGCCGCGGGATGGCGGAGGTGTCGAAGTTGGGCTTGAGTCGCGCGTCGCGCCTTATTATGGGGAAGCCATCCTTGCGCAGGCTCGACAGGTTCTGGAAACGCTCGGAATCAGAAACGCCAAAGTGTCGATACACGACGAAGGCGCCCTGCCCTACGTCATCGCAGCGCGCATTGAAACAGCCGCGCGACGTGCGGGCTTAACAAACCAGAAAGCCTTGCCAGACAAAGTCCCCCCGCCGGAGCTATCGCCCAAAGACCGCCTGCGCCGCTCGCGACTTTACCTTCCCGGCACCGAGCCGAAATACGCCATCAACTCCGCTTTGCATGGGCCGGACGCGATCATTCTCGACCTTGAAGATTCCGTACATCACGGCGAGAAAGACGCCGCCCGTGTCCTCGTGCGCAACACGCTGCGCGCGGTCAACTTCAGCGGGTGCGAGCGCATGGTGCGCATCAACCAGCTGCCCCTCGGGCTGGAAGATCTGGCTGAAATCATTCCGGAAGCTCCGGATCTCATCCTAATCCCCAAAGTCGAGCATCCCGGCCAGGTCACGCAAGTTGGCCACATGATCAGCGAACTGAAGGTTCGTCACCAGCTTAATCGCCCGATCTGGCTGATGCCGATTCTGGAATCTTCGAATGGCATCGAGAACGCCGCTGCCATTGCGGCCGCCACAGATGACGTCGTGGCCTTGACCATCGGCCTCGAAGATTACACGGCCGATCTCGGCGTGGCCCGCACTCACGATGGACAAGAATCGCTCTACGCGCGCACGCGTCTGGTCAACGCGGCCAGAGCTGCGGGCGTGCAGGCGATTGATTCCGTCTTCAGCGATGTCGGGGACATGGAGGGCCTGAAACGCTGGGGGGAGAACTCGCGTGCCCTGGGATTCGAAGGGATGGGCTGTATCCATCCCGCACAGATTCCCGTGATCCATACCGCTTTCGCGCCCACGCCCGCCGAAATCGAGAAGGCGCAGAAGATCGCCGGAGCCTTTGAAGAGGCCCAGCAGCGCGGCGTGGCCGTGGTCAGCCTGGGATCGAAGATGATCGATCCTCCGGTAGTGCAGCGGGCATTGAAGCTGGTGGCACGCGCAAAAGCGATGGGGCTAGCATGAGCGTAAACGAAGGCCCACCCAAGCCGAGCTTGGATGGGTGCACCCACCAAGAGCGAAGTTGACAGTTAGCTTCGGAGGAATTCGGACTAGCCGACTCTTCGTGTTCCTTCGTGCCCTTTGTGTGTTAATGGTTTTCTCTGTGACTCCGTGGTGAAACAACCTTCATGACCGAACGCGTCGAACTCGCCCATAACGCCGCCGGACGCGCCGTGCCCAGCATGGTGAACAATAAGCCGCAGATCCCCTATCTCGGGATCGGGAAATACCAGCCGCGCGTCCGCAAACAGGCCCCTCCTGTACGCTCCACCAAAGATTATCCCGAGAACGGCGACAAGCGACTCCCCGATCTCGAAACCGCACTGCGTAAATGCGGTCTGCGCGATGGCATGGTGATTTCGAATCATCACCACCTCCGCGACGGTGACAAAGTTGCGTTGATGGCTCTGGAAGCGGCTGCGAAAATCGGCGTCAAAGATCTGCTCTGGTTCCCGAGTGCCTCGTTTCCCTCGCAGAAAGATGCGATTGCCCTGATGGAGAAAGGCGTCATCCACCACATCGAGGGCTCGATGAACGGCCCGCTCGGCGACTATTGCACGCAAGGGAAGATGCGCGGCATGGGAGTGCTGCGCTCCCATGGCGGACGTTGGCAGGCAATTCAGGATGGCGAAGTTCACATCGATATTGCCGTGATCGCCGCGCCCACCGCCGACAAGTTTGGCAACGCCGACGGCTCGCATGGCAAGTCCGCCTGCGGATCTCTGGGTTTTGCGCTGGCTGACTCGGTCTACGCGGACCAGGTCATCGTAGTCACCGACAACCTGGCTCCCTTCCCGTGCGTCCCTTGGCAGATTCAGGGCAACAACGTCGATTACGTGGTGGAAGTCGATTCCATTGGCGATCCCGCGAAAATCGTCTCCGGCACAACACAGATAACGCGTTCTCCCGACCGCCTGCGCATTGCTGAATTTGTCGCTCGCTTTCTGCGCGATGCCGGCATCATGAAGAATGGCTTTTCGTTTCAGGCTGGAGCCGGTGGCATCGCGTTGGCGTTTGTGGATTACCTCCGCCGTCTGATGAAAGAAGAAGGTGTGAAAGCCCGTTTCGTCCGCGGCGGTTCGACAAAATATCTGGTCGATTTGTTGCAGGATGGGTTGACCGACTACATCCTCGACGGCCAGACTTTCGACCTGGAGGGCGTGAAGTCCATTGCCAGCGACCCGCGGCACGTGGCCACGTCGCCCTTCACTTCGTACAACTACCACAGCAAAGGTAACTTTGCTTCGATGGTCGACGCGGTTGTGCTTGGTGCGACCGAAGTCGACGTACACTTCAATGCCAACGTGGTCACACATTCTGACGGCCGCTTGCTTCACGGCATCGGCGGATGGCAAAACTGTCTCTTCTCTGGCTGCAGCATTCTTGCCGTGCCCTCTTTCCGCGACCGCATTCCGGTGATCGTCGACGAAGTCACTACCCTCACCGGCCCCGGCGAAATGATTGACGTAGTCGCGACCGAGCGTGGCATCGCCATCAACCCCCAGCGCAAAGACTTGCTCGATGCTGTGAAGGGTTCCAAGCTACCGATCCGCTCCATCGAAGACATCAAGAGCGAAGTCGAGCAGATCTGCGGTGGCAAACCAAAACGCCCGAAACTCGGCGATCGTCCGGTAGCCGTCGTGAAGTGGGTAGATGGCACGGTACTGGATACGGTCTGGCAGGTTGGCTAAGCCAGCGTGACTTCATCAGAACGGATATCAGTCTCGAAGCGCAGCTTTCACGAGTTGCGGCTACTCTTCCTGATTCGATGTGAGGGTCGTTAACCGGGAAGACCCGTTGCAGGACCGGCGGCTGGAGTAGCTGGATTGCGCAGCGAAGTCCCGCAATAAGGACAGAAGATATCATTCACCGCCACCGGGCGCTGACATTGCGGACAGTTCGTCCCCAGCTTGTAGCTGCATCGAGGGCAAAAGCTGAACGTGTTTTCCACCGCATAACCACACTGCGGGCATGCGCTCCGCTGCGGGTGCCGAAGCACAAAGTAAAGAAGAATACCTAACGCATTTGGAATCAAAATGGCCACGATCGTCCAAAGTGCCGGGCTCATTCCGCGGCGTTTCGCGTCGCGGTTGATATAGCCGATGAGCAGCAAATAAGCTCCGCCGGCGATGCCGGCAAAGAACCCAATCAGCGGGAGGGCCCATGCTGGCGGAGGGGTTCCGTGATGGTGGCGCACCACATAAGGCAAGATCTGCGCCGCAACGAATACGATTCCCGCAAGAACCCAGGCCCATCGCGGAACAATCTTGACTTCCGTCGTCAGGACCGATTGACTTTCACTTTTTACCGGCATACCTGTTTCCCCGCTTTCTCACTTCTCGATTCGTGAATGTTCGCCGTTCTTGGCCAGATGTGTGCCCCGAGCGAGCAGGAGGACACTCACCGCAAGCGCCGGAGCCAGATAAAAGAAGAAGAAACTGGCCTGCCAGAGGGCGCTCGCAACCCCTGCCCGCGCTCCCATCCACGCAAACAGCCGCCATAAAAGAGGTGCCGTGAAAGCCGCCGAGAGGCCAACGCCCAGGCAGGCCATACCCACCAGCCACGTGCGTTCCCGCGTCTCGCGGAGTCGGCTGGCGTGGAAACGCACGCGCATTTGCGTCGCCCGCACCAGCCGGGAGTCAGCAGCCAAGGGCACGGAGCGCAGAGCGGCGACCACTCTGCCCGCCGCTTCCGCATAATCCTTACAAGCCGCACACTCCTGAAGATGGGCGTGCAACCAGCTCTGCTGCGCATCTGGGACAGCAGCCCCCAGCGCGATCAATTCCCGTGCCTGTTCATGCGTATCCCGCGTCATGCTTGTGCCCCTTCCAGTCGAGACATGAGCATGTTCAGTGCGCGATACAGCCGCGACTTTACCGTGCCCAGTTTCGCTCCCGTAACCGTCGCAATCTCCTCCAAGGCCAGTCCTTCCTGGAAGCGCAGCACCACGGTCTCTCGGTACTCCGCCGGAATGCTGACGAGCGCGCCGCTGATGCGTTCGGCCAGCTCCTGTTGCGCAACAACTTCCCACGCTGAAGGGCGCGTATCGGCTGGCTCCAGGGGCGCGTGCTCCTCGTCTTCCATTAGCCCATCCAGGCTCATCGGACTTTTCCTCCGCAGGTAATCGATGGTGAGGTTTCGGGCCACCGCATAGAGCCACGTGCTGAACTCGTGCTTCCCGTCGTACTGATCGCCGCGCTCCAGCACGCGAATCCAAGTTTCCTGGAAGAGGTCTTCCGCGAGTTCACGATTTCCGCAGAGGTACACCAGGTAGCGAAGCAGCCGATGCTGATACTGCTCGATCAGACGATCGAGCAAGTCCGGATCGCGCCGGCGTAGACCGCGAGCGATGCTGCTGGCCTCGGACTCCATCACATTCAGGAAATAATGTGCAGCCGGGTTCATGCTACCGGATATACGGACGAGGGCTTAAGAAAGATGCAGGCCAGGAGAACTCCGTAAAGCGGCGCTAACCTGCTCGCGACGAAAGAGATAGTTCAGACTGGGAAGTGATTCCGGAGAGCAGCAGAATAGTCGAGAGCTTGCGAAAAGCATTCCGGGAGCTGCGGTTGATGACGGCAGCTCCCATTTAGGGCGCAGAGACGCTCTTGTTCAAATTGGATGGCCTCGGGAGGAGCTATTCCTCGTCTTCGTCGTCTGAATCGCCGAGTCTCTGGAGAGGTCCTTGGGCGTCCGGGAAATTTTCGGTGCTGAGGACCAGGATTCCGGCAACGTGGTCTCCGTCAAAGGGAGTCGTGATGCCGGAGCAGCCGGCTTTGGCGGCATCGTTCGGATCGGCAAACCACAACGCCACGTGGCTCAACTGGGTCGCGGTATTCCCACCGGTCTCATTGTCGAACACAAATGTTTCTGCGCTGAAAATACCAGTGAAGTCCCCGACCCCCTTCCCTCTTTTATCGGTCGTGATTTCGCCCTGATACCAGGTCAGACCAAACGGCCGGGCCGAGTGCTCCGTGATAAAGAGGGTGAAATCATTGGTCGGCGTCAGACCGAACCATTCGACATGCATATTCTGTACCGGCCCAGATCACTGACAGTAACCCGCCCGCGCGCCTTGCTCGAGAGACAAGTCGCTCCGGCAGCACGCATTAAATTAAACGTAATGTTGTCGCCGGCAGCCGCACTGGCGCACGGCATCAAGCTGGTCAGACCCGCCACTGTAGTCAGAACGAACCCCAGGAAAGTGCTTTTCATGCGTTCTCCTCAATTGTGGTTTTAGATTTATGGGCGGGGGGGGAAGTAACCGGGCACACACTACAGCGATCGAACACGCAGCTTGTCACAAGTTCGTCACATGATTGTAGATTTTCTGCGGAAGGATCAACCCGCGTCGTCAAGCTTCTGCGGAAACGGTCCTCTCAACTTTGCTCTGAGCTCGCCATCTCCATAGACGCCGTGGGCGCGGAGATTCACGGCAAATGATCCAGATAGCACGGTCCTCCCACATTCTGTTGCGGCGGCGAAGGTGGCGTCACCCACGGTGGGTTGGTGAAATCGAAGAACTCGGTCATATCCATCTGGGCAGCATCCCGCGCGGTGAGCGGCGACAATCCGAAGCGTGTCTCGATCAACTTGAGAATCGCGGTATAGTCGGCCGTCGTGTGCGATACGTAGTTTTGTTTCGTGAAGGGCGAAATGACAATCAATGGCACTCGGTATCCGGTGTATGTGAAGTCGCAGGTGGGGCCGGTTGAGGTTGTGCAGATATCCCCGGCAAGCAGATCCGACGGTGGAAGTCCGTCAGGGCTGACAGTTGGTTGTGGCGCTACGTGATCGTAAAAGCCGCCGAACTCGTCGAATGTAAGAATGAAGATGGAATCCTTCCATGAGGGTCCATTCATCAGCGCCGCAATCAGACTGGAAGCGTAGTTCGCGCCCGCCTGCACGCTGCAGCAGGCTGGGTCGGCGTCAATATCCGAGGGATGTTCGTCCAAGCCGACTTCGGACGGCGGATCAATGAAAGAGACTTGCGGCAAGGTGCCGTTCTTGGCGTCTTCCAGATACTGCGAGTCCGGCAGAATATTCTGCGGAAATTGGTTCAGGATCGTCTGCCCGTAGGCGAAGTTCTGAATGTAGCTGATCTTATAGAGACAACTTGGATCGGTACAGCCGTCCGCCCCGGGACGAATGTAGATCTTCCACGTAATGCCGGCTTCCTGAAGTTTTTGAAAGATAGGAGGAGCCGTCAATTGTGAGTCGCCCGCCTTGAGTTCATAAGCATGGCCCTGCGACGTGGCCGCCAGAAGATACATGCGATTGGGAGGTGTTCGCGTCATCACCGGAGAAAACCAGCGATCCGAAGTGGCAAACTTCGACGCCATAAAGTAGTAGTAGTTCAGATCACTGCCATCGTAATAACCCATTGCCCTGATCCCATCCACGTCATGGAAAGGGGGCTGAATCGTCCGCGCATCGTGCCCGGCGGTGTAGACGAAGCCGTCAAATGTAGCCGTGCCCGAGGTCGGATTCGAAAGGTTAAAGTCCACGTGGCTCTCGTTCCAGGATGGGCTGGGATTCTCCACGCACTGTGTGATCAAGTGGTAAGACGCAACCGCCGGACTGTTGGCGTTCATCGTGCAATCATTGCCGGGAAACGGAAAGGCAGGATCACAGCCCGGATTCGTCGGTGCAGGTCCCGAGGGAGAGGTAGTGGGGAATTGCGGCAGCCCATCGAAGGCCTGATCGGGATAGCCGAAATCGGCCCAGTATTGGCGCATCGTTCCAAAGTAGTGATCGAACGAGCGATTCTCCTGCAGAAAAACGACGATGTGATTTACAGACGTCTGCAAACTGTTGCCTGTTGGTGTCTGCACGGGTGGACGATTCACGAGACCCTGGCAGCCCATCAACGTCACAACCAAAAGTGCGCACAAAGCCAAGAATAGATAGCGCCCGATCGAATAATGAGTCGACATAGAAAATTCCTTCCCTGGACCCTCTTCACGCATAACGCACGAATCCCGATAATCAGTCATATGATCTAAAAACAAACGACACCGCCTCACTGAGGTGGCTGATCTTGCGGGGGAGGATTGCTTACATTTGGCGGCGAAGGTTGCACATTTCCCGGCGTCCGAGTCGTGTCGGGAAGTTCTGGCCGGGGCAACGGCGGAGGCTGCACACCGAGCGGCGCCTGCTCCTTCGGCCCGTTCACGGGTACGGTGGTTTCATCACGCCGCTTTAACTCGATCGGCTTTCTGGTACGACGCTTCGCGTCGCGAATGGAATTTAATGCGCTTTCGACATCTTCCTGATTGCCCATGGCAAGGGACCCGACTCTGCGACCTTCTGCTTCTCTACGGGTTGCATAGGTCACTCGATCGCCGGCTTGCACAGCATTGCTGGCGGCCTCGTAATACATTTGTGCGCTCTCGCGGTCTCCATTCAGCTCCGCCACATATCCAATGTTGTTCAGGGTGAAAGCATTATTCGGATCCAACTTGTAGGCCTCGTGGAAAAACTTCTGGGCACTCTGTGGATCGTTATGATTGAGGGCGGAAACACCGCGCAGGTTCAACCGCGCGATCTGCGAGTTTGTGTCCTCTCCCTTTGAGATCGTTTCATTCACGGCCTGGGCGCTCTCCGATGCGACGTCGCTGATGCTTCGTCCGCGCCACTTGGTCCGGGGAGTCAGCAGGACGCGTTCGTCAGAGTGCATGCTCGCGGCCGAGGAGTAGTAACTCAGGGCCGATTGCAGGTCTCCTTCCGCCTCCATCGCATATCCCATGCTGTCGAGCAGAAACGGATTTTTGGGGTCCGCCTGCAGGGCCGCTTTGAGAATCGACTCTGCCTCAAAGATCCGACCCTTCTCTAGCAGGACTATGGCCTGCACGTTCGCCCGATTGGACTTGAAAGCTGCTGCCTCCTTCGTCGGAAATGCATCGCTCACCGGCTGTCCCTTGAGTCCCGGATTGCTGGCCAGATCGATGACTGCTTCTGTGTTCGTATGAGCCGCGAGGTCGTAATACTTCAGCGCGCGCTGTGCGTCTCCTTCGAGTTCGGAGACGTACCCGAGGTTGTTCAAAGTGAACGGATCATCTGGATCCAGGAGATAGGCTCGAACAAACAGGCGCTTCGCCTTTTCAACATGGCCATGCTTGATTTCGCTGACGCCGTCTCTATTCAGGGACTGCACCGGCGTCAAACGCCCTCGCTTCGGCAAACTCATTCGCAGGTCTCCCGCCATCATGCGGGGTTCGGCTGCTACAAGCAGCGCGACCGCAAATACGATCGATAAGAAAAGTTTGCGTTCCCTTTGCATCTCTCTGCAGGCACAAGAACTAGGCTGTTTGACCGAGCGTTGGATGCCCCCGGGTGCTCTAGTGTTTGCATAACCTTCCGAGATTTTCCCAGCCAACCCCGGGCGCCTGTTTCTCATCGAACGCCCGAAATGCGATCAAGCAAGATGTTCATAGCCATCGTGTCGATGGCAGTTTCGGCCTATGCAGGCTCAGGGGCGCAGAGCGGGACCCCGAGCGTGAAACCGCAGGCCGCCCCGAACGAAGATCGCGATGTCGCGGATGACTTCCCTCCGCTTTCCAAGGGACCCCTCAGCCTGATTGGCGGCACTGTAATCAAAATGGATCCCATCCGTGACCGCGTGGTCCTGCGGGCATTCGGTGGGAAAGACATAACCGTGGATTTCGACGTGCGCACCAAGATCCTCCGTGAGGAGGCTCTGGTCTCGACTCGCGAGCTTCGACCGGGAGCACGAATCTATGCCGACACGTCTCTGGTGAACGGAAGAATCTTTGCGAAGACCATACGTATCTCGGCAGATGCTGCGACCGGTGAGGCAAATGGGCAGGTCACTGCTTACGACCCAAGCGCGCGCAAACTGAAAATCCGCAATGCATTGGCTGCCGAACCCCTGGAGGTGCGGATCACGCCGGAAACGAAAATCCGCAGCGGCGATCGGACAGTCGAACCTTCCAACTTAACCGTTGGAACGCTCCTTCACGTCACATTTAACTCGCGGGACCATGCGAACCTGGCAACGCAGATTGATATTCAAGCGCAGCCGGGTAGCACGTTTACCTTTGCCGGCAAGATGACATTTGTGGACCTGCGGGCGGGCTATGTCGCCATTGCCGACCAGTCTGGCGCGAACAGCTACGAGGTCGCTGTCGACCATCTCGCACCTGACGTGAAGCGAACATTGAGAGAAGGGGCCGACGTCGTCGTCCACGCAAAATTTGATGGTCAGAAGTATCAGGCACAATCGATTGACCTGACGCGAGTCCAACCCAACTGACAACCACATCCTGGCCCAAATCTTTGCAGCTCTCTATTACCGACCCATCACATCCGGGTCGCGAAGCCTTCGATCGACCATGTAATCGCGGTCGTGAAGCATGTAGCGGACAAGATTTCCTGCGTAGCGCGACAAACTTTTGATGTCCGTGCGGTACCAGCAGCAACTGGTCATGTGAGGGGAAAGTCCACAGTAGAAGCGGAACTGCTGATTGACGACCGTGGGCGCAACCAACATGGCCGCTGCCATCCGGTGATTACCTTCGATAATGGTTAATGGGCTTCTTTCGTCCACGCCGATTAGCAGCACCGAGTTTGGAACGCCATTACTGCAGAGGTCGGCTGCCACTGAACGCATCTTCTCCGTAAAGCAGCTGCGATCTTGCGAATCGACTTGCGCCCGAATCCGTTCGATCATTCTGATCAAGTAGAAATCTCCGCGCGCAAATTTCCTCCACTGTTTTCTTGGAAATGCGCGCAGCCGTGCCAAATCCGACGGTTGCAAAGCGACCTGCCACCATTGCGTATCGCTGGGTAGTTCCCGCCACAGCCGGCCGCGACGCCGGAACAACAAGGCCTTGCGGAGTGCATTTTCGCGAGAGTTGGTTATGTCAGCGTTGAATACAACGTCGGCAACCTGGGCGCGGTACCGGTCGAATTCGGATTGGTAGAATTCCGCTCTCAGAAATTCAGCAATGACTTCGTGTTCTGAAACCTGCCGCAATTTGGTGAAGCCACTCACCGCGGAGAACGCAAATTCTCCTTCGGGCACGAAGGTGATCTCCTGCCAGAAGGGCAGGCTAACCGCCAGCAACAGACCCAGCATCAGCAACAACTGAACCAGGATGACCTGTTGCAGCGAACTGTGAAACAGCGAAATACCGATCGGCAAGAGGGCGCTAAAACCCAGCTGAACCCATGTCGCATTGACAATTCTTCTGGACATCTCATAGGTCAGGAGCACGACCGCGATGGAGTAGATACTGGTCATCGCACTGTAGGACGCAAGCAACGAAGAGAACGACGCATGGACCGTTTCCACAAACCTTGCGCCGAGGATGGCTTTCCAGAGAGTAACCGGGGCCAGCCATGCCGCCAGCGTAAAGGCAGTAGTCATCGCCGTAACCAATGCAATGGCGCTCTTCAAGAGTTCTCGACTGGCCTGTCGGTGTGCGCTTGCGGCTGAAATGGGGAACATGCTGCTGATCACCGACCAGGAAAACATGTAAACCACGCGACCGACCAAGGCGACGGCAGCGTAAAGGCCAGCTACGGCCGCGGGAAAATAATGTTTGACAAGAAGGATATCCAGGTTGCTGATGATGACCTGGCCCACGAAGAAAACAATGGCCTGCATCCCTTCGCGGAAAGAAGCCGGGATACCACCACTCAGATCGGCGTGAACGTGCTTGTTCGGAAGCGCAGTAGCGTACGCAATGACAATCGACGCTACCACCGACGCTATCACTCCCGTTACGCCCCATTCGTAGTGGAGCACCAGGAGCGCGCCTCCGAATTTCACCAGAACTTCCAGCACGAAGTTCACTGCTAGCCGGCGAAAGTCGTACAGGCCTTGAAGCATCCCGCGACGTACACCCAAGGGGATATAAACGGCCGTTCCGACGCCGAGCAGGACAATGTCCCTTGCGGTTGGAAGATTGAGATAGCTGGCGATCGCCGAACTGCTGAGAACTAGCAGCGCTCCCAACGCGGCCCCGATTTGCCATGAACGGCGCAGAAGATCCTGGTAGATTGCCCACTTGGCCGGGAATTCAGTGTTCTTCGCGACGAATTTCGAGCATACGAGTTGAAAGGCCAAGGTCACGGCAGACAACAGCATCAGGAGGGTGTAAATGGCGGTTGCGTGGCCGAAACCCTCGGCGCCAAGACCGCGAGCGATGGCAATGTTGTAGAGGAGGTTGGTTGCGCTGACGAGTCCCGTGCTGAGTAACAGGATAACGCTGCCGCGCAGCATGACACTGCGCAACCCGGCCGGGGCGTCACTCTCCGGCACACCGATGGAGCCGCCAAAGGACGATCTGCCCAGCATCGCCAGGGCGGGCTCCAGTCCCGGACTCTTTGCCTCCGCCTTGATAGCCTTTTCCAAGAGCATCTTCTTTTCTGGACAGCTTTGCCGTGAGGAGGATCACCGGCGCAGTGAGCCCACAATCCTGACCTAGAACAACTTGAACCTGACCACCGGGACAATCGCGGTGCGACTGTGCCCGGGGAAATCATAAAAAGTTTGCTGTTCGACTCCGAATGAGAATCTCATCGGATAGGAGACAGATGCCGTCTCCAAACCGTCCCTGCGAGCCGCTTTCATCTCGCGCACGTAAGAAACCACGACGCCAGTCGTCACGTTGTCGTATGCATGGAAGCTCTTTCCCTGTGACCACGCTCCCGTTGCGCTCACGGACCAGCGCGGCGAAACTTTCAGATCCATACCGAACCTGGGTTCTAGAGTTTGCGCAATGGCCCATTGATTACCTTCGACACGCCAGGCCCTCACGTGTTCGGCAATCGCGGAGACGCGAAGGTTCTCTCCAAATCGGCGCTCCACTCCGGCATAAGTGCCCGTCGTGTAGTACTCGTGAACGGATGGCCCAAACAGAATGTCGCGCGCTTCATAGCCAGTTAGAAAAGCGGTCTTGCTCCAGGGACGTCCGAGACGAAAATCAATCCCTCCCGAGAAGTCACGCGAATGCAAGTCTTGCTGCGTGAACGGGCCGGCTTCGCGCATCACATGTCCGGAGAATGAAAGCCAGTTTCCGATCGGGCTACTCGCCACATACACAAACTGGCGAAACAGATTCTGGTTCATGTTCTGAGGATCGAGTGTGTCACGCCGTAGCGTGAACTGCAGGCCAGGGGTGATGCTGAATCGAACGCTGCCGAGGCGAAGCACCGGGTTCACATTAAAATTGAAGATGGTGTCGAGTGTGTCTCGTTTCAGAATCAGCAACTGGCTGGGAATCGAGATCGTGCCGCGCGCATTTCTTTCCGCAACAAAGCCATTGATCCGCGGGAACGAGCCGAGGCGCAATTGATAGTTGGCGCCAACCCACGTTTCGACCGAGTGGCGTGGGACCGGCAACAACAACCCGCCATTCTGGAAACCTCGCAACCTCGCATCCAGCTGATAGATGTTCGTGTCCTCGAAGATTGGCGCCACTTGGAAGCGGGATCCGACACCGAAGTTTTCCGTAACCTGGCGGCCTTCTTCTTCCGCCAATTCGAGAGCCGCATTTCGCGCTGCCGGCTCATCCGGATCGAGGGCATTGGCTCGGGCGAACATCGATAGAGCACGATAGTTGTCTCCGCGCTGGCGATAGACATTCCCCATGGCGACCAAATATGGATAGTTCTGTTCCTTCTCAGAGGGATCCTCAACGTGGGCACTAGCGAGCACGGCCTCCGCGTTTTTGGTGTCCCCCAGCGCCAGGGATGCGTTAGCCATGCCAATTGCAACCGTGAGTTGATCCGCTCCAAGCCCTTCGGCGCGAGTCAACAACCGCTGGGCCAGGGCATACTGGTTCACCGAGAGAAGAATGTCGGCGGCGTTCAGGTAGTCGTCGGCAGTGACAACTTCTGGTTCAGAAACGCGCGCTTCGGCAAACGCAAGGGCGATCTGCTGTTGTGCATCTTCTGATTTGTGGCTTTGTGCAAAGAACCGTGCGAGCGCCAATCTTACGTGCAAACGATCCGCACTCGACAAATCCAGAGCACGGCTGTACCGTTCCATCGCCTGATCGCGGTTCCCCATCACGAGCAACGCATCCGCGGTGGCGAGCAGAATTTTGTAATCGTTGGCACCAGTCGCTTCAGCCTTTTGAAGCGCACTCATCGCGTCGCTGGTACGATCGAGTCGGGCGTACGATCGTGCCAGTTGCGCATTCAAGAGCGCCGTATCAGGAAACTGCCCCAATGCTTGCTGGAGCGTGTCCGCCGACGCCTGGTACTGACGCAAGCGGTATTGTGTATCGGATAACGAGAGATATGTGTTCTCATCCACCGGCGGAAACTTCAGCGCATTCTGATATTCTGCCGCTGCTTCCGTCAGCATCGCCCTTTGCCGGTACGCTTCAGCCTTTGCCAGGTGCAAACTACCTGAGGGACCCAGCGTTTTCTCTGCGATCAGTGCCTCTTTCAGAGCCGCCTGGGCACGCCGCAATTGAAGAAGTGAGTAAGCCAATCCCAGGTGAGCCTCTCCATAATCGGGTCGAAGAGCAATGGCCTTGCGAAAGTCCTGTTCCGCATTCGTGGCCATGCGGAGGTCGTTCCACACGTATCCACGGTTCATGTAACCTGTGGCCATATTGGGCTCGCGATCAAGTGCCCGGGTGAATGCGTCCACGGCCGCTCGGTAATCCCGGTTGTGCGCGTGGACGTAGCCCGCGATCAGGGGCAGATCATGGTCTTTCGGTAAGACTGGCTCAAAGCGCTGCACGATCGCCATAGCATCGTCGTAGCGATTGAGGAAAAGTAAGTCGTATGCCAGGTAAACAGGAGCTTCGGCATCGCGTGGGAGCTGTTCAATCACGGCGTATCCGAGTTTTGCGGATTCTTCATAGTTGCCGGTAATCGTCAAATAGCGCTCATGTTCGCGCATGACTTCGGGATTCGCGAGCTGGGCTTTGGTCGCGCGATCAAGCCAACGTTTTGCCAATGGAACCTGATGCCCCTCAAGCGCAGCGTTCATCGCTCCGGCTATGATTAGCGGATTGTCACGCCCCAGACGGTGTGCCTTTTCGTAGTTTTCCTGCGCCCGTCCAAAATCCCGCGCCTCGCTGTACATGTCTCCCATGGCCAGATAGGGCACGTAGTCATTGGGTTGGAGCTCTGCGAGCTTTTTGAAGTATTTCTGGGCGCTCTCGAGGTCATTCATTTCGCGAGATAGGTAGCCAAGCGACTCCAACGCCGACGCATTTTTCGGGTCCACGTTGAGAACTTGCAAATATGCCTTTTGAGCTTCATCTTTGCGATCCATCTTCCACTGCAGGTTCGCGTAGTTGAGTAATGCGTTCACATTGTTAGGCTGTAGCTTTAAGGCTTCCTGCAGGTTGCTCTCTGCCTCGTTGTAGTCGCCGGTGGCCACCGCAGCGCCCGCTTTCAGTCTTAAAAACTCGGGTCGGCCCTGGCCTGTGATATCGAGATTCGCTAGCGCGGCTCGGGCTGCCTTGGCTTCCGCGGTAGCCTTGTCGGCGTCCCCCACATCGCGGTAAAGCAGGGCAAGATCAAGGCGCAAGGAGATTGGATAAAGTACGCCCTCGGGCACAGAAGCGGGCATCGCCGCAAGAGCCTGTTGATATTCCTTCAGCGCTGTCTGATTTTGGCGTTGGGAACGCGCAATTTGAGCTCGCACTGCATGCAGCCGGTAGTGATTCGGCTCTTGCGAGTCGACGCGTTTCAGCAAAGGTTCGGCTCGTTCCACCTGCTGGGCGTTCACCAAGGCCTGTGCTGCACTCAATTGAAGATCGATTTGTCCCGGAGCCTTGTTTGCCGCCCGCAGGAATGTCTCTGCCGCTTCAGGCCGCCGACCCGCCAGTTCGTAGGAGTACGCGAGTTCCGAAAGATACGTCGGTGAATCCGACGAAAGGGACTTTAGAGTCGATATTGCTAAGTCGTATTGCCCAGTATCCCGATAGTAGGACGCAACGGAACGCAGCACATCGGGATCTCGAGGCGCGCTCGTGCGGGCACGATCCAACATTTGCTTAGCCCGATCTTTGTCGCCCAATCGGTCGTAAGCCCGTGCCATGAGCAACTCATTTCGAGCAGTGGCATGAATTGCATCGGCGCGTTCGAGGTAGGACAACGCTTGCTTGGGTTCTGAAGAGAGTAGCAGTTCTCCTGCCAGTCGGAGGTCGGCTTCGCTTTTGGGATTCGCTGCAATCACGCGCTCCAAGATCTGCTGGGCTTCGGCGCCCTTTCCCATTCGAGCGTAAGTTTGTGCAAGTCCCGAGAGTCCTTCTATTGATGAGGGCCTGAGCTGAAGACCACGCTGGTATGCATCCACCGATGTGGAATTCTGCCCCGACAGGCGTGCTGCGTAGGCAAGCAGAAACCACAGATCGGCATTCTGTGGAGCGGCCTTGGCGGCGCGATCCGCATGAAAGACGGCAGAACGGTAGTCATTCTTCTGCAAAGCACCTTGCGCGGCACGCGCTTCCCGCGCCACTTCGATGCTCGACCCCCACCCCATCCCGGAATCCTGGGCTGGCTTAGCTGGCTGGCTAGATGAATGTTTCTTGCCCGGAGCAGGGGAACTATTCTTCTCCGGCGAACCGATCTCAAAAGTCTGTGCAAACGAGCCGACGGACACACACAGGCCGACCACTGCCGCGAAGCAGGCCCGAACCGCGAGGTTTGCTCTCCAATCGCTCACTTGTTGCTTTAACCGTCCGGCAAAAAAGGTCCAACGTCCAGCGGCCATCAGATGCGAAAACAAGGAGTTGCGGTTGGCCCATGGGTTCTGAAACACCTTACTTCCGAAAAACGGCGAGCCAACCTCTTTGCGTTCTTTCGGAATCCAAGGGGGCGCTCAGGATATTGAAAGGGCTACTGCTTTGGTCTCAGAAACGAGCTACCTGCGGCGACCGATACCGCTCGCAATCATCGTCCTGCTGGCCCTGTCGATTCACGGGCCTTTGCTGTTGATGGAATTGCCGGCGTCCACCTCGTACGACGCCAATCTCCACATTTTCTTCGCCTCGCACTACGCCAACCACTGGTTCAATCCCTGGAACGAGAAATGGTTTACGGGCTTTTCGCAGACGACGTATCCACCACTCACGCACCAGTGGATTGCTTTGCTTTCGCACCTCGTGGGACTCACCCAGGCCTTCATGCTTGTGCAATTGGCTGCGATTGTATTGCTGGTGGTCGGTAGCTATCGGTTCGCGAGGCTTTGGGTAGATGATCGATCGGCCAGCCTCGCCGCCGTCCTGTCGATCTTTGCCGGTAGCGTGTCGTTCCTGACGTACTCCGCCGGGCAGCTGCCGACCATGATGTCGGCACCTCTGTACCTCTTGGCGCTCCCTTACTTCTACGAGTGGTCGTATGCGGGTTCCTGGCGTGCATTGTTCAAAGGTTTGGCCTTAACACTTGCAGCCGCTTGCGCACACCATGTGACTCTCATTTTTGGCTCGGTTCTATTTGCAGCGCCTGTCCTGTGGCTTGCCTTCTCAGATGCGCGACGGGAGGGCCGAAGTGGCGCGCCGGTATTCGCAAGAGCTTTTGGCTTCGCACTATTGGCCGTGATAGGCGTCGGCCTCGTACTGCTGCCGTACTGGATCTCCATCCTCCGTCATCCAATCGAACAGATGCCGATTCCCCATGGTAGCCGTTTGAACTTCCTCTTCAGTTGGGTCCACGGCGTTAACTACTTTGTGATTCCGTACGGAGCCCTGATCCTCGCGCTCCCATTCATTGTGATTCGTGGTTCGGCCGTTCCCCGTCTGCGAATTCTGCTGATTGCCTTCTGGGTCGCTTTCCTGCTGGCACTGGGCGGCACAACGCCAGTGCCCCGCTGGATCTTCGGGCGAGCCTTCGAGATTCTCACGTTCGAACGTTTCACTCTCTGGGCCACAATGCTAGCCCTGCCGATTGTGGGGTTGGTGGTAGCCGAGTTTATTGATCGATTCCGCTTCCCTGCCGCCTTTGCGGTGGCCACCGGTGCCGTTGCAACCTTGGCTTTTACTCTGGGATGGCTGAACTGGAGTCCCTTCCACACCACGGGGGGTTTGAAGGTGGATTCAGTCGTGAACTTTCTGAATCGGGACGGGCACGATCAGTATCGCTACATTACCCTGGGGTTCGGTAATTCGCTATCAAAGGTTGGAACCTATTCCAACGCGAGCAGCGTGGATGGGGAATACAACTCAGCTCGCCTCTTGCCCGAAATGACTCGCTTCGGCGCCGGGCAGCTGACCAGCGCAAAATTCTTCGGAGCGGCCGGCATGGACTCTCTGCGCGCCGTGCTGCAACATGCGAATCAATACGGTCTGAAGTTTATCTTCGTTCACGACCCATACTACAACCCATTGCTCGTATTCGCCGGATGGCGTCAGATCGAAACCTACGATTCCGGGGCAATAACCGTTTGGTCGAAGGATGACGTGCCGCCGGCCCGAAAGATTCCCTCCGACTCAGTACCGGCTCCCTGGGAAGGGCTGTTGTGGGGCCTGCTACCAATTGGAAGCAGTATTCTCGCGATCCTCTTCGCCATCCTCCTGCGTGATAGGCCCTCCCAGATGGGCGAGATTGTCTCGCTGCCGTCACTTTCGCGCGAGCATGTGTATGCCAGCGAGGCGCGCCCATGAGAAGAACACTTCCGTTCATCATTGTTTTGACGACAGCACTTTTGGTGCTTGCAGGCTGGTGGCAGGCTGGGGGTGCTGAACTGCGGTCGCAACGCTCCGCCAGCACACCTGAACAAGCCGTTCGAGGCCTGATGGCTCAAATCCAGGCGCGCAACTGGAACAAAGCTTACGCCAACCTGGATCATGCCAACGGCGTCGAGCAATCGGATCTTGTCCGTGAGATTGCCGGCACCGATGGGAGCTTGCGGACCTACTCCGTGTTACAGAGTTACGACGTCTGGCCACTGCGGGCCGACGAAGGCCACGCCACTCTGCGCGTTCGCATGAACTGGTCGAGTGCGGTCGGGTCCCTGGACGAGGTGCGCGACTTGCAAGTGGTGCGGGACGGCAGCGTGTGGCGAGTCGTGTGGCCGAAGCCCAATTTCCCAAACGTTCCGTTGCAGGTCGTACCAGTGAACTACTTGCGCTGGGATGTGATTGGCCGCCGATCCGATGATTGGGGAACCGGCAGTGTGGATTCTCCGCAAGTCCGCATCACCTCGATGAATGCCGTTGAACGACCCGATCGTGTGGTCATCGTTGGCGAACTGGAGAACGAAGATACGGTTCCCGCTTATGTCAATGTCAATGCGACCTTACTCAAGCGCGACGGCTCAGAACTTGAGCAGCAAGGCAGCTTCGATGCAATTTCTCATCGGTTGCTGCCCAAGCAGGTTTCTCCGTATCGCATCGATTTTCCCGGCGTTCGTCTAAGCCAGGTGAAGAGTGTGCGAATGGATGTTCGTGCCCTTCTTATGCCGGCTAGTGCCGATCCCGTCATCGCAATTGAAAACCAGGCCATCGACAAGGATGCCCTGGGCCGGAAGATCCTGAAAGGCGCTTTGGTCAACCAAAGCGGGCAGACGGCGAACATCGCCCAAGTGTTGGCGGCTTTTTACGATAGCAGCGGCAAGGTAATCTGGGTCACGGACGGCTATCTCGACCAGGCGCTGCTTCCCCAAGCCCCAGTACCTTTCGCGATGGATATTCCTGATGATGTCGCAGCGCGTGTACAGGGGTACCACGTTGTGGTGAACCACTACATCGCTCCGAGTGCCTGAGGCCTATGTTCAAAATGCTCACACGTTGGCTGCTCTTCGTCTTTCTGGGGTCCGCGGCCCTTGCGCAGTCGGTCAGCGTTCAAGCACCATCGGATATTGCAGCGGGAAACGCATTCGCCCTCAAGACCACCGGAAGCGGTAGCGCCACGTTTTATCTGCTCGGCCCGAGCCACATTTTGAAGAAAAAGATCGAGCTAGGAGGAGACCTGCAGATCGCGGGCTCCGACGTCTCTAGCGCTGGTTTGTATCAGGCAGTACTGTGTGCCTCGAGTGATTGCGAAAGCAAAGAGTTTTACGTTCGCCCAGGACCTCCGGCTCGATTGAGCTTCCTCGTGCACCCCTCACGCGTTCCTGTGTCCGCCCCGAATGCGATCAACGCGACAGCACTCGTGTTCGACCAATCCTATAACACGGTGCTGGTCCCATCTCCAGTGGAGTTTCGATTCTCATTGGCGGGGACTGCGCCCTTCTCCCGCAAACAAACAACCACTCGCGGCATCGCCTGGCTACAGATAGGGTCCACTGCCAAGCAAGGACCGTTGCAAGTAGTGGCCGCCGTCGGAGACGTCTCCGAGCCTCGCGTGATCCGCCAAGTCGCTTCTGAAGCATGCGGACTCCGCATGAGTGCGACTTCTAACTCTCGCAATGTCAGAGTGCAGACCGATCCGATTCGCGATTGCAGCGGTAATCCTCTTCCCGACGGGACCATCGTGTCTTTCACGAAAATCGATCAGGCAGGTCGAAGCACCGTGGACACACCCATCAAGAAAGGAATAGCCACCGCACAATTTTCGGTAGTCGGACCCGGCCGCATATCGATCGCTTGTGGCGTCGTGTTAGGGAACGAAATCTCGGTTGGTGGTGGTCAATGAACTGTCCAGTTCTGCGACTCGGACGGGCGATGGGTGCAATATCACTGATGATGTGGGCTCTGGTTTGGTACTCGCAACCATCAGTTCAAGCGGCATCGCTACCCAGAGTCGCCCTGAATGCTGACTCGATCGGTCCGCGTCCCATCGAACAAAGGACGGGCGAAAGCGTGACGCGTGATTACGCTCAGGCTTGGCGGGACCTCTCTGATGCTCTTTCCACCAATCGGACCGCACCCCTGAACGATTACTTCACTGGTATCGCAAAGACACGGCTTAGTCAGCGAATCGTGGAGCAGCGAAACTCCGGCCTGCGAACGCAATACGTCGATCATGGCCACCAGGTTAAGGCGCTTTTCTATTCGCCAGATGGCGGTGAGATGCAACTGGTGGATCAGGCTCAAATCGAGGTACAGGTCTTCGACGGACAAAAGCTGATTCACAGCACAAATTCAGTTCAGAGATACCTGGTACTGATGACTCCCGGAGCTGACCGCTGGTATGTCAGGTCCCTGGAAAGCGTCCCGGATGACGCAGGGAGGGACTAGCCGTCTAGCCATTGCGGTCCCCTCTTGCCCCCCCAAGCAACCGTCTTTCCGCGCAGGAACATCGAAGGCTCATCGCGAACTAGGATGAGAACTTACCATCATTGTCTTTTGTGGCTTGTCATTGTCGTTACCTCGAGTGGATGCAATCGCTCGACTAGCCGCGACGCGGCTCTGCGTAATCTCCCTGTGCGCGAATCCACACCTAAAGTGATCGCAGGATTTCAACCATGGTTC
>Ga0075424_100000633_pt1 | contig 28151 bp, 30 predicted proteins | sample SoiMethybrSBSTD3_FD_75301 | JGI IMG/M metagenome (GOLD analysis project Ga0075424, IMG submission 75301) | Bulk soil microbial communities from a Populus tree surrounding site in Tennessee, USA - Soil MetaG P. TD hybrid SBSTD3 | ecosystem: Environmental > Terrestrial > Soil > Tree plantation... | reverse complement strand
GGGGCCCGTGGGGAAACCTGGTTTCCCCCACGTCAAAGACCCTTTCCCCAGTTGAGGACGGCGGGGCCGAGGATGACGATGAACATCGCCGGCAGGATGAAGACGGCCGTCGGAAAGAGCATCTTGATCGGCGCCTTCATCGCCTTCTCCTCGGCGGCAAGCTGACGCCGGATCCGAGCATCCGACGCCTGCACGCGGAGGATGTTGCCCATCGACATGCCGAGGTTCTCGGCCTGGACGACGGCGCGGACGAAGGAGCCGACCTCGTGGCAGTCGACGCGTCCAGCCATGCGCTTGAGCGCCTCCGCGCGCGTCTCGCCGATGCGCATCTCGTTCAGCATCAGGGCGAACTCCTCGACGAGCGGGCCGTCCATGTACTCGACGAGCTTCGCGACCGACGCGTCGAACCCGAGCCCTGCCTCGACGCTGACGGCGAGCAGATCCAGCGCGTCGGGTAGTGCGGCCTGGATGAGCTCACGCCTGCGCGTAACCCGGCTGCCGACGAAGAAGTCCGGAACGATGAAGCCGACCGCCGCGAGGCCGATTGCGAGGATCAGGCCCTTCGCCCCGACCGCGGTCGCCGCGAGGACGCCGATGAAGATCCCGGCACCGGAGAGCAGGCCCTTGGCGGCGAGCAGCTGATCGGGCGTGATGGTCTGGGCAAGCCCGGCCGACAGCAATCGCTGCGCGATCGTGTCGCGCGTCGTGTTCGGCGTCAGCCGCACGACGAATCTCGCCACGCCCGCGAAAATCGGCGCGAGCACGCGCTCGCCGAACGTCGAGTGGCGGCGATCGATCGGGCGCGCAACAGGTCGCGACCCGTAGTTCGCCGCACGCTTCAAGAGCTCGCGCCGCTGGCGAGCGGGGAGCGTCGCGGTCTCGGCGACGACGAAGGCCGCGGCACCCAGCAACAGTCCTCCGAGAACGATCAGCATCAGGCCATCCGGAAGGAGACGATTTTCTTGAGGATGAGCGAGCCGATCGCCATCCCCACCAGGGCGAGCACGATGAAGAACCGGCCGGTGTACGTCGTGAACAGCGGCTTCATGTACGTGTAGTTGATGAGGCTCAGCAGAACGGCCAGGAAGAACGGCATCCCGACGAGCACGTAGGCCGCCATGCGGCCCATTGCCGTCAGCCCCTTCACCTTCTTCGTGAACTGCTGCCGCTGGCGGACGGTCTCGGAGACCATGTCGAAGAGGTTCGCGAGGCTGCCGCCGACCTCTCGCTGGATCGAGACGACGCTGATGACGTACTCGAAGTTCTTCGAGCCCAGCCGCGTCGCGATGTCGAGTAGGGCCTGGTCTACCGGCCGGCCGATGCCGGTCTCGAGCAGGACCTGCTTGAACTCCTTGCTCGCCGGCTCCTCACCCTCCTCGACCACCGCCTGCATCGACTGCCGGAACGTGTGGCCGGCGCGAAGGGTCGCGCCCATCGTCATCAACAGGTCGGGAAGCTGCTCGTCGAACGCCTTCTGCCGCCGGCTGCCCTTCCGCGCGAGCACGGCGTAGGGGATCACCGTTCCGACGAGGAAGCCGATGAGGACGAACAGCGGGTTGGCGCCGATGATCGCGAGAAAGAGCCCGACGATCAGTCCTGCGGCGAGCATGATGTAGAAGAACTCGGCTCGGCGGATCGGCGAGTCGGCCCGTTCGAGCGCCGCCTCCAGGCGCCGCGCCACGGGGAAGCGGTTGAGCGCGCGCTCCGTTGCAGCGAACAGGCCGCCCAGGACCGCGAGCCGGCGCCGCTCGGCCTCGCCGTCCTTGCCGGTCTCGTCGGACAACGACACGTGCGGTTCGAGGCGACGCTGGACGCGGCGGATGTTGCGCGCGCTCAGGAGGTACCAGACGCCGCACAGAACGATCAAACCGACGAGCAGCGCGGCGAGCGCGTTGCCGAGCGCGGAGTGGAAGAGGAGCTTCGACACGGTCGATTCCGCGGGCGGCTTGCCGGCGTCACGGGGGATGACGAAGGAGCGCGTTGCTGTGCCGGCGCCGGCCGCATCGAGCGTCAGCCGGACGCGCGCGCCCGGGGGCACCGTGGTCTTGTAGGTCAGCTCCCACGTTCGCGACAGGCGCCGGACGAGCGCCGAGGACACCTCAACGAGCGCCGAGCTCGGCCCGGCGGCCGAGTAGGCGCCTCCGGTGGCGGCCGCAAGCTTCTGCAGCGGAGCGGGTGAGAAGTGGCGCCCCGAGTCGATGCCGATCGGGTAGACCGCCACGCCGACGTCTCGCGCGGCGGCGATCGCGTCGTTCAGCGAGCCGCCGCTCGAGACATCGCTCCCGTCCGTGATCACGACGAGCACGCGTCCCGGCAATTCGTCGCGTGCGAGGGAGTCGGCCGCATCGACGACGGTTTCGTACAGCGCCGTGCCGCTCTGGCTGTCGACGCGCAGACGGCCGAGCGCATCGGTCACGTCCTGCGAGTCGCTGGAGAAGTCGGTCATCTGCTCGGCCCGTGCCGAGAACGAGAACAGCGCAACCTGGTCGTCCTCGCCCTTGGTCCGGAGAAAGACCTTCGCCGCGGCGACGGCGTCAGCGAGCGGCGCACCGTCCATCGACCGCGAACGGTCTACGGCGATTGCGATCGCTTTCTTCGCGCCGAGGTTCTGCGCGACCACATCGCCGACCCGCTGACCGTTCTCCCGCAGGCCCGGCGGCGTCGGGACCGCCTTGCTGGTGATTGCGGTCAGACGGAGCGTCGGGTAATCCTGGGTGTCGGTCGGACCGATCGCGACGCCGGCTCCCGCCGCTCCGGGCAGGAGCGCCGCCGCCAGGACTGCGGCTGCGAGCGCTCGCCTCATGCGCCCAGACGCCGGAAGCGCGCGACCGACGCCCGCGCCAGGTCGCTCTCGTCGACCGCGAAGAACTCGGGCGGGAGGTTGACGCCGTTGGCGCTCAGCTTGTCGAGGAAGTGCGGCTTCAGCCCGCAGTACTCGAGTTCCCCGAGTAGCGACACGGGCCCGGTCTCGAAGCCGCTTTCGTCGGGCGGACGCGCGAGGAACAGATCCTGGAGCGTGATCACGTCCGACTCCATCCGCAGCACCTCGGTGATGTGGCTCACGCGGCGGGAGCCGTCGACGAGGCGCGTCAGGTGGAGGATGAGGTCGAAGGCGCTCGAGATCTGCTCCCGGATTGCGCGCAGGGGCAGGTCGACGCCCGCGGTGAGGACGAGCGTCTCTAGCCGCGCCAGCCCGTCGCGAGGGGAGTTAGCGTGGATCGTGGTCAACGAGCCCTCGTGGCCCGTGTTCATGGCCTGGAGCATGTCGAGCGTCTCGTTGCCGCGCACCTCGCCGACGACGATCCGATCGGGGCGCATGCGGAGGGCGTTCCGGACGAGCTCGCGAATGCGGATCTCGCCCTTGCCCTCGATGTTCGGCGGGCGCGACTCGAGCGTGACGACGTGCTCCTGCTGCATCTGGAGCTCCGCCGCATCTTCGATCGTCACGATCCGCTCCTCGTTCGGGATGAACGACGAGACGGCGTTCAGCATCGTCGTCTTTCCGGTCCCGGTCCCCCCCGTGATCAGGACGTTGAGCTGGCCCCGGACGCACGCCGCGAGGAAGTCGGCGGATCGCTGGCTCAGGGTTCCGAAGCCGATCAGGTCGTGCATCGAGTAGGGGTCGCGCGAGAACTTGCGGATCGTGAGCGTCGGGCCCTTGAGCGAGAGCGGCGGGATGATCGCGTTCACCCGGCTGCCGTCCGGAAGGCGCGCGTCCACCATCGGCGACGCCTCGTCGATGCGGCGCCCAACCTGCGAGACGATCTTGTCGATGATCCGCATCAGGTGCGCGTTGTCGAGGAACGCGACCTGGGTCGGCTCGAGTTTGCCGGCGCGCTCGACGTAGATCCGATCGAAGGCGTTCACCATCACCTCGGTGATCGAGTCGTCCTCGAGCATCGGCTCGAGCGGCCCGTAGCCGAGGATGTCGTCCGTGATCTCCCTGACGAGGCGGCTGTGCTCGTCGCGCGTCAGCGGCGTCCGGTCGGCGGTCAGCTCCTCCTCGACCGTCTGCCGCACGACCTCGGTCAGGTCGTCGTCGATCGCGGCGCCGAACAGCTGGGAGCCCAGCTTGTCGATGCATGCCCGGTGGACGCGCGTCTTCAGCGAGGCGAACGGGTCACCGCGGTGGCTCTCGGTGGGGCGTTGCTCGCGCAACGCCCCACCGGGAGCGCTTGGGGCCGCGGCCGACTCGCGGAGGCGCTCGGCAAGCGACGCCTTCTCGGGCTGGCGGCTCTCGGGAGCCGCCGGCTCGCGCGCTTGCTCCTCGGCGCCGGCAGGGATGTGGCCGTTTACGGACGGGGGTGGTTCGCTCGGCGGGGGTGCAACGGGTTCCCCCTGAGCGTTGAACAGGCGTTCGCGAAGGTTCATGCGGTCCTCTCAGCCGGGTCGGTTGGGGTCGGGGTGTGCTTGTCGTCACGCGAGGGGAGCCAGCCGACGGCGAGCCCGCGCACGGTCCTCACGAGGCCGCTTCGACCGGGCTCTTCCACCGTGGCCTCCGTCGGCTGGGCCTGCACCGGTTGCCGGCCCAGGAGCGACTTCGCCATGTTCTGGACGGCCCGCGAGAATGGAATCGAGGGCGACGAGAGCACGAGCGGTAAACCACGGTTGACGGCGGCGGGAACCTCCTGGAGGCTCGGCAGCTCGAAGTCGACGGAGATGCCGAGTGCGCCCTCCACCTCGGGCCGGCGCATGCCGACGTCGGCGTCCGCACGGTTGAGGCAGAGACGCATACGCTCCTCAGGGAAGGCGAGCAGGCGCAGGGTCTCGACTCCGAGGCGGACGTTCTTGAGCGTCGGCACCTCGGGGCTGCAGACGAGCAGCAGCTCGTCCGTGTGGTCGAGCGTCGACAGCATCGGGCCGTGGAAGAACGGCGACGTGTCGACGACGATCACGTCGTACGCGGGCTGCGCGACCTCGAGCAGTCGCTCGACCTTCTCATCGGTGACGAGCTCGCCGTCCTCCGGCCGCAGGGGCGCGGCCAGGACGTCGACGCCCGATCGCGGGTGGTTCGTCACATAGCCGTGGAACTTCTCGTCGTCGAGCTCGCCCGGCGCCGTCACCAGGTCGTGCAGCGTCTGCTCCGGCTCGATGCCGAGCATGATCGCGCCGTCTCCGAACTGGAGGTCGAGATCGAGCAGCAGCGTGCGCAGCCCTTCGTACTTGGCGATGCTCGTGGCGAGGTTGGTGGAGACGACGGTCTTGCCGGTGCCGCCCTTGGGCGAGAAGACCGTGATCACGCGTGCCGACGGGCGCTCCGCCGCCGCGACCACCACGTGAGCAGAGCGCGCGGCCTTGCGGAGCGTGAACGCCACCCGCTCGGCCGGCTCCGGCAGGACGACCACGTCGGCGACATCGGCGTCGAGCGCGTCATCGAAGAGCGTGGCGTCCGCGGAGTGCGCCAGCAGGACGACCGGCGCCCTCGTGTACTCGCGGATCTCGGTCAGGTCGGCACGCGGAAGCGTGCCGCCTTGAATGGCGTGGACGACGACGTCGACCTCGCCCGCCCGCAGCGCCCAGGACGCCTCTCCGACGTGGCCGGACGCGCCGATGAACTCGATGTCGGGCTGCCGGGCAAGGGCGTCGCACAGGTCGCCGATCGCAAGGCTGAACCCCGTGACGAAGATGCGCAGTGAACGATCTGGATGCGTCATCTGCTCGGCCCTCTCCGGTTCAGCCCGTTCGTCAGCACGCTCCGGGCGCTGTCGTAGCCCTGCGAGCTGTCGCGCGGCCTCAGCACCGGGCGGAGGTCCAGCCACCACTGGCCGTTCTTCGTCATCCAGAGGACTCGTTCCGTCTGGGCGTCGGTGAGCCGGAGCTGGACGGGCACCTCGTTGCCGACGCCGTTGCTGCTCGTCGGCGTCGACAGCTCCGCCGAAGTCTTGAGTACGAGCGCGTCCCGAACAATCGTCCGCGAGACGTGGCATGTGCCGCAGCTCTCCGGAACGTTCCAGGTCCCCACGACGTCGACGTGGTCGCCGGCCTGCAGCGTGCCGTCGAGCACCTGGTTCGGGTCGCCCGCGAGCTGGACGACTCGCTCCTCGCGCGCGACGTCCGAGCGGACGCCGGCCGCCGCGATCGGCCCGAACCGCCGCGTCGTCAGCTGCTCGCCCGCAAGCGTCTCCTGCGTGGCGATCAGGCCCTTGATCTCATTCGGATAGGAGATGGCGCCGGGAACGACCGCCTTGCGCGGAACCTTCTTCTCGACGAGCCCGCCTGCAATGAGGCCCGATCCCTGCGTGCCTTGCTGGATGTCGTGCGAGGCGACGAAGACGTTCACGAGCTCCTTGCCGACATCCGTCTGATGGCGGACCTTCGAGATGTAGACGAACATGAACACGATCGCCAGCAGGGCAAGGCCGGAGGCGATCAGGATGTTTCGCGTGCGGTAGGTCATTGGCTCCCTCTCCCCCGGGTCGGAGTCACTGGTTTAGCGCGACCACCTTCACGCCGAAGCCGTTGTAGCCCGGCGTGTACGGGACGCTGTGCGCGAGGTAGGTTGTGAAATGGCCGTGGAGCTTCTTGACGTGCGCGGTCCAATCCGAATTCGGAATCGACTGGTCGATCACGAATGCGGCCCAGCCGACGACGTGGAAGCCGCCCTTGGCCGGGTTCTGGCACCACGACTGGCTGGCGGTGTCGAAGACCGGAATCAAGAGGACCTTCCCGATCTGCGTGTTGAGCGCGTTCTGGATCGCCTGCTTCTGGCCGTTGACGGCACCGTCGTAGGTGCCGGTCGAGAGCGTCCCCGGGTAGCCCGTCGTCACCCAGCTGGCGAGATTGCTTTCGGACGCCTGACCCTGGCACGTCGTCGTGCTCGTGTTCTGACCGGACGGGTCCATCAAACCCCAGCTACTCGAGCTGAAGCTGACCGTCGTCGAGTCGTCGAAGGTCAGGGTCTTTGCCAGGTTGAAGCAGCCCGTCGAATCGGTCTTGCAGGCGACGTTCACGTTGACGGCGACCGGCAGCACGTTGTTCAGCTGGGTCGGCGTGCCGACGAGCGCCCGCGAATGCGCATGAACCGTCTTCCCTGAGACGCCGACGAGGCTCGAGAAGTACGACGGCGCCGACTTCGAGAGGCTGATGTCGATCGTGTACGTATTCGGGAACGACGGCGTCCAGGAATTCAGCCCCGAATTGTTCAGGTTCGCGTACGAGGTCGCTGACTGGCCTGCGGTTGTCGTATTCGGAAGGTCTTGCGCGGCGGCGAGCGCGGCGGCATCGGCCGTCGACTGCAGCTTCCGCTTCGCCGTGTACCAGGAGCCGACGTCGAGCGTGATGCCCCCGATCGCCATCAGGCCGGTGAACATGAGGACGACCATGACGAGAACGCTGCCTCGGTCGTTGCGGAGTCGTTTCATTCCTTTCGCTCCTTGGTCGTGCTGGTCAACGTGCCCGACTTGACGACGAACCCGAGCAGGTTGATCGAGTACGGGTACGTGGCGGTGACGGTGAGCTGGCTTCCGCTCGCGACCGCACAGGTCGCGTTCGGCGTCAGCTGGCTCTGATTCAGGTTGTAGGCCGAGTCACGCACGGCCTGCTCCGCGGTTGCCTTGCAAGTCGCGACGGCAGTGACTGCGGCGACGCGAGCGCCGGCGCGCGTGGCGTCGGTCAGGGTCTCGTAGTTGTTGTACAGGACCCCGAGCTGCACGATGGCGAGGATCATGATCGCGAGCAGCGGCAGGACGAGCGCAAACTCGACGAGCCCTTGACCGTCTTCGCGGGTCGTAAATCGACCGTTCGAATTCTTCTTTGTGAATTGCCACGACATCGCTGCTTGGGAAACGTGCGTCCTTTCAAAATCTGAGGGGCAGGCGGATCGGCGTTCGCGTCGAGCCGCCTGCACCCCATGCTCGGCTTCTAGAGCGTGAGCCCGTTGATGAAGTCGGTGATCTTGCCGGTGAGGACGCCGATCACGGCCAGCACCATCGCGATGACGGCGCCGACGAGGACGGCGTACTCGGTCATGCCCTGACCCTCTTCGCGGTCACGCAGAGTCGCGTACGCGTTGATCAGGCGGACCTGAGTCAGCATGAGCAGATTTGCCATTTTGGGATTTCACCTCCCCTGCACAGTTCGATGAGCTGCAATCGATCTCGAAGATCAGAGCGTGAGCCCGTTGATGAAGTCCGTCAGCTTGCCCGTGAGGATTCCGACCACCGCCAGGACCATCGCGATGACGGCGCCGACGAGAACGGCGTACTCGGTCATACCCTGACCCTCCTCGCGATCGCGAAGGCTCGCGTACGCGGTAATGAGTCGGATATGTGTGAGCGCGAACAGGTTCGACATTTCACCTCCCTCACGACGTTCGGTGAGCTGGCCGCTTTCGACAATAGAGCGGCGAATGCGGGAAATAACCACCCCGGGGGGTAGTCGTGACCCACCCTTTGGCTGTGTTCCGTGCGCTTTCCGCCGTCGATGATGAGAGGCCCTATGACTGACGTTGTCGGCGTTCGGAAAGAGAGCGGCGTGGTCGTCTGCGACCGTTGCGTCGTCGCCGACCGGCCGCTCGCGCGGATGCGCGGGTTACTCGGGCGCAAGTTGTTCACCCCGGGCGAGGGAATGCTTCTCACGCCGGAGCGCAGCATCCACATGTGGTTCATGCGGTTTCCGATCGACGCCGTCTTCCTGGACGCGGACCTCTCGGTGCTCGGGGTCCGCGAAGGCCTCCGCCCGTGGCGCATGGCGTCCTGGCGCGGGGCGCGCTCGGTGCTCGAGCTGCCCGCGGGGACGTGCCGGCGACACGGCATCCGGTCGGGCGACCGCCTGTCGCTGACGGACGCCGAAGACGCGCACGCCAAGGTGCTCCTGATCGTCGACGACGGCAGTCCCGAGCGCATCATGGTGAACGGGCGCGGCTCGCTGTCGGCGGCCGCCCGTACGGCGGACGCGATCGGCGACCTCAACCTGCCGATCGACGTCGTCGTCCTTCCTGACGAGCCCGGTTCGGCCGGGTCCGCCGCCTAGACGCCGTGCATCACGCGAGCGTCGGCGAGCTGGTCGTGCTGTTCTTCTTCGCCGCTGTGCTGACCGCGCTCGCGATCATCGACATCCGCACGAGGCGGCTCCCCAATCGCATCGTCCTTCCCGCCGCGGCGATCGTGCTCGTGACCCACATCGCGATCGCTCCGGAGCACGCCCTCGAGTGGATCCTCGCCGCCGCGGGCGCCTTCCTCCTCATGTTCGCCGCCCACCTCGCTCATCCGAGCGGACTGGGCCTCGGAGACGTCAAGCTCGCGCTCCTGCTCGGCGCGGCGCTCGGCTGGGCCGTGGCAGGCGCGCTCGTCGTCGGCTTTCTCGCCGCCGCACTGGCCGGGATCGTCGTGCTGATCCGGGGCGGCTGGACTGCGCGGAAGCACACGATGCCGCTGGGCCCGTTCCTCGCCGCCGGCGGTCTCGTCGCCGCGGCCTTCGTGATCTTCTAGTCGTCCGGGGTCAGCGGACGGCGACGGGGGTGTCCTCAACCGGGTTCGCCACGAGGCCGTGCTGGTAGGCGTAGCGCGCGGCCTCGGTCCGGTTGGAGACGCCGAGCTTGCGGTAGACGTTGCGGACGTGGAACTTCACCGTCTGCCGCGCGATCCAGAGCTCCTTCGCGATCGCCTCGTTCGAGAGTCCGCGCGCCAGCGCCTGCAGGATCGCGAGCTCGCGCTCGGTCAGGCCGACGTCGCGAACGCTCGGGCTCTGCTCCGGCTCGGCGAGGTCGAGCGCCTGGTACACGGTGCCGCTGATGACCTGCCGGATCACCGACGCCAGATCGTCCGGATTGATCGTCTTCACGATGTAGGCGCACGCGCCGCGGCGCAGCGCCGCCTGGATCACGTCCGGCTCGCGGAAGGCGGACAGGATTGCCACCTTCACGTCGGGATGCCGGCTGTGGATCGTGTCGAGGCACGCAAGCCCGTCGAGCTGCGGCATCGAGAAGTCCATCAGCACGAGGTCCGGCCGGCTGTGCGCGACCAGCGACAGCAGCTTGCTGCCCGAATCCGCCTCGCCGACGATCTCGATGTCCTCGTCCTCTTCCAGCGCGGCGCGAACGCCTTCGAGGAAGAGCCGGTGGTCGTCGGCGACGACGAGGCGGATCCGTTTCACGAGTCACCTCCGCCGCGAACGGCGGGGTCAGACCACGTGCCGAGCGGGAGAGCCGCGTGAAGAGGGGGCTTCGCGTCGATAGCTCGCAGGTTTTAGCAACTGAAGGCAATGTTTGTCAAGGTCTGCTGAGATTCTTCTGCCGGAACGTCCCGTGGTCGAGGTACACCAGACGCGACGCGGGCCGGCGAAAACCGCCCGCCACGCAGGGCGCGCTCGACCGGAAAAACGCCCGCCATTCCAGCGGAAATCTGATCAACCGGGGTCTGTTCGACCGACGGGAGAGGTGCTATGACCGTCACGACGGTGGCCCAAGCGAAGCTGCAGGTTTACCCTCTCGCTCGCCATACTGGAGGTCGTGGCCGGGCCTGCTCGGGGCTGCCGCGGCGCACGGCGGGGGTGCAGGCGCGGCCGTGAAGGTTTGGAACGGGCGAAGATCGACGTCGAGCTGCAGAAGTACAACCGGCTGTTGCGGCAGGCGGCGAGCAAGCGCGGTAAGACCCGCCCACGCCGCCCCGATGATCGCAGTCGAGTACGTGAACTCCGCGACCTTGGTCTCGAAGCGCGTCTACGCACGCTGCATCGTCCTGCGGCCGACTCTCGACCTTACCGCCGTCTGCCAGAAGCGGTAACTGCTCGTCCGCTGGCGAACTCAGGCGGCGCGCTCGAGCGTCGGCGCGACCTGCCGGGCGATGCCTGCGGCCGCCGTGAGGAACTCCTCGGCAGCGCGCGGTAGCTCCCGCTCGCGGTGCCGGACGAGCGCGGTCACGCGCGGCGGGATCAGCTCGTGCAGCGGGAGCGCGGCCAGGCCGGCGCGGCCGCTGAAGGTAAGCGAGGGCATGAGCGCGACGCCGACGCCGGCCTCGACGAGGCCCTCGACCGTCCCGGTCTCCCCCGCACGGAAGACGACCTCAGGATGCGCACCCGTCGACTCGAGCAGCGAGATTGCGTGATCGGCGCTCCGACACCCCTTGAGGCAGACGAGCGGCAGGCCGGCAAGTTCCGCGAGCGAGATCGTTGTCGAGCTCGCGAGCGGCGAGTCCTCCCGCACAACGAGGAGGTACGGATCGCCCAGCAGCTGGTGAATCTCGAACGGCCCGTCGACCAGCGGCAGGATCGCGAAGGTCAGGTCGAGCTCTCCCGCAGCCAGCAACTCGAGGAGCTCGGGGTCGCCGATCATCTCCACGAGATCGAGGCGCACGTCCGGGCGGCGGCCGATGAACTCGCGCAAGATCGAGGGAAGCAATCTCGCTCCGGCGCTCTCGTACACCCCGATGCGGAGCCGGCTGCCTTCGCCGTCCGCCAGCGAGGCAACGTCGGCCTGGGCCGCCGCGAGCTCGCTCAGGATCGAGCGCGTATGGCGGAGCAGGATGCGTCCTGCCTCGGTCGGCTTCACCGTGTGGCCGCGCGTGCCGCGGTCGACGAGGCGCTCACCGACGATGCGCTCGAGCGCCGCGATCTGCTGGCTGATCGCCGACTGCGTGTAGCCCAGATGCGCCGCCGCCCGGTTGAACGACCCTTCGTCCGCGACGGCCTGAAGTGCCGCGAGGTGCCGGAGCTCGATCCCCAGCCATGGCATCGGACCCCGTTTTCGAGTACCAGAAACCGATCCGGGCCGCAGAGCCATGGACAAACGTTAGCTACGAATCCCACACGGCGTGCGGTTCTCCGGTGTTCGTGATTGGCTACAGGGGTGGCCCATCGCCTCACGAGGATGCTGCGGATCGGTATCGCCCTCGCGCTTCTTGCCCTGGCGGCCTCCGCGGCCGAGCCCGCGGGCGCGGCAACGATCCGCGTCCGCACCGACGCACAGTTTCAGGCTGCCGTCGCCGCCCTGAGCTCGAGCGGCGGGACAATCACGCTGCTTCCCGGTGCGTACGCCGACCTCGTCGTGCCGGCCCGAGGGACTCGACCGCTTCGGATCGTCGGCCGACCCGGCGCGCGCGTCGAGCACTTCCTGCTCCGTCACACGCAACACGTCGCGATCGGACCGCTGAAGGTCGCACCCGTCGTCCGCGATGCGTGGATCGACGTCGTCGGCTCCGACCACGTCGTCCTGCACGACCTGCTCGTGACGGCCCGCGGAACCACGCGTTCCGCCTCGCTCGAGTTCCCGCACTCGGAGCACATCACCGTGCGCCACAGCGAGTTCACGCACTGCGGAGACCGGTCGCTCGCCTGGTCGAACTGCATCCTGCCGCGCCCCACGTCGCGGCACGTGTGGATCGTCGACAACTGGTTCCACGACTGCCGCGGATGCGACTTCATTCACGGCCGCTTCGCTTCCGATCTGCGGATCATCGGCAACCGGCTCGAGCGGGCGATCCCGTGCAAGATCAATCCGACCCGCTGCGGTCACCAGGACCTGGTCGAGCTGTTCGCCGGCCAGGGCCTGCGCGTCGAGGACAACCACTTCGGCGTCTACGCGGTCGGAGGAGGGCAGGTGCTCCTCGCCGGGCCGGTCGACCACGTGAGGATCATCAACAACGTCTTCGTCGGCACGGACCCGCGCGTTCCGTTTTACCAGTCACGCGTCGGGGTCGGCCTGGCCGGCTCGAAGCGCGTGCCGCACGACGTCCGCATCGTCAACAACACGATCCTCACCGGCGCGAAGCGGATCGACGGCTACGAGGGTTCGATCATCCTCGGCTGGCGCTACCGCGAGCTGCCCAAACGAGCGCGGCCGCTCGTCGCCAACAACGTCATCGGCGTGATGGCGACGCCCGGACCGTTCTGCGAGCGGGTCGGCCGCACGGTGGCGAACGTCGTCGTTCGCGGCCGCGGCTGCTCGCCCTCCGATCACATCGGGCCGGCGCATCTCGACCGGCGGCTTCGCCCGACGCTCCGCTCGCGGCTCCTCCTTGACGCAGCGAGCGCCCGCTACGCCCCGCCGACCGACATGGCCGGATACGCGCGAACGCCGGTCTGGCCCCCGTTCGGGGCCCTTTCCATTCCGCCGCTCGGCCCGGTGGCCGTTCGTCCGCCGTCGCCGCTCCCGGCGCGGGCGCCCGACATCGGGGCCTACGAGTACGTGGCCGGGGCGCGACTGGGCGGCGACTCGCTCCGGCTCGAGCCGCGGTGGTTGCGGCACGTGGGCTCGTAGCGCAGTGGAGCTCCGCTGCGCGCGGCATACGGAGCGCCTCGAGGAGCTCGTCGGGTTCTACCGCGACGGCCTCGGCCTCCCCGAGATCGGTCGGTTCCACGACCACGACGGCTATGACGGCGTCTTCCTCGCCGTTCCGGAAACGAACGCCCACCTCGAGTTCACGACAGGCGGGTCACACGGCTCGCCGTCGCCGCATCCGGAGACGCTGCTCGTCCTCTATCTCGGCAGCGACGAGGTGGTCACGGCGACGTGCGACCGCGTCGGCGCCGAGCCCGTGGAGCCCGAGAATCCCTACTGGCGGGACAACGGCGTCACGATCGTCGATCCGGACGGGTTCCGTGTCGTGCTCGTCCCGCGGCGCTGGCCGGGTCCGTAGCCCGGCGGACTAGTTGCCGTCCGAATCGGGAAAGAACGCCTGCGCGGCAAGCGCTGCGAAGGACGATGGACGGACTCGACTTCCCCCAGAGCGCCGAGCCAGACGGGCAAGGCCGCGTGGCCGAGCGACGCATGTCGGAAGCGGCCAGGCACGCGTTCGTCGGAGCGATCGTCGTCGTAGCGGTCGTCGCGTGCGCCCTCGCCGCATGGAAGCTGCGCATCGTCCTGGCCGGCCTGTTCTTCGCGTTCATCCTTGCTGCCGCGATGCGGCCGAGCGTCGATGCGCTCGCACGCCGGCGCGTGCCGCGGGGGCTCGGCGTTCTGCTCCACTACGCGGTCTTCGCGGCGCTGCTCGCGGGCTTTCTCGCGCTGGTGGTACCGATCGCCGTGCACCAGGTCGACGCCGCGATCGCGGCCAGCTCGGGTAACGGGCTGAAGCATGCCGCCAACGAGTCGAGCGGGATGAAGCGGCAACTACTCCTCGCGCTGGATCGCCGGTTGCACGACCTGCCTCCGCTCAGCTCCCTCATCCACCCGGCGCTTTCGCTGACGGTGAAGGCGCTCAAGATCCTGGCCGGGATCTTCTTCGTGCTCGCAAGCGCCGCGTACTGGGTCGTCGAGCGCGACCGGGCCGAGGCGCTGATTCTCTCCCTCGTCCCGCGCAAGTCACGCCGGGTCGTCAAGGACACCTGGAGGCTTGTCGACGGCAAGCTCGGCGCGTTCGTGCGCGGCCAACTCCTGATGATCACGTTCGTCAGCACCGTGCTGTCCCTTGCCTTCTGGCAGATCGGCGTCCCGTACTGGCTGCTCCTGGGCGCGTTCGCCGGCCTCGTCGAGATCCTCCCGGTCGTGGGGCCGTTCATCGCCGGCGCGGCTGCGATCGGCGCGGGTCTCACCGTCTCCTGGCACACCGCGGCGCTTGCGGCCGTTGCCGTCTACGGCCTGCGGCTCTTCCAGGACTACATCCTCAACCCGCGGGTTCTCGGCCACGCGGTCGGTTTGACGCCCCTCACCGTGCTCGTTGTCGTCTCCGCGGTCGGCATCCTCTTCGGTCCGCTGTTCGTCCCTATAGCCACACCCTTCGCCGCGGTGCTCGCGACGCTGCTCGACGTTCTCGTTCGCGGCAAGGACCCCGCCGAGGAGGAGGTGCCCAAGGTGCTCTTTTCCGCGCGCGACCGCGAGCCGGCCGGAGTCGCTGACTAGGCCCGCAGGAACCCGAGTAGCTCGGCGGCGAGCTCGTGCGGAGCGTCCTCGGCGATGTGGTGCCCGGACTCGATCGCGAACCCGCACAGCTCCGTCGTCCACCTTCGCCAGACGTTGAGCACGTCGCCGTACAGTGCCTGCATGTCGTCGCGCGTTGCCCAGATCACGAGCGTCGGACATGCGACACGCCGTCCGGCGCGCAGGTCGGCCTCGTCGTGTGCTCGGTCGATCCCGAGGCCGGCGCGGTAGTCCTCCATCATCGCGTGCACCGTCTCGGGATCATGGATGGCCCGCCGGTAGTCGGCGTACGCCTCCTCGCCCATCTGCTCGGGCCCCGCGGTGTACCAGGCGTCCGGGTCGGAGCTGATGACGCGTTCGGCCGGCTTTTCCGTCTGGCCGAAGAAGAACCAGTGCCACCAGCTCGCCGCGAAGCCGGCGTCGCAGCGCGCGAGCGCCTCGGCGATCGGGACGGCGTCGAGGACGGCCAGCCGCTCGACGGCGGCGGGGTGGTCGAGGGCCGTGCGCAGGGCGACGTAGGCGCCGCGGTCGTGGCCGACGACGGCGAACCGCTCGTGGCCCAGCGCGCGCATCAGTGCGAGAACATCGCGGGCCATCGCGCGCTTGGAGTACGGCTCGTGGTCCGCGGTCGTCGCAGGCTTCGAGGACTCGCCGTAGCCGCGCAGGTCGGGGCACACCACGGTGTGGCGAGGCGTCAGCAGCGGCGCAACACGGTGCCAGGTTGCGTGGGTCCTCGGGTGTCCGTGGAGCAAGAGGACGGCCGGCCCCGACCCACCTTGCCGCACCCGCAGCGTCGCCTCACCGACGTCGACGAAGTTGAGCTCGAACTCCTGGAACACCGGTCAGAATGGTGCCGTGGCGACGTACGTCGTGAACGAGCAAGCCGTGGCCCACGCGAAGCGGCTCATCGACCGGCGACAGTACGTCGTCAGAAGCGAGTGGGGACGCGCGCAGCCCCGTGCAGCCGACGAGAACGCCTACTTGCGGACGCACTCGTGGGACGAGTACTCGGCCTGGCACCTGGGCCTCACCGAGGGAGCGGCCGACGAGACAAAGGCCCGCTACGCGTTCGTCTACGGCGATTTCCGGCGCCTGCACCGGATGGGTCTCATCGCCTCGTACTATCGAGCGGCCGAGTGGGAGCACAAGGACATCGAGCTCGCCGCGCACGAGCTGCTGCAGTACCTCGACGACGCCCGCGGGTTGCGCTCGAAGGTCCGCGCGCGGCGGTGAGATGATGGCCTGCGGAACACGCGAAGAAGGAGCGGCAGTGTGGCCGAGTACGAATACAAAACGGAAGTCCTCACGTCGATGGTCGGCCGCGAGAAACTTCGTCTCGACGACCTCGACGACGCGTTGAAGAAGTACGGAGACGAGGGCTGGGAGCTCGTCAGCCTGGCTCTGGAGGCCGATCTCCAAGGCGCACGAAACGGCCATCTCCTCGTCTTCAAGCGAGCGAAGGCGTAGCGGCGACTTCAGCCGTCCCGCATCCGGGCTAGGACGGACGGCCTGCACTTCGCGTCGGCGACGTTGCTCGTGAACGGAAGCGGGTCAGCCCAACGGGGCACCCACGCAACAAATACACCTTTCATCCGTTGATACTGGCCTCTGTCTCCCAGGGTGGCTGCGGCGGGTCGCGGCTCACGGAGAACGTCACGCTCAACTTCGGCGCATTCGAGTTCGAGAACGTGAATTGACGTAGCCGCACGGGCGGCCCGGCGACAAACCCGGGCCGCCCGCGGCGCCGGCGCCAGCTATCCCACAGTCCTGTGGCCGGCCGCGGCGTCATCCTCGTCGCCGGTGGCGCGGCGGCCGACGGCCAGCAACCCGAATGCGAGGCCTGCAGCGAGACTGGCGAGTACGAGCGGAGACCGCAGGAGCCAGAACACCGTCCCGACGTGCGGGATCACGAACCACTCCGATCCGATCACGTCGCCGGGCTTCGGCCTCCACGGGTCGGGGTAGGGCTTGTTGTCCCCCTTGACGACGTAGCCAGTGCGGGAGCCGCCGACGATGCGGTGGATCACGCGGCTGCCGGCAGCCGGGTCCCCGCGCGGGACCCGGTACGCGATCACATCGCCCCGGTGGTACGCGCCGGCACGGCGGAGGACGACAAGGTCGCCGTCGGAGAGCGTCGGGCGCATGCTCGTCCCAGCCGTGAGCACATAGGCGGCCGGACCGCCGAGGAGCTGCGGGCGCAACAGCACGAACCAGGTCGCGGCGAGGCACGCGCAAACGAGAAACGCGAGCGCGCGGAGAATCGGGGCTGTCCGAGAGCGGGTCTCAGGTTGCATAGGCGATGACCAGCTGCGGACGGTTTGCCGCGGCAGCGTTCTCGCGGGCGCCGAGGGCGCCCGTCGCGTTCGTCGTCTCGTCGGCATCGGCGACGAGCCAGCCGTTGTTCGTCGCGCCGGCGAGGAACGCCTGTACGTCGTACACGACATTCGCGCTGAGCGTCACGCCGGCGGCGGTTCCGGTGGCCACGCTCGCGGTCGGGCTGAGCAGGGTGACAGCGGCCCCGGCGAGGTGCGCTGCGGCGACCGTTCCGAAGTAGCCGCGGGTGAGGCCAGAAAGCGTATTCCCGGACTTCGCGCCGACGCGGATGGTCTCCGAGTCGACGGTCACCGTGAACGGCGCCGCCGGGAACGCGCTGCCGTCCGCGACCGTCATGTTCGTCGCGGCGTTTGTGATCGCCCCGCTGAGCGTCGTCTGGATCGCCGAGCTCGACTGGAACCCGGGCCGGGTCGTCCACGTGACGCTCGTCTCGCTCCAGGCGCCACTGCTGCGGAAGACCTGGTACGTCCGGCTGGCGCCGGGAGCCGTCGTCAGCACGAGCTTGAGCGTCGCCGATAGGACGATGGCCGCGGCAGGAATCGAGCACTGACTGGGGTCGAAGCGGACGAGGCCGTATCGGCGCGCGCCGCTGTTCGACCGGATGCTGATGGTCGTGGCGGTGCCGTTGTTCGAGACCGGCGCGTCCTCGCGGACGTATGCATCTGTCTCGACGAGGCTTGGGTTGGGAGCAGCGGTCAGCGTGCACGTGACGGCGGTCAGTTGCTTCGTATACGTCGTCAGGCGCTTGCTCGTCAGCGAGAGCCCGGCGGCGAGCGCTGGCCCGGAGGCGGCGACCAATCCGGTCACGAGCGCGAGGACGAGCGGTCCGGGCGGGAGTCGCATCGTCTACGGGTCGGTGATCGCGGCCCGGTAGGCGGCGACCTGGCTGATCGGCGGCTGCGGGGAGAGGGTCACTGTCGCCGAGCCCGCAAAGCCGGACGAAGGGAGGACGGCGGAGCCGCTGCCGAGGGCAGCGCCCGCCGCGCTGGCGAGCGTGAGGAGCAGTGTCCCTCCCGCACAGCCGGAGGCGATCCCGCCGACGGTCACGGCCGTCGCCGATCCGCCTGCGTCGAGGGTGTTCGCGAACGCGAATCCGTCGCTGTCGCAGGCCGGAATCGAGGCGCCGCCTCCACCGAGCATCGTCGAGTTCGAAGCGAGCCCCGCGGCGGAAGCGGCGGTGGCGGCCATGGCGAACACGAGGGCGATGAGGAGAACGCGCGCCCCGACGCGCGGCGGGCGACGGCGGTGCGAGTGCACCGCCGTCCGCCCGGCCGCCCGGCTAACCGGAGATCGAGGCCTGCACACCCGTCACCGCTGCGGCGGACACAGGCGATCCGGTGCCCGTCGAGAAGTCGAGCGTGTCCGTCGTCGCCGACGTCAACACATCCGTGCGCTCTGCCAGCGAGGCGTTGCTCGCACCCGTGAGCGTGACCTTGATCGTCTTGCCGCTGCAGTTCGCAGCGTTCAGCCCGGAGACGGTGGCGCTCGACACCTTGTAGCCCGGGACGGTCGAGTCGTACGCCACCGCGTAGTTGACCGCGACGCCGTCCGTATCGCACGACACGACGCTGCTCCCGCCTGCGCCGAGAGTCGACGACGTGACTCCGAGCGACGCCGCCACGGCGTACACCGAGCCAAACACCGTCGCGCCCACGACGAGCGCGAGGACGACGCGGCTGCGCAACCGCAACTGCCTGATCCGTTTCATGAGGGTGAAGTCCCCCTTTCCCGTTCACTCGGGCAGAGGCGACCTCTCCGCACCGACGGCTCGACGCGGCGTGCCACCGACCCTAAGTTGCCGTTTCTGCCCTCGGTCGAGGGACAAGCCATTGAACCCCGGCAAGCAACGGTTGTCTCCACCCGCAGGGATAGTTCGCGCCACCCTTCGGAAGGGAACTACCGCCCCGCCGCACAGACGAGACAGCCGCCAGAATCGGCCAAACTATGGGGCGTGACCGTTAAGGCGAACAACCGTCGGCGCCTCGCCACGAGAGAGTGGGTGGACGAGGCGGTGCGCCTCATCGAAGCCGACGCCAACCGATCGGCCGACACGCATCTCCACCCCTTCGCCCTGCCCGCCGAGTGGGGAATCGACCTCTATCTGAAGGACGAGTCCGTCCACCCGACCGGCTCGCTGAAGCATCGGCTCGCGCGCTCGCTCTTCCTCTACGGACTGTGCAACGGCTGGATCACCGAGGGGACCACGGTCGTCGAGGCCTCGAGCGGCTCGACTGCGGTTTCCGAGGCGTATTTCGCGCGGTTCCTCGGCCTTCCGTTCATCGCAGTCATCCCGGCTTCGAACAGCCCGGAGAAGATCGCGCTGATCACCGCGCAGGGCGGCGTCTGCCACCTGGTCGACGACCCGAGCAAGATGGTCGAAGAAGCTCGGCGGGTCGCGGCGGATCACGAAGGGCATTTCCTCGACCAGTTCACGTACGCAGAGCGCGCCATGGACTGGCGCGGCAACAACAACATCGCGGAGTCGATCTTCGAGCAGATGGCGCTCGAGCCGCACACCGTGCCTGCATGGGTGGTCGTGGGAGCCGGGACAGGCGGAACGAGCGCCACGATCGGCCGCTACGTACGCCTCATGCAGTACGCGACTCGGCTCTGCGTCGTCGATCCGGAGGACTCGATCTTCTACTCGAGCTGGGCGGGCGACCCGTCGGCCTTTACGGGCGGCCCGTCGCGCATCGAGGGGATCGGGCGCCAGCAGGTCGAGCCGTCGTTCGTCGCGAGCGTCGTCGACCGAATGATCCAGGTTCCGGACGCCGCATCGATTGCGACGATGCGCCTCGTGAGCGCAAGAACGGGACGCAGCGTCGGCGGATCGACCGGCACGAACGTCTGGGGGGCGCTGCTACTCGTTGCCGAGATGCTCGCGCGTGGCGAGCGCGGCAGCGTCGTCACGCTGATCTGCGACGGGGGCGATCGCTATGCCGGCACCTACTACAGCGACACGTGGGTCCGGGATCAGGGCCTCGAGCTCGAGCCGTACACGGAGGCGCTGAAGGAGTTCCTCGAGAGCGGCTCGTTTCCCTGAGGGATCCAACTAGACGTACGTGATCTTCTCGCGGATGAGGTCCTCGACCTCGCGCGGAACCGGGTCCAGACCGTGGGCAGTTTGCGCATGAGATGAGATCTCTGCCCACAGTTCCTCGTCGCCCTCGTGGCGCGTCACCCAGGTGCACCCCGGCACGACGTCGCCGCAGTTGAATTGCTTCATGCGCTTCTCGTCGGCCATTCCTGCCCAATCCTAGCCGCCGGAGGGCGCGCGATACGATCGGCGCATGTGCCGGGTCCTCGCCTACCTCGGTGAGCCCCTGCCCGTGCGGAACCTGTTGTTCGATCCGGACAACAGCCTTGTCCGGCAGTCGTACAGCCCGCGGATGATGAACACGTTTCTCAACCTCGCGGGCTTCGGCATGCTCGCGTGGGATCCAACGTCGCTCGAGCCCGCGGATCCGTTCACGTACCGCACGACCACCCTGCCGTCGTACGATCGCAACCTCCGGTACCTGGCGTCCAAGCTCGCGCCGACGTGCCTGGTCGCCCACGTCCGCGGCGTTACCTACTCCGACGAGGCGGTCGTCACCGACACGAACCTGCACCCCTTCCAGTTCCCCGGCGCCCGCGTCGTCCTCGCGCACAACGGGCACCTGCGGCAGTTCTCGCGCATGCGCTTCGCGCTCGTCGAGCACGTGCGGCCGGAGCTGGCGCGAGGGATCGAGGGGACAACCGACTCCGAGTGGATCTACGCGCTGATCCTGTCACAGCTCGACGACCCGTTCGGCGTGCCGGAGACCTCCGAGCTCGCCGAGGCAACCACCAATGCTCTCCGCATTCTGCGCAGCGTCCGCGCTGCCCATGGGATCGACACGTCTTCGCCGGCCAACCTCTGTCTCAGCACCGGCCGGGCCGTCGTCTTCACACGCTTTTCGTTCGACTACGGCTGGTACCCGCCCGAGGACGAGATGCTCGAGACCGACCTCCCGTTCGTGAGCCTCTGGTACGCGATCGGGGGCGAGTACACGCGGCGCAACGGCGACTGGTCGATGACCGCCGGCGATCCGCCGCGCTCGCTGATCATCGCCTCCGAGCCGCTCACGACCGACCACTCGACGTGGCTGGAGGTGCCGGAGTACACGTTGCTGACGGCCGAGCTCACACCGGCCGGACTTGAGTTCGACACGCGCGATCTGGATGTCTGAACGCACGATGAGGAAGATCGTTGAGTTCCTCGGCACCGCTCCGTTTCTCGAAGGCGGGGCCGAGGCTGACCTGGTGGAGCTGGCGCAAGTCATGCGCCGGCGGACGGTGCGCGAGGGCGAGATCCTGTGGCGCCAGGGAGACGAAGCCCGGGAGATGCTGTTCATCGCCGAGGGCGGCGTCTCTGTTTCGCTGCACCTGCCGGGCGATCGCGTGGTGCAGATGGCGACAGTCGATCCGGGCGAGATCGTCGGCGAGATCGCCCTGCTCGACGGCGGACCGAACACGATGAGCGTCGAGGCGACCGAGGCGACGACGGTGCTCGCGCTCGGGCGGGCGGATTTCGCGGCGCTGCTGGCCCGTCCGCACCCGTGGTCGTTCGCTCTCAAACGCCGCCTAGCGTCGCTCGTGACCTCGCGCCTTCGCAGCCACCTGCTGTATCTGGCGGGCTCGCTCGGCGACGAGATTGGCGGCTCGCCGGCCGAGGAGGTTGCACGGACGTTTGCGGAGCTGGAGTACTGCAGCCCGCCGAACAGCAAGTACATCCAGCGCCTGGCGACCTTCAACGCGTTCGACCCCGTGGCGCTGTGGGGCTTCCTGACGTCGGGGAGGTATGCCCGGTGCCCGTCGGGGCGGACGCTGATCGCCGAGGGCGCGCCCTCGACGGCCTGCTACCTGACGATCAACGGCGCAGTCGAGAAGGTGTTGATTCGCGGCGACCGCCGCATCCGCGTCGGGTTGGCGGGCCCGGGGAAGGCGTTCGGCTACGAGAGCCTCATCGACGGCCGCCCCTCGCCTGTCACCGCGATCACCCGCGAGCGGGCGCTGCTCCTCGTCCTGCCGCGCGACCCGTTCGAGCAACTCTTCAACGGCGAGGACGCCATCTCCCGCGTCTTCCTCGACGTCATCCAGCGCGACGTCGTCGCGACGCTGCGCCAGACGTTGCGGCCACTCGCACGCCAGGCGTCGGCCCGCCCGGTTTCGCCGGCACCACCCGCTGCGCCCCTTCAACCGGCCACCGGAGCGGGGTGAAGCTGCCTGTCTGGGCGCGCTCAGGCCGTCGCGGCGAGGGGAACGACGACCGGAGGCTCGCCCAGCACCTCTGCGATCAGCCTCCGGCCGCGGCGCAGGTTCTTGGCGCCGACGTACACCTCGGCGAGCACCGTCGAGAAGAGCTGATCCGGCCCATCGACCTCCTGGCCGACCTCGGCCGAGACGTCGATGAAGAGCCCCGGGTCGGCCTCGGGCGGCACGTCCCCGAAGGGGAGCGCTGACAGCCGGCCCGTCGCCGGTGCGTAGACGATCGCATGCACGACGGCGCAGCGCGGTTTCCGGCTCGGTGCAAGCTGCTGCGGCAGCCCGAGGGCGGCGCGCAGGTGGGCCTCGATGAGATCGACCCCCCACACGGCGTCGACGATCTGGTGGATCCTCCCCCCGCCCATGCGGGCGTTGACCTCCACGATGCGAGGTCCCTTGCTCGTGCACTTCCCCTCGACGTGCAGCACGCCGCGGGAGAAACCGAACGCCTGCACCGTCTGCACGCTGAGGTCGACTAGGCGGCGGACCGGCTTCGAGCCGTGATCCGGAGGGCAGTGAAGACCGGTTTCCTGAAACGAGGGCTCCGCCGTGGGCCATTCCTGCGAGACGCTCGAGAACACGCATTCGCCGTCCTCGAGCACCAGGTCGACGTCAAACTCGACACCGTCGAGGTAGTCCTCCAGAGCGAGGTCGTTTCCGGCGCGGAGATCGACGACTTTCGTCGTTTCGAGCTCATGCCGCACAATCCAGTAGATGCGCGGGAGGTCCTCGAACGAGTCGACTCGGACGCAACCCACCGCACTGTGGCCGAACTCCGGCTTGACCACGGCGGGGAACCCGATGTCCGCCGCCGCGGCGTAGAGCTCGTCGAGTGACTGGACGCGCTGTGCTCTTGGTGTTGGCAGCCCGGCGCGCTCGGACGTTTCGCGCGAGCGCAGCTTGCTGCGCGCCGCATCGACCGCCGCGACCGGGTTGCCGGGCAGGCCCAGCACCGCCGCCACCCGCGCCGCCACCGGCACGCTCGTCTCCCAGTAGGTCAGGACGGCATCCGGCCGGATCCCGCGTGCGGAGAGGGCGTCGACGACCGCCGAGGCATCCTCGTCGGCGTCGCCAGTGACCGGCATCGCGATCCAGTCAGAGGCTATTCCGTCGTCGGCGAGCTGCGCGGACCAGTGCCCGGTCTCGTCGACGACGATCACGTGCGCGCCGAGCGTGGCCATCCGCTCGTAGATGCGTCGCTTGCCGGGGTAGCCGGCGCCGACGACCACGACCGTCGCCCCGTCGACGGTCACGCGTTGACCCACCGAGGATCGTCGATCATGGGCTCGTCCGCAGACACGTCGACGACACCACGGCCGGCGCTGCTCCGGTTGAGGGCCGTCGTCAGCATCGGCGCCTGCTCGAGCGCCTCGAGCAGGACGACGCCGTCGATGCGCAGCACCGTCGTCTCACTCTCCGTGGTCACCGTGGCGTTGCGCGGCGCGTTGTCCAGCAGCCCCCGCTCGCCGAAGCTCTCGCCTGGTCCGCGGTGTGCCAGGACGATCCCGTCTCGATGGACAACGACGCCTCCGTCCTCGATCGCGTAGAACGCGTGCGCGGGACTGCCCTGCACGACCACGTCGACGCCGGGTGGCAGCGGGCACAGCTGGGAGGAGGAGGCGAGTAGCTCGAGGACGAGCTGCGGCGCTCCGTCGGTGATCGGCAGATGCTCGATGACGGCCAGTCGCGACCCAAGCGCCTCCGTGCGCTTCCGGCTCGCCTCGTCGAGCCCGCGCAAGCCGAGCGTGCACGCCAGCGCCACGAGGACGGTGGCGGCACCCAGAATCCAGAAGCTCCACTCGAGCGTCGTCGTCTTGACCAGAATCGACGCCAGCACCGCGCCGCCCACCATCGCCCCGATCGAGCTGGCCTCGAACAGTCCGGCGATCCGGCCGAGCGTCTCCCCCGGTATCACTCGTGCCAGCACCGTCTCGCTGACCACCTCGCAGCAGACGAGGCCTGCGCCGCCGGCCACCGTGATGATCAGGGCGAGGGTCAGCACCTCACTGCTCGCATAGACGAACTGGCTGGCGCACGCGAGCACCGCAGCACTCACCACGACGAGCGTCAGTCGGCGGCTGGTCGCCAGCTGGCCGTTGAAGACCGCGCTAATGAGCCCGCCGGCGCCCGATGCCGCGAGCAAAAGCCCGTAGCCGCCGGTGCCGAGGTCGAGCGAGCGGTCGGCGTAGATGACGAGCTGCACGGTCTGGGCGCCGTACGTGAACTCGACCATCGCCACGAGAACGAACAGCGGGATCACGAACGGCGTCACCCGGGCCGTCCGTATGCCCGCCACGACGCTGGCCGCGGCCCCGTGGTGCGCCGCCGGCGCCGGTATCTTCTGTCGGCCCAGCGTCGCGAACAGCAGCGCCGCGCCCGCGAACGTGACGGCATTGGCCAGGAACGCCGCCGGTGCAGAGGCCAAGAAGAGGAGGAGCGCACCGATGGCCGGACCGACCACGACGGCCAGGTCCTGCACGGTGTGCAGCAACGCGTTGGCCGGCCCGATGCGACTCTCTCCTACCAGCCGCGGCAGCAGCGCCAGCGCCGCCGGCCGCTCCGCGCTCCCGGCCGCCGATGCCAGCGCGACGATGCCGATGACCAGCGCGATGGCGCCGTGCCGGTTGACCACGACCGCCAGGACGAGCATGAGCGCCATCCGCAGCAGGCTTCCCGCCACCAACACCGTCCGGCGGGGATAGCGATCCGCGATTGCGCCTCCGAGCGGCCCGAGCAGCACGAACGGAAGCAAGCGGCAGATCGTGGCCGCGCCGACCCACGCAGCCGAGTGGGTGGCGCTGAAGACATACGCGAGGAGGGCCGCGTTGTAGAGCCAGTCGCCGACCTGCGAGGCGGCGCTGGCACCGATCAGCGCGCGTGCCTGGCGGATGCCCAGGACGCTGCGGTACGCCGCGATAGCCCTCATCGGCGCGGTGCAGGCATGTCTCCCGCCCGATGGCAGGGATGAGGCTGTGCGCCTCGATGCGTTAGCTGGCGGCGTCGACAGAACATGAAGAACAGAGCCCTCCCCTGGTGCCGGTCCCGGCTTACCTTAATCCACCTTCAGGCCCCCAAGGAAGGCGGGCCACGGCGCGACGACGCCGGTTTGGCACCGCCCTGATCAGGTCAAGAAGATAGGCTGCTTGCGATCCCCTCCGAGGGAGGTACTCGATGAGAAAACGCGTTCTAGGAGCGGCGGTTGTGGCATCAGCGCTCATGGTGGTCCTACCGCTCGCCTCGGCCTCTGCGTCGGTGTACACGACGACCGGCGTGCACCAAGCGTCATCTGCCAGCCCGTTCGCATCGTGCGACATCTCCGGGGATCTGATCCCAGGAGAGGTCAACTGGGTGAACAGCGAAGTGGAGCCGTGGGTGGCGGTGAACCCCGCGGTCGCCGGCGGACAGAACGTCATCGGCGTCTACCAGCAGGACCGCTACACGTTCGGCGGCGCGCGTGGGCTTGCTGCCTCTGTGACGCACGACGGCGGCACGACCTGGAACGTCACCTGGCCCCACTTCACCACCTGCTCCGGCGGGACGCCGGCGAACGGCGGCGACTACCAGCGCGCGTCGGATCCGTGGATCACGTTCTCGCCGAACGGCGCCGCGTACTTCATCAGCCTCTCGCTGACTTTCCTCGGCCCGCCGTCCGCTACGGGAAGCGGCGTACTCGTCAGTAAATCCACCGACGGCGGCGACACGTGGAGCGAGCCCACGACGCTCGTCCGAAACATCGGCGACGCCGACGTTCCCCCTTACTACTTCAACGACAAGGAGTCGATCACCGCGGACCCCGCCGACTCCAACTACGTCTACGCGATCTGGGACCGGCTCCGGAAGCCGGGCAACGCCCAGAGCATCAACGTCGAGACTTCCTGCGCGCTTCGCGGCGACACGCTCTTCTCGCGGACGACCGACGGCGGCGGGACGTGGGAACCGGCTCGGACGATCTATACGCGGACGAGCCTTACCGGGACGATCGGCAACCAGATTGCCGTGCTCCCCGACGGGACGCTCGTCGACATCTTCGACTTCGTCCAGGGCTGCGGGAAGAACTTCCCGGGATTCGACATCAAGGTGATGCGCTCGACTGACAAGGGCCAGACCTGGTCGGCGTCGACCGAGGTCGCCCCGGAGCGGGCCGTCCGCGTCTTCGACCCGGACACGGGCCATGGCGTTCGCGCCGGCGGCGGCCTTCCGGACATCGCCGTCGACCGAAACCCGCTCAGCCCTGGCGACGGGAACCTCTACGCCGCCTGGGGCGACAGCTTCGGGAGCGGGAAGAACAAGACGAAGCACAGCACGATCGTGTTCACCGAGTCAACGGATGGCGGGGTGACCTGGTCGCCGCTAGCGCGGATCGACCAATCACCCGACGACGTCCAGGCGTTCACGCCCGCGATCCAGGTCGCGAGCGACGGCACGATTGGCGTTACCTATTACGACTTCCGTAAGAACACGCCCGAGCCGGGGCTGCCGACGGACGAGTGGTTCATCCACTGCCATCCGTCGAACGACTGCACCGACCCGGCGAACTGGGCGGAGAACCACGTCTACGGCTCGTTCGACATCGAGAATGCGCCGACGGCCACTGGATACTTCCTCGGCGATTACCAGGGGCTGGACTCGTTCGGCACGACGTTTACGCCGTACTTCTCGGCGACCACGTCGACCGATCCCGACAACACCTACCTGGCCACCGTCTCGCCGTAGTCCGAGACCACCTCGCGGCCCCGGCCGAGACCCTCGGCCGGGGCCCTGCTCGCTCGGCGACGAGATGGGCGACTCGCCGCTCTCCGGAGCTAGGGGCTCAGGAATGACCGGGCGCTCGAGCCTCCTCGCCCGGGATGAGCGAAAAGGCCTCTTCGCGAAAGGTCACGATCACCGGCGTCGGCGCAGGAATCGAAATCTTCGAGTTGCAGCGCGCACGGATCGTCCGTGAGCCGACGGAGACGACGTGATCCACCCACTCGCCCAGAAAGGCGCGCTCCTCCACCCGGCCGGGCCACCGGTTCGGCAGTGATCCATTCGCGGTCTGCGCGGGCGCTCGCCCGATCTCCACGTGCTCGGGTCGAGCTGCGACGACGACGCTCGCGCCGACCTCAACGTCGACCGCCGACTGGACGCGCAGGTCGCCGTCGGCGGTCCGCAACGAGTACACACCGTGGTCACATGACTCGACGACGCCGTCGATGAGATTCGAGGCTCCGATGAAATCGGCGACGAACCGCGAACGAGGCGCCTCGTAGATCTCCCGCGGTCTCCCGACCTGGTCGATCCTTCCGTCTCGCATGACCGCAACGCGGCTCGACATCGCGAGCGCCTCGAGCTGGTCATGCGTGACGTAGACGCCGGTGATGCCGAGCTCGCGCCGCAGGCGTTTCAGCTCGAACCACATCTCCTCTCGGAGCTTCGCGTCGAGGTTCGAAAGCGGCTCGTCGAGAAGGAGCAGCGCGGGCTCCATCACCAACGCGCGAGCGAGCGCCAGGCGCTGCTGCTGGCCTCCCGAGAGGTCTGTGGCTCGCCGCGAGGCGAGCTGATCCAGGCGCACGACCGCGAGCACGCGCTCGACTCGCTCCCGACGCACCTTTCGCGAGGGTCTTTTCCGGCGCGGCAGAACTTCCAGCGGGAAGGCGGTGTTCTTGTAGACGTTCAGATGCGGCCAGATCGCGTAGGACTGGAACACCATCCCGAGGCCCCGTTCGCTGGCCGGTACCCGAACACGCTTCTCGGACGAGAA
>Ga0075424_100000631_pt1 | contig 28175 bp, 19 predicted proteins | sample SoiMethybrSBSTD3_FD_75301 | JGI IMG/M metagenome (GOLD analysis project Ga0075424, IMG submission 75301) | Bulk soil microbial communities from a Populus tree surrounding site in Tennessee, USA - Soil MetaG P. TD hybrid SBSTD3 | ecosystem: Environmental > Terrestrial > Soil > Tree plantation... | reverse complement strand
GCGGGCCATCGATATTCGGATGGAGGCGAACGGCCCCGATCAGACGATCACCGCGTTGACGTGGGGTGGCCTAGCTGGGGTGCTGACGCAGCAGAGACGATATGCCGAGGCCGACTCCCTCTATCGCGCGGCGCTGGTGGTGATCCGTCGTCACACGACCGACACGCACATCGACGTCCGACGCACCTACGCGGGTCTCGCCTCGATGTACCAGGCCTGGGGCAAGCCCGACTCCGCAGCGTTCTACCGCCGACTCGCCGGCTTGTAACTCCGGCGACAATGTCCGCGCGCTGACTTCGGCGCCGCAGGCAACGAGATAGGGGCCAGGCAACTCGTCCGGCCCGCGCGCACCGGCATCGCCGGTGTCGCCCCGTGACCCTATCTCGAGAGCGATCCCATGCCATTCATCACGACCCGCGCGCTCGCGCCCGTCGCGATTCTCGCGTTCGCAGCGTGCGCCGATACCATCCCGAGTGAGACAGCTCCTCCGCCGCTCGCCGCTCGCGTCGCGGCACCCGCCCACGTCACCGCGAGCGCGGAATGGAGCGCCGTGGCGCGAGACCTCGTGGTCGCGCGTCAGTCCAACGCATTCCAGGCGATCCGCAACTACGCGACGCTCAATCTCGCACAGTACAATGCCGTCGTCGCCGCCGACCGCGAGTCGCACGGTGGCCGCCAACTCTCGCGGCGCGCCGCCGTCGCTGCAGCGTCGGTGGTCGCGTTGTCGTACACGTACCCGTCGGACCAGGCGGCCCTCGAGGAGCGGCTGCAGCAGCAGCTCGTAGCGCCGCACTGGCTGGAAAAAGGTTCGCACGATGTGCACCGAGCACTGGCCGTTGGCCGAGCGGTTGGCGAGCAGGTCGTCGCGCACGCGAAAACCGATCGACTTTTCGACCCATGGACCGGCACAGTACCTACGGGACCGGGCATCTGGTTCAGCAGCGCGGTACCGCCCGCGGTCCCGGGCGGCGCTGGATTTAGTGCCGCGCGCCCGTTCTTCCTCACGTCGACTTCGCAGTTTCGACCCCCGCCACCGCCCGCGTTCGGTTCGCCGGAGTTCCAGGATGCGTTAGGCGACGTCCGTCACATCTCGGACACGCGAACTGCGGAGCAGGACTCTATCGCCAGGTTCTGGGCGCTGCCGGTCGGCACGGTCACGCCCGGGGGGTACTGGAACCGGGAAGCCGCGGAGCTGGCGGCCGCACACGGATTCAACGAGCGACGCACCGCGCGCCTGCTCGCGGTCGCGAGCATGGCAGGGTTCGACGCGCTGATCGCCTGCAACGACGGCAAGTACGCCTACTGGCTCGTCCGGCCGACGCAGGCTGATCCAGGGATCAAGCTCGCGATCGGACTGCCGAACTTCCCATCCTATCCGTCGAACCACGCCTGCATCTCCGCGACGGAGGCGGACGTGATCGCCGCCTACGTTCCCGGCGAGCGTCACCGTCTGCGCGCGCTCGCGACCGAAGCGGCGCTCTCACGCGTGTACGGCGGCATTCACTATCGCTTCGACGGCGTCGCCGGACTCGAGCTGGGATCTCGCGTCGCCGCGCAGGCACTTCATGCCACGCGGGGCGAGCGCGAGGCGCTCTCGCTGCGTTAGGCGTTTTCGGCGCGAGGCGTTTTCGGAGCCTTCAGCCACATCGCGGCTGACAAATGTCCGCGACGCGGCCCTCACCCCGCAGTCTCCCCCTACAGGAGCCCGGCGCAAGCGCGGGCTCGACGTAGATCGACCCGATACCGAGCGCGTGTTCCGAGAATACCACACGCGTTCTACCACAACAGGCAGGCCCTTATGGAACACGGAACCAGGACACACCAACGATACCACGGCGGCTCTCCGAACGTCGACACCGCGAGTGACGCCGCCCGATTGGTCCACGCCGCCCTTGGCCGCGACGCATTGACCGAGCGCTCGCGGCGCACGTGGAGCGCAGGGGACTATGACCGCGTCGCGGCCGGATTCCGCGACGAGGGGCGGGCGTTTGTCGAACGCCTCTCGCTCCGGCCCGGCCATCTCGTCCTCGACGCCGCGGCCGGCTCGGGGAACCTAACGATTCCGGCTGCCCTCACCGGCGCGGCGGTGACCGGGATCGATCTCGTCCCATCGCTGTTGTCCGACGCGTCGCGATGGGCTGACCGCGAGGGGGTGAGGGTTACGTTGGACGTCGGCAATGTCGAGGACCTCCCCTACGCCTACGCCCGATTCGACGTGGTGATGTCGATGTTCGGCGTCATGTTCGCAGCGCGACCGGACAAAGTCGTCTCCGAGCTGGCGCGTGTCACGCGACCAGGTGGCCGGGTGGTACTGGCGAACTGGACCCGCACCGGTTTCATCGGCCGTCTCCTCGCGATGCATGCCGCGGTCGCACCGCCACCGGCGGGAGTCCCGAGCCCGCTGGCATGGGCTGACGAAGCGGTGCTCCGCGACCGGTTCGATGCAGACACGTGGCAGCTCACGATGACCACGCGGACGCTGACCTTCCGCTACCCATACACCCCGGGAGGTACGGCTGAGCTGTTCCGCATGGCATATGGCCCGACGGTGCGCGCGTTCGGGACGCTGGACGAGGACAAGCGCGCCGCGTTCGCCGCCGATCTCACCGCCCACTGGGTATGGCACCAGCGCGGGAAAGGGACGTCGACCGAGGTCGATTCTGAGTACCTCGAGGTCATCGCCGTTAGGCGATGAGCTCCACTCGGCGGCGGTCTCTGTGCCGTAAACCAATCCGTCCGAAGACCTCACCGTGCACGTCACCGGGCGCGGTGAGGTCGCGGTGACGTCTCCGGTGACACTAACGAGACAAATCGCGAGTAGCTCTCGTACCAACCCTCCCGAGAGCGAAACGAGCGCGCGGACCGCGCTCGTCGGACTCTCACGCGGCTCGCCTGCAATGGCCGACGAGACACCGCGCATGACGCCACGACAATCCGGCAGCCGGGCCCGTTTGGTCCGGGCCGGCTAGAAGGAGGGAAGGACAGTGCTACGAGCAACACCCTTTCTTGCGCTTGGAACGCTCGCGATAGTCGCGGGCTGCAGCGACCAACCAGCGTTGACGGCGCCTCCGGCGCGCCCCAACCCGATCGTCACGATTGATCCGCCCCCTGCGCCCATCAGCGTCTCGGTTGACGATCCCGTTCCGCTGAAAGGCTTACCAGGATCCACTTACAACGTGGCGTCCTCCATCAACGACCGCGGCGACGTCGCCGGAGTCAGCAGTCCTGGCGGTGTGGAGCACGCGGTGTTGTGGCCCGCGGGATCGACGGCGCCGATCGACATTGGTATGGGCAGGGCCTCCGACATCAACAACGCGGGTCAGCTCGCTGGAGAGTTCGGCATCCACGCGGCGCTATGGACGCCGAACGGTGCCGGCGCCTTCACGCTGACGCTGCTCGACGCGCAGCTTCCGTCGCCCAACTACAGCCAGGCGCAAGCCATCAACGCCGCCGGTCAGGTCGTCGGAAGCTACCAGGTCCAATCGAAATGGTGAGTGGGTCCGAAAGTGCTTCCTTTGGACGCCTGATACGCCGAATGCCACGACCGGCACTCTCACTAATTTGCCGGATCTCGGAGGAACATTCTGCGTCGCGGCCGACATCAACTCGAGGGGCTATGTCGTCGGCGCGTCGACGACGTCGGCGGGCGCCCAGCATGGGTTCGTATGGTCGCCCCCGAGTTGGGGGCAACCCGGCAATATACGGGACCTGACCCCCAACGGCGACCCGAGTTACGCGTCGTCGATCAATGACGCCGGGCAGGTGGCCGGGCAGCACGTGACGCCAACCACGGCGAGCGCTTCCATCTGGACGCCGATGCGGGGAGACTACGTCGTGAAAGACCTCGGCACGTTCACGGGGCTGCAGACCTGGTCGATGGGCATCAATGACGCCGGGTTCGTTGTTGGCTACGCGAGTCGCGAGAGTCCATATCAAGCCGACGCGTTCTTCTGGCAGAACGGCGAGTTCAGCTTGCTACCTGGCGCGACGTCGATAGTGTACGCAACGGCGCTCACGGGGCTGAACGGGAATTCGGTTCAGGTGGTCGGTGTCAGCCAGGACGCTGCCACCGGCGCATTCACCGTGCTTCGCTGGAAAGTGACCCTCACCCAGGGCCCCGTGATACAGTGATAGGGCTATGGCGCCAGATCACGCGTAACAGCGGTACCAAGTGAGTCAGTTTTTCAAGGGGTCTGACCCCTTGAACTGCGTCTGCATTTGTTGTCAGGCGGTCAGACGGCCACCGTGAGCGTCGCGGTCATGCCGTTCGTCACGTCGCCCGTCACCGTTGCCAGCTCGAGCGATGCGCCGTCGCTGAAGACGTTGTCCGTCGCGAGTGAGATCTGCGAGAGATTGCGAACGCTCGAGGAATAGCCGGAGGTCGCGTACACGACGTCACACGATGCCTTCGGCAGCGCGATCTGCGACGTCGCGATCTTGTTCGACACCGACTGGGCGGCGGTGAGGTTCTGGTACACCTCAAAATGGATGTGCGGCCAGCGCCCCGAATAGCAGCCCGGGAAGATCGACGTGAACTTCACCTTGCCGTTCGCATCCGCCGCCTGCACGCCACGCAGGAAGTTCTGGTTCGTGAAGCCGCTGGAATAGAGCGAGTAGTTGCCGGCGGCGTCGCAATGCCAGAGATAGACGGCGTAGTCCGAGAGCGGCGAGCAGCTCGCCGCCGACACGATCGTGAGCTCGAGATTGAGCAGCACCCCACTCGCGGTTCCACTCAGGCCGCCGAAGCTCGAGCGGATGTCGTTGCGTACCACCCCAGCCGTCCGGAGCGCGTTAGGTCCGTTCGATCCGTCGCCGGGGTAGGGGCCGGCCGTCTCCTCGGGGATCTTGCTCACGCAATTCGCCGAGCCGCCGGTGGTGCCCGTGCCCGTCGTGTCGCTCGAGTCGGAGCCGGCGATGGAGCTCGCGTCGCCCGCACAGCCAAGGAGCGGAATGGCACCAAGTGCCACGCCTAACCGGGCCGTGGTGCGCAACATCCTGCGTCGATCCATGGCCGCGCCCGTTTCCAGCAAGTCGCGATGCAGACCACCCTTGTCATCATGGTCGTCATCGTGATCGTGGTCGCGGCCAAAGTTCAAGAAAAGCATTCGGGTCCCCGGGGTCTTTTGTGTAACGTCCTGAGTGATAACCCCCGAACGGCCGAATACCCCTAGCGGATTCGCGTTATGGTGCGAAGTGCACCGCGGGCATCACGAACTGCACGGACTTCAGCTCGGGCTGATCTGCGCTGCCTTCTTTCGCGCCTCCGCGACGACATCGTTGGCCTTCTTGTCCGCCTCGCGGATCATCGCGTCCGCTCTGTCGTTGGCTTCCTTCTTCATGCGGTTCGCCGCGGCCTGGGCGGCGGCTTTCGCGATCGGGTTTGTCGTGCGCGCGACCAGCGTGTCCGCCCGGGCGCTCGCCTCGAACCTTACGGTGTCCGCGAGCTTCTGGGCTTCCGCACGAATCGCCGCTGCCTGCTGCTCGGCCTGGGCAATCATCTGCTCGGCCTGCGCCTGCGCTTTTTTTCGCGCCTCATCGGCGACGGAGTCCGCTTGCTGCTTCAGTGAGTCCACTCGCTCGGCGACCGCTTGCTGCGCCGCCTGCTTGACGCTTTGGCCCGTGGACGCGACGAGGTCCGCGAGGTTGGTCTGAATCGTCGGACTCGTTATGGTCCCGCCCACCTTAATGGCGAGCGCGACGGTGTCAGCCGCCTGCAGGTTGAGACCAGTTCGCCCGGCGCGAGAGATGAGGCTGGCGATGGCCTGGTTGGCGGCGGCGCCAAGGTCGGCGCGCGCAACGCGCAGACCTAACGTGTACTGCATCGTCTGATCGATGCCGTGTGAGCCAGCCACCTGCAGCGAGGATCGGCCGGCCCGCACCGTGAATGGATTGACCTGGACCCGCCCGGCATTGAGCCGAATCGAGGCACGAAGGCTGTCCAGCGTCGGATTCCTCAACTGTTCGAGCTTTACCGCGTCGGCGATCCTGCCTAACACCGGAAGGCCCTGGATCACGAGATCGGACGTCTTCAGCGAGCCCTTTCCGTCGAGCACGTTGAACAGCGGCATCATGTCCTTCCCGAGCGCACCGGCGAAGTGCAGGTCGGTGGAGACGTTGCCGCGTGCGAACTTCGCAACGGGTGCGAGCATCTGCACCGTCGTGAGGGCGGCGAAGGCGCCCGGAATGTCGATGCTCTTGAGCTGTACTTGCGTGTCGAACGCCGGCCTCACGGAATCGACGGTCTCGTAGAACCCGCTCACGCCGATGGAGCCGCCCAGCGTGTTCATCGTGAAATTCTCGAGCGTGACGCGTTTGTCCTTCACGCGGAGGCCACCGCGAGCGTTCGTCATCTTGAGCTTCCCGTACGTCAGCTCGCCGACCGTCGCCTGCAGGCCGAAGTCGATGTTCCCGGGAACCTGAATGACCGTGAGGCTGTCGTCCGACTTCCATTCGTCGAGGTTGAACCGCTGGCTCGCGAACGTGGCGTTCCCGCGCAGGGGATCGCCGCGCAGCGCAAATGGCAAAAGGTTCTCGACGGAGCCTGACAGGCGCACGTCGCTGCTTCCGATCTGGGCCGAGAAGGAGCGTAGGTCCGCACGCTGCGGCGAGATCTGAAGCGAGGCTTCCTGGACGGCCACGTCGCGCGGCAAATCGGCGCTCTTGAGCATGAGATCACGCACCGCCAGGTTGCCGCGAGCCGCGATGCGGTCATACTGCTTCCGGTCCACGTACGACATCCGGGTACGCACAGCCACGTCCGCGTCGATCTTGCCCGTCAGCTCGTTCACGCTGGCGAGTTTGACAGTGCGACGCAAATCGGCGAGGTCGAGCTTTCCCGTTAGGCGCAGGTCCACGTCGGGGTCGGAGATCGGCGTCCGCAGTACGAGAGCGCCGTCGATCGGCTGGCCTCCGATCGACGCGTGAAACCGCTCGAGACGAACCATCGTGCTGTCGACGTCACCGCCCGGGTTGCGCAGCAGCAGGTCGAGCGCGATGTCGCGTGCGGGCAGAGGAAGGTCAGGGTACTGAAACGCGCCATTTGCCACGTTCGCCTTCACCGCGAACGACGGAAACGCTTTGTCGCCGTAATCGCCCTTCACCTGACCCGAGAGCGTCAGCACGCCAGCGGTCTTCAGCTTCTGGAAGTCGCGCATGTAGATCGCCGGGACGAGCGACAGGATGTGCCGGAAGTCCGTGCGCGGCGTGTTGAACGACAGGTCGAGCGCGACGTTGTCGCCGCGCATGATGGCGGACCCGGTGAGCGCGAGCCGGAGGTCGTTCAACCGGATCGCGTTCTTCGCAAGCGTGAATTTCTGACTGGTTTTGCTCCGCATGTCCGCGTTCACGTCGGCGGCAAGGTCGAACGCGACGTGATTGAGATACGGAATCCCCGCGAACTTGAGCGTCACGGAGTCACCGTGCGCCTGTGTTGCGAGGGTGAAGAGGTCCGTCGCGAAGTCGCCGCTCAGCGACTGGCGGTAGCCCACGAGCGATGCGAAGAGCCGGGACTTCCGGTCGTCGAGCGAGATGGTCGCGTTGCTGATGTCGAGCTTGCGAAGGGTCACCTTGAAGGGACTCGACGGCTGTTGTGCAGTGGCGGCCGTTTTCTTCGTGATGTCCCAATTCGCGCTGCCGTCCTCGAGGACCTTGAGCGCGATCGCGGGTCGCTCGAGCTCGATGGAGCGAACGACGATCGCGTCGCCTCGCCGATAGTTTCCGAGCACGCTTCCGAGGTCGAGAACGACGCCGAGCCGGTGGATCCTGGCTAGCGTGTCGCCGGCGAAGAGCCCTTTGCCCGCGATGCTCAGGTCATCGAGCCTGAGCGTGAGATTCGGAAAGTCGCCGAAGAGCGACAGGCCGGCATCGCGCCAGTCGACGCGCGCTTCCACCGCTCGATTGACCTCAGCCTTCACACGCGCCACGATCCGGTCCCGGAACAAGAACGGCAGGGTCGCGAGGGCGACGAGCAACAGGACGAGCAGGCTCGCAGCGCCGGCCAGGATTTTCGTCCGCTTCGTCATGATCTCCCCCTGGTGAGTCGGATCGGCTGGAAGTGTACGCCAAGGTAGCCGATCCGCGAAGCGTGAACCGAGCTGGACGATCGTGTCTGACACGTTCTTGGCGAACGCACGGTCAGCCCTGCGGGCACTGGCGCGCCGCCGCAGGCGCCGCCATCGTCGGCGCCAACTCCACCACAGCGAGGGATCGTGCTTCGTTCACCGCCAGCGATCGCAGCATTGGCGTGCGCGCTCGCAGCCTGCGCGTCGTCGGGGGGCACGAAGGGCGCCGGCGGGACCAACACATCGGCACCCGACGGAAGCGCCATGACGCGCCCGGCAGACGGCGCGACGCTCGCGCAGATCTACTTCTGGCGCGCGAAGCCCGGGAAACTGGACGAATACACGCGCTATATCCGCGAGCATGCCGAACCGATAGACGCCGAGGCGCGCCGCTCGGGCGCGTTCATTTCAGTGACGACGTACCAGGCGTCCGACACGACGGTGCCGTGGACACACATGCGCGTGTTCCTGGTGCGGGACTCGACGCAGCTTCGCGGGCTCGGTGACGCACTCACGGCGGCCGGCGTCCGCCTTGAGCCGGACAGTGCAAAACGACGGCAGCAAAACGAGTACTCGGCGACGCTGCGGGATCGCGTGGGCGCTACGGTCGTTCAGATCGTTAGGTGACCGGGGGAGGGGACGCTTCCAGGTCTTGTTGGGACACTGATGACCAATCACCAATGACCTACAACGCACGACGCATGACTCGGCAAGGCATCTCGAGATGTCCCGCGCGAGTTGTCGGCTTGTGGGTCATGGGTCATTCGTGATTGGTCATTGGTTTTGATCCTGTGCCCGGCTCGAAGTCTTCATTTATATCGCACGCCGTGCTTCACGACGATGTCTACGCGCTGGAGTAGGTCGATGTAGCGCAGCACGTCGCCGCGCACTGCAATGATGTCCGCGTACTTTCCCGCGCTGACCGTCCCCACGTCGCGGTCTGCCTTCATCGCCACCGCCGGCCAGTACGTCGCGGCCCGGATCGCAACCATTGGGTCGACACCGAGCCGATTCACCCACGTCGCGAGCTCGTTCCACGTCGAGCAGCAGTGAAAGTTCATCGGAACGCCCGAGTCGGTCCCGATCAGCAGCACCACGCCCGACTCCTGCAACTGCTTGAACTTTCGTGCGAGCGTCGGCCGGCGGCTCGGCACCATCGAGAAGTACGCGAGCTGGTCGGGGCGTGCTAACGACTGCTTGATGTCAGCGACGATCGAGTCCGGTAACCCGACGTGCCACGCCGGGTCATCCACTCGTTCCGGATTGTCGCGCAGATACTCGTAGTTGAACAGCACGTCGATCGTCGGCGTCCAGAAGAACGGGCCCGCTGCGCCCCTGGCCGTTCGCTCGCGCAGCGCCGACATGACGTCGTCCGGGTACTCGGGCGCCGTCGCGAGACCCGTGTGCTCGAAGTCATCTACGCCCGCGGCAAGCCCACGGCGAATCTCCTCCGGCCGGTGCGCGTGCGCGACGACCATGAGGTTTGCCTTGTGCGCCTCGTCCACGACCGCCCGCACTTCCTCCATCGTCATCTGATCCTGATCGATCATCTTGATGACGTTCACGCCCGCCTTGGCAAGGCGCCGTACCTTCTCTCGGGCGTCAGCCTCACCCTTCACACCCCAGCGGAAGTAGTCGGTGCCGGGATAGGGCTCGTGCTGGATGAAGGGCCCCGAGACGTACAGCGTCGGTCCCGGAATCTTCCCGCCATTGATGGCATCGCGCACAGCGATGCTCGCGCCTAACGGGCCACCGAGATCGCGCGCGCTTGTCACACCGGCAAGCAGCAGCTGCTTCGCCGACGCCGGCATGATGACGGATTCCTGGAGCGGCGGGTATGTCTTGTCCCAGTGTGCGTAGTCGCCGTGGCCGTTGATCATGAGGTGCACGTGCATGTCCCACAGTCCCGGCAGCACGCTCATCCCTTCGGTGGAGATGACCTCGGCGCCAGCGGGCACCGCCAGTGTGCCGACCTGGCCGATGGCACGAATGCGGTCGCCATCGACGATGATCACACTGTTCCTGAGCGGCACTCCGCCGTAGCCGTCGATCAGCGTTCCGCCGACGAGTGCCTTGACGCGGGCGCTCTCGGAGGCCTGAGCAATTGCGATCTGCGGGGCTGTGGCGAGGAGGACCGCGACAGTCGCGATCGAGCGCGGAATCACATGGGTTCGCATGGCTGAGATGGCGAGGGGTCGGGGAATCGTGGCAACGATTCGAGTCGGCGCAAGACTCCGCGCCAACTATTCACGCTGGGCGGCTGTCCAAGCCCGTACCTCCGCCCTCGCTCGTTGTACCAGCCACCTCCAGACACAAACCGCATGGGCACATCACGCGACGACATTCGATACGCGCTGCGGCGTATTCGACGAGAACCCGCTTTCGCCGCGTTCGCGGTGGCGATCATGGCAATCGGTGTCGCCGCGGTGACTGCGGTGTTCAGCGTGATGAGTCCACTGATGCTGCGACCGCTGCCGTTCGCGCATCAAGAACGACTTGTCTGGATAGCCGGCGCGCCAAGCGGCGGGATGTCTGCCGTCACGTCACGCGCGTTCAACCTGCGCGATTATCGCACCTACAATCGATCGTTCGAGGCGATCACCGGCTTCGACGCGTTCTTCGATTACGACAGCTACAACCTCGTTGGCGACGGACCACCCGAGCGCCTCGTCGGAGCCCGTGTCATTCAGGACTTTCTCCCCGTTCTGGGCGTGCCGCTGTTGCTGGGGCGGAACTTCGCGGAAGAAGAAAGCGTTTGGAACGGCCGTCATGCGGCGATCCTCACGTACGGCTTCTGGACTCGGCGCTTCGGTGCAGACGTGGGCGTGGTCGGGCGCGCGATCACGCTGAACGGCGAACCGACCGAGGTGATCGGTGTCCTTCCGCGGTGGTTCGACTTTGCGTCGACGTTCGCGCCGTCGTCGCGAGTCGACTTCCTGACGACGTTCCCTGTGAGCGAGGAAACCGACAGCCAGGGCAATACACTGTCGATGATCGGGCGGCTCAAGCCCGGCGTCACCATCGCGAGCGCGCAGGCGGACCTCGACCGCGTCAACGCACAGCTGCGGGAGGCCGACCCGAAGCGGTGGGGATTGCGCGCGACCGTCGGCGGATTGCGAGACCATCTCGCGGGATTGTTCCGCGCCCCGTTCCTCGTGCTCGCCGTCGCGGCCACGCTCGTCCTCGCGGTGGCGTGCGGCAACCTGTCGAATCTGCTCCTCGTCCGTGCGCAGCAGCGCGCGAAGGAGATGAGCGTCCGGAGCGCCCTCGGCGCCACACGCCGGCGCCTCGTCGTTCAGTTGTTGACCGAGAGCCTCATCCTCGCGACCGTCGGTGGCGCGTTAGGTGTCGGCCTGGCGTTCTGGATCACGAAATGGGTCTCCGCCACGACGGCCGTGAGCATTCCGATGCTTCGCTCGGTCTCCGTGGATGCGTCCGCGTTAGGCTTCACACTCGTTGCCACGTTGGTCACCGGGCTTGTGGTCGGTATAGCGCCGGCGCTGCAGCTGTCGCAGGGTAGGGAATGGGCGACGTTGAATGAGGCGAGCCGTGGCTCGAGCGGCGGTCGTCGCAGCAACGCCATCCGCGAGGCGCTCGTCGTGGGCGAGGTGGCGCTCGCGTTCGTGCTGCTCGTCGGTGGCGGGCTTCTGCTCCGCAGCTTCGTCGGACTCCTCGATGTGAACCTCGGGTTCCGGCCGGACGGCGCCATGATGTGGCAGCTCGACGCGGGTCGCTCCTTCCCGAACGACACCGCGCGCCTCGCCTACTACGAGAACCTCATGGGCCGCATGCGCGAAGTGCCGGGCCTGGACGCCGTCGGGTTGACGGACACGCCCCCGCTCGGCCGCAATCGCAGCTGGGGCATCCGCGCGAAGGGGGTCGTGTACGAGAAGGGGGAGACGCCAATCGTGTTCCCTCGCCTCGTCGACGCCGACTACCTGCGCGCGATGAAGATTCCACTGATTGCTGGTCGCCAGTTCACGCGCGACGACCGCGCGGGCTCGGACCTGGTCGCGATTCTGAACCAGACGGCTGCGGCCAGGCTCTTTGCGGGTAAGGATCCTCTTGGTCAGGTATTACTCCTGTTCGACAAGGAGATTCGAGTCGTCGGCGTTGTGTCGGACGTCAGGCATCAGGCGCTCGAGAAGGAATCCGGACTCGAGCTGTACCTTCCGTACACGCAGCTTCCCTACTTCGGGACGCTGGCGATGGTGGTTCGATCGCGTGTCCCGTCAACTGCGTTGGCGCCGCGCGTGCAGGCCGCGCTGCGCGCGGCCGATCCGATGCTGCCAGTGGCTGACTACCAGACGCTCGATTCGGTCGTGGACCGTTCGGTCTCGCCTCGGCGGTTCATTCTCATGGTACTGGGGGCGTTTGCCGGCACGGCGCTGCTCCTCGCGGCGCTCGGCATCTATGCGGTGCTGTCGTACTCGGTGAGCCAGCGCATCCGCGAGATCGGAATCCGGATGGCCCTTGGCGAGTCCGCGTTCAGCGTTAGGCAGCGGGTGGTTGCGCGGACGCTCCTCCTCGCTGGCGCCGGCGTGGTGATGGGCGCGGCGGTGTCGCTTGGCGCTACGCGCCTGATTCGTTCGCTGCTCTACGGCGTTGGCCCCGCGGATGTGCTGTCGTTCGCTGGAACGGCAGTCGTGTTGGTCGCGGTGTCGGCGCTTGCGGGATTCCTGCCCGCGCTGCGCGCGTCGAGAACGGATCCGATGGTCGCGTTGCGATCGGCGTAGCTGGGGGCTGGGGACTAGGGACTGGGGACTGGGGACTCGGCCGGGAACCTTCTATCGCTGTGGAAGCTTCCTCAGCGCCAATAGCCTCCCTGCCGAGTCCCCAGTCCCCAGTCCCTGCAGTTCAGTCCCCCGGCTCTTGCCTAACGACTACGCCTGAGCGGACGCCATCTGCTGGGCGGCCTTTGCCATCCACTCGTCCGCCGCGCGCTTCATTTCGGCATCGGTGAGGTCCTTCACACGAGTCGCGATGCCCCACTCGTGACCGAACGGATCGGCGACCTTGCCGTACCGGTCACCCCAGAACGCATTCTCGAGCGGGTATTTCACGGTCGCGCCTGCCTTGAGCGCGCGGTCGAACGAGGCGTCCGCGTCGTCGACGTAGATGTGAAGGGATCCCGGGTTCCCATTGGTCGCGAGAGGCGACTTCGTGCCCCATTGCTCGTTCTCCTCGCCGAGCATGATGAGCGAATCGCCGATGCGGATCTCCGCGTGCATGATCTTGCCATCCGGCCCGGCCATTCGGCTCAGCTCTTCGGCGCCGAATGCGCGCTGGTAGAACTCGATGGCGGCCGCGGCGTCGCGAACGATGATGGCGGGCGTTACGGTGTGATAACCGGCGGGAAGCTTCGAGCTGGACATGAGCGCCTCCTCTTTCGAGTGTCACCGAACCGCCGTAATTCGGCGTTTATTCGGGACCAACAAGCTAGCGCAAACATGTGTTATTGCAAGCACGCCTCCGTTGTCATCCCGAGCGGAGCGAGGGATCTTCATCGTCCCGACAGAGCGCTCTGTACTGGGAACCTGAGGATCCCTCGCCTGCCGGCTCGGGATGACAACCTGAGCTCGGGATGACGCGGCCTACACAGCGAGAGACAAGTGACCCAGCAACAGACTGTTCGAGTCGCCGTGGTCCAGGCGGCCCCCGTTGCCTTCGATCGCGACTGTACGTTGAAAAGGGTGCGAGCTCTGGCAGTCGAGGCACGTGAGCGCGGCGCGAGGCTGACTGTTTTCCCCGAAGCCTTCGTGAGCGCCTATCCACGGGGCATGACGTTCGGTGCGGTTGTCGGCGACCGAACTCCCGATGGCCGTGATTGGTATCGACGGTACTGGGAGTCGAGCGTGGACGTGCCTGGCAAGGCCGTCGACGAGCTCGGTGCGATTGCGCGGGATGCGGAGATCTACCTCGTCATCGGCGTCATCGAGCGAGACCGAGGAACGCTCTACTGCACGGTGCTGTTCTTCGCGCCTAACGGGGAATACCTCGGCAAGCACCGAAAGCTGGTTCCCACTGCGAGCGAACGCCTCATCTGGGGCCAGGGCGACGGCAGCACGATGCCCGTGTTCGATACCCCGATCGGCAAGCTCGGAGCAGCGATTTGCTGGGAGAACTACATGCCGCTCTACCGGACGGCGCTGTACGCCAAGGGCGTTCAGCTCTACCTCGCGCCGACCGCCGACAGCCGGGACGGATGGTTAGCGAGCATGCGTCACATAGCCCTCGAAGGGCGTTGTTTTGTGCTGAGCTCGAACCAGTTCGCGCGGAAGCGCGACTACCCGTCCGACTATCCGGGAGATTTCCCCGGCGATTCCGACACGGTCGTGACGCGTGGTGGGAGCTGCATCGTGAACCCACTCGGTGAGATTATCGCTGGCCCCATCTACGACGAAGAGGCGATCCTCACCGCCGACATCGATCTCGGCGACACGATTCGTGGCAAGTTCGACCTGGACGTAGTGGGACATTACGCGCGCCCGGACGTATTTCGGCTGGTCGTGAACGAAAAATCCGGGCTTGCGCCGGAAGGTCTTCAGGTGTAAAGTACACATGTGAATGAAACTGAGCGCAGGGTCCCGATCTTCTTCATGTTGCTCGACGCGAGCAGAATCCAATTCGCTCGGCTCGAGGAAGCGTTGAAATCGGTCGGGTTGTCGGCGGCGAAGTACAAGGTGCTGTCGCAGATCGCGAAGTCCAGGGAACCGGTGCCGCTGCGTCTGCTCGCCGAGGAGCAGCAGTGTGTCGCCTCGAACGTGACTACTCTGATAGATCGCCTCGAGACCGACGGGCTGGTTCGTCGAGTGGACGACCCTGCGGACCGGCGCAGCAAGCGAGCCGAGCTCACGGAGCTCGGGAGGGAAAAGACCGAGGCCGGTGCCAGGGTGGTTGCGGAGGTCGAAGCGACGTTCGCTGAGTCATTGGATCCGACAGAACGGCTGGCGCTCGCGAAGGTGCTGAGCTCGTTGCAATAGGGAACGTTTTTTTGTTGGATGAATTCTTCAGATATGAACCTCACTGTCATGCATGATTCTCAAACGAAGCGTACGGCAATCCGGTCTGCCATGACCGACGTACGCACGCGTGACAGTCTGTGAAGCGATTTGGGGAGCGGGACAATGCACAGCATGAATGAACGACGCATGGGACGCGTGGCCGGGATGGCCGTCCGGGCCGGTATCGCGTTAGGCATGCTGATGGGTTCGGCGACCAATGCGGTCACGCAGCCGGCGCAGATTCGGGTGGTGCAGCCCACCGCGGCTTCAGTCAATGCGGCGGCTGTTCCCTATGCGGTCGGCGAGGAGCTCACCTACAAGGCCAGCCTGGGCGGCATTTCCGCGGGCAAGGCGCGCATGCGCGTCGATGGCATCGAGATCGTTCGCGGTCGGCCGGCGTATCACGTGGTGTTCTCGGTTGACGGTGGCATTCCGTTCTTCCGGGTGCATGACCGCTACGAGAGCTGGATCGATGTCGAGACGCTCGCGTCGCTGCGTCATCGCCAGCAGATCTCGGAAGGGCGCTACAAGAGAACGACGACGTACGAGATTTATCCGGAACGCGCCGAGTATCAGAAGGAGGGCGACTCGGTGCGGGCGAGCGTGGCGAATCCGCTCGACGATGGCTCGTTCATCTACGCGGTTCGCACTGCGGGCATCCAGGTTGGCGAAACGCGGAGCGATGACCGCTACTTCCGCCCGGACAAGAACCCGGTGGTGCTGACCGGGCTTCGACAGGAGACAATCACGGTGGACGCGGGCACGTTCCCAACGACGGTGATTCGTCCCACGATTCGCACGAGCGGCATCTTCTCGGACGATGGCCAGGCGCAGGTGTGGTTCTCGGACGACGCGAACCGGTATCCGGTGCAGGTGAAGGCGAAGTTCTCGAAGTTCACCTTGACGCTGGAGCTCAAGTCGGTGACCCCTGGGATGAGCCCGAGCATGCTGCCGGCGTTGATCGCGCAGGCGGGAGAACCGTAACGGCCGGGAAGCGGAGACGGGAAGCGGGTAAACAGCGTAAACCCTCGGGAGGGTCATCTCGTGTCGAGAAGCCTCCCGAGGGTTCTGTACGTCGCCCGTCTCCCGTCTCCCGCTTCCCGGCAGTCCCGTTAGGCAGTCCGGTCGATACAGGTGGTGGCTCCGCTCGGCAGGTTCGGATTGTTCTGTTCGGCCTGCGGAATCGGAATGTTCACATCGGAGCCATAGTTCCCGGCTTTATGCCACGCGCCGGTCGGGAAGACCGAGTTCGCAGCGCGGTTGTACTGACGGATGAGGCGTCGCAGATCGCCCGTGCGGTGACCCGTCGAGAACATCCAGAACGCGCGCTCGCGGAAGATCTGATCCACGCGAGCCGCGTCAGTGCCCGGGTCGACGAGCGGAGTGAGCCCGGTGACCGTGGCGCGCGCGGCGTTGAGGATGGTGACCGCACCCGCCGGATTGCCTGCCCGAAACGCCGCTTCCGCCTCGATCATCCGCGCCTCGATGCCGCTAGCGATCGTGACCGAGGCGTCACGCGTCGGCCAGATGCGCTGCACATAAATCGGCTGCGTAAGGTCGTCGCGCACGTTCTGCGTCACACCAATGGCGCGGCATGCCGCATCGCCGCCGGTGCACACTGGAACGCGCGGATCGTTCGCCGTCGCGAAGTTCAGCCCGTTGAGGCCCTCGGCTGTGCTGACGCTATAGCGACGCTGGCTGTTGTTGAACGACCAGATCTGATTATCCCTGGTCGTCTGCGAGTGGAGCATTTGGTACACGAACGAGTTCGGCACGCCAGCCGCGGACGTGCCAACCGCCGTGGCGGCATCGGCCGGACGATTCAGGTTGAGCAGGATACGCCCTTTCACCACCCGTAGCGCGTTGCGGACTTTCACATCGTTCGCCGTCGTCCCGGTGATGAGCGCCAGGCCGGAATCTGCGTGGGCGAGAGCGCGCGCCAGGGCGTCATTGACCGTCATCGGTGCGCCGTACTCGGCCACTCCGTCGGCGACCGAGCTGAAAACAACGCCGTTGCAATAGTGCTCTGCCACAATGTTCTCGACGTACGCCTGAACGAAATACATCTCGGCGACGTCCGCGGCGGGTCCCGTCGGGTTGAATTCGCGAAGCGCGTCAATCGCCTGGATCGCCGACAAGCGAGCGCGATGGAGCGAGCGATTCGTGCTCGTCAGGAAGGCGTTCTGCAGCGTGATGACGCGCTGGTCGAGCGACTGGCGGTCGATGAACGAATCACCGTTGTTGTACTCGTCGGCGAACAGCCCGCCGAGCATGAAGATGCCTTCGTCGTTCGACGTGCCACCGCTCGTCGCGGCGTTCAGACGCTGAAGTGCTCCGACGCGCAGCGCGTTCGCGCCCGCGGCGGAGTTGATATCGGCCGGGTTGATGATGTCCGGGTCGGTCACGGACAGGATCTCGTCGGTCGACCTACAGGCCGAGCCTGCGATCACGATCGCGGCGGTAATCAGCGCGGCCGTTCGGCGGCTTGACCTTGCGACAGTCCTATATGCGTGCATTCGGTCGGTTTCCTCAGAAGCCAAGGTTGAGGCGGAACGAGAAGTACGTGGGCGGAGCGAACGCCTGGAATTCGGACGGGGCGTCGCCGGTGGTGCCGAACGCTTCGGGATCCACGCCCGTGTACTTCGTCCAGAGCACGCCCACGTTACGAACCGCACCCGAGAGGACGAGGCTGTGTGCGCGCAGATAGCGCGTGGCCCACGCCTGCGGCGCGGTATACGACAGCGAGACCTCGCGGAAGCGGATGAAGTCGCCGTCCTCGAAGAACCCAGCCACCGAGCGGCTCGGGTGGTCACGGACCAGCGCGACGCGCGCCTGCTGCTCGAACGACGCGTCAGGGCTGATCAACCCAGCGCAGTTGTTGCGGCTCGCGCAACGAATGCGCTCGGTGTTGTTGTACGTCTTGTGGCCGCCCTTGTAGTCCGCCAGCGCACTCAGGCGCAACTTACGGTTCAGGAAATCGAAGCCGGTCGCCAGCGCGAACTCTCGCTTCGGCGTCGGATTGCCGAGGAAGATGGCGGTATCCGTGACGAAGAGCTCACAGGCCGCGGTGTTCTGCGCGGCAACGTTGGCGCAGCCAGTCGCGGAGATGATGCCGTCGCCGTTCTTGTCCTCGAACCCGGTGTACATGCGCGACCACCAGCCGTTGAGCGGGTAGCCTTCCTTCTGCGATTGTGTGGTGCCGATGATGTTGGGCACACCGCCGAGGCTTACGAGCTCGTTCTCGTTCGTCGAGCCGTTGAGCGTGACGTCCCATCCGAACGCGTGCTGACGGAGGATCTGCGCGTTGATGAGCATCTCGAAGCCCCGGTTGCGGACCTCACCGAGGTTCTCGAAGCGAGTCGTGTTCCCGAGGCCGAGCGATGGCGGGAGCGTACGACTCACCAGTGCGTCCTTCGATGCCTTGTTGTAGTACGTGAGCTCGGTCGTTAGGCGGCTGTTCCAGAACGTGCCGTCGATGCCGACCTCGAGCTCCGTCGAGCGCTCCGGCTTCAGGTCTTTGTTCCCGACCGTCGTGAACACGACGCCCGTCTGGTCGCCGCTTTCGCCCTTGGTCGTCGTCGACGAATAGAACTGGACAGCGTCGGTCGTGCCCGGCTGCACGCCGGAGGCGCCGTAGGCGCTGCGCAGGCGGAGCTGGTTGATAAAGTTTGCCTGCGGGAAGAACGACTCGTCCGAAATGACCCACGATACAGCAAGCTTCGGGTAGAACACCGTCTTGAAGTCGGCGCCGAACGCGCTGTTGCGGTCGGAGCGGACCGCGCCCGTGACGAAGAGTCGATCGCGGAACGCGATGTTCTGCTCGAGGTAGCCACCGAGCGTGCGGCTCTCGCTCGTCGCCTCGTCGGCGATCTTGTTCGCCGCACCGGTGACGGTCACCGCGCCCGGAGCGAGGAAGGTGCCGCTCGCGCCGCTGCGGTCGAGCAGATTGCGATAGTACTGCACGCCGAGCGTGGTCTTCGACTCGAGTGTCTCCGTGAGTCGCTTCGTGGCCGTGCCGGCGGCGTCGAATGTGTAGGTGAAGAAATTCGTCCGGTTGTCGCGCTTGAAGCCCTGACGGTTGTCGCCGTTGTTCGGGCAGTTCGCGAAGCGGCAGATCTGGGTGTCGAGACGGTTGATGTAATCAACGCCGAAGTTCGCACGTCCCGCGAACCATTCGCGCGGCCGCCAGTTGGCCGCCGCGGACGAGATGACCCGCTCGATGCTCTGGGTCGTGACCTGCTGATAGACGTCGCGTGGAGTGAACTGGCGCCAGCCGTAGAGCGTATCGCCGCCGGCCGTCAGATTGTACTTGAAGCCCGGGCCGCCGTAGACGTTGGCGGCAATGCCGTCCGTGCCGGAGTCGTCGCTCTGCGGGAGTCGCAAGTCCTGCGACGTGTACCCCGTGTTGAGCTGGAGGTCGGCCGTACGGCCCAACGCGATGTTGAAGTTCGCGCGCCCGGTCATCCTCCTCAGGTGATTCGGGCTCTCCTGCTTGGGCGTGAGCGACAGGTTGTGTGCGGAGAGGTAACGCTCCTCGAACTCAGGCACCTTCGTGACGCCGTCCTCATCCTCGTACTCGCCGGATGCGAAGTACCGGATCATCTCGGAACCACCACGAAGCTGGAGGCCATGCTGCTGGCGGTAGCCCGTCCCGTACGGTGTCGACTCCTTGTCGTCGTGCAGGTTGTACGTCGTGACACTGTCCTGGACGCACGTTTGGGAGGCGACCTGCGAGAGGAAGCACTGGACGGTGTTCGACCGGCTCGACGTCGTCGCTGACGAAGTCCCCGTCCGCCAGCCCCAGAAGGCCGTCGGATAGTTGTTGAGGTCACGGAGGGCGCCCTGCTCTGTGTAATACGTCCACTGGGTGCGACCGGCGACGCCCTTCTTCGTGGTGATCACGATGACGCCGTTTGCCGCGTCGGTGCCGTACAGCGTGGACGCGGATGGGCCACGGACGATCTCGATGCTCTCGATCTCCTCAGGGTTGAGATCCCCCGCGCGACTCGGCGTGGTGCCGCCGACGCTGATGCTCGTCGTGAGCGACCCGGTGCCCACGCCCGCGTTGGGCAGCGACCCGGTGGAGCCCTCGACGCGCACGCCGTCGATCACGTAGATCGGGTTGTTCGTCAGCGACAGGGAGCTCGTTCCGCGCACGCGCACGCGGACTCCGGCGCCCGTCTGCGTGCCGGAAAACACCATGACGCCCGGCGCCTTTGCCACGAGCACGTCGGCGATGTTCGTCACCGCCTGCGTCTCGACGATCTTGGCCGCGTCGACCTGCGCGATCGCGTTGCCGACTTCGACACGACGCTGCTCGCCGGTAGCGGTCGTGACGACCGGGGCCAGCGTAGTAACGACGCCGCGCATCTGAATGTTCGCCGTCACCGTCTGGCCGGCAGTCACCGTGACTGTCTGCTTTACCTCGGCGTAGCCGACGCGCAGGACGCGAACCTCCACCGTGCCTGGCGCCACACCTCGAATGGTGAACTGTCCTTCCTGGTTCGCCTGCGTGCCTAACGTCGTACCGACGACACTGATCTGCGCGGCTGCTACGGGCTGATTATTCGCCGCGTCCGTCACCCTGCCGGTAATCGTGCCCTGTTGTGGGGTTTGCGCGGCGAGACATCCCGCCGCGAGCGTTCCGAAGAACGCGGCTCGCACGAGTGGACGGATAACCTTACTCGTCCTCATCGACACCTCTCTCTATGTCTGAAGGAAAGCCGTTGCGGGAAGGAGACAACGGCGGCGGACCCAGAGCTTCACCGCAAATTGCGGCACTCAATAGAACATCGCGCGCGTCCTAACGCCATATCGAGAATGTGAACGTTTTATCATCGATCACGACGGTCAGCAGGCCGCCTCACGAGCGCGTACAATGTCCGGACGAATGCGGCGACGCGCCCGTTCGTGTGACCGTTCAAATCATTGCGCAGGAGCCACGGGTTCGTGATCGACACACGTCTTCATATCATCACACCGCTCGTTACGCTGCTTTTCGGGTCCACGCTGGTAGCCCAGGCGCCAACTCCCGTCCCGGCGCTCGCGCGGCAAGTCGAGGTCAGGCGGACGGCGCACGGCGTTCCCCATATCCGTGCCGAGAACCTGAAGGCGGCGTACTACGCTCTCGGCTACGTGCAGCTCGAGGACTACGGGTCGCGCGTCGCAACTGGACTGCTTCGCGCACGTGGGGAAATGGGAAAGTGGTTTGGGCGCGACAGCATGGAGACCGACTTCAGCGCGCAGCGCGAGTACGCGCTCGCGGTGGAGAACTATGCCCGCCTCGAGCAGGCAACTCGCGACGCCTACGAGGGCTTTGCGGCGGGGGTGAACCGCTATATCGAGCTTCATCCACGGGAGTTCCCTGGCGGGTTCAAACCAAGTTTTACCGGTTACGACGTCGCCGCGCGCGACGTGACGACGGCGTCCCTTGCGACGACTCGCCGTTTCCTCGCTCGGGTGGCACCCAACGAAGGGCGCCGGTCCGGGCCCGCGAGTGAGGCCGAGCCGTCCAACGAAGGCATCGATCCGATCGAGGAAGGATCGAACGCCTGGGCATTCGCGCCGAGTCGTACGAAGTCCGGCCGCGCCATCCTGTTGCGCAATCCGCACCTCGCCTGGACGTCGGGCTACTACGAAGGCGCCATGACCGTACGCGGCGTGGTCGATTTCTATGGCGACTTTCGCGTCGGTGGGCCGTTCGGGGTGATTGGTGGCTTCAACAGGGACCTTGGCTGGTCCACCACGAACAACTCCCCCGACCTCGACGAGATCTACGCCCTCGATGTCGATCCGGGGAAAACGGACCGATACCTGTTCGACGGAACATCCCTCCCGCTCCAGCGGGAGCTGACGACGGTGACGTACAAAAACGGCGATGGCTACTCGAGCGAGACCCGCGAATCCTGGCGTACGCCGCTCGGCCCCGTGATCTGGCGCGGGAATGGGAAGATTTACGTGCTTCGCGCTGCCGACGAGGGTGACTTCCGGGGCGGCGAGCAGTTCCTTCACATGATGCGCGCGAAGTCGCTCGCGGAGTGGAAGGACGCGATGCGGATGCGCAGTCGCTTCAACTCGAACTTCACGTACGCCGATCGGGCGGGCAACATCTACTACGTGTGGAACGCGACGATTCCATCGCTGCCCCACGCGAGCGGTGGCGACAGTATCGCGATCCCGGCGCGCGGCACGGCCGACGTGTGGACCCGATACGTGGACTTCGACTCGCTGCCGCAGGTGCTAAACCCGAAGGGCGGGTACGTGCAGAACTCGAACGACCCGCCCTATCACACCACCCTGCGCCAGGTGCTCGACCGGTCGAAGTATCCGGCGAACTTTCCGGAGCCGAGGGTCGGCCTCCGGACGCAGATGGCGCTCACGCTCATCGACCCACAAAAGAAGCTGAGCCTCGACGACGTCATCGCGCTCAAGCATTCGTACCGAATGCTGCTCGCCGATCGCGTGAAGGACGACCTGATTGCGTCGGTGAAGGCGTCGAATCCCGACGCTGCGACCGCGAGTGCCGCCGACATGCTGGCGAAATGGGAGAACGCCGCCGGCCCGACCAGCCGGGGCGCCGTGCTGTTCGAAAACTGGTGGCGTCTGTACCAGCAGGGCGTCGGCGCCGATTCGCTGTACGCGGAGCCGTGGAGCATCGACAAGCCGGCGACGACACCGCGCGGGCTCAAGAAGCCGGCGGTTGCGGCGCGTGCATTCGCGCAGGCGGTGGCCGAGACGAGCAAGCGCTATGGCGACCCCGGCATCGCTTGGGGGGACGTGCACCGCGTGCGGATGGGCAAAGTCGACGTGCCGGTGGGCGGGTGCAGCGGCTTCCTGGGCTGCTTCCGGGTGCTCAACTTCGCCGACACGCCTGATGGGAAACGCCAGGCGATCGGCGGTGATGGCTGGATCCTCGCGATCGAGTTCGGGAAGGAGCTCCCGACGGCGTATTCGGTGCTAGCCTATGGGGAGAGCTCGCGGGACGAGTCGCCGTATCACAGCGACCAGGCCGAGATGTTCGCGAAGGGCGCCATGAAGCGCGTCGCATTCACGCCGGCGGACGTCGACGCGCAGACCGTGAAACTCTATAACCCGGGCGTCGAACCGTAGGCCCGGCGCGCGTTGACGGCGCCCCGCCCATCGGCTAGGTTTTCCGTGCGGTAAAATTGCGCATGATGCGCACAACTCCGTCGACCAAAGGGGCGTCGCTCTCGCGGTGGCCCCTTTCGTGTTCGAAGCGGCTCGTGGCAGGCCGGCTCGGGTTCCGCACCTGGGCCGGCCATTTGCTTGCCACGGGTTTGTACTACCCGCGCTCACATCGGGCGCGGTGTCATTTTACCTCGGAGTTGCAATGATCGAGGTGACGCTGGAAGAGAGTGACCGGCTGGACTGGGCGCTCAAGACATTCAAGAAGAAGGTGCTCAAGGCCGGGATCCTGAAGGATCTCCGTCGGAAGCGGCATTACGTGAAGCCGAGCGAGGCACGCCAGCTCAAGATGGCCGCGGCGCGGCGTCGTGGGCGGCCTTCGCGTCCTGACCGTTAGGCGGCGCTTCACATTCGCGATCTCAATGGCGACCGCGCGCGCGCGTGGAGGTCCTGCCGCGCGACCTCACCCCGCGGACGCTTCACCCTCCGCCAGAAGGGGTAATCAACCGGTGATCAGCAAGCCCTCCGGTTTCGCGTTCGACGTCGCCGTGTCGTCGGCCGACTACGACACTCGTGTGCTCCGTGAGCTCGAGCGCCAATTGACGCTCCGGCTGCCGAGCATCCCGCCGCAGCGTCCAGTGTGGACCAACACGGCCGCCGAGCTGCTCGATGCACCTCGCGCGACGGTCTTCGGCAAATCGGCTCGCCTGGTGGTCGTCCTGCATCAGCATCTATGGGGGAAGGACGCGACGACGAAAGCGGACGCGGCAACCATCAAACGCCGCGTGACCACGCAAGGGCCTGATTCCGTGCGTGTGGTGCTTCTCGATCGCGCCGATATCCCCGCGTGGCTACGGAAATCGCCGGCGGTGTTACTGGGCGACGTCGGCCAGTGTGCCGACTGGATCGTGGAGGGCGTGGCGGATCTCGGAGGAGTGACGCGTCGTGCCCCGGACGTCGTGGGCGCGCCGCTGGCCGGCGACGATCGGTCCACGCAGCAGCGCGACACGTTCCTCGGGTCGCATCGTGCGATCACGCATCTGGGACGCGAGTTCGACCGACTGGCTTCGGAGGTCGCGAAGCGCGCGGCGACCGTGAATCGGGATGATGCCGAGGTGCCGCTCGAGGTGCATCGCGTGCCGGGGCGGTGCACGGTGCAGCTTGGACCGGTAGCGCTGACGTTGTCGTGGGTTCGGACGCGGCCCGACACGGTGGCCACCGGGCGGCTCATGATCATCGAGTGGGAAGGCCAGATGCAGCGCGGCGTGGCGAGCGGCGGGCCGAGTCCGATCCCGCTTCGCGAGACTGTGCTTCGGGCCGATGCGACGCGTGTCGAGGACTGGCAGTGGAAAAGCGACGACGTCGCGGGTTACGCGTACGACTCGGCCGAGCTGGCCGCGCACTGCGTGGATTCGCTGGCCTACGCGCTGCAGGATAGGGGTCGTTAGGCGGCGTTTCGGAAACCGATGACCAACAACCAACGACCCACAACCCAGAACCGATAACTCGCCAGGACATCTCGCGATGTCTGCGCCAGTCATGCGTTGTGAGTTATGGGTCGTTGGTTGTTGGTCATCGGTCCTACAACAGCCACGCTCCTCAGTTCGCGGGGACGGCGGCGCCGAACGCCGGCGTGGCGGCGGCCGCGCGACCCCGAACCTGGAGCGCCAGCAGCGCGGCGACCAGGCACAACCCGCCTGAGGCCCAGAACGCGACCTGGTAGTCGCCTAACGTCGTCCGCACCCAGCCGGCGCTGAGCGCGGTGAGCGCGGCACCCACCTGATGCCCGGCCGCGATCCAGCCGAACATCACCGGTGCGCGCACCGGCCCGAACGCATCGGTCGCCAGCCTCAAGGTCGGCGGCACAGTGGCGATCCAGTCGAGCCCATAGAACACCGCGAAGATCCACAGCGCGGCACCGGGTTGCCCAAGCGCGAACGGCAGGAAGAGCAGCGACAATCCTCGCAGCCCGTAGTACCACGCGAGAAGACGCCGGCTGTCCCACCGGTCCGAGAGCCAGCCCGAGGCGGTAGTTCCGGCGAGGTCAAAGACTCCCATGATCGCGAGGAGGCCCGCCGCGCGGACTTCGGGGATCCCGTGATCGTGGGCGGCGGGAATCAGGTGTGTTCCGACCAGCCCGTTCGTAGAGGCCCCGCAGATGACGAACGTCAGCGTGAGCAACCAGAAGTCGCGCGAGCGCAGTCCGTCGGAGAGCGCCGCGATGGCGATGCGTGCCGGGTTCGCCGTCGTCGGCGTCCCTGCGGCACCGGCCGTTCCGCCGTACGCTGTGATCCCGAGATCGGCGGGGCGCTCGCGGAGCAGGGCGACTACTACCGGAATCATGAGCGCTGCGGCGGAGGCGACGATGAGGATGCCAAACCGCCAGCCGTTGCGCGCGATGACGGACGCGAGCAGCGGCAGGAAGATGAGCTGCCCGGTCGCGGTGCTCGCCGTGAGGATCCCCATGGCGAGTCCGCGTCGCGCGACGAACCAGCGATTCACGATCGTCGCACCGAGCACGAGCGCCGCCATGCCGCTCCCGGCGCCGACGACGACGCCCCAGAGCAGCACGAGCTGCCACGGGTATCTGACGAGCGTGGCGAGCGAGACGCCGGTAGCGAGGAGGGTAAGCGCGATGATCGTCGTGCGCCTAACGCCGAGCCGCTGCATGAGCGCGCCGGCGAACGGGCCGACGAGACCGTAGAGCAGGATGTTGACGGAGACGGCGAGCGAGACCGTCGACCGCGACCAGTGGAATTCGTGCTCGAGGGGCAGGAAGAGAACGCCGGGCGTCGCGCGAACCGCGGCCGCCGAGAGGAGCACGAGGAACGTGATGGCGAGGGCGAGCCAGGCGGGGTGCCAGCGCCCGCCCGCCGGACCCGTTGTCGTGATTGAAGACTCCATGGAGGAGAAACCTCGCCGCCAGCGTTCCGGTTCCGGGGCGTGGCCCGGTAATTCAGAAAGTCATACGCAGGCCAGTCAGCGCGTGGCGTCCAGACGCGCCAGGGCGTCGCGGGCCTGACGCTCGAGGCGTGCACGCGCGGCGGCATCGAGCGCCGGGTCCGCGTCGCCCGGGAGCAGGCGCAGCGCCTCGTTCAGCTCCGAGCGTGCGAGTGATGAATCCCGCGACGCCGCGCTCAACCCTAACGCCAACCGCGCGCGCGCTGACCGCCGATACAGCGTGGCCCGACGCACCGCGAGCGCGTGCCGGGTGACGCCGGTCCGGTCGCGACCGCTGTTGCCAAGCCACGAGCTCACCGCCGCGAAGTAGTCGTTGGGGATCGGCTGGGAATCGGCGCCGTGTCGTTGGTCGATGAGCGTGTCGAGTGCCTGAATGCCGCCGTGCTCGAGTAGCTGTTTCAGATCCGCGAGCGTGGGCGGCGTCGGGAGCCCCTCGCGTCGCGCGACGGTAAAGAGCCCGTCGGGTGCACCAGGGAGGGGCGCCCCGCTGATCAGCGTATCGAGCGCGGCACCGTCGGATCGGACGTAGGCGTCGAGAAAGAGCCGCACCCAGCGCGCCCCCCATTCGAAACCGGTCGACACGTCGCCCCGTGGCGCGCCGATGATCCCGGGGACCTCGCGCTCGAGCATCCCGTAGTCGAGGAACCAGAACTCGCCCATCCGCGGGAAGTGCACGAGCTGGCGCGTCGCGTAGCGAAAGACTTCGAGCCGCGCGGCATCCACCGACGGGTGAGGCGCCGTGATGGCCAGCATCGGTACGCGAACCGCGGCCACGTCGTAGTAGGGCGTCGCTGCAAGGAGTCCCAGCTCGAGAGCGGTCGTGATCCCGCCCTCGAGACTCACGAGCGCGCGCATCCATGGTGTTCGCATCTGCAGCGCGAGCGCACCGGAGGCAGCGATGCCGACGCCTAACGCCGACACGTTGTCACGCGCAACGTACGCAAGGGAGTCGACGGCGCCGAGCACGTAGCGCAGGTCCGCCGCGTGCGTCTCGAGGCCGCGCACGCTCGTTTCGGGCGCGGCGTCGTACGTGCCCTTGAGCGTTGGTGAAGCCACCACGTAACCGTGGCTCGCGAGGTATTCGGCCAGGATGCTGTTCGATGGCGGCGCACGGTACTCCTGGAAGAGGACGAGCGGGAAGCGGCCCGTTGCTGGAGCGACGTCGAGACGCGCCGCGGTCGGGAGCGCTCTCAAACGCGGGAGCGCGCGCCGCAGAGCCGCCGTGTCGCCGCCCAGGCCGGCCGGAAGCTCAATGAACTTCCGCTCGGCAAGGCGACGTTTCGACTCGTCGATCGTGCCGAAATCGAGCTCCTGACTCAGCCGGTCGATGTACTCGCCGTACGTCATCGCGCGGCGCGTCGTCGGTCGTGCCGGGTACCAGATCGCGATCTGCATCTGGCGACCGCGCTCGCTGGTGACGCGGCCACCGTCCTCCGCGGCGACTGCCGGCCGGGTTACATCTCGGAGAAGCAGTTGCCGGAATCCGACCGCATAGTGCCCGGGCTCGAGCGTTCCCCAGAGTCGTGGGCGGTCTGTACGCTGGCCGCTGGCGCGTGTGGTGACGAGTGCGCTCGCCGCGAGCAGGGATAGAAGGAAGCGTCTCATTGAGCGACCGCACCGATCAAAGGGGTCAGAGTCGTTTGATCTCCGGTGCCCGGCAATGCCAGGCTTACGGAATTCAAACGACTCTGACCCTTTTGGTCCCACGAGACACAACGAAGCGTCCTAACGCGGCGCGCTCGCCTTTGAATCGGGGCTGCGGTGGTCGGCGGCGCCATAGGCGAGGCCCGATTTCGCGTCGACCCAGATCGAGTGCGCGTCGCCTTGCTCCCCGTTCGAGATGCGCACCGCCTGACCACGAGCGCGAAGAGCGGCGATCGTCGCGTCGCTCACCTTGCCGGCTTCGATCGTCGTGGAGTCCGGGAGCCACTGGTGGTGCAGGCGCGGGGCATCGACCGCCTGCCGGATCGACTCGCCGAACGCCGTCACACCGAGCACCACGTCG
>Ga0075424_100000629_pt1 | contig 28214 bp, 29 predicted proteins | sample SoiMethybrSBSTD3_FD_75301 | JGI IMG/M metagenome (GOLD analysis project Ga0075424, IMG submission 75301) | Bulk soil microbial communities from a Populus tree surrounding site in Tennessee, USA - Soil MetaG P. TD hybrid SBSTD3 | ecosystem: Environmental > Terrestrial > Soil > Tree plantation... | reverse complement strand
CGTTCAGCTGGTCGACCATGGTGTTGATGGTGCTCTTCAGCTCGAGCACCTCGCCCTTCACGTCCACCGTGATCTTGCGCGAGAGGTCGCCGCGCGCCACTGCCGTGGTCACCTCGGCGATGTTGCGCACCTGGCCGGTGAGGTTCGCGGCCATCGAGTTCACGTTGTCGGTGAGGTCCTTCCAGACGCCCGCGACGCCCTTCACCTGCGCCTGCCCGCCCAGCTTGCCTTCGGTCCCCACCTCCTTCGCCACGCGGGAGACCTCTCCGGCGAAGCCGTTGAGCTGGTCGACCATCGTGTTGATCGTGCTCTTCAGCTCCAGCAGCTCGCCCTTCACGTCGACGACGATCTTCTTGGAGAGGTCGCCCTTCGCCACCGCGGTGGTCACCTCGGCGATGTTGCGCACCTGCGTGGTGAGGTTCGCCGCCATGGAGTTGACGTTCTCGGTGAGGTCCTTCCACACCCCGCCGACGCCCGGCACCTGTGCCTGGCCGCCGAGCTTGCCTTCGGTTCCGACCTCCTTCGCGACACGCGAGACCTCGCCGGCGAAGCCGTTCATCTGCGCGACCATGGTGTTGACCATCGTCGCCAGGCGCAGCGCCTCGCCGCGCAGCGGGCGGCCGCCCACCTCGAGCACCATGGTCTGCGACAGGTCGCCCTTCGCGACCGCGCCGATGACGCGCGTCACCTCGGCGAACTGGTAGGCCATGTCGGCGACCAGCGTATTCATCGACTCGATCACGTCGGCCCAGCCGCCGCTCGCGCCGGGCACGCTCATGCGCTGCGCGGTCATGCCTTCCTTGCCGACCTGCTCGGCGACGCGCGCGATCTCGGTCGCCTTGGCCTCCTCGAGCTCGACGCAGTCGTTGAACGCCTGCGCGATCTCGCCGTCGACGCCGGTCAGGTTGAGCGGCATGCGCGCCGTGAAGTCGCCGCGCCTGAACTGGCGCAGCGCCTTCAGCAGCTCGCCTCGGTCGAGCATCATGTGCAGGTCCTGGCTCATCGGTTCCATGGGATCCCCAGCGGGTAGTTCTTGACGCTAACCGCGTGATGCTACGGAGGAAATTCGGCAGGGGGTATCGGGGAACGTCCCGAAACCCTGTCGTCGTTTCAACTACAGAAAAACTGCAGAAACTTCAGTCGACCAGGTGGTGCGCGATCGCGTAGTGCATCAGCTCCGCGTTCGACTTCATGTTCATCTTGCGCAGGATGCGCGTGCGGTGCGTGCTGACCGTGTTCGGGGAAAGGAAAAGCTCATCGGCAATCTGCCGCACGGTCTTGCCCGAAGCGATCATCCACATCACCTGGTACTCGCGGTCCGAGAGCGTCTCGTGCAGCGGCTTGCCGCGGTTGTCCTCGAGCTCGAGCGCGAGCTTCTCGCCGAGGGTCGGCGTGACGTAGCGCCCGCCGCCCGCGACCTTGCGGATCGCGCTCACCAGCTCTTCGGGCGCGCTCTCCTTCGTCAGGTAGCCCGCGGCGCCCGCCTTGAGCGCCCTGACCGCGTAGCGATCCTCGGGATACATCGAGAGGATCAGCACGGCGCGCCCCGGGTAGCGCTGGCGCAGCTCCTTGATCAGCTCCAGGCCGTTCTTGCCGGGCATGTTGTAGTCGAGCACCGCCACTTCCCAGGGCACGCGGCGCGAGAGCTCGACCACTTCCTGGCCGTTCTTCGCCTCGCCGACCACGGTCAGGTCCTGCTCGAGCGCGAGCATCTGGCGCAGGCCCTGGCGCACTACCGGGTGGTCGTCGGCGATGATGACTTTCAAGTCGGTCACGTCCTTTCCCGGAGGGGAATGCTCACCGAGACGCGCGTGCCGTGGCCCGGCGTGCCGGTAATCCTCACCTCGCCGCCGAAGAGCAGCGCGCGCTCGTTCATGCCGAGCAGCCCGAGCGACTTCTTGCCGTTGAGGTCGGATTCGGCGATGCCGACGCCGTTGTCGACCACCTCGAGCGCGACGCGGTCCTCGGCCACCGACAGGTCGAGGTCGACGCGCGTGGCGCGCGAGTGGCGCGCGACGTTGGTCAGGATCTCCTGGAAGATGCGGAACATCGTCGTCGACACGTCGATGTCGAGCTTGACCTCGGGCGGCAGCTTGGCGCGGGTGCGGATGCCGGTGCGCTTCTGGAACTCCTTCGCCTGCCAGCCGACCGCCGCGATCAGGCCCATGTCGTCGAGCATCTCGGGCCGCAGGCCGGTCGCGATCTTGCGCACCGTCTGCACCGTGGTGTCGATCAGCTTGCACATCGAGTCGGTCTTCTCTACGAGCGGCTTCTCCTTCAGCCGCTTGGCGAGCCAGGTGACCTCCATCTTCAGGCCGGTGAGCACCTGGCCGAGCTCGTCGTGGATCTCGCGGGCGATGTGCGCTCTTTCCTCCTCCCGGATGCTGATCAGATGGGCGGCGAGGCGGCGCAGCTTCTCCTCGGACTCGCGCAGCCTTTCGTTTTTCCGGTGCAGCTCGACGAAAACGGCGACCTTCGATTTCAGGATCTCCGGCACCACCGGCTTCTGCAGGTAGTCGACCGCGCCCACCTCGTAGCCGCGGAACATCGAGCTCATCTCGTCGGCCGCGGCGGTAAGGAAGATGATCGGCGTCAGGCGCGAGCGCTCGCGGCCGCGGACCAGGCGCGCGGTCTCGAAGCCGTCGATGCCGGGCATGCGCACGTCGAGCAGGATCACCGCGAAGTCGTTCTTCAGGGCGAGGCGCAGCGCCTCCTCGCCCGACTGCGCCACCATCAGGTTCTGGCCGAGGCCCGAGAGCAGCTCCTGCAGGGCGAACAGGCTCTTCGGCTCGTCGTCGACGAGCAGGATTTTCGCCTGCGGGGCGGACTCCGGGCGCTCCGCCGGGAGAAGCTCCGGAAGAGCTTCGGCGATCGAGTTCAAGCTAGCCGACGAGCTGGTGCCTGACGGCGTAATGGACGAGGGCGGCATTGCTCGCGAGGCCGAGCTTGCGCAGGATGCGCGTGCGGTAGGTGCTTACCGTGCTCGGCGAGAGCCCCATCTCGCGCGCGATCTCGCTGATCTGCTTGCCGGTGGCGAGCAGCCACATGACGCGGTACTCGCGGTCGGAGAGCTTCTCGTGCAGCGCCTTCTGCGGATCGCTGGAGCATTCGCTCGCGAGGATCTCGGCGAGCGACGACGACACGTACTTGCCGCCGTTCGCCACCTTGCGCACCGCGGCGTTCAGCTCCTGCGGCGCGCTGTCCTTGGTGATGTAGCCCGCGCCGCCGGCGCGCAGCACGCGGCTGCCGTGCACGTCCTCGGAGTGCATCGAGAGGATCAGCACCGGCTTGCCGGGAAACTCCTTCTTGATGTCGCCGAGCAGGTCGAGGCCGCTGCGGCCGGGCATGGAGAAGTCGAAGATCGCCATGTCCCACTCCACCTTGCGCGCCAGCTCGAGCGCTTCGTCGCCGTTGGTGGCTTCTCCTACGACCGTCGCTGCGGGATCGGTGGCGAGCATCTGCTTCAGGCCGTGCCGTACGATCGGATGGTCGTCGGCTATGAGAATGCGCATTGAATTTCCCCTTGTGGTTCCCGGGTTCCGTACCCTGTAGTGCGAAAGTATATGCACGCCCACGACGCGTGGCCATCCACATTTCCTCTTTTTTTTCAGGCCTGTAGTACGTCGGCGACAAAGTTGTAGGTGGAACCCCGACAGGCCTGATTCGGCAGGCGGATGGGCGCGATAGACCCGCCGCCGCTGCGCGGCAATGCTCGGCTTTCATGAAGCTCCTCCTGACCAGCCTGCTGCTCGCCGCAGCGTTCCCCGTCGCGGCCGGCGAGCCGCGCGCAGTGGCCACTTTCGAATCCATCGGCGTGTACTGGACGCCGCCTGCCGCCCCGGGAGCCGGCGGCTGCGCGGTGCGCTTTCGCAAGAGCGGCGCCGACGCATGGCGCGACGGGTTGGCGCTCTGGTTCGACGCGCGCAACGGCGAATGCCGCGGCAGCCTCGTGCAGCTCGAGCCGGGCACGCGCTATGAGATCGACCTGGGCGGCGCGCGCCTGCAGGCCACCACGTGGAGCGAGCGCTTCCCGATCGCGAAGACCATCACGGTCGATTCGCAGTCGAGCACGCTGAGCATCCGCGAGGGCGGCGCCGCCGCCGGCTATGTCCTGTATCAGGCTGCGCCGGGCGCGGTAATCGATGTGAGCGACGCGCAGGAGGTCGGCATCAACGTCGACGCGGACTACGTGATCGTGCGCGGCTTCACCGTGAAGGGCGCGCGGCGCCACGGCATCCAGATCCAGGCCGGGCGGCACGACGTGGTCATCGACGGCAACGACGTCAGCGGCTGGGGGCGCTTTCGCAACACCAACAGCGCCGGCTGGAAGATCGGCATGGACGAGGACTCGGGAATCACCGCGCGCTGCTACAACAACGCGCCCGAGGCCTACCGCATCGTGATCCAGGGCAACCGCGTGCACGACCCGCGCTACGGCTCGGGCAGCTGGGACTGGGGCCATCCCGCGGGGCCGAACGCGATCTCGATGTACGAGTGCGGCGGCAACAACGTGATCCGCTACAACGAGGTCTGGAGCTCTGGAATCCGCAACTACTTCATGGACGCGATCGGCGGCGGCAACAACGACTCGAACAAGGGCTTCCCGGGCGCCGACAGCGACATCTACGGCAACCGCATCCAGCACGCCTGGGACGACGGCATCGAGGCCGAGGGCGGCGGGCGCAATGTGCGCGTGTGGGGCAATTACATCGACAGCACCGCGACCGGCATCGCCACCACGCCGGTCGCGATCGGGCCGATCTACGTCTTTCGCAACGTCTACGACCGCAGTCGGCAGCGCGCGCTCAAGGACACCGACCAGGACGACCGCAACAACGGCTTCAAGTCGGGCTCATGGCCGAAATTCGGCGGCGGACGGCGCTACGTGTTCCACAACACGCTCGTGCAGCGCAACGAGCGCAGCGCCCGCTTCCCGCTCGGCGCCGGCGGCGGCATCTCCGCCTCGGGCTCGAAGGAGCCGCTGACCAACACGGTAAGCCGCAACAACATCCTGCAGGTGTGGAAGCCGAACTGGAACTCGATCAACGACGGCGGCGGATCGGGCAACGACTTCGACTACGACCTCTACAACGGCAGGATCAACGCCTACCGCGGCGCCGAGAAGCACGGCATCGAGGGCGAGAAGCAGAGCCTGGGAATCGACCGCGGCGCGCGCATCGCGAACTTCAACGACGGCTTCGCCGGCTCGGGCCCGGACATCGGGGCGCAGGAAACCGGCGCTTCTCCTATGAAGTTCGGCCGCGCTGCGGCCGAAAGTCGGGCGCTGGCGACAGCGAGAACGTCGTCGAAACAGTGACTTGAGGCACCCGGGGCGGCGCGCTGTCGTCGCCACGCCACAAACCTCTCGCCGGTTCCACTACATCGTGTAGCTAACCGGTTGATCGGCCGGGGATTCCCTTCCTGGCATGGCTCCTGCTCTATGTCGCCGCGAATACTACAAGCGGCACCAGCAGGTCCGCTACAAGCCAGTAACCAAGGAAGGGAGAGGTCGATGCAATTTACCAGGTCCCCTATCGCTATTGCTGTCGCCCTTGCGGGCTTCAGCGCATTGCCGTTTGCGGCGGATGCCGCGACGCCCGCGCCCGGCTCGGGCGCGCTCGCCGTCTGGTTCAAGGCACCGCTCAGCGGCTCCACGGTCAAGGGCGTGCTGAACGGCGATACCAGCTGCTACGTCAACGCCACCGGCGCCGTATCGCGCGTGGTGTTCACGCTCGACAGCAAGGCGCTCATGACCGACACCGCGCCCTCCAACGGCATGAACTGCGTGCTCGACACGACCAAGTTCGCGAACGGCACGCACTCGCTGCGCGCCGATGCGTACACCTCCTCCGGCGCCGTCAAGACCGACATCATCAGCATCAATGTCCAGAACGCGGTCAATACCGCGCCGACGGTGGGCATCACCTCGCCGGCCGCGGGCCAGACCGTTTCCGGCACGCTCAACTACGCCGCCAACGCGACCGACAACGGCGGCGTAAGCCGCGTCGTCTTCACGCTCGACGGCAACGCGCTGCTCAGCGACACGACCGCGCCTTACGGCGGCTCGCTCGACACCACCAAGCTCGCCAACGGCCCGCACACCCTGCGCGCCGTTGCCTACGACGCGCAAGGGCTGAACTCGGCGAGCCAGGTGTCGATCAACGTGCAGAACACCGTGACGCCGACTCCGACGCCGACCCCGACGGGTGCGACGCCGGCGCCGGCCGCTGGCTCGCTCGCGGTGTGGTTCAAGTCGCCGCTTGCCGGCAGCACGATCAAAGGCGTGCTCAACGGCGGCACCAGCTGCTATGTCAACGCGACGGGCAGCGTGCAGCGCGTGGTGTTCACGCTCGACGGCGCCGCGGTCAACACCGACAGCGCGCCCGCCGACGGGATGAACTGCACGCTCGACACCACCAGGTTCGCCAACGGCACGCACACGCTGCGCGCGGTGGCGACCGACTCGAGCGGCGCGTCGAAGATCGACGACATCGCGGTCAACATCCAGAACACGGTGGCCAACACCGCGCCGACGGTGAGCATCACCTCGCCGAGCGCCGGCCAGAGCGTTTCCGGCACGAGCCTCGCCTACGCGGCGATCGCCACCGACAACGCGGGCGTAACGAAGGTCGACTTCTCGGTCGACTCGACCACGCTCGCGAGCGACACCAGCTCGCCCTACGGCGGCACGCTCGACACCACCAAGCTTGCCAACGGCACGCACGTGCTGAAGGCGGTGGCGTACGACGCGCAGGGCCTGAATGCGACCAGCCAGGTGTCGATCAACGTGCAGAACACGGTGACCCCGACGCCGACCCCGACGAGCACCACCACGCCGCCGCCGGGCTCCGGCTCGCTCGCCGTGTGGTTCAAGTCGCCGCTGGCGGGCAGCACCGTTTCGGGCTCGCTCTCGGGCGGCACGTGCTACGTGAACGCCACCGGCAGCGTGCAACGCGTCGTGTTCACGCTCGACGGCGGCGCCGTCAATACCGACAGCGCGCCGGCCGACGGCATGAACTGCACGCTCGACACCGCCAAGTTCGCGAACGGCACCCACTCGCTGCGCGCCGACGCGTACGACGGCACGGGCGCGGTCAAGACCGACATCATCAGCCTCAACATCCAGAACAGCGGCTCGACCGTCACGCCGACCCCGACGCCGACCCCGACGCCAACCCCGACGCCAACCCCGACCAGCAGCCTGCCCACGGGCGGCAAGGCGGTGACCACGTTCCACTCGGCGGGCCTCTACTGGACGCCGAGCACGAACCCCGGCACCGCGGGCTGCATCGTGCAGTACCGCAAGCAGGGCGACAGCTCGTGGAAGCAGGGCATGAACATGTGGTACGACAGCCGCAACTCGGAGTGCCGCGGCTCGATCGTCGACCTGACGCCCAACACGAGCTACGAGTTCCAGATCGGCGTCGGCTCCGCCTACGCGGTGCAGACCACCGCGACCACGTGGAACGAGACGTTCCCGATCGCCAAGACCATCACGGTCGGCAGCCAGTCGACGACGCTCAACGTCACCGAGAGCGGCACCGCCAGCGGCTACGTGCTCTACCAGGCGGCGCCGGGCGCGGTGATCGACGTCAACAACGCGCAGCCGGTCGGCATCAACGTCAACGCCTCGTACGTGATCGTGCGCGGCTTCACCGTGAAGGGCGCGCAGAACCACGGCATCATCATGCAGCCCGGCATGCACGACATCGTGATCGAGCAGAACGACGTCAGCGGCTGGGGCACCTATCGCACCACGCCCGCGGGCGGCTGGCCGATCGGCAACGACGAGGAGTCGGGCATCACGGCGCGCTGCTACAACAACGTGCCCGAGGTGTACCGCGTCGTCATCCAGCGCAACAAGGTGCACGACCCGCGCTACGGCGCGAACTCGTGGGACTGGGGACACCCCGCCGGCCCGAACGGCATCTCGGCCTACGAGTGCGGCGGCAACAACGTGATCCGCTACAACGAGGTGTACAGCACCACCGGCAACCAGCACTACTACATGGATGCCATCGGCGGCGGCAATAACGACTCCAACAAGGGCTGGCCGGGCGCCGACAGCGACGTGTATGGCAACAAGGCCATGCACGCCATGGACGACGGCATCGAGGCCGAAGGCGGCGGCAAGAACGTGCGCGTGTGGGGCAACTACACCGACACCACCGCGGTCGGCATCGCGACCACGCCGGTGGCGACCGGTCCGATCTACGTGTACCGCAACGTGATCAACCGCATGCGCCAGCGCTACCTGAGCACGCTCGACGGCGACGACCGCAACAACGCGTTCAAGTCGGGCTCGTGGACGGGCTACGGCAACGGCCGCCGCTACGTGATGCACAACACCACGCTGCAGGCGAGCACGTCGGGCGCGACGCGCGGCCTGGGCGCCGCCGGCGGAATCATGCCGTCGGGCTCGACCGAGCCGCTGACCAACACGGTGAGCAGAAACAACATCCTGCAGAGCTGGCGCGACGACGGCAGCTACGCCTCGATCGGCTCGGGCACGGTCGACTTCGACTACGACCTGTTCAACGGCTCGATCCAGACCGGCGGCGCGGAGTCGCACGGCACGCCGGGCAAGCCGGTCTACGCGACGGGCAACGGCTGGACGAGCGAGTCGAACGGCATGTACCAGCTCTCGACCACCAGCCCGGGCTTCGGCAAGGGCGTGCGCATCCCGAACTTCAACGACGCCTACTCGGCGCCCGACGTCGGCGCGCACCAGTCCGGCACGCCGGCCATGAAGTTCGGCGTCAACCAGTAACAAGAAGGGCAAGCGCCGGTTCCCGGAAGGGGCCGGCGCATTCCCGCGAAAGGGAGGGGTTCATGAAAGCAAAAGGCTTCACGCTGCTCGAGCTGCTGGTGGTCATCGTGATCATCGGCCTGCTCGCCGGCTACGTCGCGCCGCGCTATTTCGCGCAGGTCGGCAAGTCGGAAGTGCAGGTGGCGCGCGCGCAGATCGACTCGCTCGAGAAGGCGCTCGACCAGTACCGCCTCGACAACCGCCGCTACCCGAGCGCCGAGCAAGGCCTCGACGCGCTGGTGACCAAGCCCGCCGACGAGTCCGCCTGGAGCGGCCCGTACCTGAAGAAGGCGGTGCCGAACGACCCCTGGGGCCGCCCGTACGTCTACCGCGTGCCCGGCCAGAAGGGCGACTTCGACCTCTATTCGCTCGGCAAGGACGGCAAGCCCGGCGGCAGCGGCGAGGATGCCGACATCGGCATCGGCGCCACGCAACAGGCGTCGCTGCGCTAAATGCGCTTCGCCGTCCACGCGCTCGACGCGCGCCAGCAGGTCGTCGCGCTCAGCCTCGAGGCCGCAAGCGCGGACATCGCGCGCGACATGGCGGGCCAGCGGGGCCTGACGGTCTTCTCCATCGAGTCCCGGAGGGGATTTTCGATCCGCAAGCCCTCGGCGTTCCGCACCCCGCTCTTTTCCATCGAGCTGATGTCGCTCCTCGACGCGGGCCTGAATCTGGTCGAGGCGCTGCAGACGCTCGCGGAGAAGGAGGCGCCCGGCGAGCGGCGCGAGGTGCTGGCGGGGCTGCTCGCGGCGATCAACCGCGGCGAGCCGTTCTCGCGGGCCGTGGCGGCGTCGCCGCGGCACTTCTCGCCGCTCTACGTCGCCACCATCAAGGCGAGCGAGCGCACCGGCAACATCAAGGAATCGCTCGGCCGCTACATCGCCTACCAGGAAGAGCTGGAGCGGGTGAAGAAGAAAGTCGTCTCGGCGAGCATCTACCCGGCGATCCTGGTGGTCGTGGGGGCGCTGGTGCTCGGCTTCCTCATGTTCTACGTGGTGCCTCGCTTCGCCAGCGTGTACGAGGACATGTCGGGCAGCCTGCCGCTGTTCTCGCGCCTGCTCCTCGCCTTCGGCAACTTCGTGGGTAGCCACGCCCTCCCCCTCGGGATCGCGTTCATTTCCGCCATCGGCACCGCGGCCTGGGCCTTCACCCGGCCGGCGTTCCGCTCGTGGCTCAACCGCAGGCTCTGGCAGATCCCGGCGCTCGGCGAGCGCATGAAGGTCTACCAGCTGGCGCGGCTCTACCGCACGGCGGGCATGCTGCTTCGCGCGGGAATTCCCGCGGTCCGGGCGCTGGAGATGGTGCAAGGGCTGCTCGCCGCCCACCTGCGGCCGCAGCTGGGCGCAGCCCGGAAGCAAATCGAGCAGGGGCAACCCATGTCGGCCGCGCTCGGCGCCGCCGGCCTGGCCACGCCCGTGGCGACGCGCATGATGCTCGTCGGCGAGAAAAGCGGCGACATGGGCCGCATGCTCGGCGAGATCGCCCGCTTCCACGACGACGAGGTGGCGCGCTTCGTCGACTGGTTCACGCGCGCCTTCGAGCCTCTGCTCATGGCCGCGCTCGGCATCGCCGTCGGCCTGGTGGTGGTGCTCATGTACATGCCGATCTTCGAGCTGGCAGGGAACATCCGATGATTGCCGAAGACATCCTCCAGCTGTCGCAGAAGCTGTTCATGCCCGCGATGTCGCTCGACGACATGCGCGCGCAGCAAGCCGCGTTCGAGCTCGTGCCCTACGCCGAAGCCTCGCGCCGCGCGTGCGTCGCGCTGCGCAACGCCGAGGGCGCGGTGTCGGTCGTGCTCGGCGACCCGTTCGATCTCGACTCGCAGGACTGGCTCGAGGAGCGCCTCGCGGTGCCGTTCCGCTACCGCCTTGCGCACCGCGAGGACGTGACCGCGTACCTGTCGCTGCAGGAAGAGCAGATGCGCGCGCTCGACGGCGCCACGGAAGCGATGCAGCAGACCGCTTCCGCGGAAGACGGCACCCAGGACCTTTCGTTCGAGACGATCAGCGAGACCGACAGCACCGTGGTGCGGCTGGTCGCCTCGACCCTTTATGACGCGATCAAGGCCGGCGCGAGCGACGTGCACCTGGAGACGACCGGCAACGGCCTGACCATCAAGTACCGCATCGACGGCGTGCTGACGCCGGCCGAGTCGGTGCCCGGCACCGAGGTCGCCGAGCAGGTGATCTCGCGCATCAAGGTGATGTCGGAGCTCGACATCGCCGAGCGGCGCGTGCCGCAGGACGGCCGCTTCAAGGCAAGGCGCGACGGCAGGGACATCGACTTTCGCGTCTCGGTGATGCCGAGCGTGTTCGGCGAGGACGCGGTGCTGCGGATTCTCGATCGCCGCGCGCTCTCGGACCAGCTGAAGGGCCTGACCCTGGACGTGCTGGGCTTCGACGACGACAGCATGGAGCGCATCCGCAGGCTCTCGCGCGAGCCCTACGGCATGCTGCTCGTCACCGGCCCGACCGGCTCGGGCAAGACCACCTCGCTCTACGCGGTGATCAGCGAGGTGAACGACGGCCTCGACAAGATCATCACCATCGAGGACCCGGTCGAGTACCAGCTGCAGGGCGTGCTGCAGATCCCGGTGAACGAGCAGAAGGGGCTCACCTTCGCCCGCGGGCTGCGCTCGATCCTGCGCCACGACCCCGACCGCATCATGGTCGGCGAGATCCGCGACCCGGAGACTGCCGAGATCGCGGTGCAGTCGGCGCTCACCGGCCACCTGGTCTACACCACGGTGCACGCCAACAACGCGATCGACGTGCTCGGGCGCTTCCAGCACATGGGCGTCGACGCCTACAACCTGGTTTCCGCATTGAACGGCGTGCTGGCCCAGCGGCTGGTGCGCGTGTTTTGCACCGCTTGCAAGGGCAAGGGATGTGGCAGCTGCCGGGGCACCGGCTTCCGCGGCCGCAAGGCGATCGGCGAGCTGCTGGTGCTGAACGACGAGCTCAGGGAGCTGATCGCCGCGCGCGCGCCGGCGAGAAGGCTGAAGGAAGCGGCGCGCGCCGCCGGCACGATACCGCTCAGGGATGCCGCCCTGCGACTTGTGGAGGCCGGCGAAACAACACTCGAGGAGATCAACCGTGTCACTTTCGTGGCGTAGCAAACCGGTGCGCATCGGGCTCGGCCCGGACCGCATCTTCATCAGCGGCGCAAAGACCATGGAGCTCGCCGCCAACGACGGCAGCTGGAATACCGCGGTGGACGCCCTGCCGGAGGTTTTCTCCGGGAATGGCGAAGCGCAGATCGTCATTGCCGACCAGTTCGTGCGCTATGCGCTGCTGCCCTGGAACGAGACGCTGAAGACGCCCGACCAGTGGCTCGCGCTCGCCAAGCATCGCTTCATCGCGCTGCACGGCCCGCGCGCCGCGGAGTGGGATGTGAAGGTCACCGAGACCGCGCCGCAAGGCCCGCGCCTCGCGTGCGCCGTCGACCGCGCGCTGATCGAGAAGCTCGCCGACAACGCGGTGGCCTCCAACGTGCGCCTGATCTCGGTGCAGCCGTTCCTGGTGGCGGCGTTCAACCGCATCCGCCGCCACATCGGCAACGGCAACTGCTGGATCGTGGTCGAGGAGCCCGGCCGCCTGACGCTCGCGCTGATCCAGCGCGGCGCCTGGGTGGCGATCCGCAGCCGGCGCTCCGACCGCAACTGGCGCCAGGTGCTGCCCGAGATCCTCGAGCGCGAAGCCGCGTTCCTCGGGCTTTCGCAGCCGGTGACCCGCGTCATCGTCTGCGCGCAGGACGACCAGCCGCTCGAGGCGAACGACGCCTGGCGCGCCGAGTCGATCGATTACCGCACGATCGCGCTCGCTTCCGAATAAGGGACTGATGCAAAGACTCGATCTCGATTTTGTCGCCTCGCGCAGGGGCGGTCGCCGCGCAGGCTACGTGCTGCTCGCGCTCGCCATTGCGGTGACCGGAGACATGGCGTTCCGGTTTGCCCAGCTGAGGAATTCGGTGGAAAAGGCCGAGCATATCGTCGCCCGTTCTTCGCCGCGCCGCGGCGCGCCGGGCGTCGGCGCCGACGAGCTCGCGCTCGCGCGCGACACCCTCTCGCGCCTGGCGATGCCGTGGACGCGCCTTTTCGGCGCGCTGGAAGGCGCGGCCAGCGACGACGTTGCGCTGCTCTCGATCGAGCCCGACCCGAAGAGCGGCACGGTGAAGATCTCCGGCGACAGCAAGGACTACCTCGCGGCGCTCACCTACGTCATGAACCTGAGCCGCTCGGACGCGCTCTCGCACGTGCAGCTGGTGCGCCACGAGACGCGCCAAGATGCGGTCGCCTTCCAGATCGTGGCGGCGTGGAACGAGGCGAAGCAGTGAAGGCGAAGCTCCTCAGGCTGCGCAGCGAGCTCGGCCCCGCCGGCATGGCGGGCGTCGTGCTGCTCGCCGCCGCGGCGCTCTTCATGCTGCTGGTGCTGCATCCGCTCGAGGATCGCGCGCGCGACGTGCAGGCGCGCGCCGCCGGCCGTCCCGCCGTCGCCTCCCAGGCCGGCAACGCCGGCGAGAAGGTCGGCGCGCTCTACCGCTACCTCGACAAGCCCGAAGAGACCACCGACTGGCTCGCCAAGCTCTACGCGATCGGCAAGGCGACCGGCGTCGAGCTGCAATCGGCCAATTACAAGCTGCAGCAGCCCGGCAGCCGCGTCGAGCGCTACGAGATCGTGCTGCCGCTCACCGGCAGCTACGGCCAGATGCGCGACTTCCTGAAGCGTGCGCTCGCCGAGATCCCGGTGCTGTCGCTCGACCAGATCTCGCTCAAGCGCGAGTCGCGCAAGGAAGGCGCGGTGCGCGCCGAGCTTCGCATGACCCTCCACAAGGTGAAGTCATGAGACCTCTCTTCAAGCAGACCCTTGCCGGGCTCGCCGTGGTGTCCGCTCTCGCGTCGGTGGTCGCGGGCCGCGAGGCGCCGACGCTCGACGTCGTGCAGCCGGTGGCGCGACCCCAGGCTGCCGTGGACATGGATATCAGCAGGCTTGAGCACCGCACGGACGAAGGCCCAGCCGCCGACCCGTTCTCGCCCAAGAGCTTCGCCCCGGCGCCGCAGGCGCCGGCGGCGGCCGCGCCCGAGAAGGCCGGCCCGCCGCCGCTGCCCTTCCGCTATCTCGGCAAGATGATCGAGGACGGGAAACTGGCGGTGTTCCTCGCGCAGGGCGACGAGAGCCTGAGCGTCAAGGCCGGCGACCGCATCGGCGACTACCGCGTCGACGCGGTCACCGAGACGGAAGTGCGCTTCACCTATCTACCGATGAAAACGAAAATGAGCCTGCCGCTATGAAGAAGATCCTGACCCTGCTCGCCCTCGCCGCGCTGCTCGCGGCCTGCGCCGGCACGAGCGAAAACTTCCGCAAGGCGAAGATCGAGGTCGAGGCCGGCAACGAGGAGCAGGGCCTCGCCCAGCTCGAGGCCGAGCTGAAGCGCGACCCGAAGGACACCGAGCTGCGCAATTACTACCAGAACGCCAAGGCGCTGGCCGTGCAGCGCTACCTCGCGCTCGCCGACAACGCGCGCCGCGCCGGCGCGTCGGACCGCGCCGAGCAGGCGTACGGGCGCGCGCTGCAATTCGACCCGGAGAACGACCGCGCCAAGGCGGGCCTCGACTTCGTGCGCAAGGACCGCGAGCACCGCGCGCTGTTCACCGAGGCCGACGCCGCCTACAAGAGCGGCAACATCGCCGACGCGCAGGCCAAGCTGCGCCAGATCCTGGTCGAGAACCCCTCGCACCGCGAGGCGCGCGCGCTGCAGCGGCGCATCGACGAGCAGGCGGCGCGCGACAGCGCCACGCCGAAGCTGAACGCCGCCCTGCAGAAGCCGGTGACCATGGAGTTCCGCGACGCGCCGCTGAAGAGCGTGTTCGAGCTGATCTCGAAGCAGACCGGGCTGAATTTCGTCTTCGACCGCGACGTGCAGCCCGACCTGAAGGCCACCGTGTTCGTGCGCGACACCTCGATCGACGAGGTGATCCGCCTGGTGCTGGTCACCAACCAGCTCGAGCGCAAGGTGCTGAACGACAACACGGTGCTCGTCTACCCGAACACCGCCGCCAAGACGCGCGACTACAAGGACCTGGTGGTGAAGAGCTTCTACCTCGGCAACGCCGACGCGAAGCAGACCGCCAACATGCTGCGCAGCCTGGTGAAGACTCGCGACCTGTTCGTGGACGAGAAGCTCAACCTGCTGGTGATGCGCGACACGCCCGAGGCGGTCCGCGTCGCCGAGAAGCTGGTCGCCAACCAGGACAAGAGCGAGCCCGAGGTGATGCTGGAGGTGCAGGTGCTCGAAGTCGGCCACACCGACTTCACCGCGCTCGGCATCCAGTGGCCGGGCCAGGTCGCGCTCGGCATCAAGGGCGCGGCGGGCATCCCCGGCCAGGCCAAGGTCAACGAGCTCGGCAGCGGCGTGCTCGGCCTGACGGTGAGCGATCCCCTGTTCGCGCTCAACATGCGCCAGCAGGTGGGCCGCAGCAACATCCTCGCCAACCCGCGCATCCGCATCAAGAACCGCGAGAAGGCGCGCATCCACATCGGCGACAAGGTGCCGGTGATCACCACCACCGCGGGCGCGACCGGCTTCGTCTCCGAGTCGGTGAACTACCTCGACGTGGGCCTCAAGCTCGAGGTCGAGCCGCAGGTATTCCTCGACGACGACGTCGGCATCAAGGTCGGCCTGGAAGTGAGCAGCGTCGGCGACCAGGTGAAGACCACCTCCGGCACCATCGCCTACAAGGTGTCGACGCGCAACACCGCGTCGGTGCTGCGCCTGCGCGACGGCGAGACCGAGGTCCTCGCCGGCCTGATCAACAACGAGGACCGGCGCAACTCCTCGCAGGTGCCTGGCCTCGCCAACCTGCCGGTGGCGGGCCGCCTCTTCCAGAGCAAGGAGGACACGGTCAACAAGACCGAGGTGGTGCTGCTCATCACGCCGCACGTGATCCGCAACATCGAGCGGCCTGAAGTGAAGCTCGAGGAGTTCAGCTCGGGCACCGAGGCCGAGCTCGGCGGCGGCGGGCCCGCGCCGTCCGTTCCCCTGGGCCCGGTGGAAAGGCCTGCGATTCCCCAGCCGACGCCGCAGCCGCCGATCCCCTCCACCCTCGGCAGCCCGGCGCCCGCGGCCGGCCCGCAGAACACGACGCCGTACGCGCCGCGATGAAGCTCCTCCTCGCCCTGCTCGTGCTCGCGCCGCTCGCGGCGGCCGGCCAGGTGAAGACGCGTCCCGCCACCGAGGCCGACTTCACCGGCTACTGGCGGATCGTGCTGATCCCCGACGAGGTCCACAAAAGCCGCTTCACCAACAAGCAGGTGGGCTACACCGACCGCTGCCAGTACATCGTGCAGCGCCCCGACCACGCCTGGTACAACGTGACGCTCGACGGCCAGTGCCCAGCCCGGCGCTCGGCGCTCGAGCAGGGCACCGCGCTGATGTACACGCCGTTCAAGTGGGAACGCGTCGCGGGCGAGGACGGCCTGTTCTTCATCCGCAGCGCCAATGACGCCATGGTCTGGAAGGCCGACTACGTCCTGGAGGACATGGATGGCGATGTTCTCCTGCTGCGCGGCGACCTGGTGATGCAGCTCACCGAGAAGACCGGCCCGGGCACCGTCGCGCCCGTGTGGCCGATGGTGCTGCGCCCCCTCCAGAAATGAAAGCCATGAAAGGCTTCACGCTCATCGAGCTGCTGATCACGGTGACGATCCTCGCGCTGCTCGCGACGGTCGCGGCGCCGCTCGCCGAGCTGGCGGTGACGCGCGGCAAGGAGACCGAGCTGCGCCAGACGCTGCGCCAGGTGCGCGAGGCGATCGACGCCTACAAGCGCGCCGCCGACGAAGGCTCGATCGAGCGCGCGGCCGATGCCACCGGCTACCCGCCGAGCCTCGCCGTGCTGGCCGAGGGCGTCCCCGACAAGCGCAAGACCGACGGCTCCAGGCTCTACTTCCTGCGCCGCGTGCCGAAGGACCCGGTGGGCGGCGAGGACTGGGGCCTGCGCAGCTACGCGAGCTCGGCCGACTCGCCGCAGCCGGGCAAGGACGTCTACGACATCTACTCCAGGAGCGACGCGACCGGCCTCAACGGGATCCCGTACCGCCAATGGTGAGAGCGAACAAATCACGAGGCTTCACGCTGGTCGAGCTGATGGTGGTGCTGACCATCATCGCGCTCCTCCTCTCGATCGTGGTGCCCGACTACATCGGCCGGGCGCGCCGCGCCGAGGAGGCGGTGCTGCAGGAGAACCTCGCGGTAATGCGCGACGCGCTCGACAAGCACTACGCCGACGCCGGCCGCTACCCCGGCTCGCTCGACGAGCTGGTGTCCAAGCGCTACCTGCGCTCGATCCCGAAGGACCCGTTCACGCACTCGGCGAGCACCTGGGTGCCGGTCGCGCCCGGCGACGCGAGCCGCGGCGCGGTGTTCGACGTGCGCAGCGGCGCGAAGGGCTATGAAAAGTACTGACGTCAATCGCATCGCGAACCCGGCATTCTTCCGCCGGCCGCCCTCGCCGATCGCGCGGCAGAAGGGCTTCACCTACCTCGGCGTGATGATCATCGTCATGGTGATGGGCGCGGGACTCGCCGCGACCGGCACCTTCTGGTCGACCACCGCGCAGCGCGAGAAGGAGCGCGAGCTGCTCTTCGTCGGCGAGCAGTTCCGCTCGGCGATCGAGAGCTACTACCGGCGCTCGCCGGGCGCAGCCGTCTATCCGAAGTCGCTCGCCGAGCTGCTCGACGACAAGCGCTTCCCCATGCCGCAGCACCACCTGCGGCGCATCTACGCCGACCCGATCACGGGCAAGGCCGACTGGGGCCTGGTCGAGGCGCCCGGCGGCGCCGGCATCATGGGCGTGCACAGCCTCTCCACCCAGGCACCCCTCAAGACCGGCAACTGGCGCGCGAAGGACGAGCAGTTCGAAGGCGCCGACCAGTACGCCAAATGGGCCTTCGTCTACACGCCGCCCGCCGCGCCGCGGCGCTAGCCCTGCTCGGCGCCGCGGCCGCCGCGCACGCGGACCCGGCGTGGGACCGCGAGGCGAACGTCAAGGCCGCCGGCGCGCACATCGCCGCGATCCACAAGGAGAAGGGCTTCTTCGGCGGCTTCGACGAAGTGAAGCGCTGCTACGCCGCGGCGCTGCCGGCGAAGGCCTACACGCGCGCGCTCGAGTTCTGCATGGCGCAGGACTACATCGGCGCGCACGTCGCGGCGTCGACCTACCGGCAGGTCACGCCCGAGACCCGCGCCCGCACCGGCTCGCCCGAGCCCGACGCCGTGCTCAAGGCGATGGCGGCACGGATCGAGAATGCCTTCGACTCGCTGTGGGTGCCCGCGGCGGACGCGAACGCGTTCGCGGAACTGGTCAGGCGCGACGGCCTCACCGCCTACAAGGGATCGCGCTAATCCGCCGCGGAAGCGGGCTTCGGCGGCGTGCTCGCGCCGGCCGCGGTCTGCGTCTTGTCCGGGGGGTTCATGTGGCCCCAGCGGTCGTGCCAGTTGCCGTCGAAGCAGTGCATCAGCTCGTGGCCGAGCGTGGCGAAGCGCTGCAGGTCGCGCTCGTCGCGCGGCGCCGGTGCGTAGATCGAGCACACGCGCGCGCCGTTGGCGCGCTGGTCCTTCCAGTTCGAGCAGCCGAGGATCCTGAAGAGCTCCTTGCGCCCCGAAAGGCCTTCGCACACGCGTTGCGGGTTGTCGACGCGGTTCCAGACGACGGTGATGTCGGTCGACTCCGGCTTTTGCGCCGGGGCGGCGCACCCCGCCAGGAACAGGAGAACGATGAACCTCACGCGAGCAGCATCCGGCCCACTTCGAGCCCTTCGGCGTACGCGACGCCGACCATGCGGCCGTTGAGGCGCGCCATGTCGCGGTAGATGCCGGTGTCGATGCCGCGGCAGCCGAACTGGCTGGCGTGCGCCTCGATGGCGCGCATCTTGGTGTCGATGGTCGGGCTGACGTCGACGTACAGGCGCGGGTGGAACTCGACCGGCACCGGCCGGCAGAAGCACGGCTGGTAGGTGAAGAAGTCGAAGTAGCGCAGCCGCTGCGTCGCCACCACCGCCTCGTGCACCATGCGGTGGTCGCGGTGGATCTCGGTCGCGCCGTGCGACAGCACCATCGCCGGCGAGAGCTCCCTCACCTCGCGGTCGAGGAGCGAGACCAGCTCGTAGTTCTTGTAGTCCTCGATGCGCTTGCCCGGCTCGTCGAGCAGCACGCGCAGCTCGCCGCCGAGGATGTCGGCGCCGCGCTCGGCTTCCTTGCGCCGCGTGGCGTGGTCGCCCGGGATCGACACCACCGCGAGCACCACGCGCGCGCCGGCGCGGCGCAGCCGCGCGAGCGTGCCGCCCACCGCGACCTCGAGGTCGTCGGGATGCGCGCCGATGGCGAGCACGGTGCGGCCGGCGTAGGCGTCGAGCTCAGGCCGCAAGCCGCATCTCCCCTGTCTGCTCCCGCGGCCCGGCCGCGAGCATGCGGCGCGCGTGCTGCGCCCCGCAGTTCAGCAAGGCGTCGATCGCCGACAGGCCCGGCACGAACGGCGCCGTGCCGCACTGGCGATAGACAGGGTGTACGAAATCTTGAAAGACCATCTTGATGCCGGCGCGGGCGAAGGCCGCGCGCTCGAGATAGCGACGCGACGCGCCCAGGCCGACGAGCAGCGCGCTCGCGCCGACGCGGCGGCAGATGTCGAGCACCATCTCGCTCTTCGTGCCCTCGGGGGCGAGCTGCGAGCTGCGCACCAGCGGCGTGCGGATGGCGAAGGCCTCGCGCAGGAATTCCGTACTGGCGATGTCGAGGTCGACGAGCTTTTCAAAGCGTGTCGCGTACAGGCCGCCCAGGTCAAAGGCGTCGCGGTATCTCGCTTCCCGATAGGCGTGATGCAGCGTCAGCGAATGAATGCGCTGCCATGCGCGCTGCCCCTCGAGGCGGTTGTCGACCCGCTTCTCGACCAGGCTTTCGTCCCGCGAATGCTGCTCCACCGGCACGGTGAGCCAGCGGCTCTCGCCGCCGATGCGGATGCCCGCGCGGTTCTGGTAGTTGCGCCGCTCGAACTGCACGTGGTCGAGCAGCACGAACAGATCGGCGCGCGCCATGCGGTGCAGGTAGCCGAGCCACGGCAGGTAATGCGGCTGATGGATCGCGACGAGCAGGATTTGCCTCCCTGTTGGAACGACAGCGTAGGCGCCAGGCGACGCCCCATCGACCTTCGGGCTTGGCCCGTATAGCGCGTCCGCTCGAGGCGACATGGCGCTGCCGGACTATGGCTTTCACCGCAGGCGCGAAGCGCTGCCCCGTAAGAATCCCAGCCTGTGATTCCCGGCTCGACGCACGCCTATCGGCCCGACGTGGACGGCCTGCGCGCCGTCGCCGTCCTGGCGGTGCTGGGCTACCACGCGTTCCCGGGCGCGATGCCCGGCGGCTTCGCCGGCGTCGACGTGTTCTTCGTCATCTCCGGCTTCCTCATCACCGGCATCATCCTCGACGAGCTGAAGGCCGGCCGCTTCACGCTCACCGGCTTCTACTGGCGGCGCATCCGCCGCATCTTCCCGGCGCTGATCCTGGTCCTCGCCGCCTGCCTGCTGCTCGGCTGGCAGCTGCTCCTGCCCGACGAGTTCCGCGCGCTCGGCAAGCACGTCGCCGCGGGCGCCGGCTTCGTCTCCAACATCGCCCTGTGGCGCGAGGCGGGCTACTTCGACGCCGCGGCCGAGATGAAGCCGCTCCTGCACCTCTGGTCGCTGGGGATCGAGGAGCAGTACTACCTGCTCTGGCCGCTCGCCCTGCTCTTCTTCTTCCGGCGCTCGATCCTGTGGCTGATCCTGGGCGTCGCCGCGGTCTCGTTCGCGCTCAATGTCACCATCGTCGATGGCCACGCCAAGGCGGCCTTCTTCCTGCCGGTGACGCGCTTCTGGGAGCTGCTCGCCGGCGCCCTGCTCGCGTACGTGCCCCTGTCGAAGCCTTCGCACCTGCGCGGGTGGCTGGGCGCCGGGCTCGTGTCAGCGGGGTTTGTATTGCTGAACGGCGAGCGCGCCTTCCCCGGCTGGTGGGCGCTGCTGCCGGTCGCAGGCACCGCCCTCCTCGTCTCCGCCGGGCCGTCCTCATGGGTCAACCGGGCCATCCTGTCGCGCCGCGCAGTGGTCTACGTGGGCCTGATCAGCTACCCGCTCTACCTGTGGCACTGGCCGCTGCTCTCGTACGCGCGCATCGTCCACGACGGCGAGGCGCCCTGGACACTGCGCTGCGCCCTGCTCGGCCTCGCCACCGTGCTCGCGGCCCTCACCTTCGAGCTGGTCGAGAAGCCGATCCGGCGGGGCCGCGCCGGCGCGATGGCGCGCCGCGTGGTCGTGCCGGGCCTGGCGGCGTCGATGGGCGCGCTGCTCGCGGCAGGCGTCCTCGCCCAGGGCGAGCGCGTCCTGCCGCACTCCGCCGCGATCCCGCTCGCCACCGAGATCGCGCGCGCCTCCTCCGACTGGGGCTACCGCACCGACCGGATGATCCGCGGCGACTCGCCGCGCGCCGTGCTCTTCTTCGGCGACAGCCACATGCAGCACTACCTGCCGCGCATCGAGCAGCTTGTCGCGGAGCACCGCGCGCCGGTGCGCACCGTGATCTTCAAGACCGAGGGCGGCTGCGCCCCGGTGCCGGGCGTGGAGCGCAAGCGCTCGCGCTGCGCCGAATTCGTCGACGAGGGCCTGAAGCTCGCCCACGACCCCGCGGTCGACACCGTCGTCATCGCCGCGTCCTGGGTCGGCTTCATCAGCCGCAGCGACTATTACAAGGCGGGCAGCCCGGAGTATGGCGAGCCGCTGAAGATGCTCACCCCGGCCACCGACTGGGTGCTGAAGGGCTTCGAGGCCTCCCTTGCTTCGCTCACCCGGGAAGGCAAGCGCGTGGTGCTGGTGCTGTCCTCGCCACGCGGCCCGTCGTTCGCGCCCAAGTCGATCGTCCACCGCGACTGGACCGCGCTGCGCATCGAGCGCTTCGCGCCCGTGACGCGCAAGGCGCTCTCCGAGGTCACCAACCCGATCGACCAGCGCCTGCGCGCCATCGCAGCGCGCGTCGGCGCGACCCTGATCGATCCCACCGAGTTCCTGTGCGGCCCGTCGGTCTGCCCGGCGGTCGACGAGAAGGGCCGCCCGCTCTACATGGACGAGTCGCACATCCGCGCGAGCGTCGCCCGCTCGCGCATCAAGGCGCTGGACGACTTCGTCTACCTGCAGAAGCCGCGGACCTAGTTTTTCTTCGCCAGGCTGTCGAGCAGGTCGATGACCCGCAGCAGGATGGCGTCGTTGACGCGGCGCTCGCCCCTGCGGAAGGCGTCCAGGCTTGCCGGGGGCAGCTGCAATTTGAGCGCGACCGCCTCCAGGCCGATGCGCTCGATGGCCTCGCGTAGCAGGCGGTTCCCCATTGTCGGCATGCGCCCTTCCCCTAAAGGGCGGCTGATTATGCGCCTGCCCGCCTTGCTTGTGCCTGTCATGGCGCCGGCGGGCGGCGCGGGCAGAGTTGCTGCGCGGCCGCTTCGGCGAGCGCGGCGTGGCCCTCGGCGCTCCAGGTGTCCAGCAAGCGGACGACGTTGGCTTGCGCAAAGGTGCCCAGGCGGCGCTCGGCGTAGCCGGGGGCCTTGAGCGCCGGGGCCGGCACGACGACGAAGCGCGCGCCGTTGCGCACGGCGAAGTCGCGCATCTGCAGCAGGATCGCTTCGGTGATCTGCCAGGCGGCTTCCCATTGCACGTCGGCGGGCGCTTGCAGCGCCTTCGCGTCGGCCTCGTCGGGGAACGGGCGCGCGCCGAGGTATTGCCACGCGACCTGGAACACGCGCGAGTGGTCGAGGATCTCCTCGCCCAGGCGCCAGCGGGTCTGCATGCGCCGGTCGAAGTCGGGCAGCACGACGAACGTCTCGTCGATGCGCACGCCGCCCTTCGGGTCGAGGCGGTAGAACGGCCGCTCGCGATCGGGCGCGAGCTTGATCGAGTTCTGCACCACGTCGTCGCGGCCCGAGAACTGCACCAGCACGAGATCCGGCCGGTAGCGCATCGCGGTGGTCTCGAGGAGCACGCTCTCCTGGGCCGTGCCGAAGCCGCGGACGGCGAAGTTCAGGGTTTCGACTTTCGTGCCGAGGCACGATTCGAGCTCGCGCCCCAGGCGCCACCACCACGTCTGCTGCCGCGGCAGCGCCATCGCCTCGGAATATTCGTCGCCCAGCACCGCGACGCGGAAGGTGCCCTCGGGCTTGTTCAGCGTATGCAGCTCGTCGCGGAAGCCGGCGCGGTTGATGCTGACCCAGCTGCGCTTGCCGTCTTCGCGGTACCAGCCCGACTTGTTCGGCCGCAGGCTCCAGCCGGTCTGCGAGTCGATGCGATACCAGAGCGGCGCGCCGTAGCCGCCGATGCGCAGCGCGGCCTCCACCAGGAGAAGCGGAATGGCCGCCAGCGCGGCGATTTTCCACAGCTTCATATCGCCGGCCGCTCCCTGGCCGCGGGCTTCGCCCACAACGCTTCGTAGGCGGCGAGCAGCTTCGGCAGCTCGTGGCGCCACTCGAGCTCCTCGAGCACGCGGCGGCGGCCGGCCGCGCCCATGGCGCGGCGGCGCTGCGGGTCGTCGATCAGCTCGACGAGCTTCGCCGCGAGGTCGACCGCGTCGTTGCGCCGCGCGTAGAGCGACGCGCCTTGAGCGGAGTAGCGGCCCTCGGCGAGGTCGAACTGCACCATCGGCTTGCCGAGCGCCATGTACTCCATCACCTTGTTCATGGTCGAGATGTCGTTCATCTCGCTCGCGATGTCCGGGTTCACGCAGACGTCGGCGGTGTTGAGCATCGCCAGCATCTCGGCATCGGGCACGCGTCCGGTGAAGGTCACGTAGTCGGCGACGCCCAGCTCGCGCGCCAGCGCCTTCATCTCCTCGAGCGACGTACCGCCGCCCACCAGGCCGAAGTGGATATCTTCCCTACGCAAATCGAAAACCAGGTGGCGTACCGCGTGCAGCAGGTAGTCCAGGCCCTCCTGGCGCCCCATGACGCCGACGTAGCCGACCAGGTAGCGGCGGCCACGCTTCAGCTCGGGCTGGGCGGGAACGATGCGCATGCGCTCCAGGCTCGGTCCGGAGCGCACGACGAACACGCGGCCCGGATCCATGCCGCCGCGCTCGAGCGCGATGCGCCGGTAGGAGTGGTTGGTGGCGATCGAGACGTCGGCCGTCCTGAAGGTCCAGCGCTCCAGGAAAAGCATGGCGCGGTAGAGGAAATCCTTGCGCCCGAACTTGGCGACGTAGAGCTCGGGGTTGGCGTCGTGGTGATCGAAGAGGAACTTCTTGCCGAAGAGCTTCCAGAACCCGCCGACCAGGAAGAAGAGGTCGGGCGGGTTGCAGGCGTGGATCACGTCGAAGCGGATCCTGAGCGAGAGGGCGAAGCTCCAGAAGAGCGCGACCGAGTACTCGATCAGGTAGCCGAGCGCGCCTTCGGCTTCCACCGGCAGGTCGTAGCGCCAGATATCGATGCCGTCGATCGCCTCGAACTTCTTCTCGTAGCCGCGCCCGGTGGGGCAGACGATCGAGACGCCGTAGCCGGCGTCGCGCAGCGCGCACGCCTCCTGCCACACGCGCCGGTCGAACGGGCTCGGCAGGTTCTCCACCAGCATGAGCACGCGCCGCGACACGGCTAGCTGCGGGCGATCAGGAAGACGCCGACGATGATGACGCCGATGCCGGCGATGCGCGCCGGGTTGAGCGCCTCGCCGAACAGCGCCCAGGCGCCGAGCGCGCCGACCACGTAGCCGAGCGAGAGCAGCGGGTAGGCGACGCTCACCTCGACGCGCGACAGGCCCATGATCCACACCACCAGGCTGACGGCGTAGCAGGTCATGCCGGCGACGATGTGCGGCTCGATCGCGACGCGCGTCGCGACCGGGACGATGTTGTTGCTGGCGAACTCGAAGTGGCCCACCGCGTTGGTGCCCGCCTTGAGCAGGAGCTGCGCGGTGGCGTTGAGCAGCACGCCGAAGAGGATCAGCGAGTAGCCGGCGGTCATGAGATCAGGAGGAGCGTGGCGGCGAACCAGCCGACGATCGTGACCAGCGTGTGGCGGTCGGTGACGAGCTCGCGCGAGGCGTCGGCGCCGGCGGTCTTGGCGTGCAGCAGGTAGAGGTAGCGGAAGATGCCGTAGGCGACGAACGGGATGGTGTAGATCAGGTTCTCGGTGCCGTGGATGCGCGCGGTGGCCGGGCTCACGGTGTAGAGGCTGTAGCTCATCAGCGCGAGGCCGGCGCAGATGCCGATCAGCTTGTCGAGCAGCGCCGGGTTGTAGTGCAGCAGCGCCTTGCGGTGGATCATGAAGTCCTCGCCCGCCGCGGCGAGCTCCGAGCGCCGCTTGGTGAAGCCGAGGAAGAGCGTCAGGAACAGGCTGCACACCAGCAGCCACTGCGAGGGCGGGATGCCGATGCCGAGCGTGCCGGCGAGGATGCGCAGGATGAAGCCGGCGGAGATCACGTAGACGTCGAGGATCACCACGTTCTTCAGGCGGAAGCTGTAGGCGAGGTTCATCGCGCCGTAGGCCGCGACGATCAGCGCCACGACCGGGCTCGCGATCAACCCCAGGGCGATGCCTCCCGCTGCGAGCAATGCGGCGAGGGCGAGCGCCGCGCGCCCGCCGATGCGGCCCGAGGCGAGCGGCCGCAGGCGCTTCTTCGGATGCGCGCGGTCGCGCTCGCGGTCGGCGTAGTCGTTGACGATGTACACCGCGCTCGCCGCGAGCGAGAAGGCAGCGAAGGCGAGGCACGCCGCGAGCACCATGTGCGGCACGTTCCAGGCGTGGCCGAAGATGAGGCCGACGAAGACGAACGCGTTCTTCGCCCACTGGTGCGGGCGCATCACGCGCACGTAGTCGAGCGGCGTCGAGGTGCGGAACGGCCGGTAGTGCGCCTCGCCGCAGCGGTCGAGGAACGCGCGGTCGGCGCGGCTGTCGCCGTAGCCGAAGAGCTCCAGCGCCGAGAGCTCGCCGAGCAGCTCTTCCAGCCTGCGCAGCTTCTCCCCGCCGCGGCAGTTGGCGCCGGCGATGCGTCCCGTCGCGCGGCCGGCGGCGTCGAACTCGAGCCGCGTCGCCACCACGTCGTCGAAGCCCGCGGCGCGCGCCCAGGCCTCCACGTAGACGTCGGGCGAGGCGGTGGCGAGCACGCAGCGGTGGCCGCGCGACTGGTGCCACAGCAGCCGCGCCCTCGCCTGCGGGCGCAGCATCTGCGGCAGGCGCTCGCGCGCAAAGCTCTCGCCGCGCAGCATGACCTCTTCTCGCGTGCGCCCGCGCAGGAAGAGCGAGAGCACGAGCTCCTTGGCGCGCTCCCGCCCGAGAATGCGGAGGCTCATGAGAAACAGGATCGGCACGACCAGCGGCAGGCGCAGGTAGAACCCCCGGCGCCCCGCCAGGTAGCGCAGGAACGGGAAGAGCGTGTCGCGCGAGGTGAGCGTGCCATCGAGGTCGAAGACCGCGACGCGCTTCTGCGCGGACTCGCGCGAGAGGACCGCCGGGCTAGCGGACACGGGTCCTCCCCCAGCCTGCGACGGCGAGGAGGCACAGCGCGAACTCGGCCGGCGCGCGGTGGCGCGACTGCGCCGCGTCGACGAGCTGCGCCGTGGCGGCGATATAGAGGACGAACGCGCCCAGCACCAGCGCCGCGCGGCGGTGGCGCAGCACGAAGAAGCCGCGCAGCGCGAGGGCCATGAGGATCACGAACAGCGCCGAGCCGATGAGGGACGAGGCCATCAGCCCGGGCTGCGCGCGCACGAGCTCGACGAGGGTGGCGAGCGCGCCGCGGCTTTCGACGTTGGCGCGCCAGCCGGCGGCGGGGTTCTGCAGCGCCTCCCGCGCCTGCGGGAAAAGGTCGAGGTAGTCGAGCGTCAGCCGCTCGATCCCGGATTTGACGCCCAGCGTGACGAGATCGCGGGCGCCATGGGCCGCGGCGGCGGCGGGATGCGCGGCGGCGAAGCGCAGGTACTCGACGACGCCGGCGCGCCGCTCGCCTTCTCCCCGCACCGGCGCGTCCTGCGGCGCCATGCGGTGCATGCGGTAGTAGAGGTTCGAGCCGAGGTCGTGCCCCGAGCGGCCCATCGAGAACTCGCCCGTGGCGTAGTGCACGTACGCGACCCAGACGATGAGCGGCACCGCGGCGAGCGCGAGGAACGCCGCGCGCTGCCGGAAGGGGGCTCTGCCGAGGAAGACCTGCGCGAGCGGCCACAGCGCCACGACCGGGCGCACCAGGGTCGCGAAGCCGAGCGCGAGGCCGCCGGCCCCGCCGCTGCCCAGGCGGAAGGCGAGCACGACGAGCGGCACGAAGATCGCTTCGCTCGCGAGCTGGTGCGGGTAGACGAGCGTATGCGGCAGCAGCGCGTAGACGAGCGCCGCGGCGGAGGCGCGCCGCTCGCTGAAGCCGATGCGCAGGCCGATGTCGCGCACCCAGAGCACCGAGGCGAGCGCGAGGATCACCTGCACCGCGATCACGAACAGCTGCCCGCCGGCGTGCCAGAGGAGCGCCTGCGGCAGCCAGTCGCCGGCGATGCCGTGGGCCGCGACCTGGCGCCAGTTCTCGATCGCGCTCATGCGCTCGAGCGCGCGGTCGGCGTGCAGGAAGCGCTCGGGGTGCGCGACGTCGTAGGCGAACATCGCCGCGTGCACCGCGGCGAGCGGTGCGATCAGGCGCCACGCCGCCGTCGCGCTACTTGACGGCAGCGATGCGGAAAGGGTCGTCGAGGAGGAGTGCAAGCAGGTAGGGCACGCGGATCGCGCCGACGTAGAAGCGCACTTGCGAGAAGCCGGCGTCGAGGAAAGCGGCGCGCAGGTCCGCCGCCGGGCCGGCCGCGCGCGTCAGGTACACGCCGCCGTCGCGCAGCGCGCGCACGATGCCGGGCAGCTGCGAGATGACGAGCGAGCGGCCGAAGGCGACGTCGACCGCCGCCTCGGGCACCGGGATGCGCACGCCGTCGTGCACCACGCGCACCAGGTTGAGCGGCCCGGCGAGGCGGCCCATCGCGTCCTCGGACACGTCGAGCGCATAGGCGCGCTCGACCTCGCCGGCGACGCGGCGCGCGAGCGCGCAGTCGCCCGCGCCGATCTCGAGGAACACCGAGGTGAGCGACAGGTGCCCGCGCAGGCTCTTCAGCTCGCGCTCGGCGTCGCGCGAGCGCCGGTCGAGGTAGGCGGCGTCGAGCCTGAGCCTGCCGGCGACGCGGCCTACCAGCACAGGCCCTCGTACACGCCGGCGACCGAGCGCGCGTCGCTGACGCGCACGAAGTCGATGATCGTCTGGCCTTCGCGGATGCGGCGCGGCACGTCGGCGAACTCGGGCGCGCCGTTGCCGATCACCAGCGTCTCGGCATGCTCGAGCACCTCGTCGATCGAGGGCACCATCAGGCGCGAGATGTGCGGGATCTTGTT
>Ga0075424_100000628_pt1 | contig 28217 bp, 27 predicted proteins | sample SoiMethybrSBSTD3_FD_75301 | JGI IMG/M metagenome (GOLD analysis project Ga0075424, IMG submission 75301) | Bulk soil microbial communities from a Populus tree surrounding site in Tennessee, USA - Soil MetaG P. TD hybrid SBSTD3 | ecosystem: Environmental > Terrestrial > Soil > Tree plantation... | reverse complement strand
CGCGCCGGCGCCGGGCCGCCGCGCGCCGGACTCGTCGAAGTAGCCGAAGGCAATGGCTTCCACGGGGCGCATCGCCGCCGCCGCCCGCAGCCACAGCTTCAGGTGACGGTCGCCGACCATGCGAGCTTCGACGACGTCGAACTCGCCCTCGAACACCGGCTCCGGGAATCCCTGGCCCCAGGGCCCGCCGCCCTCGATCGCGCGCGCCGTCTCGAGCGAAATTTCCCCGGCCGCGAGCTCCCCGTCCGTCTCGAGCACGTTCTGCATCTGCGAGGGCGAGAGCTGGCGGCCGATTTCGTCGGCGAACGCATCGGCAAAGCGCGCAAGCGCGCTTCGCTTCAGCGTAAGTCCCGCGGCCATGGCATGCCCGCCGAAGCGGTCGATGAGTTCCGGAAAGCGGGTCGAGACCGCCTCGAGCGCGTCGCGCACGTGCACGCCCGCGATGGAGCGTGCGGAGCCTCGCAACTCGTCCTCGGACGCCGGCGCGAAGGCTACGACCGGGCGATGCAGGCGGTCCTTCATGCGCGAAGCGACGAGCCCGACGATGCCCGCGTGCCAGCCCGGGTCGAACAGCGTCAGTCCCGGCGGCAGGTCGCCCTCGGCGATGCGCAGGTTCCGGACCGCCGTCGCGGCTTCCTCGCGCATGCGAGCCTCCATCTCGCGGCGCTCGCGGTTCAGGCGATCGAGCTCGTCGGCGAGCGTGAGCGCTTCGCCGGGGTCGTCGGTGAGGAGGCAGCGGATCCCGACGGCCATGTCGTCGATGCGGCCGGCGGCATTCAGCCGCGGCGCGATCTGGTGGCCGAGGTTCCGCGCGGTGAGCTCGTCGAGCCGGCAGCCCGCGACGCGCGCGAGCGCCATGAATCCAGCGGTCGCCGCGCGCGCGCGCGCGCGCCGCAGGCCCTCCTGCACGAGGATGCGGTTGTTGCGGTCGAGCGGCACGAGGTCGGCGATGGTGCCGAGCGCGACGAGGTCGAGAAGGTCCGCGACCGCGGGGAGCCGCTGCCCGCGCCGCTGCTCGAGCTCGCGCGTGAGCGACGCCATCAGGTAGAACGCGACGCCGACTCCCGCGAGCGCGCGGCTGCCGAACGACGCCTGGGGGAGGTTCGGGTTCACGTGCGCCGCGCAGTCCGGCAGCGTCGGCGCGGGCAGGTGATGGTCCGTGACGAGCACCTGGATTCCGAGCGCGCGCGCCGCCTCGATCCCGGCGAATGCAGAGACCCCGTTATCCACCGTGATGAGGAGGTCCGCACGCTCGCCCGCGAGCTCCGCGACGAGTGCCGGCGTCAGGCCGTAGCCATGTCGCAGCCGGTCCGGCACGCGCATGGCGTGGTTCAGGTGGCCGACGCGCGAGAGCTGGCGCAGCACGAGCGCGGTGCTCGTCGCGCCGTCGGCATCGAAGTCGCCGACCACGAGGATGCGCGAACCGCGCTCGACGTGATCCGCGAGGAGCTCTGTCGCGGGGCCGATACCGTCGAGCGTCGATACGGGCAGGAGCGATCGCAGCTCGAGGCCGAGTTCGTCGGCCTGGCGCAAACCGCGCGCGGCATACACGCGGCGGAGCACGGGGTGCAGGCTTTCGGGCAGCGCGTCGGCAGCCGCTGACGGCCGGCGCCGCAGGGTCACCGGCTGGGCGCGTGGCAGGTCGCGGGATTTCATCGGGCGCCATGATAGCCGCCGCCGCTCGGGCGATTGGCTATATTGAGGAGCGACATGGAGTTCACCCGCGAAACCGCCGGCGATGCGAACGCGATCCTCGCCTGCTCGGACCAGGAAGTCCGCCTTCGCGACCGCACGTTCCGCGGAAGCGTCATCGTCACGCGCGACGCGGTCATCCCCGATTGGCGGCCGCCCGCGCCCGAAGCGCTGACGCTCGCGGACTTCGGCGAGCTGCTCTCCCTCGGGCCGGATGTCGTGCTGCTCGGGACGGGCGGCCGCCAACGGCTGCCGCCGTCCGCGCTCTACGCCGACTTCGCGGCGCGCGGCATCGGCCTCGAGGTGATGGACAATCGCGCCGCCTGCCGCACATACAACGTGCTGCTCGGCGAGTTTCGCGAGGTCGCCGTCGCGTTGATGCTCTAGCGCGGCGGCAGCTGCGTGAGTGGGTTGAGCGGCTCGCCCTCGAGGCGGATTTCGAAGTAGAGCATGGCCTGCTGGCCAGGCCCGAGGCCCATTGCCGCGATCTGCTGGCCGGCGCGGACTTCGTCGCCCTCCTTCACCTGGACGAAGGCGTTGTGCCCATAAGCTGTCAGCCAGCCGCGCACATGATTGATGATCACGAGCTGGCCGTAGCCGCGGAGGGCGCTGCCGGTGTAAACGACCTTGCCGTCCGCGGCGGCCAGGATCGGCTGGTTGAGGCCGCCATCGATGCGGAGCCCGACCCCGCCCGACGGCTGCTGCACGACTCCGACGACAGTGCCGACATCGACCGGCCAACGCCAGGACGGGGGCCGGTGCTCGGGATCATCCGGCGACGCGCGTGGCGCACGCGGCGATCCCGCTCCGGCGGCCGCGGCGCCAGCCGGTAGCCGCTCGAGCCGGAGCCGGTCGCCGGGCCGGATGATGTCGCCCGGGCTCATGCCGTTCCAGCGCGCCACGTCCCGGTAATCGAGCCCGTAGCGCCGCGCGATCGAATAAAGCGTGTCGCCCGAACGGACCACGTAGACCTCCGGCGCGTCAGCCCGGCGAGCATTCCCTGCGCAGGCCGTGATCGCGAGGACCGCGGCGAGGACGATCCATCGCGTCAGGTCACACCGCCGAGCAGCGGCACGAAGCTGACATAGCCGAGGCGCTCGCGCATGAACTGGTCCTTGTGGCGCGTGAAGCGCAGGAGCTCCTGGCGACCCTCCGGCCCGACCGGGGCGACCAGGCGCCCGCCTTCGGCCAGCTGGTCGAGCAGCTTCTGCGGCAGCGCATGCGGGGCCGCTGCGAGCAGGATGCCGTCGAAGGGCGCCTGTGAGGGCCAGCCCTCGGAGCCGTCGCCATGCTTGAAGCGGACATTCCGGATGTCGAGGTCCCGGATCCGCTCCCGGGCGCGTTCGAGCAGCGGCTCGATGCGCTCGATGCTGTAGATGCGGCCGACGAGCGGCGCGAGGACGGCCGTCTGGTAGCCGCAGCCGGTGCCGATCTCGAGCACTTTCTCGGGCGTGCCGCCGATCGTGATGGCCTCGGTCATGCGAGCCACGACATACGGTTGCGAGATCGTCTGCCCATGGCCGATCGGGAGCGCGGTGTCTTCATAAGCCCGGCTGGCGAGCGCCTCGTCGACGAACAGGTGCCGCGGAACGTTCCGGATCCGGTCGAGCACCCGCGCGTCGCGGATGCCCTGCTCCACGAGGCGCTGGATGAGCCGCTCCCGCGTGCGCGCGCTCGTCATTCCGATGCCGCTGCGCTCGCTGCTCATGCGGGCGGCCCCTGCAGCCACTCGCGCAGCGACTCGAGCGCCGCGTGACGCGTAAGGTCTACCTGCAGCGGAGTCACCGACACGAAGCCGTTGGCGACCGCGTGGAAGTCGGTTCCCGGACCGGCATCCTGGCCGGCGCCCGCCGCGCCCACCCAGAAGATCTCGCGGCCGCGAGGGTCCTTGCCGCGCACGGCGGGCTTTGCGCGGTGCCGATGGCCGAGGCGCGTCACTTCGAACCCCTGCAGTCGCTCGTACGGCAGGTCCGGGACGTTGACGTTCAGGATCATCGAGCGGTGCAGCGGCTTCGCGAGCAGGCGCTCGACGAGCTCGCGCGCGACGCGCGCGGCCGTCGCGAAATGCGGCCCCGTGCCGCCGCCCTGCGCCACCAGCGAGACCGCGACAGTCGGCAGGCCGAGGAACCGGCCCTCGATCGCGGCCGCGACCGTGCCCGAATAGAGCACGTCGTCGCCGAGGTTCGCGCCGTCGTTGATGCCCGAGACCACCATGTCGAACTCGAAGTCGAACAGCCCCGTGATCGCGAGGTGCACACAATCCGTCGGCGTGCCGTTGATCACGTACCAGGTGTCCTCGTCCGCGCGCTGGACGCGGAGCGGCACCTCGAGCGTCAGTGAATGGCTCGCCCCGCTGAAGTTGCGGTCCGGCGCCACGACGGTGAGCGGCGCGACGCCTGCCAGCGCCTCCCGGAGAAAGCGCAGCCCTTCGGCGCGATAGCCGTCGTCGTTGGCGAGCAGGATCTTCAAGCCGGGCCCTTTCGGGTCGCGGGTCGCGCGACCGGGCCGCACTATACTGTAAGCGCCGCAGCCCGGCGCGCGGACGGAGGTGCCGCCATCAAGGACGAAGACCGCGATCTGTTCCGCGCCGCCGTGCGCGACGTCAGGCCGCTCCGGCAGGCGAAAACGGAGCCGCAGCGCATGCGCCGGCGGCCGCGCGCCGCGTCCCGGCGCGCGGACGAAGCGCGGGTGCTGACAGAGTCACTCGCCTTCGACGCCGCGGACCTCGACGTCGAATCCGGGGACGAGCTGGCATTCCGCCGCGAGGGCGTCGCGGAATCGTCGCTCCGGCGCCTGCGGCGCGGCGAATACGCCGTGCGCGACGAGCTCGACCTGCACGGGATGACGCAGGACGAGGCGCGCCTCGCGCTCGGCCACTTTCTCGCGGAGGCCGCCCACGTTGGCCGCCGCTGCGTGCGCATCATCCACGGCAAGGGGCGCGGCTCGGGCCACCGCGGCCCTGTCCTCAAGTCGGCCGTCAACCGGTGGCTTCGGCGGCACGGCGACGTGCAGGCGTTCTGCAGCGCGCGCCGCAACGACGGCGGCACCGGAGCGCTCTACGTTCTGCTCGGCGGTCCGCGCTAGTCCGCGCCCGACTCCGGCACCCGCGCGTCGAGAATCTCCCGCAGCACGCTTGTCGCGAAGCCGCCGCGCGGCAGCGCGAACTCGAGCTCCAGGGCGTCCGCGTCGAGGCGGTGACGCAAGTCGACGGGGCGCACCAGGAGTGCACGTCGCTCGCCGCGCATCCCGACCGACGCGAGCAGCGACGGGATCGGGGCGACCGTGGCGAGTGCGTCGGATTCAATGCGGCCGGCTTCGCCGGCCGGCAGGACGCCGCCCGCACCGCAGAGCGGCCCGGTCGGCGCCACGTCGCCCTCGAGCAGGCGTTTCTGGAGGCCGTCGTCCGGATAGGCGGATGCGAAGACCGACTGGCTGCCGCTCAAGTTGATGACTTCGCCCGGCAGCAGGCGATTCCAGGTGCCGCCCGCGACGCGCGCCGCCAGCACGGCGTTGAACACGAGCGCTCGAGCGGAGGACAGCAGGAACGCCCGCTGCTCCCGGGCACGCGGCAGGCGGCCGGTGTCGAGCCAGCCGCGCACGCGGGCGAGGTTCGAGCCGTCCCGGCCGAAGCGCTGGGGGCCGTAGTAATTCGGCAGGCCCGATGTCCGCAGCCGCTCGATGCGCGCTGCGATCGCGTCGGCATCGCCCTGCAGTCCGCGCACACGGATCCTGAAATGGTTGCCGGCGAGCGCGCCGCGGCGAAGCTTGCGCGAATGGGGCAGCTCGCGCAGCACGCGAAATCCGTCCCCCGTGTAGCCGACGAAGGAAGCGGCGTCGCGGGAAGCCGGCACCGAGAACCATTGCCGCGCCAGCGAGCGTCGGTCCTTCAGGCCGGCGAAGCCGACGTCGACCTGCGGCTTGCCGGCCCGCGCCGCCAGCGCGCGCGCCACGAACAGCGTGTTGCTGCCGACTTTCTCGACCAGCAGCAGCCGGTGGGCCTCGCCGCCATCCGCCTCGAATCCGAGGCGCTCCTCGACCACGAAGTCGGCCGGCTCGACGCGCACGTTGCCCGAGACGGGCGTCTCGCCGTAGGCGCGCGGCGGCTCGAGGGCGACCCGCTGCCAGGCTTCGCGTGCCTCAGCCTCCATGGCTTCCGGTCAGCAGCACGACCGCGTGGGCCGCGAGGCCTTCACCCCTGCCGAGCGTCCCGAGTCCCTCCGGCGTCGTCGCCTTGACGTTGACCCGGTCCCGGCCGATGCCGAGATCGGCGGCGATGTTCGAGCACATCGCCTCGCGGTGCGGGCCGATGCGCGGAGCCTCCGCGACCAGGGTGAGGTCGCAGTTCGCGACCGACCAGCCGGCCGCGGCCACCTGCCGGGCAACCTCGCGCAGGAGTCCGCGGCTGTCGGCACCGGCAAAGCGGGCATCCGCGGGTGGGAAAAGCTGCCCGATGTCGCCGAGTGCGGCGGCGCCGAGCAACGCATCCATCAGCGCGTGCAGCAGCACGTCGCCGTCGGAATGCGCGATGACGCCGTGCGCATGAGGGATCGTGATGCCTCCGATGCGCACGGCGTTCCCGGGCCCGAAACGGTGCACATCGTAGCCGTGCCCAACCCTCACGTGCGGCTCCGCGCGGCGCGCAGGGCAGCCGCGGCGATCGCGAGGTCGCCCGGCCGCGTCACCTTGACGTTGAGCGGCGAGCCCTCGACGAGCCGCGGACGGAGGCCGGCGCGCTCGATGGCCGCGGCTTCGTCGGTCGGCTCGACGCCGGCCGCGAGCGCTTCGCGGATCGCCGCTGCAAGCCGGCCGATGCGGAACATCTGCGGGGTCAGGGCGCGCCAGAGCCGCTCGCGCGGCAGCGTCCGCGCGCTGCGTCCGTCCTCGCCTGCTTCCTTGACCGTGTCCGCGAGCGGCAGCGCCAGCAGTCCGCCGACCGCATCGCGGTGGCAGCCGGCGACGAGCGCCTCGACGTCACGCCTCGAAACCGCCGGCCGCGCGGCGTCGTGCACCAGCACCCAGTCCTCCGCATCCGCCGTGATCAGCGACTGAAGGCCGTTCAGCACGGACTGCGCGCGGGTCGCGCCGCCGGCGACGGCGACCACGCGCCGGCGCAGCGCCGGCGGCAGCCGCTCGTAGCGACGATCGCCCGAGGCGAGCACGACCGCGCCTCCCGCCATGCCGGGCAGCGAAGAGAAAAGGCGCAGGGAATGCTCGAGGAGCGTCCGGCCGGCGATCCTGAGGTAGTGCTTTGGAACCGGGCCGCCGTAGCGCGTGGCGCGGCCCGCAGCGGCTATCACGAACCAGGTGCGCCCGCCCACGGGGTCACGGATGTGTCGACGCCTGCATCGAACCGGGAAGCGTCGCCTCGGCGCCTGGCGTGCGGTGGCTCGCGTCGACGACCTGGTAGAACGTCTCGTTGGCCGCGACCATGCCGAGGTCGTTGCGCGCCCGTTCCTCGAGCGCCGTGAGCCCGTGCTTCAGGTCGGCGACTTCGGCCTTGATCTGGGCGTTGCGTTCAGCGAGGACGGCGTTTTCCGCGCGTTGGCTCTCGACCGCCTGCTGCAGGTGCCAGACTTCCCGCATTCCCTCGTTCGAGATCCACAGGCGGTACTGGAGCAGCACGAACGCGGCGAGGAGCGCGGCGATGACGAACTTCATGGGGCGGGCAGCGTAGCACGTTCGGCGGGCATGTTTGCGCCCCGACTCACCGCCGGCGCACCGGGAAGGCCTCGCGGCCGGCGTAGCGGGCGCGCGCGCCCAGCTGCTCCTCGATGCGCAGGAGCTGGTTGTACTTCGCAACGCGGTCGGAGCGCGAGAGCGAACCGGTCTTGATCTGCGTCGCCGCGGTGCCGACGGCGAGGTCTGCAATCGTCGAGTCCTCGGTCTCGCCCGAGCGGTGCGAAACGACCGCGGCATAGCCCGCCTGCGTCGCCATTTCGATCGCAGCCAGGGTCTCGGTGAGCGTCCCGATCTGGTTCGGCTTGATGAGGATCGCGTTCGCGACGTGCTCGGCAATGCCGCGGGCGAGGATTTCGGTATTCGTGACGAAGAGGTCGTCGCCCACGAGCTGGACCCGCTCGCCGAGGCGGCGCGTCAGCAGCGCCCAGCCCTCCCAGTCGGCCTCCGCCATGCCGTCCTCAATGGTGAGGATCGGGTATCGCTCGACGAGCGCGGCGAGGTAGTCGGAGAACTGCGCGGCGTTGAACCGGCGCCCCTCCGACTCGAGCTGATAGCTGCCATCCTTGTAAAACTCGCTGCTCGCGACGTCGAGCCCGAGCCAGACGTCGTGCCCGGGGTGATAGCCCGCCTGCTCGACCGCCTCGAGGATCACGCCGAGCGCCGCCTCGTTCGACGGCAGGTCGGGCGCAAAGCCGCCTTCGTCGCCGACCGACGTCGCGAGCCCGCGCCCGTGCAGGATCTTCTTCAGCCGGTGGAAGATCTCGGCGCCGCAGCGCAGCGCCTCGCGGAAGCTCGGCAGCCCCGCGGGCACGATCATGAATTCCTGGATGTCGAGGCTGTTGTCGGCGTGCGCCCCGCCGTTGACAATGTTCATCATCGGCACCGGCAGCACGACGGCGTCGTCGCCCCCGAGGTATCGGTACAGCGGCAGCCGCGACCATTCCGCGGCGGCGTGAGCCGTCGCGAGCGAAACCGCGAGGATCGCATTGGCGCCGAGGCGCGACTTGTTCTCCGTGCCGTCGAGCTCGCACATCCGCCGATCGATGGCCGACTGGTCAGTCGGGTCCCGCCCCACGAGCGAATCGCGCAGCGCGCCGTTGACGTGCTGCACGGCGTTCAGCACGCCCTTGCCGAGGTAGCGCTTCGGGTCGGAGTCGCGGAGCTCCACGGCTTCGCGAGTGCCGGTCGACGCGCCCGAGGGCACGGCCGCGCGTCCGACGGTTCCGTCCTCGAGCTCGACTTCGGCCTCCACGGTCGGGTTGCCGCGGGAATCGATGATCTCGCGGCCGCGGATGTCGACGATGCGCATCAGAGCGTGGCTTCCGCGAACGGGCGCGCTTTCACCGAGCGGTCGAGCTCGACGAGCAGCGACAGGAGTTCCTTCATGCGCGGCAGCGGCCAGGCGTTCGGGCCGTCGGACAGCGCCTTGTCGGGGTCGGGATGCGTCTCCATGAAGATGCCGGACACGCCGGCGGCAACGGCCGCGCGCGCGAGCACCGGCACGAACTCGCGCTGGCCGCCCGAGGCCGTGCCCTTCCCGCCGGGCAGCTGGACCGAGTGGGTCGCGTCGAACACGACGGGCGCGCCGAAGCCGCGCATGACGGACAGCGCGCGCATGTCCGAAACGAGGTTGTTGTAGCCGAAGCTGAAGCCGCGCTCGCAGACCATGATGTCCTCGTTGCCGGTGGAGCGCGCCTTCTCGACGACGTTCGACATCTCCCAGGGGCTCAGGAACTGGCCCTTCTTGATGTTCACTGGCCTGCCCTGGGAGCAGACGTTGACGATGAAGTTGGTCTGCCGGACCAGGAACGCAGGCGTCTGGAGCACGTCGACGACGGCGGCCACCTCGCCGAGCGGCGTGTCCTCGTGAACGTCGGTCAGGACCGGCACGCCGTGCTGGCGCTTCACGTCCGCGAGCACCTTGAGCCCCTGCTCCATGCCGGGGCCGCGGAAGGACTTGCGCGAGGAGCGGTTCGCCTTGTCATAGGAGGCCTTGAAGACGAACGGGATCCCGAGCGCGCCGGTGATCTCCTTCAGCGCGCCCGCGACATCCAGCGTGAGCTGCGGGCTCTCGACGACGCAGGGCCCGGCGATCAGGAAAAGCGGGCGGTCGGGGCCGATCTCCGCGCCGGCGAGCCTCACGCGCTCGCCGCCTGCGCGAGCTGGCCGGCCTTGTGCTGGCCCGTGGCGTGCTCGCGCGCCGCGCGCACGAAGCTCGCGAAGAGCGGGTGGCCGTCGCGCGGACTCGACGTGAATTCGGGGTGGAACTGCACGCCGATGAACCACGGATGCGCCGGCAGCTCGACGATCTCGACGAGCCCGTCCTCGGAGAATGCGGAGATGGCGAGCCCCGCCTTCTGCATGCGCTCCAGGTAGTTGTTGTTGAACTCGTAGCGGTGCCGGTGGCGCTCGTGGATCACGTCGCGGCCGTAGACCTTGCGCGCGAGCGTCCCGGTCAGGATGCGCGACTCCTGGGCGCCAAGTCGCATGGTGCCGCCGAGTTCCGAGCGGTCGTCGCGGCGGAGCGTCTCGCCCGAGCGGTCGCGCCATTCCGTGATGAGCGCGATGACGGGATCCGCGGCCTGGCGATCGAACTCCGTCGAGTTCGCGCCGGGGAGGCCGAGGACGCTCCGCGCATACTCGATCACGGCCACCTGCATGCCGAGGCAGATCCCCAGGTAGGGAATGCCGTGCTCCCGCGCAAAGCGCACGGCGGCGATCTTGCCCTCGATGCCGCGCTCGCCGAAGCCGCCCGGAACGAGGATCGCGTCCATGCCCGCGAGCGCAGACGTGCCCGCGGCCTCGAGGTCGGTCGACTCGACGTAGTGCACCTGGACGCGCGTCCGCGTCCTGAGGCCCGCGTGGCGCAGGGCCTCGTTGAGAGAGATGTAGGAGTCTCGGATCTGCACGTACTTGCCGACCATGGCGACGTTCACCGTCGCGTCGTGCTGAGCGCGCGCGGCGACGACCTGCTGCCAATCGCGGAGGTCCGCGGGCGGCGCCGACAGCCCGAGCTTGTCGCAGACGATTTCGTCGAGGTCCTGCTCGTGCAGCAGCAGCGGGATCCTGTAGATGTCGTCCGCGTCGATCGCGGAGATCACCGCGCGCTCCTCGACGTTGGTGAACAGGGCGATCTTCCGGCGCTGCTCCGGCGGCAGCGGGTCGCGGCAGCGGCACAGCAGCACGTCCGGCTGGATGCCGATGCCGCGCAGCTCCTTCACGGAGTGCTGGGTCGGCTTGGTCTTGATCTCGCCGGAGCCGCCGACGATCGGCACCAGCGTCAGGTGCATGTACACGCAGCTGCCGCGCCCCTGCTCCACCCCGACCTGCCGGATCGCCTCCAGGAAAGGCAGCGACTCGATGTCGCCGACGGTGCCGCCGATCTCCACCATGCAGACGTCGGCGTCGCCAGCGCCGAGCCGGATGTTGCGGATGATCTCGTCGGTGATGTGCGGGATGACCTGGACCGTCGCCCCGAGGTAGTCGCCGCGACGCTCGCGCGCGATCACCCGCTCGTAGATGCGCCCGGTCGTGAAGTTGCTGTTCCGGCCGGTCGTCGTGCGCACGAAACGCTCGTAGTGGCCGAGGTCGAGGTCGGTCTCGGTGCCGTCCTCGGTGACGAAGACCTCGCCGTGCTGGAACGGGCTCATCGTGCCCGGGTCCACGTTGATGTAGGGGTCGAGCTTGACCATGCGGACCTTGAGTCCGCGGGCCTCGAGGATCGCGCCGAGGCTGGCCGATGCCAGCCCTTTGCCCAGGGACGACACCACGCCGCCGGTCACGAAAACGAACTTGGTCATCTGGAGTCCCGCCGCCTCACGAAACAGGAGCGGGCCGACATTGGCCCGCGTGCGACGGGTAATCAGTCTAACCGAGTAGCGCTCGGCGGACCAGACAGATCAGGGGCAGGCGCCGGTTTCGGTTGTGGTCACCTGCGCCGACCCCGTGGCGCGCACCGAGAGCACGCGCTCCTGGTTGCCGACCGGGTCGTTCCGGCACACGGTGAACGTCGCGGCTCCCATGCCGATGCCGATCGGCTCGAAAGTGAGCGGCGTCGTTCCGCCGCCTTGCGTCAATTTGAATCCACCGGGCAGGCTTTCCTGCCGCTGGATGACCTCGTTGGCCGCGTCGATGACGATCCAGCCTTGTTCCCAGCCGCCGGCGGCGGCGCAGGTGGCGCCGTCGGACGAGGCACAGAGCCTCACCGGGACGTTGCGCTTGATCGCCTCGCTGCGCGCGAGCTGGACGCTGGCGAGGAGGTTGTTGGCGCCGGCGCTCAGCCGCGCTCCGAGGGAAGCGTTCCGGAACATCGGCACGCCGATCGCGAACAGGAGCGCGACGATCGTCAGGGCGACCATCATCTCGATCAGCGTGAACCCGCCGGCGCCGTAGCGCCGGCGGACTCGCGTCTTCGCCTCTCGTGCGTTCATCGCGGGCTCCGCCTTATTTTTCCGTGAGCCAGTAGGTCAGGCTCTTCGGCTGCGTGCCGGTCGTCGGCGGAGTCGGCAGGCTGCCTTCGAGCGGCGAATCGCCCACCGCGCCGATCACGAACGGCACGACGGTACCGTCGTCGAGCTCCACCATGCCCGCGACCGGCGGCGACGGCAGGCCGCCGCCGGCGACCGGATCGTCCCGGTTATTGGTCGGGCTGAGGGCCGCGGCGTTCGAGTACTTGACGTTGTAGACCCGCGCGGTGCCGAGGTTTGAGGTGCAGGTGGCCGCGCTCGCGACCGTCGGCGTGTGCGTGCTGAAGGTGACCGTTCCGAACACCGTGATCGCGGAAGTCACGACCTGCTCATGGTCGCGCAGGTCGAGGGCCCAGCCCTTGGCAGCCGAGAGGTCGGCCGCGTCCGGATTCGCGCCGCCGCTCGCGATCTGCACGAGGGAATCGAGGCAGATGACCGCCGAGCCGCAGGTTCCGGTCTCGTCGCTCAGCCAGGTCGTAGAGGACGGATTGTCCTGGACCATGAAGAACTTGTTCTCCACGCCATAGGCGACCGAGAAGGCCTGGAGCGGCTTTTCGCGGTCGCCCGACCCGATCAGCAGGTAATAGACGCCATCCTTCTCCACCACGTCCGGCGTCGAGAGGAATTTCCGGTTCATCGGGCAGGTCACGGACGGGCTCGTGACGCCGGCCGCATTGCAGCCGAGCGAGGCGATCTTGGTCATCGTCCAGCTCGCCGGTACCGTCGTGTCGAACGGCTGGTTCGCGGTCGCGCCCGAGATCCGGTACAGGTTGCCGCCGGTATCGGCGACATAGACGAACTTGGCGAGCCCGGTCGTGGTGTCGGGCACGACGAAGACGTCTGCCGCAACCGGCCGGTCGGTCGTGAAGGTCTTGAGCAGCGTGCCGTCGTTGGCGTCGAGCACGTAGACCGCGCGACCCTTGGCCGACGCGGTGCAGGTGTGCGGGTCGCTGTCCTCGCAGGTGTCGTAGCCGGCGCCCATGACCAGCATCGGCTTGACGCCCGCGATGTCGGTATAGCCGTTGGTCTTCAGGACCTGCGGCGCCGACCAGGTCTGGCCCATGCCGGTGAAGCCGCTCGAGCAGCCGGTATCGTCGGCCTGGTTCGGGCAGCCCAGCTTCCACTTCAGCGTCGCGGTACCGGGCGAGCTCTCCATCGCGCCAACGTCGAAGGCGTACAGGACGCGGGCGCCGCGTCGCGCCGTCGCGTAAATCCACTTGGCGCTCGCACTCTGGTAGAACGCGAGCGCGCCGTCGAATCCGTAGGGCTTCGGCGCGCGGACAGGGGGCGGGGCAGGCGAACCCTTGAACGAGATCGGCACCGAGTTGTCGCGCTCGCGCTTGATGTTGCCGTAGAACTCCGGCGCCAGGAACGACCACATCTCGTCGCCGGCGGCGTAGCTACCGATGGCGTTTGCGCGGTTTCCATTGACCGCCCTCAGGATCCCGTCATTGCCGCCGTAGAAGACGACCACGTTCGGGCTCGCGACGGGGCCGTAATTGATCGCGATCGGCCGTGAGTGCAGCACGTCGCCATGCACGGAGGGGCGCTTCTGGGTCGTGTTGCCGTTGGTGTTCTCGTCGTCGATATCGTCCCCGCGCGCCCAGCTGATGAGCGCATCGCGCTCCGCGGCGCTGCCGGCGCCGAGCAAGGCGGTCGTGATCGCACCGTTGGCGATGTTGAAGTCCGTCTGCGTCGTGCAGGAGCCGAAGGTCGGGCTGCAGGTCTTCAGGTTGCGCGAGGCCGCGGCTCGTAGCCGGTAGGCCCCCGCACCCTTCTCGACGATCTTTCCGTCCGGAGAGTTGGAGACGTCGGTGTCCACGATCTGGCAGTCGCCCTGCGGGTAGAACGACCAGTAGGTGTCCTTGACGGTGGGCGTCCAGAAGCTCCGCGCGCATTCCGTGATGAAGCCGGTACCCGGGTTGATGGCGCTGAAGCCGTCGGCGTCCAGGGTTCGGAGCTGGTTGCTGACGATGCCGAACTTGTACTGCTTGAGGTTCCCGGGCCAGCGCGGCAGCGCGTCGGCGTCGGGACGGAACTGGCCGATGTAGATCTGGTTCAGGTACGTGCCCTGGGTCGTGATGTTGGCCGGGAGGCTCACCGCCGCGAACACGCTGTTGACGGCCTGAATCTCGGAGAAGATGCGGGCGAAGACATCCGTGAGCTGGGCGCCGCCGTTACCCGAAGTCACGTCGAAGTAGCGGCCATTGCTGGTGCTCGCCGTGCTCTTGAGGAGCGCAGTCCAGCCGGGTCCCTGGCCGGTCGCTATCTTGTCGACATCCACGGTGTACGTGATGATCCCGAGGTGGCTGCGCCGCATGAAGCGCGCCCATTCGTCCGAGGGATTGGTCTGCGACCCGCTCGGCGAGATCGGGATCATGGCGGTCGCGCCCGTGATGCTCTCGCCAGCCGCGGCCGCCGCCAGCATCGTGTTGCCCGTGCTGATGTCCGAATTGTTGTCCTGGGCGGCGCCGTTGCTGATGAAGACGATGTAGTTTCTGCCGCAGTCGCCCGTGGCCACCGGGCTGTTGTACGGCGAGCCCGCGAATGAATTGATCGCATTGCCGGCCAGCGCGTAGATGGCCTTCGAGGCCGCGCCGCCGGTAACGTTGCCCGTATAGTCGGTCTTGACCTTGCTGTTGCCGGCGTAGGGCGGTTTTGCGTCGTAGTACTTCCAGGCCTCGGCCATGGCCAGGCCCGCCTTGCCGCCGTTGGACTTGTCGTTGTTCTTGTCCAAGGAGTTGAACATGCTCACGTACTTCGCCTTGTTGGCCGTGGTCATGGGGCGGACGGCCGCGCGCACGTAGCCGCCCGCGGTGTTGCTGTTCGCACCGCCGGTCTCCGTGTAAAGCATGAGGCCGACTCGCATCACCGCCGTGCCGTCCGCGTTGACCGGTATGTTCTGGAGCGTGGTGGTGAGCGCCTTGAGCTCGTTGATGAGGATCGCCTGGCCGTCGACGGTCCGGCTCCAGTTCGCCGTGTTGTCGAGGACGAGGAGGACGTTCGGGACGCCGGTCGCGGCGCCGCTCGGCTGGACGAAGAGGTCGATGTCCTCTGCCCGCGCGTTGCCCTGACCGAACAAGTAGCCGCTCGCGATCAGCGCGCCGGCAACCAGCCTGCTTTTCATGGAAATGCTCCTGGTGGATTTCTGGCTCACGGGCACACCACGTCCTTGTCGGCTTCCGGCATCAGCACGCGCACGCCCGCACGCACGCGCGCCCGCGTGCCCGTGCTCGCGGTGTCGGTCGCGGTCGCGTCGATGTCCCAGACCGTGTTCCAGGTCGAGGAGACCGTCATGCTCGTCGGCAGCGACAGGCTGCTCGGGTCGGCGCTGGAGGCCGGCGCGGCGGAGATGCATTGCGGCACGGCAACGTCGACCTGGTAGTCGGTGTCCGTGTCGTTGTCGATATCGACATTGATCGTTTCGGCCGCGGGCGCCGCCGTGAACGGCGTGCTGATCACCTGCTCGATGGCCTTGTTCGCCGCGGAAATCGCCTCGGCACGGAACTGCATGTTGGTCATGGCGCGGTAGTTGGTCGTGCCGAGGTTGAGCGCCGTGATCAGCATCAGCGTGATCAACACCAGCATGATCAGGCCGATTACCAGGGCAGCGCCCCGCTCGCCTGCGCAATTGACGCGGCTCATGGCCTGATCCTCCGGCCCAGGATGTTCGGCAGCCTGATCGTGGTCACGAACAGGTGGCGCGGGAAGGCGTCGTTGTAGGGCCCGAGCACCGTGTCGCCCAGCGTGTAGGTCTTGCTGTCGTTGAACCCCTGCGACGCTTCCCGCGTGCGTGCGAGCATATACAGGCGCACGGCGGTGACGTTCGTGAAGTCCGCGACCGTGCAGGGCACGGCCGTCGTGCAGTGCACGAACTCCGCGTCCGGCACGCCGTCGCCTCGATTCGTCGCGGTCTCGCGCGTATCGGGATCGACCCAGTTCACGGCCGCCGCGTAATTGACGGCGCCGCCGGTTTCGCTCAGGTCGTCGATGCCGAGCTCCACGCGGAAGCCCTGGATCCCTTCGATCAGCGGCACGGCCGGCTGCTGGGCGAGCGCGCCTCCCGCGAAGTCGAACTCCGAGCGCATCAGGGTCGGGATCCCGTCGCCGGGCGTCTCCGAATAGTCGCGGACATAGTAGATCGTCGACATGAAGCGGCGCTCGTCGGCCGGCGTGACGCAATCGCGCTTGAACAGGTCGAATGCCGCGGGATCGTCGTCGAACCGGTACGCGACGAGGTCGGTGTCGCACAGCGAGCCCTGGAAGTACAGGCGGCCGGCGACGGCCGCCTCGCAGTTACCGACGCCCGGCACGCAGTTCTCGACATGGCGCACGACGAGGACGTCGGTGCCCGCCAGCCGATTTGTGATGATGCCCGGACAGACGGTCGCGTCGTCATAGGCCTCGACCGGGACGCCGATCAGGCTGTTGACGTAGGCGGCATTCCAGTTCGCCGGGTTGTACGCGAGGCAGGGATCCGGCACGAAGGTCGGCGTGTCGACGGGCACTCCCGAGGCGGTCTGGTCGTCGAAGGCAGCGACGAAGGTGCCCCAGAAGCCGGCGTGCACCACGTCCGCCTCCAGGACCTGAACCGCGAGCCGGCCGCTCTCGATCATGCTGTTGGCCCGCGCGAACTCGCGGTTGCTGCGGCTCGTGTTCGTGAACAGCGCGACCAGCGCGGCGAGGATCAGGAGGCTGATGACCATGGCAACCATCAGCTCGACCAGGCTCAGCCCGGACTGCCGACTGCGGGAGAGGACCCAGGCCGGCCAAGTGAGAGAGCGGCTCATGTGAGTGTCGCGATGCGCACGACCGTCGTCACGACGCGACGGCAAAGGTCGTCGACGCAGGCCGTGCCGGCAGCGCCGTCATATTCGCCGGCGCCGCAGCTGACGCTCGCAGGCGGCGCGGACAAGGGCGCCATGCCCTGCCAAGCGACAGTGACGAGGTATTCGTCGGCGGCGATGTTTTCGACGCAGGCGCGCGCGCCGACCATGGCGCCCACGGAGACGCCGCCCAGCGTCTCGCCGGAACCCAGGAGTTCGCCGCACCATTCCTTGGCGTCGATCTCCTCACGCGTCCCTGCGGCCATGCCGTTGCAATCCATGCCGGTGCCGAGCGGAGCCGCCGTCACGTAGGAGGCCGCGGCGTTGCGATTGAGCTGGATGCGGTTCGCCATGTCGTTCAGGATGACCAGGGCCTCCGAGCGCTGATAGGACTCGACTTGCAGCACGTGCAGCCGGCCGTGCAGGACCACGAGCGCCAGGAGTCCGATCGCAAGGATGACCATCGCGACCAGGACCTCGACCAGCGATACGCCCGCCTGTCGCGGGCACGGGGATTGCGTTTGCATGGCTACCACTTTTCCGCAGGCGTCTTGGTGCCGAGGCTGTCGATCGAAAGGTCGCCGTCGCTCACCTGGCCGTCTTTCGCTGTCAGCGTGACGGTGAATCCGGGCGGCGGTCCGGCCGGAACAGCGGGATCGATCGCGAGGTCGTAGTTCCCGCTGACTTCGGGCGGCAAGGCGTAACCGAGCGTGGCATCGTCCGCGTAGACGCGGTTGGCGATGAAATACTGGTGCTCGCGGTTGACGATTTCCATCATCACCGACTGGGCGGCGCGCCGGTTGCCCTTGATCACCGATTGGCGGTACGACGGAATGGCGATGGCCGCGATGATTGCAACGATCACCAGCGTGACCATCATTTCGATGAGCGTGAATCCCCGGGCCTTGTTCATGAAGGTCCTCGCGCACGTACCGCCACGCGCGGACATTACTTCGGCTCTCGCCGGGCGGAGGCACCAGCCGCCATTCGGTCGCCCAGGGCGGCCGAACGGTACGCCCGGGAGAACTGCGTCACAGTTCTCCGGTCCGTGAATTGGCGTTATGTCGGCTGCCGCGCAGGCGACCGGGGCCGAATCCCGTTCAATGGATGCAGGGCCGGGAAGCGGCCCGGAGCGAACTGATGAACAGCTTGCGAAGGCAACGCGGCGTCACGGGGATCGAGCTGGTGGTCGTCATGATTATCATCGGGATCCTGGTGGCGGTCGCGATCTCGTCCTACCGCGCCTACGTGATCCGCAGCCAGCGCTCGGACGCGAAGGACGCCCTGTTCGCCCTGGCGAACCAGCAGGAGAAGCACTATCTCCAGTGCAACACCTTTGCGACCGCGATCGACGCCGCCACGAGCTGCGCAGACGGCAAGTTGCAGGGCACGAGCCTGAGCAGGAACGGGTGGTACAGCCTCGCGATTTCCGCCGCGAACGCAACGACGTTCACGGTCACGGCAACGGCCGTCATCGGCGAGGACCAGTACCAGGATAGCGCGTGCCGCGTGTTCATCGTGGACCAGGCCGGCGTACGCACGGCCGCGGACTCGGGCGGCTCCGACAACACCGACGAGTGCTGGCGCTGAGCGGCGCGGCGCGCGGCTAGAAGAGCCGCGGCCGCCCGATCCAGACGGGCTTCACGGCGGTCGCTCCGCCGTCCGCGAAAAATTCCGCGTCGATCCAGAGGTCGGCGACCGCCGCGAGGCGCCCGCCCACGTAGACGAGCGGAAGGCGGTCGCGCATCCAGGGCACGACGCCGGCTTCCTGGCAAAGGTCCTTCAGGCGCTTGCGCGGACGGCCTGGATGCGGGCGAAGGCTTTCGCCGCCCAGCCGAAAGCCCAACGTCGCCTCCACCCCGGGCGGAATCCGGAGCCCGCCGTCGCTGCTCGCGACCAGCGAGAAGTGACCGAGCCCCGCTCCCAGGTCGATGCGGGTCGCTTCGCGATCCGGTTGCGAGTGCGCCGGCAAAGGCGCGAGCGCATAGAGCCTGCCGCGGTAGCGGCGGATCTCGCCTTCCTTCCAGCGGAGGCACGGCGCGCCATCCGGTTTCGCCCCGATGAGCGCAGCGAGCGCCGCGCCCAGACGGCCTGCCGGCGGCGGCCTGAGGCGCTGTTCCCGGAGCCACCAGCGCAGCACGTTGACCTGGCGATCACGCGTGAGCCGTGCGAGGCCGCTGACGTCGAGGCGGCCTTCGTCGAGGAGCGCGTGCGCGTCGGCCTCGGCAAGGCCGGCGAGCAGGCGCGAGGCTTCGGCGAGATGCGAGGCGCTTCTTCCAATCGTCGTCGCCGCCGCAGGCCAGCGCTCGAGCAGCGGCGGCAGCACGTGCTTCCTGAGGTAAGCGCGGTCAAAGCGCTCCGCCCCGTTCATCGGATCCCGCAACCATGCGAGGCCATTCCGGTTTGCGTAGTCCTCGAGCTCGTCCCGGCCGACATCGAGCAGCGGGCGCAGCAACCAGCCGCGGCCGAGTGGCGCGCGATGCGGCATGGCTGCAAGGCCTGCGACGCCGGCGCCGCGCAGGAGCTGGATCAGGACCGTCTCGAGCTGGTCGTCGCGGTGGTGCGCGCTGAGAAAATGCTCGCCGTCGGCGAGCGCCGCCGCAACGGCTGCGTACCGGGCCGACCGCGCCTCGGCTTCGAGGCTCGCGCCACCTCCCCGCGCGACCCGGACTACGCGCGACTCGAACGCGACGCCAAGGCCGGCGCACAAGCGACGGCAGGCATCGACCCAGTCATCGCTCTCCGGCTGCAGGCCATGGTTCACGTGAAGCGCGCGAAGCGCCCGGCCCGCGCGCGTCGCGAGTGCGGCGGTCGCATGCAGCAGCACCGTGGAATCGAGGCCGCCCGAGAGACCGACGCACAGCGGGGCGTCCCTCCATCCGGGATCGATCGCGGTCAGGAGCCCGGCGAGCCGCTCCGCACCGAAAGCCATGTCAGGTCCCGCCGTAAACCCCGAAACCGCGCAGGCGCTGTGCGCGCTCGGCGAGCAGCGTGTCGACCGGCAGCGGCGCGAGCTCCGCGACGCGGCGGGCGAGCGCTTCACGCAGGCGCTCGGCCGTCACCTGCGGCTCGCGGTGCGCGCCGCCGAGCGGCTCGGGAATCACTTCGTCGACCAGGCCGAGCTTCGAGAGGCGTTCCGCCGTGATCCCCATCGCCTCGGCCGCGAGCTCGCGTCGGTCGGCGCTCTTCCAGAGGATCGATGCGCATCCCTCGGGCGAGATGACGGAATAGATGCTGTACTGGAGCATCAGCAGGCGGTCACAAACCCCGATCGCGAGCGCGCCGCCCGAGCCGCCTTCGCCGATCACGCAGGCGATGACCGGCACCCCGAGCCGCGCCATGTCGAAGAGGTTCCTCGCGATCGCCTCGCTCTGGTTGCGCTCCTCCGAGCCGACGCCCGGGTAGGCTCCCGGCGTGTCGATGAGAGTGACGATGGGCAGCCCGAAGCGCTCGGCGGTCAGCATCAGGCGCCGCGCCTTGCGGTAGCCCTCGGGCTTCGGCATGCCGTAATTGCGGCGCACGCGCTCCTTGGTGTCACGCCCCTTCTGCTGGCCGATCACCATGACGGCCCGGCCGTCGAGCCGCGCGACGCCGCCGACGATCGACTGGTCGTCCGCGTACATGCGGTCGCCGTGCAGCTCCAGGAACTCGGTGAAGATGAGCGGGACGTAGTCGAGCGTGTACGGCCGCTGCGGGTGGCGCGCGAGCTGCGTGATCTGCCAGGGCGTCAGGCTCGCGAAGATGCTGCCGGTGAGGGTGCGCGCCTTGGCGCGCAGCTTCTCGATCTCGTCGCCCGTGTTGAGGTCCGAGTCCTCGGCGAGGAAGCGCAGCTCCTCGATCTTCGCCTCGAGCTCGGCAATCGGCTGTTCGAAGTCGAGGAACTGGAGCGGCATCCCGCCAGTATAGAGGGATCAGTCCGGGCGCTGCCCGTAGCCCAGCCGGATGCCGTCGCGGCCGACCAGGCGGGCGAGATCGTCGAGGAGCTTGCGGGTCGGCTTCACAGACCACTCTTCGGAGAGGCTGAGCGTGCCGCGCGCGTCGCTGCCGATGTAGTGCACCGCGACCGCGCAGTGCCCGCCGCGCCCGGCACGCAGGATTTCCTCGAGGCGCGCGAGCTGGCGGCCGTCGCCGCCGCCCGCGGGCAGGCGGATCGTGAGCCGGCTCGCCTCGCGCTCGCGCAGCTCGTCGATCGGCGTGATCTTCTTTGCGTTGATGCGCCAGTCGTCGATGAACTCGTCGTAGCGGAGCATGCCCTCGACGACGACGATCGCGTCGCGCACGACGACATGCCGGTGCTGCTGCCAGACGTCGTCGAACAGGCTCACCTCGATGCGCGCGCTGCGGTCGTCGAGCACGAGCGTCATGCGGGAGCCGCGCCGGCGGAGCTCGAGCACGAGCCCGGCGACCGTCACCGTCTTGCCCGCGCCGAATGCGCGCGTGTCGCCCGTGGGCCGCGGCCCGCCCAGATCGACGATGCGCGCCGGGGCGACCTGACGAAGCTCCTGCTCGTACTCCGCGATCGGGTGGCCCGACAGGAAGAGCCCGAGCGTCTCGCGCTCACCGGCGAGGCGCTCGGCCTCACTCCACTCGGGCAGCGACGGGATCTCGACCGCCGGGTCCGCGCTCGCGTGGCCCGGCCCCGCGAGCCCGCCGAAGAGGTCGTCCTGCCCCGCGGCGTGGGCGCGCGTCTTCTGCTCGCCGAGCTGGATCGCAGCAGGCAGCGCCGCCCAGAGCGAGGCGCGGGTGCGCCCGAACTGGTCGAAGCAGCCGGACTTCACCATCGCCTCCAGGGTGCGCTTGCCGGCGAGCCGGAGGTCGACGCGCCGGCAGAGATCGACGAGGTCGCGGTATTCCCCGCCCCGCTCGCGCTCGCCCACGATCGCCTCTACCGCACCCTCGCCCACGCCCTTGATGGCGCCGAGGCCATAACGGATCGTGCCGGGACCGGCGACCGTGAACGCGAAGCTCGACTCGTTGACGTCGGGCGGCTGGACTTCGAGGCCGATGCCGGCGCACTCGTCGATGAAGGACACGACCTTGTCCGTGTGCTCCATGTCGCAGGAGAGCACGGCCGCCATGAAAGCCTCCGGGTAGTGCGCCTTCAGCCAGGCGGTCTGGTACGCGAGGAGCGCATAGGCGACCGAGTGCGACTTGTTGAATCCGTAGCCGGCGAACTTCTCGATCAGGTCGAAGATGTAGCCTGCGCGCGCGGCAGTCACGCCGCGCGCCACGGCGCCGTCCACGAACACCGATCGTTGCGTGGCCATCTCCTCGGGCTTTTTCTTGCCCATCGCACGGCGCAGGAGATCCGCCCCGCCGAGCGTATAGCCCGAAAGCGTCTGCGCGATCTGCATCACCTGTTCCTGGTAGAGGATCACGCCGTAAGTCGGCTTCAGGATCTCCGCGAGGCTCGGGTGCAGGTAGTCGATCGTGCCGGCGGCCCGGCCGTGCTTGCGTGCGATGAAGTCGTCCACCATGCCCGACTGCAGCGGGCCGGGCCGGAACAGCGCGACCAGCGCCACGACGTCGTCGAAGCGGTCGGGCTGGAGCTTGCGGACGAGGTCCGTGATGCCGCGCGACTCCAGCTGGAAGATCGCGGTCGTGCGTCCCGAGCGCAGCAGCTTGAAAGTCTCGGCGTCGTCGAGCGGCAACCGCGCGAGGTCGAGCGGCGCCTCGCCGGCCGCGAGCCGCTTCGCGTTGATGAGGCGCACGGCCCAGTCGATGATCGTGAGCGTCCTGAGCCCCAGGAAGTCGAACTTCACGAGCCCCACCTGCTCGACGTCGTCCTTGTCGAACTGAGTGACGAGGCTCGAGCTGCCCGCTTCGCAGTAGAGCGCGGTGAAGTCCGTGAGCGGGCGCGGCGCGATGACGACGCCCCCGGCGTGGGTGCCGGCATTCCGCGCGAGGCCTTCGAGCCGCTGCGCGAGGTCGATCAGGTCGCGCACCTCGTCCTCGGCGCCGTACCGGCGCTTGAGCTCGGGCTCCTTCTCCACGGCCTGCTCGAGCGTGATACCGAGCTCGAACGGGATCAGCTTCGCCACGCCGTCGACGAATCCGTACGGCAGCCCGAGCACGCGCCCGACGTCGCGCACGACGGCGCGCGCCGCGAGCGAGCCGAAGGTGATGATCTGCGAGACGCGGTCGCGGCCGTAGCGGTCGGCGACGTACTCGATCACGCGGTCGCGCCGCGACATGCAGAAGTCGATGTCGAAGTCCGGCAGCGAGACGCGCTCGGGATTCAGGAAGCGCTCGAACAGCAGGTCGTGGCGGATCGGGTCGAGGTCCGTGATGCCGAGCGCCCAGGCGACCAGTGAGCCGGCGCCCGAGCCGCGCCCCGGTCCGACCGGGATCTCGTGCTCGCGCGCCCAGCGGATGAAATCCGCGACGACGAGGAAGTAGCCTTCGAAGCCCATGCCGCAAATGACGCGGAGCTCCTGCTCGAGCCTCGCGCGATAAGCGTCGCCGTCCGCCGCTGCGGCACCGATGCGCCGGGCGAGCCCCTCGGCGGCGAGGTGACCGAGAAATTCTGGCGCACCGGATCCGTCCGGGACCGCGAATGCAGGAAGGTAGGTACGGCCCTGCGCGAGGGGCACCGAGCAGCGGCGCGCGATCTCTACGCTGTTTTCGATGGCCTCGGGCAGGTCGCGGAAGAGCGCGGCCATCTCGGCCGGCGTCTTCAGGTACTGCTCGGGCGAGTACGGGCGCGGCCGGCCGGCGTCGTCCAGCCGGTGCCCTCCATGGATGCAGACGCGCGCCTCGTGCGCCTCGAATTCCTCGCGCGAGATGAATCGGACGTCGTTGGTCGCGACGACGGGCGTCGGGCGCCGCGCCACGAGGCCGAGGACGCCGGCGACCAGCTCTTCATCGCCCGCCCGCCCGGTGCGCTGGATCTCGAGGTAATAACGGTCGCCGAAGAGCTCCTGCCAGCCCGCGAGAAGCCGGGCCGCTTCTTCGGCGCGGCCCGTGAGCAGGGCGCGGCCGACGTCGCCCTCGCGGCCGCCGGAGAGCGCGATGATTCCCTCGGTCGACTCATCGTCGAGCCAGTCCCGCGCCAGCAGCGGACGGCCGCGTTCCTGGCCTTCGAGGTAAGTGCGCGAGACGAGACGCGTGAGGTTCTGGTAGCCGGTCTCGTTCTGCGCGATCAGGGTGAGGAGTGCGGGCTCGCCGCGCTCGCCGCCGTCCGCGACCCAGAGGTCGGCGCCGATCACCGGCTTCAGCCCGCGCTTTTCCGCCTCGCGGTGAAACTTCACCATGGCGAACAGGTTGCCGTGGTCCGTGAGGGCAACGGCGGGCATGCGCGCCGCCGCGGCCGCTTCCATCAGCTCGGGCACGCGCACGATTCCGTCCACGAGCGAGTACTCGGTGTGCAGGCGCAGGTGGACGAACGACGCGGCGTCTGCGCGGGTGCTCTCGGGGGGCATGCCGTGATCTTACCGCCGGACGGGCGCGAAGCTCTGGCGGTGCAGACGACAGGGCCCGTGGAGCGTCAGGCAGTCCAGGTGCTCCGGCGTGGCATAGCCCTTGTGGCGCTCGAAACCATACTCCGGGAACACGCCAGCCACGCGAGTCATCCAGGCGTCACGGCTCACCTTGGCGAGAATTGACGCCGCGCTGATTTCCCGGACCCGCGCGTCGCCCTGCACGATCGCCTCGAATCCGCAGTCGAGGCCCAGCATGCCGCCGTCCGGGCAGCGATCGCCGTCGAAGCAGACGCGGAGCGGCACCACGGCGAGCCCGAGCAGCGCACGCCGCATCGCGAGCATCGAGGCCTGGAGGATGTTCAGGACATCGATCTCGGCGGCATCGACCCATCCGATGGCCCAGGCGATCGCCCGCCCCTGGATCATCGCGGCCAGGCGCTCGCGGTCGGCCGCTTCCAGGAGCTTCGAGTCACGCAGGCCCGCGATGGGCCGCCGGGCGTTGAGGATGACCGCCGCCGCCACCACCGGGCCCGCCAGCGGTCCGCGCCCTGCTTCGTCGACGCCCGCCGTGAGTCCGCCCGCGAGGCGCGGAATCGCGGCCCTGCCGGGCCTCACGGCGACTCCCGCCGGGCGAGGGACAGTATTGCGTCGGCCGCCTGCCCGCTGGCGCCCCGCTGCAGCTGCCGGTGGATGGCCGTAAACAGGGCCTGCAGCTCCGCGACTGCCTCGGGCTCATCCAGCCACCGCTCGAGTTCGCGCCCGAGACGCTCCGGATTGACGTCCACCTGCGCCAGCTCCGGTACGACGGCACGGCCCGCGAGCAGGTTGGGCTGCGCAAAGAAAGGAGCCTTGAAGAGGCCCATGCGCCGCAGCAGAAATGCGGTCAGCGCGCCGAGGCGGTATGCGACGACCATCGGCCGCTTGCACAGGAGCGTCTCGAGCGTCGCGGTTCCCGATGCGACGAGCGCGACGTCCGCCGCCGTCAGCACCGCTTGCGAGCGGCCCTGCACGACGAGAACCTTGAGGTCCGGCGCGCGCCGCGCGAGCGCAGCCTCGAAGGCGGACCGTGTACTTTCTCCCGCGAGCGCCGCCACGAACGCGAGGCCGGGCCGTCGCGCCGAAAGCCAGGCAGCGGCGCCTGCAAAGTCGTCCGCGAGGCGCGACACCTCGCCGACGCGGCTGCCCGGCAGGAGGGCGACGACGCGCGCTTCCGACGGAAGTCCGAGCGCCGTGCGGGCCGCGGCGCGGTCCGGCACGACCGGCAACTGATCGGCGAGCGGATGGCCGACGAAGACGGCCGGCAACCCGGCGTCGTCGTACACCGCGCGCTCGAACGGCAGCAGGCAAAGCACGAGGTCGAGGACGCGCGCCATGCGCGAGGCGCGCCCGCGGCGCCAGGCCCAGACCTGCGGGCTCACGTACTGGACGGTACGAAGCCCGGCCGCATGCAATGCTGGCGCGAGGCCGAGGTTGAATTCCGGCGCGTCGATGCCGACGAATACGTCGGGCCTGAGTTCGAGCATTGCCCGACGCACTCGCGCCCGCAGCGACAGGAGCCGCGGCAGGTGGTGCAACACCTCGAAGAGCCCCATGACCGCAAGCTCCTCCGCATCGGCGATGCGCTCGCAGCCCGCGGCCACCATGCGCGGCCCGGCGACGCCGACGAAACGCGCGTCGGGCGCGCGCTCGCGCAGTGCCGTGATCAGCGCGGCGCCCAGGTTGTCGCCCGAGGACTCGCCCGCGACGAGACCGATCGTGATCGCGCCCCCGCCGGCCATCAGCGGATGATGCTGCGTTCGCTGGAGTCGAGGAAGTCCACGAACGGCGCGAGCTCCGGCTGCTGCGGGACGAGCGCGCGCAGCTGTTCCGTCGCCTCGGCGAGCTTGAGGCCGGAGCGGTAGAACACGCGGTAGGCGTTCTTGATGTTCGTGACCTGCGCCGCGTCGAAGCCGCGGCGCTTCAGTCCCTCGCTGTTGACGCCCTTCGGCTCGGCCGGCGACCCCGCCACCAGAAGGTACGGCGGCACGTCGCGCGTCACGGCGGCATTGTTGGCGAGGAAGGCGTGCGCGCCGATCTTGCAGAATTGGTGGATGCCGGCATAGCCGGAGAGGATGACCCAGTCTCCGAGATCGACGTGCCCGGCGAGCGCCGTGCAGTTCGACATGACGCAATGGCTGCCGATGATGCAGTCGTGGGCGACATGGGAGTAAGCCATGAAGAGGCAGTCGTCCGCGATGCGGGTTTCGCCGCGGCCGCCGACGGTGCCGCGGTTGATCGAGCAGAACTCGCGGAATACGTTGCGGTCGCCGACGACGAGCGTCGTCGGCTCGCCCGCGTACTTCTTGTCCTGCGGCGCGTCACCGATCGACGCGAACTGGAACACCTTGTTGCCGCGGCCGAGCCTGGTCGGTCCTTTCACGACAGCGTGCGGGCCGATCCAGCAGCCGGCGCCGATCTCGACGTTGGCGCCGATCACCGCGAACGGCCCGATCTCGACGTCCTCTGCGATCCGCGCGGTCGGGTCGACGATCGCGCGCGGGTCGATCACTGCTTGACCTCCGGCGCCACCATCATCGTCGCCGAGGCGGCGACGGTCCCGTCGACCTCCGCCACGGTCTCGAACTTCCAGATGCCGCGGATTGCGCGCTCGAGCGTCGCCTTGAGTACCAGACGGTCGCCCGGCACGACCGGACGGCGGAAGCGCGCATTGTCGATGCCGACGAAGTAGAAGCGGGATTTCTCGTCCGGAACGACGCCCGCGGTCTTGAAGGCGAGGATGCCCGCGGCCTGCGCCAGCGCTTCCAGGATGATCACGCCGGGCATGACGGGGTTGCCGGGAAAATGACCGGGGAAAAACGGCTCGTTGACGGTGACGTTCTTGATCGCTTCGATGCGCTTGCCGGGCACGCATTCGACGACGCGGTCGACCAGCAGGAACGGGTAGCGGTGTGGCAGCTGCGCCAGCACCGCGCGGATGTCCATTGCGAACCCTTCGCTCATGCCTCGCCCTCCCCGTCCTGCTCAGCGCCTTTGGCGCGCCCGGCCTCGAGCCGCCGCAGGCGCGCCACCATGCGGCGCCACCTGCGCGCTTCGACCGCGGGTATGCCGGACGAGTACACGCCCGGTCCCGGCAGCGAATGCGACACGAGCGAATAGCCCGTCACGATCACGTCGTCGCCGATCTCGAGGTGGCCGGCGATGCCCACGGCACCGCCGATCATGCAGCGGCTGCCGATGATCGAGCTCCCGGAGATGCCGACGCAGCCCGCGATGACAGTGTGTGCCCCGATGCGGCAGTTATGGCCGACCTGCACCTGGTTGTCCAGCTTGACGCCCTCGCCGATCACGGTGTCCTCGAGGGTGCCGCGGTCGATCGTCGTGTTCGCGCCCACCTCGACATCGTCGCCGAGGCGCGTCCCTCCCAGGTGCGGCACCTTCTCGTAGCCGTCGGCATCCGGCGCGAACCCGAAACCGTCGCTGCCGACGACGGCGCCCGACTTGAATGTGCAGCGATGGCCCGCGACGACGCCGCGGCAGAGCGTGACGCCCGCCTGGAGGCGGCAGTCGTCGCCAAGCCGCACGCCGTCCTCGATGACGCAGTTCGGCCCGATCGAGCAGCGCTCGCCGATCACCGCGGCGGCCCCGATCACGGCATTGGGCCCGACCCAGGCCGTCGCGGAAACCTGCGCCGACGGATCGACCTGCGCGCCGGGCGCGCGGCCCGCCTTCACCGCGTCGGCCGGATGCAGCGCCTGTGCGATCCGCGCGTACGCAGCATAAGGACGCGGGCTGACGAGGGCGGCGACCGGGCAGTCTTCGGCGAGCTCGCGCGGCAGCACGACGGCGGTTGCGCGCGTCGCCGCGAGCTGGCGTCGGTACTTCGCGCCGGTGCAGAACGTGAGCTTGCCGGGCCCCGCGGAAGCGAGCGATGCGACGCCGTCCACCGAAAGGCCGGGATCGCCAGCGAGCTCGAGGCCGTAGCGGACCGCGATCTCGCCGAGCGTCATCGACATGCGACCCCCTCGCGGCGGAGGCCGCTCAGGGCTTGGGCGGTGTCGCGGCGGGTGCGGGTGCCGGCGCCTTGGCCTTGATGGCCGCGACGAGCTGCGGCGTGATGTCGAGCGCATCGGCGG
>Ga0075424_100000625_pt1 | contig 28284 bp, 30 predicted proteins | sample SoiMethybrSBSTD3_FD_75301 | JGI IMG/M metagenome (GOLD analysis project Ga0075424, IMG submission 75301) | Bulk soil microbial communities from a Populus tree surrounding site in Tennessee, USA - Soil MetaG P. TD hybrid SBSTD3 | ecosystem: Environmental > Terrestrial > Soil > Tree plantation... | reverse complement strand
CGAGCGCCAGCCCCGCAAAACCCGCGGCACCGAGAACCAGGAACCGCGCGGCAAAATCGCGAAGCGCGAAGACGCGGGCGCGGGCCTCGATCGGGATCGCACCCTGGATCGCGGCCTCCGTCGTCACCAAGAGCACCGACACGAAGAGCCCGGCGCCGAACGCGGCCCCGAGATCGGCCGCCCATCCGCGCGATGCCGCGAAGAGCGCGACGCAGATTCCCGCGCCGGCGAGCCCGACCGCCGTTCGCCCCCACGCGGATCGACCTCCGCCGAGCGCCGCGAGTGCCAACGTGCCGACCACCATTCCCGCCGCGGTGGCCGCCAGGATCGTGCCGACCCCCGAGACGACCCCGCCGCCGCGGCGTTCCAGGAGAAGCGGAAGCGCCACGTGCAACGCGCCGCCCGCCATCCAGAGGAGGACGACGGCCCCGATGGCCACCAGCGCGACCCGGCTCCCCATGGCCAGCCGCGCTCCCTCGCGGACGTCGTTCCAGAGCGCGCGATAGGCCCCGCCGGCGGAGGGCGGTCGAGTCGGCCGCGGCAAGCGCGCGGGCGGGCGGATCCACGCGAGCGCGATCACCGAAATGAAATACGTGAGCGCGTCGAGCGCGAATCCGATCCGCCATCCGAGGCGCTCGACGAGCGCGCCGGCGGCAAGAGACCCGGCGATCGTCGCGATGACCCCGGCGAGCGTGGCCAGCGAATTGGCCTCGGTGAGCCGATCGGCGGGCACGAGATCCGGGAGGATCGCCGAGCGCGCCGGCAGGAAGAAAGCGTTCGCCACGTAGAGCAGGAAGACCAGCGCGAACGCCGCCGGAAGCCCTCCCGCGGCCGCCGCGGGGATCAGGAGCAGCACGGTCGCGCCGCGCGCCGCGTCGGACGCGATGAGGACGAGGCGCGTGTTCCATCCGTCGACCAGGGCGCCGATCCAGGGGGAGAAGAGGATCGCCGGAAGGAACGAGACGACGGGGATGATCGAGAGCTCCGCGGCCGGATTGGAAGGATTTCGCGCGCGCTCCACCGCGAGGGCGAGGAGGGCCAAGTAGGTGAAGCGGTCGCCGAAGACCGAGATCAGCTGCCCGATCCAGAGCGCGCGAAAGTTGGCGTTCCCGAAGAGGCGGAGGGAGGCCCCCGCGCCCATCAGACCGCGACCGGCGAGAGGGGCGATTCCGCCTCGGACGGCGCGGCCAAGGCGTCCGCCGGTCGTCGTCCGATCGCCTCGCCGTACACGGCTTCGAGGTCTAAGGCGATCCGGTCCCATCCGTAGCGGGACGCGGTCACGACGCCGCGCGCTCCGATGGCGGCCCGCCGCTCGGGATCGAGCAACAGCGCGCGAAGCGTTTCGGCCAGGGCCTCCGGGTTTCGCGGTGGAAGGAGGACCCCGTCGACGCCATGCGTGACGACGCACCGGTAGCCTGGGATGTCGGTGGCGACGACCGGCGCGCCCGCCGCCATCGCCTCCAGGAGGACGAGCCCGAAGCTCTCGCCCCCTCGCGCGGGCGAGCAGAAAATGTCGGCGCTCGCGTAGTAGCGCGGCAGCCGGTCGTGTCGGACACGGCCCTCGAAGTGGACGCGGCCGAGCAGGGGACCGGTGGACATCCGCTCCACCATCCGCCGAAGGCGGCCGTCGCCGGCCAGGATCAGGCGGAAGGGAACCCCGTCGCGGGCGAGCAGCGCGGCCGCGCGAAGCAGGTCGGGGAGCCCTTTTCGCGGATCGAATCGGCCCACGAAGAGGATGTTGGGCGTGCCGTCGTCGTATCGCTCGAGGCGCTCTTGGCCGGGCCGAAACCGCGTCAGGTCGACGCCGTTCGGAACCACCGAGACCGGCCCCGGAAAGTGCCGCGTCACCTCCTCGCGCGCGGCATCCGACACAGCGATGACCCGCTTCATGCGCGCGTAGTAAGGGAGGAGCGGGCGCCGCAAGAGGCGAAACGGCAGGTCCGACGAAGAGGCGGTGTGGAACGTGCCGACGACGGGCATCGTCGCGTGGCGGAGCGTGAGAAGCGGAAGCGTCGGCGAGAGTGGGCAGTGCACGTGGACCACGTCGAAGGCTCCCCGTTCGAGCGCCTCGCGGAGGCGGCGCGCCAGGCCGAGGCCGATCGTGAGATTGTTCTCGGCGCCGTTGAACGGAACCACCAGGTTCCGCCCGATCCGGATCACGTCGGGAGCGCCGCTCACGCCGCCGTCTCCATCCCGCTCCGCTTCGGCGTCCGCGTCCGAGAAGTTCGAGGTGATCACGACGACGTGATGCCCGCGAGCGCGAAGCTCCCGCGCGATGGCGTCCACGTGCTCGGTCACGCCTCCCACGGCGGGCCGGTAGGCCTGGGTCACGATCGCGATCCTAAGCGGCACGTGGCCTCGCCGCCGCGACCACCGAGGCCGCGTCCACGACCGGCTCGAAAAGCTGCCGGAAGATGCACCACTGCGCGACGTGCCGGGAAATCGTCTCTTCCTGGACGGACGCGATGCGTTCTGTGAGTCGCTGGACATCCCGATCCAGGGGAAGCGAGGGATCCGCCCCGTCCGCGCCGTCGATCACGATCTCGATCGGGCCCGCCGCCTCGCGGAGGGCGTGGGCGTGAACGATCGGCGCGCCCGTGCGCCGCGCCAGGAGCGCGGGACCGGCGGGAATCTCGACCATCCGGCCGAAGAAGGGCACGGAGCGGGATCGTGAACGGACGTCGCCGTCCGCCAGGAGCAGCACGAGACCCCCCTGGCGAAGCGCGGTGACGAGCGGCCGGAAGCCGTCCTCGGGAGTATGGACCGCGATTCCCTGGCACTCCTTGAGCGCGCGGACGGCGGGCGCCAGCGCGGGGTGCAGTTGGGCGCCCGTGACCGCGTGCACCCGAAAGCCGAGGCGCGCGAGGGCGAGCGCGCCCCATTCCCAGTTTCCGACGTGGGGCGCGACAACGATCGCGCCGCGCCCCCGGGCGACGGCCGCGTAGAGCGTCTCCATTCCCGTGAAGCGGATCGGCGCGGCTCTTCCCGCGGCGAACGCGCGCTCCTGGGAGAGGAATTCGAGCAGGAACCGTTGATAGCTCACGAACATCGCGCGAGCCGTCCGTTCCCGGTCCTCGCTTCGCCCCAGGGACGGATGGCCGCTCGCCCCGATGCAGGCGAGATTCTGGAGAACGGCGCGGCGACGTCGAGGCGAACAGTGGTAGGTGATCGAGCCGAGGGTCCGCGCGAGGGCTCGAGAGGCGCGCGGAGGGATGCTCCCGGCTAACGTCAGGGCGGACCGGAGTGCGATGCGCGAGAGCACTGGCGGTTTACGCCAAGGAACAAAGACCGGAGCCGTCACCAGCGTCGACGCTACAGGAGAGATCGAAGAGGTGTCAAGGCGACCACCGCGAATCCGTTGACTTGCGGGGCCGCGGCTCCCTAGAGTGGCGACGTTCGTGCCGCGAATCTTCGGGGGCGAAGCGCACAGCGCGTGCGGCAAATCGCGCGAACGCCTAGGGCGCCGGTGCGTCCTCGCTGGGGTCCTGTTCCACCTGGCCGTCGGCCGTCTCGACGCCGTGCAGGCAGGGGCAGGCGCCGAAGCCGTTCGTATGGGGACAGCTGTCGTAGACGCGATTGTCGCGCCGGCAATAGACTTCCGGGGCGTGACGCGCGAGGAACCACGGGGCGGGCGAGTTCACGTTCCGTTTCATGGCCTTCCTCCGGGCTCGGTGGCCCTGATCGCGTCGTCTCCCGTCTCTCGTCGCGAGGACGGTCGAACGCCGGCTGATCCTATGGAAGTGCATGACGTGTGCCATCGGGCGGATGGGCTCGGTGCGCGGGGAGATCCATGGCGAGCCAAAAACTGGTGCGGTGCGAAATCAAGCGCGTGGGAAGCGAGGGAACGGTGCGGTACGTGCCGCTCGAGATTTTTGGGCTCTGGGAATTCCTGATGCGCCGCAAGCACCAGTTCGACGTGTCGGCGGGCGTCGCCTCCCTTTGGATCGACGTCGATGAGAACCCCGAGGTCGCCTATGGTGAAAACCAATACGAGCGGGTCACCGAGGTGACCCTGCTCCGCTATTCCGACGCGGATGGGATGTTCAGCAAGGTGAACCGATATTTCCCGACGGGGGAGTACCCCGCGTTGAAGAGCCTCCTCCTCAAGCACTACGAAGGCGTCCACGACCCGGGCGCCCCGAACCTCCAGTTGAAGGAGCGGCAAGGAGTCTGGATCCGCCGGGAAACCCGTAGCCGGTAGATCGGCAATTCGCTAGCCGGCTTGCGTTCCGCATTGCCGTCCCCGCATCCCGCACCGACCGCCCCGGGCGGGGGCGCCCGTTCCCCCGGAACCAAACGTATCTCAACGCGTTAGCCAGTCGCCTCGTGAACCCTTTGGGGGGCCTGGTGCCGCTTCTGGCATGGCTCGTGCTCTCATCCGGGCCGCGGGCCGGTTCCCTTTCATTCTCTCGGCCGTCCCCGCCAAGATCTAAGACCAGAACCCAACGCCAATCCGGGGAGCGACGCCATGGTCGTGGTCAGTTATTCGGGACGTGAGATCAATGCCAAGATCGTCTATTACGGCCCGGGTCTGAGCGGAAAGACGACCAACCTCGAGAAGATCTACGACTCCGTGCCCGAGTCGAACCGGGGCCGGATGGTCTCGATGAAGACGCAGACGGATCGAACGCTCTTCTTCGATCTCCTCCCGCTGGATCTCGGCGAGCTGTCGGGAATGAAGACGCGGTTTCTCCTCTACACGGTTCCCGGACAGGTCTACTACAACGCGACGCGGAAGCTGGTCTTGAAGGGCGTCGACGCGGTCGTCTTCGTGGCCGACTCGTCCCCCGACAAGATGGCGGAGAACCGCGAGAGCCTCACCAACCTCGAGACCAACCTCAAATCCTACGGGCTCGACATCAAGTCGATCCCCTGGGTGATCCAATTCAACAAGCGGGACCTGCCGAACGCGCTCTCCATCGATCAGATGAACCAGGAACTGAACCGGTACAAGGTTCCGGTCTTCGAGGCGCAGGCCGCGAACGGCGTCGGCGTGTTCGAAACGCTCCGCGGCGTCTCGAAGATCCTGCTCTCGAAGATCTCGAAGGACGTGATGGACCGAAATCGGGGAAGCCTTGGCTCGGCCGCTCGGGTGTCTACCGAGGGGGCGAAGAAGCCTTCGGCCGTCGAGGAGGCCCCGCCAAAATCCGCCGAGCCCAAGAAGGGGCGCGGCAAGCTGATGGAGTTCCTGAAAAAGGGCAAGGACGCGGAGGCGGCGGCGGAGGCCGCGGCCGCCGAGTCGATGGCGGACGCGCGCCAGGAGACGATCCTGCCCGAGGACGTGCTCGTCGAGGAGTCCGCGCCCGCCCCGATGCACTACATGGAGCGGAATCCGTTCGCCGAAGCGCCGGTCGAGCCCGCGCCGACGGTCGAGGAAGAGCCGATGGTGCTGTCGGACGAGGACGTGGTCCTCGAACACGAGGAGCCGGAGATCGTCCGCGCCGCCGACGACTCCACCTTCCAGGCGGGCGAAATCGAGCGGGAATCCTCGTACGAGGCCGATCGCTCCATGGCGAGGGCCACCTCGGAAGGCGGAACGATCACCGTTCCGATCGACCTGGGGTCGGTGCCGGCGTCCGGGCGCATCCGGGTCACGTTCCAGATCCAGGTCGAGGTGGTCGAAGAGTCGACTCCGAAGCGGCGGAAGCAAAACCACACGCACATGCGGGACCTCGATCCCGTCTAGCGGACACGCGCGACGCGCGCGGCGCACGAATCGAAACGCGAAGGCCCGCCCCGCGGGCCTTTTTCATTGACTGCCGCCGCGCCGGTTCCTAGGCTCCGCTCGTGGATCGAGCGATGCCGTTGGTCTTATCGGAAAGTGCACTCGGCTCCGAACCGGGGCGGGCGGAGAGCCTCGCCCTGGCGGAGAACCTGGCGCGCGGGAACGGCGACGCCGAGCACGTGCTCCAGGCGGCGCGCATCTTCGCGCTCGAGGGACAGCGCGACCGCGCCGTCGAGACGCTTCGGAAAGGCATCCTCGCGGATCCACGGCACGTGGGCCTCCTCTCGCTCCTCGCGGACCTCCTCTCGCGGGCCGGCTCGTTCGAAGAGGCGGACCGATACTTCGCCCAATCGCTGGATCAGGTCCCCTCCGACGCCGAGACGCGCTACCGGCAAGGCCTCCACTTCGCGCGTCAGGGACGCTGGGCGGAGGCGCGTGGCGCCTACGAGGAGACCGTGCGTCTCGAGCCCTCCAGCGTGCGCGGCTGGGTGAACCTGGGATTGACGCGCGCCGACCTGGGCGATCGCGCGGGCGCCATCGAAGCCCTGGAGCGTGCGGTGCGCGTCGATCCGAAGTGCGGCGAGGCGCATTCGAACCTCGGCGTGCTCTACTACGAGGGCGGCATGCGCGCGGAGGCGATCGCGCAGTTCCGGAGCGCCGTCGAAATAGCGCCGGACTCGAGCGAGTCCCACTTCAACCTTGGCTGGGCGCTCCTCGCGGAGGACGACCTGGAGCAGTCCGAGGCCATGCTCGAAGCCTCCGTCCGCCTCGACCCGGCCAACGTGGAGAGCCTCTACGCCCTGGCGCTCCTCCACCTCCGGGTGGGGAAGTACGCCCGCGCGGTCACCGATCTGAAGCAGGCCCTCGAGCACCGTCCGGATGACGCGCGCCTCCACTATCACCTGGGCGACGCCTACAACCGACAGGACGCGGTCGACCAGGCGATCCTCGCGCTCGAGACCGCCGCACGGCTCAACCCCGACGACGCCCGGTCGCACCGGCTCCTGGGCGTCGCCTACGACAAGAAGGAGCTCCCCACCCGCGCGCGCGAGGCCTATCGCCGCGCCGCCTCCCTGAACGGCTAGAGACGGGGCCATCGTGTCGGGCGGAATCGGCGGTGCGTTCGACGCCGCTCGCCGGGAGCGCCGCGGCGCGTTCCTTCCGTTCCTGACGTCCGGATACCCCGACCTCGCCGAATCGGACCGACTGGCCGCCGCGTTGTGCGAGTCCGGGGCCGACGTGCTCGAACTCGGAATCCCGTTCTCGGACCCCCTCGCGGACGGGCCCGTGATCCAGAAGACGACCCAGATCGCGCTCGCGAAGGGAACGACCCCGTCCCACGTCCTGGGCCAGGCGATGCGGCTCCGCTCCCGATACGACACGCCGATCGTCCTCATGTCGTACGTGAATCCGATCCATCGCTACGGCGCGGCCCGGTTCGCGGAGGACGCGCGCGCCGCCGGCGTGGACGGAATGATCCTGGTCGACCTGCCTCCGGAGGAGGACGCGCCCCTGTGGGACGCGATCGCCGGGGCGGGGCTCGACACGATCGCGCTCGTCACGCCCACCACCGATCCGAAGCGGATGCCCGCGATCGCGGCCCGGGCCCGGGGCTTCCTCTACGTCGTCGCGCGCCTCGGGGTCACCGGCACGGGGGCCGCCGATCCGGAGCTGGCGGCGCTCTTCGCGCGGTGCCGCGCGCATTCGCCGCTCCCGCGCTGCGTCGGGTTCGGCATGGGACCCACGAGCGACCTGTCGCCCTTCCGGGGACGAGTGGAGGGCGTGATCGTCGGTTCGGAGCTCTTGGCGTCCCTCCTCGCCGCCCCGTCTAGCGCGGCGCGCGAGGAAACCGCGATCTCCTTCGCGCGCGCGATGAGGGCCCGGCTTCCCGAGCTGTGGGACCCCGCGGCCGACTGAACTCGATCGGGGGCCGGGGGTGAACGTCGCCGCCGTCTCGGGCCCGATCTCGCTGGTTCGTCCGGGAAACCTGCTCGCGCTCCTCCTCGCGGTCGGCGCCGGCGCGCGCCTCGCCGGCGGCCACCCCCTCTCCACGATCGCGCTCGTTCCGATTCTGGCCGCCGCGTTCGGGTACGCGCGGAACGACGCGATCGACGTCGCGGCCGACGCGCTGAACCGGCCCGGCCGATCCGTCCCCGCGGGCCGCGCGAGCGTCGCCTTGGCCCACGCCGTCGCGTGGACCGCGCTCGCCCTCGCCTGGGCCGTGCTGGCGCTCGCGGGGTGGACCCCGTCGCGCGCCGGACTTCTCGCGCTGGCCAGCGGCGCGCTGTACGCCTACAGCCCATGGGGGAAGACGCGCGGCGCCCTCGGCGCCGGCACGATCGCGCTCCTCGCGGGGCTCGCGGTGGTGTGGGGCGGGACGATGGGACCGGACCCGCGGCGAACGGCGGCGGCGGCGCTCCTCGCGGCGCTCGTGACGTTCGCGCGCGAGTGCGCCAAGGACCTGGAGGACGAGGCAGGGGACCGGGCGGCCGGGAAGGGGACGTGGGTCGTCTCGTCGGGTCGCGCGACGGTCGTTCGCGCGCTTCGCGTCGCCACCTGGGCGGCGTTCGCGGTCCTGCCCCTCCCATGGCTCCTCGGGGACGCCTCGGTGATCTACGCCGCGGCGGCGGGGCTCACCGCGTGGCCGGTCCTCGCGTGGGTCGCGACGCGCCCGATCGACGGCGCCGCGTCGGCGGGCGTCGCGTCGCGCGCGCTCAAGGGAGCGCTGGTCCTGGGAATCGCGTCGCTCTGGCTCGGCGCGTGAGGCGCGCGGGCGAGCCGGAATCCGTGGGGCGTCGCTAGGGAAGGTTGGAGAGGACCCAGAGCGAGCGCCCGAATCCGCGGCCGTCCGAGGAGAGGACGATCCGGGTCCCGTCCGGAGAGACCGCGAACGTGGAGATCAGCGCGCCGGCGTCCTCGAACGCGACGACGTCGAGGCCGTTCGCCTCTCCCGCCGGGCTGACCCACCAGAGGCCGCTCCGTCCGGTCCGATCCGACGTGAAGTAGATCCGAGTCCCGTCCGGGCTAAAGCGCGGATGGAAGTCGTGGATCGGTCCGACCGTGAGCTGCGTGAGCGTCGTGTCGCCCGGCGAAAGCGAGGCGACCCAGATGTGCCGCGAACCGTCCGTGCTGTCGGCGCTGAAGCAGATGCGGTCACCCGCGGGGTCCCACGAGGCCTCTCCGGAATTGAGCGAGTCCGGCGAGAGGAAGATCTTCGTGATCGGCACCGCCGCGCTGTCCGGGATCAGCCCGACTCGCCCCTGGGCGGGGCCGACTCCCTCGGTGTACACCAGCCCGGGCTGCCCCGGGCGCGGCGTGGGATCCCATTCCTCTAACGAGCCGGTCGCCGTGATCCGTCGGACGACCCCGGTGCTGATGGTTTCGTACCAGATGTCCCAGGAAGCGATCGAGCGGTTGGCCGTGAATACCAGGATGTCGTCCGTCACCCAGCGTGGATCGCGGTCGTTTGTCTGCGGCGGACCGCCCGCCAGGTACCGGAGCCCCGTTCCGCTCTCGTGCATGATCGCGAAGCGGCTGTGTCCCGCGCTGTTGAAGTACTCGAACACGATCGAGTCTCCGCGCCAGTCGGGATAGAAGGGGATCTGTACCGCGGACGAATCGGTGACGCGTGTCCAGACGACGCCCGTGGGGACGGGTTCCGTCACCTGTCGCGTGTCGCAGCTGGTCGCCGCGAAGATCGCGAGGAGCGCGACCGACGCGAGGAGCAGCGCCGCCCTGGATCGCGTCGCGACCCACCCTACCACCCTGCCGACCAGGCGCTGGATCACGCGCGCACTCTAACAGCCCCCCGCCGGAACCTCAAGGTCGCCCCGCATCGAGGGTGAATTGGCTCGATCCGGCCGCGTTGAAACGCCCGCGCGGGACGGCTCCGATTCGCCGTTCAGATGCTTCGGGGCGCTGCCGATCAAGGAATCGAGGCACGAGTGGGGAGGTCGCGGACATCCAGGTTCGCGCCCTTTGCGCCGGGAGTGAGTCCGGCAGGATGCTGGAAGCGGTGAGGGCACGATGCTCCTCTTGACTCGGAAGTTGGGCGAGAACATCCGTATCGGCGACGACGTGAAGATCACGATCGTCGAGGTGAAGGGCAATCACGTGAAGCTGGGCATCGACGCGCCGCCCAGCGTGAAGGTCCATCGCGAAGAGATCTACGAACGCATCCAGCAGGAGAATCGCCGGGCGCAGGCGCAGCAGGGAGGCGGGGCGCCCCGCGCGGAATCCCCTGGGAACGGCGGCAGCACTCCCGGCGCCGGCTCCGGGAACGGCTTGCCGGAGCCGCCGGACGACAAGGAGGCGCCGTGATCCGAGATTCGTCGAGACGTGGTGTCGCCGCGTGACGCGCGAACGGGGCCGGAATCGGGACGAAGAGGATCGCTGGCTGGCCAAAGGGGAGGAAGTCACGGCCCTCTTCGACTGCGCCGTGCGGGGCCTCACGGAACGAAACCGCGCCGTCGCGGAGAAGTCGGTGCTGGCCTTGATGGGCCACCTCGACCCGGAAGGGCGCGAGACGGGCGCCCGCGTGCTGGCCCATTTCGACTCCTGCCTCGCCACCTTGGAGCGGGGCGACTTCGACGAAGCGCTGGAGGTCTTGCTCGAGCTCAAGGACTCGTGGGTGGAAGCGCTGGCAACGCTCCGGAGGGACCGCAGCCGTGCCGCACACCTCAACTAAGAATCCGCCTGCAGCGGCCCACACCGTCCAGGATTCGCACGAATTCGCGACGGCCATCGCGGTGACCCGCGCCCGGAAGAGAATCCGGGAGGGCTACTACGATCGCCCCGAGGTTCGCCGGACCCTGGCCGCGCTCATCCTCCGCCAGGCAGTCCGGAACGGCCTCGACGCGAACCTCCTCCGCCCCAAAACTCCTTGACCCCTCCGCCGGGGCGCTGGTAAAGATGTAGCCACCGCCGTAACCGGCACTCACTCACGGAGATTGGCACAAGGACGATGCCCCAGGTCGGCTCGGAAGCCGCATCGTGAGAACGCGCCCGGCCATCGCCGTGGCTCCTTCGGAGCCGGCGCGCGAGAGCTCTTCCTTCGACGCCGCCAAGAGCGTCCATCGCCACGCTCCGTTCGGGGTCATCGGGATGGACCGCGACGGTCGCGTCGTCTCCGTCAACCCCACCGCCGCCCGCCTCCTGGGCTACGCCGTCGAAGAGTTGATCGGACAGGAAGGCGCGCGCGTCTTTCGCGCGCCCCGCGGCGAGGGGCACGTTCCCCCCGGCGCTTGCGCGGCCCCCGAGGAGGCCCGCGAGGTGGAGGTGGCCACCCGGACCGGCGACGTCCTCCCGATCTCGCTCCGGCGCCTCCCGCTGGAGGGCGAGGCGGGCCACCTGGGCGGGACGGTGGCGGTCTTTCACGATCTCCGGGTCGAGAAGGCCCGGGAAGAGCAATGGCGCCGCCGCGACCGCCTCGCTTCGATCGGCGCCCTGGCCGCGGGCGTGGCCCACGAAATCCGAAATCCGCTCACCGGGATCGGGACGTCGGCGCAAATCCTGAAGCGCCGCTTGGAGAGCGGCGATCCGCGCGCCCCCTTCGCCGATCTGATCCTCGAGGAGGTGACCCGGCTCGACAAGATCGTGACGAGCCTGCTCCAGTTCGCCCGGCCCGCGGCGCCTCGCTTGCGGCGCGAGTCGCTGCTCCCGGCCCTCGACAAGGCGCTCGCCTTGGTCCACGAGCTCACCGTGCGCCAGAACGTGCTCCTCCGCGTCGACCGGGCCGATTCGATTCCCGAGATCTACGTCGACCATGACCAGATCTTGCAGGTCTTCCTCAACGTGCTCATGAACGCCCTGCAGGCGCTCGAGGCCGGGGGCGAGATTCGCGTCACCCTTCGGATCGCCCGGAAGCGGGCCGCGGAGCGGAGCCAGATCGGCCGCCGCGCCACCGACCGCCTCGAAGCCGCGCGGGAGACTCCCCCCGTCGACGTGCTCGAGCTCCGCGTCCAGGACAACGGCCCCGGTATCCCCGCGGCGGCCCTGGCGCGCGTCTTCGACCCCTTCTTCACGACGCGGGCCCAAGGGAGCGGCCTCGGACTTTCCATTTGCCAGAGCATCGTGCGCGAGCACGGCGGGCTCATCTCCATCGAGAGCGTGATGGGGCAGGGAACCGCCGTGATCATCGACCTACCCGTGGAGAAACGACATGGAGACAGACGTCGCGACCCTCGTTAAGCAGACCGTGGGCGTTCTCGTGGTGGACGACGAGCGCACGCTTCGCTTCACCCTCAAAGAAAGCCTCGCCGAGGAGGGCTACCGCGTGGACGTCGCCGCGGACGGCGCCGAGGCGCTCGACAAGATGGAGCGCGGCGATTTCACGCTCGTCCTCCTCGATCAAAAACTCCCCGATCTGAACGGCCTCGAGGTCCTGAAGCGGATCAAGGCGAAACGGCCGGAGGTGCAGGTCGTGATGATGACCGCCTTCGGCAAGTTCGAGGACGCGGTGGAGGCGGCGCGCGCCGGGTGCTACGACTACGTCGGGAAGCCGTTCGAGCTCGACCACATGAAGCTGATCCTCCAAAACGCGCTCTCGCAGACGCGCCTGTCGGAGGAGGTGGCGCGGCTCCGCGACGCCGAGCGGATGCGCGCGGGCGGCACGTTCGTCGTCGGCGGCAGCGGAAAGATGGCGAGGCTCTTCGAGATGATTCGGAAGGTAGCCGCGACCGGCTCGAGCACCGTGCTGGTGCAAGGGGAGACCGGCGTCGGGAAGGAGATCATCGCGCGGAAGATTCACGACATGGGCCCGGCGAAGGATGGCCCGTTCGTGGAGGTCAACTGCAGCGCCTTCCCCGAGAACCTGCTCGAGAGCGAGCTCTTCGGTTACGAGAAGGGCGCCTTCACCGACGCCAAGCGGACCAAGAAGGGGCTGATGGAGCTCGCGAACGGCGGGACCCTGTTCCTGGACGAGATCGCGGAGATGAGCGCGAACCTCCAGGCCAAGCTCCTCCGCGCCCTGGAGCAAAAGCGCTTCCGGCGTGTCGGCGGCACCGGGGACATCCACGTCGACGCGCGCGTCGTGGCCGCCACGAATCGCGATTTGAAGGCGATGGTCGAGCAGGAGAAGTTCCGCCAGGATCTCTTCTTTAGGCTGGACGTGATTCGCATCGTGATTCCGCCTCTTCGCGAGCGCGAAGAGGACATCGCGGCCCTGGTGGATCACTTCGTCGGGATCTTCAACCGCGACCTCGGGAAGAACGTGAAGGGCCCGAACGACGAGGCGCTGGCGCTTCTCCTGGCGTATCGCTGGCCCGGGAACGTGCGCGAGCTTCGGAACGTGATCGAGCGGGCGATCCTCCTCGAGAGCGAGGAGTGGATCCTGCCGGAGCACATGCCGCTCGAGATCGTGAGCGCCGGCGGATCGGGGCCGAAGATCCTCGAGACGCGGCTGCACAACGAGGGAACGATCACGACGCTGGCGCAGGCCGAGCGGATCGCGATCGAGATGGCGCTCTCGCACGCCGGAGGCAACAAGACGCGCGCCGCCGAGGCGCTCGGCATCTCGAGGCAGACGCTCCGCACCAAGCTCAAGGAATACCGGATCGACACGCCGGGGGGCCATGGCGGCTGAGGCCGCGGGGGCGCGGGGACCGGGCGGCGCGCGCTCCGAAGCAGCACCTCACTTCACGTTGGAACGCGGATCGGAGGTCGCGCCTCGCGCGGGCCTGCTCCGCACGTCCCACGGCCTGGTCCGGACGCCGGCCTTCATGCCGGTCGGCACGGCGGGGAGCGTCAAGGGTCTCTCTCCCGCCGAAATAAGAACCGCCGGAACGCAGATCCTCCTCTCGAACACCTACCACCTGATGCTTCGCCCCGGCGCGGACCTGATCCGGCGCCTGGGCGGGCTCCACCGCTTCATGGGCTGGGACGGTCCGATTCTCACCGACTCGGGCGGCTACCAGATCCTGAGCCTCCACGAGAACGTCCGGCTTCGGGAGGAAGGCGTCGAGTTCCGCTCCCACCTGGACGGACACGTGGAGTTCCTGACGCCGGAGCGCGCGATGGAGATCCAGGCGGACCTCGGTGTCGACGTGGCGGTCACGCTCGATCACGCGATCCTCCTGCCGGCCGCTCCCGAAGCCGTGCGCGACGCCGGCGAGCGGACGCTCCGCTGGACCGAGCGCTCGCTCCGGCACGCGGCGACGCTCACCACGCCGACCGGACTCCCGCAGCTCCGGTTCGCGATCGTGCAGGGCGGGGGCGATCCGGCGACGCGCGCGGAAATGGCGGCGCGAACCGCGGCGCTTCCGTGCGACGGCTTCGCGATCGGCGGCCTTTCGGTGGGCGAGGCGAAGGCGGACACGTGGGCGCTCGCGCGCGCCGTGAACGGCGCGCTGCCGGCGAACCGGCCGCGGTATCTCATGGGGATGGGGACGCCGCCCGACCTCCTCGACGGCATCGCCGCCGGCGTGGATCTCTTCGACTGCGTCCTGCCGACGCGAAACGCGAGGAACGGGATGGCGTTCACGTCGGAGGGGCCACTCAACATTCGAAACTCCGCGCACGCGGAGGACTCCCGGCCGCTCGACGAGCGGTGCCGATGCGAGGCGTGCGCCACGCTCTCCCGCGCGTATCTTCGCCATCTGCATCAGGCCGGCGAGATCCTCGCGCACCGAATGCTGACCTTGCACAACGTGACGTTTTACCAGACACTCATGCGGGAGGCGCGCCTCGCCCTGGAACGCGGCGAGTTCGACCCGTTCGTCGACGAGTTCCGGCGCCGCTACCGCGAGCGGCCGGCCGCTCCCATCCCATAGTCCCGAGGAGAATCCATGGTAGACGTCGCATACGCGCAGGCGGCCGCCCCGGCGGCGGCGCCCTCGCAGGCCGAACAGATGCTGCACATGGTGGCGGTGCTCGCCATCACGGTCGGCATTTTCTATTTCATGATCATTCGCCCCCAGCAGAAAAAGCAGAAGGAAACCGAGGCGATGCTCTCCGCCGTGCGAAAGGGAGATCGCGTCCTGACCGTGGGCGGCGTCTTCGGCACCGTGATCGGCCGCAAGGGTGAGAAGGACGAGGTGGTTGTCCTCAAGGTCGCGGACGACGTCAAGATGGAGTTCTCCAAGGCGTCGATCGTGCAGGTGCTGGAGCGTGGCGAGTAAGCCCGAGCTTTCCCTCCGCTATTACGGCGACCCGATTCTCCGCAAGAAGGCGGCGCCCGTGACGTCGTTCGATCCCGACTTCGCTCTCTTCGTCGAGGCCATGTTCGACTGCATGCACCGCGAGAAGGGGGTCGGCCTCGCGGCGCCCCAGGTCGGGCGTTCCGAGCGGGTCTTCGTCGTGGACGTCGAGGACGACTTCGGCCACACGCGCCGCGCCTTCGTGAATCCGGTCATCCGGGAGCGCGAGGGGATCATGACCGGCGAGGAAGGGTGCTTGAGCATTCCCGGCATCCGCGAGGACGTGAAGCGCTCCGAGCGCGTGGTCGTCGACGCGAAAGACGAGCGGGGAGAGCCGTTCACGATCGTCGCCCAGGGGTTCTTGGCCCGCGCGGTGCAGCACGAGCTCGACCACCTGGACGGCGTCCTCTTCGTCGATCGCTTGAGTCCCATCAAGCGGAAGCTCGTGGAGGCGAGGCTCAAGCGCTTCAAGGCGCCCGCGTCCGGCCCTCCGCTCGGAGCCGAAGGGCTAGAGCCCTCGTTTTGACGGGGCCGATGCGCCTCGTGTACTACGGCACCCCGGCCCTCGCGGTGCCGCCGCTCCTCCGCCTCCATCGGGACGGTCGCGCGCCGATCCTCGTCGTCACGCGCCCCGACCGTCCCCGCGGGCGCGGCCTGAAGACCGGCGCGTCGCCGGTCCGTCGCGCCGCGGAGTCGCTCGGGATTCCGGTCGTCACGCCGGAGCGCGCGGGCGCGGCCGACGCGCTGGCCCACCTCCGCGCTCTCTCTCCCGATCTCCTCGTCGTCGCCGCGTACGGTCAGATCTTTCCACCGGCGCTCCTGTCGACGGCGCCGCTCGGCGCCCTGAACCTGCACTATTCGCTCCTCCCTCGATGGCGTGGGGCGGCGCCGGTCCAGGCGGCGCTCATGGCGGGCGACGCGGAGAGTGGCGTCACCACGATGTGGATGACCGAGGGGCTCGACGAGGGCCCGATCTTCCTGACTCGCGCGACGCCGATCGACCCCGACGAGGACTCGGGCGCCCTCGGGGCGCGACTCGCCGAGCTCGGGGCGGAATGCCTCGCCGAGACGCTCGATCGCCTTCAACGGGGCGAGGTCGTCAAGACGCCCCAAGACGCCGCGAAGGCGACGCTGGCGCCCAAGGTGCGCCCGGAAGACGCGAGGGTTCGCCTCGACGAGCCCGCCGGGCTCCTCGCGCGTCGGGTGCGCGCCTACTCGCCGGATCCCGGCGCCTACCTCGCCTTGGCGGGCGGCCGCCTCCTCGTGCTCTCCGCCAAGCCCGGTGTCGCGTCGACGGATGCCGCGGGCGTAAGCCCCGGGACGATCGTGCGCGTCGATCCGGAGCAGGGGATCGAGGTCGCGCTCGTGTCCGGCACCCTGTGGCTCCGCCGCGTGAAGCCGGCGGGGCGGCGTGAGATGGCCGCGGCCGACTACGCGAACGGGGCGCGCCTTCGGCCGGGATCGGTGCTGTCGCTCGAGGGCGGATCATGAAGAAGCGCCGGCCGCCGCCCTGGGCGCGTCAGAAGACGATCGGGGCGCGCGAGCTGGCGCTCCAGCTCCTCGCGGCGATCGAGAGCCGAAACGCCTACAGCGACCGCCTTCTCGAGAGCCGGCTTCGGGACGCCGCCCTCTCGCCTCGGGACGCGGCCCTCGTCACCACGCTCGTGCAGGGAACGCTCCGCCACCGCGCGCTCCTCGACCATCACCTCTCCGCCTTCCTCGGACCGCGATGGGAAGGGATTCCGCTCTGGATCCGCCAGGCGCTCCGGATCGGGGCGCTCCAGATCCTGACGCTGACGCGCGTGCCGGATTCCGCCGCGGTCGACGAGAGCGTGGAGCTCGCGAAGAAGTACGGACACCCGGGCACCGCTGGGCTCGTGAACGCGGTGCTCCGGCGCCTCGCGAAGGGAGAGCGCGCGCCGCTCCCCGATCCGGCCACCGATCCGGCCGCCTACCTCGCGGTGGCGCACTCGCACCCACGGTGGCTCGTGGATCGATGGCTAACGCGATACGGCTTCGACGAGACCGAGCAGCTCCTCGCGGCGGGCAACGCGGAGCCGCGCGTCTCGGTCCGCGCGAACGCGCATCGGATCGCGCCGGCGGCGCTCGCGGACGCGCTCCGCGCCGAGGGCGCCTCGCCCGAGCCGGCTCCGAACGGCGGCCCCGTGCTCCTCGTGGCGCCCGGCTACGTCGCGGCCCGCTCCCCGCTCTTTCGGGACGGCCTTCTTTCGCTCCAGGATGAGGCGGAAGCGGCCGTCGCGGGCCTGCTCGGGGCGATGCCGGGGGAGCGCGCCTTGGACCTCTGCGCGGCGCCGGGAGGGAAGGCCTCGCAGATCGCCGAAGCCGTCGCGCCGTCCGGGTTCGTCGTGGCGATGGAACGGCACGGGAGCCGCGCCAAGGCGCTGCGGTCGAACCTCGTCGAACGGCTCCGCCTCCCGCGCGCGTGGACCGTCTGCGGAGACGGCTTGGCCCCTCCCCTTCGGGGCAGGTTCGCGCGCGTGCTCGTCGACGCGCCGTGCTCGGGCCTTGGCGTGCTCCGGCGACGCGCCGACGCGCGATGGCGGAAGGAAGCAGGCGCGATCGCCCAGATGGCCGCGATCCAGGGGCCGCTCCTCGAGTCGGCCGCCGCGCTCGTGAAGGCGGGCGGGGTGATGGTATATAGTGTCTGCTCGCTCGAACCGGAGGAGACCGACGCGATCGTGGAGGCCTTTCTGTCGCGACATTCGGAGTTCATGCTCGACGACGCGCGACCGTTCCTCCCGCCGCCCTTTCGCGGCGACGGCCCCTGTTTCCGCGCGCTCCCGCACCGCCACGGCACCGACGGCGTCTTCGCCGCGCGGCTCACGCGTCGATGAGCCGACGTAGGCGCCGCCGCCACACCACGACTCCTCCGCCGACCATGAGCCCGGAACCCGAGACGCCGCCGATCGAGCCGCCCCAGGAGCCGCCGCCACCGGTCGTCCCCCCGGCGCCGATGGAGCCTCCGTCTCCGGTCGTGCCGACACCGCCCCAGGAGCCGCCGCCGCCGATCGTGCCGCCGCCGCCCGAGGAGCCGCCGCCGTCGATCCCGCCACCGCCTTTCGAGCCGCCGCGCGGGATGGCCGAGGATTCGTTCGCGACCTCCTTGAGTCCGCCGCCCGAGGAAACGCCCCGCGCCGCGCTCGGGCCGGAGCTCGACGAGTCCGGGAGCGACACGATCGATTGGGAGACCCTCGCCCCCGAATCGACCGTTCCATCGGCGCTCGAACGACGGCGCGGGCCTCGATTCAATCTGGTCACGGGAACGCTTCTCCTCTCGGGGTTCGCGCTCCTCGGAGGATTCCTGATCGTGAACCTCGTCCTGATGCCGAGCTTCACCAAGCAGGGGTCCGAGGTTCACGTGCCCGAGGTCGTGGGCCTCTCCGAGCGGGAGGCGGAACGCACGCTGGCCGCGGAGGATCTCCGCCTCTCCAAGATCTCGGAGCAGTGGAGCCAGGACGTGCCGCGCGGGTTCATCGCGACCCAGGATCCGCCGGCCGGCGGCGTCGTGAAGCGGGGACGCCGCATCTCCGTGATCGTGAGCCTGGGCGCGCAGGGCACCAGCGTGCCGGTGCTCGAGGGGAGCACGGTTCGCCAAGCGGAAATCCTTCTCGAGAGCGCGGGGCTTCGCCGGGGGCGCATCGCCCGCGTGAACACCGAGGAGGTGGGGCGCGACCTGGTCATCGGTTCCGACCCGCCGGGCGAGACCCTGGTGGAGCAGGAGACGGGCGTCGACCTCCTGGTCAGCCTCGGGCCGCCGCCGCGCGAGTTCGTGCTTCCGGACCTGTCCGGGAAGGACGTGAACACGGTCGCGCGAAATCTGCGCGACGAGGGCTTCGTCGTCACCACCCGGGAGGGCGGCGCGCGCGGAGAGCGGGACCAGGTCACGGGGCAAGACCCCCGGCCGGGACATCTCGTCGCCCCGCGCGACTCGATCGTCCTCTACACGCGACCGTGAGCGGCCAGAAGTCGCGCGCGTCCGCGTCCGTCGCCGCGACTGGGTGGTCGCGCCCGAGACGCATCCGCATCTGTCCCTCCATCCTCTCCGCCGACTTCGCGCGCCTCGAGGAGGAAATCGCGCGCGTGGAGGCCGCCGGGGCGGACTTCGTGCACCTCGACGTGATGGACGGCCGCTTCGTGCCGAGCATCACGTTCGGCCCGATCGTCGTCGAGGCCATCCGACGCATGACCCGGCTCCCCCTGGACGTGCACCTCATGATCGCGGAACCGCTCCGGCACCTGGAGGCGTTCGCGAATGCCGGCGCCGATCACGTCACGGTGCACGTGGAGGCGGTGTCGGATCCCGCGCCCGCCGCGCAGGCGATTCGCGAACGCGGGATTCGCGCCGGCCTCGCGATCAAGCCGAACACGTCGCTCGAGCCGCTCCTCGCCGCGTTGCCCCACCTGGACATCGTGCTCGTGATGACGGTGGAGCCCGGGGCGGGCGGACAGGCGTTCCTCGAGGGGTCGAACCGGCGAATCGCCGCGGTCCGGGCGGCGATCGACGAAGGGGCGCACGACTGTCTGCTCGAGGTGGATGGGGGGATCGGTCCCTCGACCGTCGCGGCCGCGGCCCAGGCCGGGGCGGACACGTTCGTCGCGGGCCATTCGATCTTCCGTGCCACCGACGCCGCGGCCGCGCTCCGCGCGATCCGCGCGGCCGTCGGGCCACCATGAACGTCCTCGTCGTCGGGGGCGCGGGCTACATCGGCAGCGTCGTCGTCGAGGAGCTGGTCCGCGCGCGTCACTCGGTCCTGGTCCTCGACGACCTCTCCACCGGTCACCGCGATGCCGTGCCGCCCCTCGCCCTCCTGATCCATGGCGCCATCCAGGATCCCGCGGCGCTCCACGAGGCCTTCACCACCAAGGAGATCGACTGCGTGGTCCACCTGGCCGCGCGCTCGATCGTCGCCGAGTCGGTCGCGCATCCGGAGCGGTACGAGGAAGCCAACGTCGGCGCGGGCGCGACGCTCCTGGCCGAGATGCAAAAGCGGGGCGTCCGGCGGCTCGTCTTCTCCTCCACGGCCGCCGTCTACGATCCCGAGTCCCCGATGCCGCTCCACGAGCGCTCGCCCTTGAAGCCGGCGAATCCCTACGGCTCGACGAAGCTTCGCTTCGAGCGGCTGCTCGCCGAATGGGCGGGCCGGGGCGAGCTCGACTACGTGGCGCTTCGCTACTTCAACGTCGGAGGGGCGAGCATCGATCATGGCGAGGACCACCGCGAGGAGACGCACCTGATTCCGCTCCTCATCGACGCGGCGCGAGGCGCCCGCGGCCCCGTTCCGGTTTTCGGCGACGACTATCCCACGCCCGACGGGACGGCGGTGCGCGACTACGTCCACGTCGTCGACGTGGCCGAGGCCCACGTGCGTGCGATCCGCCACCTGGCGGAGGGGGGCGAGAGCGCGACGCTGAATCTCGGGTCCGAGGCGGGCGCCACCGTGCGGCAAGTCGTGCGCGCGGTGGAGGACGTCACCGGGCGGACCGTGCCGACGACCGCGGCGCCGCGACGCGCGGGCGATCCGGCGGCCCTCGTTGCCTCGGCGAAGGAGGCCCGCCGCGTGTTAGGCTGGAAGCCTGAGTTCGGCGATTTGGAGTCGATCGTGGAGACGGCGTGGGAATGGCGCCGGCGCCACCCGGAGGGATACGCGGAATGAGCGGAGCCAAGGAACGTGAGGCGGGGTCGGTCGAGCCCGACGACCGGCTCGTGAGCGTCCGCCGGGTCGACGACGAGGCCACGGGCCTCATGCTCGCGGATTTTCTGCGGGATCAGGGGATCGAGGCGACCATCCACACGGTGCGCATGCCGTGGCTCGGAGGCGTCGAGCTGATGCAACGCGGCTACTGGGGCCACGTCGAGGTGTTGGAAGCGGACGCCGATCGGGCGCGGGCGCTCCTCGAGGACTTCTACGCCGCGCGACCGGAGGCGGCCGCCGGCGGCGAGGACGCGCCGGAGGACGACGCCACGGGGCCGCGCCGATGAAGTCCGTGTCGGCCCCCGCCGGGCGCACGCTGGCTCCGCCCGCCGTCACGCGCGACGCCCTGGCGGCGCGCGTCCGAGCCATGCGGGGCCGGCGGATCCTGGTCGTGGGCGACGTCATCCTGGACCGCTACCTCTGGGGTCGCGCCACGCGCATCTCGCCGGAGGCGCCGGTCCTGGTCGTGGACGTGGAGCGCGAGGAGTTCCGGCTCGGCGGCGCGGCCAACGTGGCGCACAACGTGCGCGCGCTCGGCGCGGTCCCGCTCCTCATCGGAGTCGTGGGTGAGGACGCCCCCGCGGCCGATTTCGCGCGCCTGCTCGAGGCGCGGGAGGTGGATCCCGATGTCGGGATCGTGCGCGACGCGAGCCGGCGAACCACGGTCAAGACTCGGATCATCGCGCACCACCAGCAGGTCCTTCGCGCCGACGAGGAGACGCGGGAGCCCCTCCAGTCCGCGGCGCGCGCGCGCATCCGGGACCGTCTCTTCGGCGCCCTCGACGACGCCGACGCCATCATCCTGAGCGATTACGGGAAGGGCGTCGTTTCGGGCGAGCTCCTCGACGAGCTCCTTCCTGAGCTCGGCCGCCGGGGCCTTCCGAGCGCCGTCGATCCCAAGGAAGAGCACTTCTTTCGCTATCGAGGGGTCACCGTGATCACGCCGAACCTGCTCGAGGCGTCGCAGGCGTACGGTCGCCGGCTCCAGGACGAACCGGCCCTGCTCGAAGCGGGGTTCGGGCTGCGCGATCGCCTCGACTCGAAGGCCGTGCTGATCACGCGGGGAGAGGAGGGCATGTCGCTCTTCACCGAGGAGGGGCACACGCACTTCTCGACGCGCGCCCGCGAGGTCTACGACGTGACCGGAGCGGGGGACACCGTCGTCGCCGCGATCGGCGCGGCGCTGGCCGCGAAGGCGCCGCTCGCGGAGGCGTGCATGCTGGCGAACCACGCGGCCGGCCTCGTGGTGGCGCACCTGGGAACGGCGGCGGCCGGCGCGGACGAGCTGATCGCCTCGCTCACGGACCTTCCCGTTGGGTGAGATCCTGACCCTCGAGGACGCCCTTAGGAGGCGCGCGGCGGCCCGCGTCCTGGGCCAGACGTTCGTGTTCACGAACGGCTGCTTCGACATCCTGCATCCCGGACACGTCGAGCTTCTCCGCCGTGCCGGCGAGCTCGGGCAGTACCTCCTGGTCGGCATCAATTCGGACCGATCGGTCCGCTCGCTCGACAAAGGGGCCGGCCGCCCGGCGCAGGACGAGCGCGCCCGCGCCACCGTGCTCGGCGCCTTGAGCGCCGTGGACGGTGTTCTGATCTTCGACGAGGAGACGCCGCTTCGGCTCATCGAGGCGCTCCGCCCCGATGTGCTCGTGAAGGGGGGCGATTACAAGCCGGAGCAGGTGGTCGGAAGGGAATTCGTCGAGCGAGAGGGCGGTCGGGTGGTGATCGTGCCCCTCGTGCCCGGGCACTCGTCGACCAAGATCGCGGCATCGCTTCGCTGAGGCAAGGAGCCGGCACGGCTTCCGGGGCCGCCCACGCCGGGGGCGGGCTTGACAGCCCGAGCGCCGGATGGCTAGCCTCTAGGACTCTACTACTCTAATAAGGAGGGGTGCCTCGAGTGAAACGCGCGAGACGAGTCGTGATCCTGGGCGCCGGGGGGCGCGATTTCCATAACTTCAACACCTTCTTCAAGAACCGGCCCGACTACCAGGTCGTTGCGTTCACCGCGTCGGCTCAAATTCCGGGGATCGACGATCGCAGGTACCCGCGGTCTCTCGCCGGAAAGCTCTATCCGAAGGGAATCCCCATCTACTCGGAGCAGGAGCTGCCGGAGATCGTCGCGAAGCAGGACGTCGACCTGGTCGTGTTCGCCTACAGCGACGTCTCGCACGAATACGTGATGCACAAGGCGTCGTGGGTGGCGAGCCTGGGTCCCGACTTCATGCTGATGGGACCGAATACCACGATGATCCGGAGCAAGGTCCCGGTGATCGCGGTGAACGCGATCCGCACCGGCTCGGGCAAGAGCCAGACCACGCGGAAGGTCTGCGAAGTCCTGAAATCGATGGGCAAGCGGGTCGTCGCGATCCGCCACCCCATGCCCTACGGCGAGCTGGAGCGCCAGGGCGTCCAACGGTTCGCGACCTACGCGGACCTCGACCGCCACAAGTGCACGATCGAGGAACGCGAGGAGTACGAGCCGCATCTCGACCGCGAGACGATCGTCTACGCCGGCGTGGACTACGCGGAAATCCTCGCCTCCGCCGAGAAGGAGGCCGACGTCATCGTCTGGGACGGCGGCAACAACGACTTCTCCTTCTACCGGCCGGATCTGCAGATCGTCGTCGTGGACCCCCACCGGCCGGGGCACGAGCGCACGTATCACCCGGGCGAGATCAACACGCGCATCGCCGACGTCATCGTCATCAACAAGATCGGCACGACCGACTACAAGAATGTGGAGGCGGTCCGCGCGTCCGTGCAGCAGCTGAATCCGCGCGCGGTGATCGTGGACGCCGCGTCTCCGATTTCGGTCGACAAGCCGGAGCGCATCCTGGGGCGCCGCGCCCTGGTCATCGAGGACGGGCCCACGCTGACGCACGGCGAGATGAAGTACGGCGCCGGCGTCATCGCGGCGAAGCGCCACGGAGCCCGGGAGATCGTCGATCCCCGGCCGTGGCTCGTCGGCGAGATTCGCGACACGTTCCGGCAGTATCCCGACATCGGCGCGCTCTTGCCGGCGATGGGCTACTCCAAGTCGCAAATGCGCGACATGGAGCGGACGATCAACGCGTGCGAGTGCGACGTCGTGGTCATCGCGACCCCGATCGACCTGAGGCGCCTCATCGACATCAAGCATCCCACGGTGCGGGTCGGGTACGAGCTCGAGGAGATCGGCCGCCCGAAGTTGAGCGACGTCATCGAGGAATTTCTCGCGGAGATGTCGAAACGCGGCGCGAATCGTCCGGCGCGCGCGGCCAAGGCGAAAACGAAGACGAAGGGCCGGGTCGCCAAGGCGGCCCGCAAGTCGTTTCCCGCGCGGCCCGCGCGGCCCGCGCGGCGCCGGCGAGGAGCCCGGTGAACCTCCACGAATATCAGGGGAAGGACCTCTTTCGCGCCGCCGGGATTCCGGTGCCGCCCGGAGAGGTGGCGCGGACGGTGGACGAGGCGGCGGCCTCGGGAGAACGCCTTGGCCTCCCCCTCGTCGTGAAGGCGCAGGTCCTGATCGGCGGCCGCGGCAAGGCCGGCGGGGTCAAGGTCGTGCGCTCCGTCGAGGAGTTGCGCCGGGAGGCGGGTCGGATTCTGGGCCTCGACATCCGGGGCCACCAGGTCCGGAAGGTCCTGATCACGCCGGCGAGCGACATCGAGAAGGAGTACTACGCGGGCATCGTGCTCGATCGAAAGTACGAGACCCCGCTCCTCATGGTGAGCCCGGCGGGAGGCGTGGACATCGAGGAGGTGGCGCGCGAGACGCCGGAGAAGATCCTGCGCCTCCACCTGGATCAAAGGGGGCTTCCGGCCTACCGCGCCCGCGCGGCGGCCTCCTTCCTCGACCCCCGGCCCGCGGTACGGCGGCAGCTCGCGACGGTGCTCCTGAAGCTCGCCCGGGTCTACCACGAGCACGACTGCTCGCTGGCCGAGATCAATCCGCTGGTCGTCACGCCGAAGGGGGAAGTCCTGGCCCTCGACGCGAAGGTCGTGATCGACGACAACGCCCTGGACCGGCACCCCGACCTCGCGGCGCTCCGCGACCTGGGGGCCGAAGATCCGGGCGAGGTGGAAGCGCGCGAGAAGAGCCTCTCCTACGTCCGGCTCGACGGCTCGATCGGCTGCGTCGTGAACGGCGCCGGGCTGGCGATGGCGACGATGGACCTGATCCACTACCACGGCGGGCGGGCGGCCAACTTCCTCGACATCGGCGGCTCCTCGAATCCCGAGAAGGTGACCGCGGCGATGAGCCTTCTCACGCGGGACGCGCGCGTGCGCGCGGTCCTCTTCAACATCTTCGGCGGGATCACCCGCTGCGACGACGTCGCGCGGGGCCTCCTGACGGCGCTCGACCGCATCGGAACGAAGCTGCCGATCGTGATCCGACTGACCGGCACGAACGAGAAGGAGGCGCGCGATCTCCTGAGCGCGCGGGGCATGACGGCGCTCTCGGACATGGACGAAGCCGTCCGCGCCGTGATCGCGCGGGCGGCGGAGGCGGCATGAGCATCCTGATCGATCGGAATTCGCGCGTCTTGGTCCAGGGGATCACCGGCCGGGACGGTTCCTTCCACGCGAAGGGCATGAAGGAGTACGGCAGCAAGGTCGTCGCCGGCGTGACGCCGGGCAAGGGGGGCACGAGCGTCGAGGGCATCCCCGTGTTCGACACCGTCGCCGAGGCGGTGGCGCGCACGCGGGCCGACGTGTCCGTGATCTACGTGCCGGCCGTGCTCGCGCAGGACGCCATGTACGAGGCCATCGACGCGGAAATCCCGGTCGTCGTGTGCATTTCGGAGGGGATCCCGGTGCGCGACATGGTGGAGGTGGCGGCCTACTTGCGGGGTCGTTCCACGCGGTTGATCGGGCCGAATTGTCCCGGGCTCATCACGCCCGGCGAATGCAAGGTGGGCATCATGCCCGGCTTCATCCACGCCCCCGGCCGGATCGGCCTCGTGAGCCGGAGCGGAACGCTGACGTACGAGGTGGTCTGGCAATTGACGCGGGCGAAGATGGGGCAATCGACGTGCATCGGGATCGGCGGCGACCCGATCATCGGCACCCGTTTCGTCGACACCTTGGCGCTCTTCGAGGCGGACGACGCGACCGACGCGATCGTGCTGATCGGCGAGATCGGCGGCACCGACGAAGAGGACGCCGCGACCCTCATCGAGAAGCACGTGACGAAGCCGGTGGTGGCGTTCATCGCCGGACAGACGGCGCCGCCCGGAAAGCGGATGGGGCACGCCGGGGCGATCGTTTCCGGCGGCGCGGGCACGGCGCAGGAGAAGATGGCCCGGTTCGAGCGCGCGGGGGTCCCGGTCGCGAAGGTGCCGTCCGAGATCCCGGGATTGATCGCGCGCGCCCTCGAACGGCGACGGAAGCCGATGCTCCGCGTGTTGCGGGGCAGCGCTCCGGCCGCGAAGCGGACCGCTCCCGCCGGGAAGAAGCCGCCCGCGCGAAAGGCTACGACGAGGAAGGGCGGCACGAAGCGCGCGGCGTCGAAGAAGCGCGCGGCGCCCAAGCGTCCTTCGAAGAAGCGCACTCCGCGCGGAGCCGCGCCCCGGGCGTCGCGCCGCCGCTAGGATCGCCCCGCGGGGATCGGATCGCGCCGCGGAGCCTCCCGAGAGCGCCGCGATCCGCTGGACTCCACCCGCCGGCACGCACATGAAACTCCTCCTCGGAAACGAAGCGCTCGCGTTGGGCGCGATGGACGGCGGCGCCCGGTTCTTCGCGGGCCACCCGCTCCAGGCGAGCGCCGAGATCGATCGCGCCCTGCTCCAGGCGTTGCCGGAGCGGGGCGGCACCGCGGTCCTCGTCGAGGACGAAGCGGCCGCGCTCGCCGCCACGCTCGGAGCCGGCGCGGGCGGCCTCCTGGGGGTGACCGCGACGGACGCGTCGGGGCTCGCGATGGCGGGCCCGCTCTTAGAGCACGCGGCCGCCGCGGGAATCCCCGCCCTCCTCGCGGTCGTCGGATCCTCGAACGATCCGCGAACCGCGAACGCGGGACCGGCTCTCGGTAGCCTTCGCGTCGAGACGGCCTCCCAGCGGGAGTTGGGTCCGCTTCGATGGTGCGCTTCGGGCGCCGCCTCGCTCCCGGTTTACGCGCCGGCGTCCGCGGGCGAATGCTACTCGCTCGCGCGCGCCGCGGCGCGGGAGGCGGTGGCGCGACCCGGCCCGGTGGTGATCTACGTGGATCACGTGATCGCGCACTTGAGGGAGCCGGTCGACCCATCGGCTACCGACGACGCGGCCGCCGCCGACGCGGCCACGGGCGACGGATCCTCCGAAGGCGCCGACTCGTTCCGCGTTCGAGACGCCCAGGTACTTCTCGTGGCCGTCGGCATCGTGGCGCGGGCCGCGAGGAGTGCCGTGCGCCTCGCCCGCGACCGTGGAGTTCGCGCGGGGCTCTTCCGTCCGGTACGCCTGTGGCCTTTTCCGGAAGCGGCCCTCCGTGGCGCCGCGTCCGGAGTCGAGCGCGTGCTCGTGGCGGAGTTGAACGACGGACAGCTGGTCGAGACCGTGGCCTCCGCGCTCGCCGGGCTCGACCCACGGCCCATCGTCCGTTCGCTGACCGGCACCGGAATGCTCGAACCCGAACGGATCGCCGCGACCGCCGAGGAGAAGTCGTGAGCGCGCCCCTGAACGCACGACGCGCCGCGTTCGCCGAGGCGCGCGTCTGCGCGGAGGCGTGCGGCCTGGGCCGTTTCGGAACGCGGCTCGGCGAGGCGGTCCTCCGCCTCGCGGGCGACCCCCTCCTCCTGGTGGCCTCGGGCGGCTGCGCCGCCACGCTCGCGCGGCACGTGAAGGGCGAGGCGCATCGCGTCCCGCTCGGTCGACCCTTGCCGTATGCTCTCGGGCTGGCGCTCGCCCGGCCGGGGCGATCGGTGCTCGCGTTCCTCGGCGACGGAGAGGCGGCGGGGCCCGGGCTGGGGCACCTGCTGCACGCGTCGCGTCGCGGCGATCCGGTGCGCGCCCTCGTCGTGAACAACGAGGTGCTCGGCGGCGCGGGTGGATTCCCGTCCGCGGCCACGCCGCGCGGAAGACGCACCGAGGCAGCGCCTCGGGGGCCGGACGCGCGCGGCGTCGACCTCGCGGGCTTGGCGCTCGACGCGGGTGCCGCGTGGGTCGGCCGCGAGACGGTGACGGCTGGCGCCTCGCTCGACCGGCTCCTGGCCGAGTTCCTCGTGGCGCCGGCGTTCGCGGTCCTCGAAGTGCGCGCGCCGTGCTTCCCCGCGATCGGGCGGTGGAACGGCCACGAATCGCCGGAGGCGATGCACGAGGCGCTCGAACGCCGCGCGATCCGAGACGGCGGAAAGCTGTCGGGACGCGACGACGATCGATTTCGGGTGGGCCGCCTGTGGCCCGACGGCGGCCCCGAGGTCGCGACGATCGGTCCCGACCGGGAGGAGCGATGAACGTCGACCTGCCGCGCCGAGGCGGTCTCCCACGCCGGGCCTTCTCGATCCGGCTCGCCGGAGACCCGTCGCACGGGCTCATCTTCGCCGGCTACGTGCTCGCGGAGGCGGCGTTCCTGGAACGCCGCGCGATCGCGCACGCGCCGACGCTCGGCGCCGCCGCGCGGGGTCCCTGGAGCGGCGGCGCGCTCCGGATCGCGGGAGACGCGCGGGAATATCCGCTGGTCGAAGCGCCCGACTGCCTGCTCCTCACGTCGGAGCCGGCGATCGAACGCTTCGCGGGGTCGCTCGCGCCGGAGGGCTGGCTC
>Ga0075424_100000624_pt1 | contig 28298 bp, 32 predicted proteins | sample SoiMethybrSBSTD3_FD_75301 | JGI IMG/M metagenome (GOLD analysis project Ga0075424, IMG submission 75301) | Bulk soil microbial communities from a Populus tree surrounding site in Tennessee, USA - Soil MetaG P. TD hybrid SBSTD3 | ecosystem: Environmental > Terrestrial > Soil > Tree plantation... | reverse complement strand
GCATGGATCTTCAGTCTCTGGGGTACAGCCGATCTCTTCAATGCTTTCTATCAGGCAAATCACGCCGGGCTCATGGCGGGACAGTTGGGTGCCACATATTTCATTCCGACTTTCATCGTGCCCCTACTGCTGATTACGCACGCACTCGGTTTCCGGATTCTTCTGGGACATGAGAAGGAGTCTGTAACAAACAAAATTCGGCAGCCAGCACAAGGTGCGGTAGGGCAGTTCTGAATTTCAGGCATACAGCACTGAACTTATAGGAGGCAGCCTTGAACATAGTCACTGTCACGTTCCTGTGTCTAGTCATCGCCCAACTTGCCTATTCTCAGGAGACGACACAGCGTGAGAAGGCAACCGTGGGACATGACGAAATCATTTGGCAGCTTCGTGCCGTTGGCACCCGTTACGAGAATCATTTGTCCGACTCCTCCGTCTAGTTTACGACGATGGAGAATTTCGCTTGTTCGAGTTCAATCGCGACAAGCGAACCAAGGCAGCGTTTGCTAAGACCGGCGCGCTGGTTCTTCTGCGGCACTAGGACCCGATGTAGATTCCCGATCGGCGGACTCCCCGCGCCGCTATTTTGGTTTGGAAAGGTAGCTGCCTTGGAATAAAAGAGGCTCCGCTTTCCCTACGTAAGCGAATGCTGCTCAGCCAATTTATTCAAGACAGTGTGTGCACAAAGGAGTTCTAATTTTGATTCTCGAAGCTACACCGAGGAGCCCCGCGCGAGGAGATCATGTCGCCTGACACGCGTCTGATGTTTGGACTCACTTTAATCCTTATCCCTACGATTGTTTACGGCGGGTTAACCGTACTCGGTGTGGTCACCAACCGATTGATGGGCTCGCCGGGACCTCAGAATCTTTCAGCAATGCAGATCGCCTTTTATCGCGCTGGTCATGCCCATGCCGGAGCCCTTACTCTTCTTGCACTGCTCCTGCAAATCGCCATCGACTATGCTGCGATCCCAAGTTTGCTTGCCTGGCCAGTTCGAGTGGGAGCAATCGCCGCATCAATTCTGGTTTCCGGCGGATTCTTTGCCGTTGCGCACCGACGGTCACTGCGCATTATTCTTTACACCGGTGCGGTTCTGCTCGCTGCGACTACGCTTACAGTGGGAGTTGGGTTGATCCGCTCGCGATGATGATCAACTCGATCGATGGTCACTCCGCGGCTCATTCGCTTCCGCAGGGCAAGGTCTGTCGGTGTCATTCCCAGCATGCGGCGAAAGGTGCGTGTTAGGTGCGCGGCGTCGGAAAAACCGGCACTGTGAGCAGCTGTGGTTACAGTGGTACCAGCCATCAAGTCACAACAGGCCCGCTGCAGACGGAGCCAGAGAACATACGGCCGAAGAGGAACCCCCATCGACTGAGTAAAAACGTGCATGAAGCGCGACTGCGACAGGCCGGAAATGCGAGCGAGGGCTCTGAGAGAAAAATCATCAGAAATGCCAAGCTTCTCCCGCAGGTGCTTGACTACGAGACCGACGCCAGGATGAATCTTCACAGGGCGGCGTCGATGAAGCAAATCCGTTCTAACCCATCGCTCGACGCGTGCTTCGGTAGGCGTCCGTCCCAGCGCTATGCGCCAGCGGGCCACTTGGGTTTCCGAAATACAGGAGATGCCGCCTTCAATGCGATCACCTAGTGCTGCACCCAATTCGCTTTCCGAATCCACAAAGCCGATCACGACTGTTGTGTCTCGCGCATCGACCTCATGAGCGGCATCTGGCCGCACTAACGCCGCACCGCATCTCATCCATGGATCGCTCGACTTGCCGCGAATCATCAGGTTGCCGCGCATGGTCATGACCAACTGAACACAGTGGTGGCGATGACCCGCGGTTGTGAAGCCTGGTCCCCACACAATCATGGCGGCAGGCCAGACAAGCGCGCCGGGGTTTGGATGGATCAACATAGGAAATCTCCTGCCTTGGACAGGCACCTGCCTGGCAATTGCAGCCAGTATATTCAAGCCCCAACTAGAGATGGGGGGGTATTTTCTCTCTTGGTTACATCCTTAATGAATTTGACCGTTGGCGTCGATTTGCTCTTTTTCCGCTCGACGTACTGTTGGGGATGGGTGAAAACACTTTCCAAAGGAGAGACACATGGTCCAGAAAATCTTCGTCAATTTGCCGGTAAGAGACCTTAGGAAGTCTATGGATTTCTTCACTGGATTGGGTTTTACGTTCAACGCCCAATTCACGGATGAGACTGCAGCCTGCATGGCTATCAGCAAAGACATTTTCGTCATGCTCCTCACTGAAACCAAATTCAAAACTTTTACTCCGAAACAAATCTGCGATGCGACCAAGTCCACGGAAGTTTTGGTGTGCTTGTCTTCGACGAGCCGGAACGAAGTCAACGAAATGGTTCGCAAGGCGGTCGCGGCTGGTGGAACAACGTACAGGGAACCGCAGGACCACGGTTTCATGTACGGTCACGGATTCCAGGATCTGGATGGGCACATTTGGGAGTTGGCGTTTATGGAGCCCAGCGCGATTCAGCCTGCGTGAGGTGCAATTGCGATGGTCCGCTGACGGTCGCTTAGGACGGTGACATCGTAACGACTTTTGCTGGAGTCAAACTCTAATCAGAGTCCGGTTTGCCAGGAGAGAAGATATGCAATCCCAAAACGAAGTTGGAGCAATTTCCAAGGGAAAGCAGCGGACCGGACGCGTAATCATTTGTCTCACGGTCGCCTTCCTTTTCTTCGACACGATAGTCAAGGTGTTGAACCTGCCGGTGGCGGTACAAGGAACCGTGCACCTCGGATATCCGGCCTGGCTCGTGATGTATCTCGGGGTCGTCGAGCTAGTCTGCCTTGCTTTGTATCTGTCTCCCCGCATGTCTGTTGTTGGCGCCATCCTGTTGACAGGGTATCTCGGCGGAGCGACGGCAATGCAAGTGAGAGTGGAGAGTCCGTGGTTTGTATTTCCTGTCGTGATTGGAGTCCTAGTGTGGTTGGGGCTGTTATTGCGCAATGAGCGATTACGCCCACTCGCTCCACTACAGTCGCTGAAAGCCCCGCGTCCCTTGCGGTTCGTCGGAGTGTTGTGCACTCTGCTGGTTATCGTTCTGACTCTTGTTGCCCTTCCGAGGCGTGATAGGCACTACGCGAAGCTTCGCAACCCAGATCTGGAGTACCTGAAGGCGGTAAACAGCGCCGGGCCGCCAAAGGACCCGGAACTGTTGTTCATACTGATGACTGAGTTTGCGAACTCAAACTTGCAGGACGAGGGAGTGGAATTCTACAGCGCACGTCTCAAGGAATTTGAGCCCAAGTTGACACCGGTTCAGAAGTCTTTGTACCTGGGAATCATTGGTTTGCTGCGCGCCCAGCATGCCTCCTCCGTGCCACTCCTAAAGCGCTTCGGGTATGTTAAGGACACGATTGCCACGCTCGATCAGGCAAAGCAGCTCTCAGGTGGACAGGTTTTTGTTGTGAACTGGATCGCCGGTGTTGTGCATACGGAGCTCCCCAGCTACTTTCATCAGCGGAAAGTGGCGCAGCAAGAACTCGACTGGTGCGTCGAGCACGCCGACAAGGCGCCTCATCCGGCATGGTTGCGTGAGGTTTATTATCATCTCGGCAAACTCGAGCTGAACGATGGGGATCCAGCAAAGGCCCAGGCGTACTTACGCCGCAGCGGTTATTCGGACTTCGATCACCCGATAACACTGGCAACGCCGTTTTCCGAGGACAAAGTCTCCGGTCATGCGTTTGCGCCGAGGCGCATTAGGGAGGTGGTTCCCGGTCGGGTATACGCTCTGTCCGGCTTCGAATTCACGGAATATTACTTCGTTGTTTCCAAGGACAGGAGCCAGCTTATCAGCATTGACGCGGGCACGCGCCCGGACTTCGCAAAGGGCGCATACGAGGCACTGCAAGCCTCCGCGCCCGGACTGCCACCGCTGACAACTGTGTTCGTTACTCATGCCCACTGGGACCATGTCGGCGGTCATTCCTACTTCCGCGGCCTGAAACCTCCTCCTAGATTTTACGGGCGAGGCAACTATCAGGAAGAGTTCGAAAAGCAATCCAATGGGCCGGGAGTCTTCGGGAAGCAGTTCTTTGGAGAGCGATTCAGCGTTGAGGATTTTCTGAGTTACAAACCGGACATTACGATCGACAAAGTAACGGACTTGAATATCGGCGGATCGAAGTTCGAGCTGATCCCGGCTCGAGGCGGTGAGACGCATGATGCCATGTTGATTTATCTTCCCGAGGAAAAGGTGATGTTCATGGGGGATGTCATCATGCCGTATCTGGGTGCACCCTTTGATGAGGACGGTGATCTGCAGGGACTGCTCGATGCGATTGACGAAGTGGTGAGCAGGAATCCTCAGTACCTTTTGCACGGGCACGAACCGCTCACTCGGAACTTCGCCTCGCCCGAGATTCTCGGCCACCTGAAAACGGATCTGGCATGGTTGCGAGAGCAGGTGCTAACGGCTCTTCGCCGTGGTGACGAGCGCGCCGCCATTCACGAAGCAAATCTCATTCCCCCGGATCTCCTTGCCAGTGAACCCGACGTGTATCAGCCTTATTACATCCTCCGCGAGCATGTGATTGACCGAATCTACGATCAAAACGTCGGGTACTGGGAGGCGAACCTTCAGGGTCTGGCTCATCCTGGCCGAATGGATCGGGCAGACCTGTTCGTTGACTATCTGGGCCTGTCGGACAAGCAAATCGTCAGCGCGGCCGACCGTCTAGCTGCGGATGGGAAGTATGCGATGGCGGCGGATCTGCTCGAATCCGCTGGGGCGAAGTTCCCCGATAGCGATTCTGTAAAACGGGCCAAGCGGCTTGCCTATCTGAAGTTGATGGAAAAGAATCAGAACACGGATCCGTTCAAATTCATCATCTATTCAGCGAAAATTGGAGAACAGACGCCACAGATTAATGCGGAGCACTCGAAGTAAACACTCTGTTACTCGAGGAATCGGTTTTCAGTGCGGGGGCGTAGTTCAGTTGGTTAGAACGCCTGCCTGTCACGCAGGAGGCCGCGGGTTCGAGTCCCGTCGCTTTTGCCACCTTTCCGGATGGCCACTATTCGTTCCGAAAAGCTGCAGCGCCCCTCGTTACCATGACTTCAGGAGTGCCCGTCACCGCCCGGCGTGTCTAACGAATCTTTCTTTGGCGAAGTACGACACTATCGCCATCGCGACCGCATTCGATTCTTTGGTGGCTTCGAAAGGCCCATCCAATTCCCCACGCTCGGCGCATCGGAGACGAGCAGTCCGATCGCGTACCAGTGCGGTTCGCCATTCCATGAGCTATGCAACGAAATCCTGCCTACGCAGGACTAGCCAAACCCGGCGGGTTGTTACCTACTTTGCGACGCTTTGCGGAGCCACCCACTGCACCACGCGATGACAATGGCAACCAATCCGACGATGATCACTGATGGCTGGTGCAGCCAGGCGCCCAGAACCATCACGATATCGCCCGTAAACCGAATCGCCTCTACTGTTCTGGTCATGTGACGCCGTAGGTAAGCGCCTGCGCTTGACCTCTTGATTGCTTCGAAATCCCCGCCAAGAATCAAGATCAAAGAGACTGCGATCGGTGGAACAAGGTGCGTGACCAGACCCAGAACCAGATCATGACGCCAGAAGAAGTAAAGTGACAGAGGCTCACATCCAATGTCGGTAGCAAGCTTCAACGGGTGAATCTGGTGGTAAAGACTCTTTTCTTTCAATGGCATCGTCATTCGGTGTCGTCATGCTTGTGATTCAGCCGCGCGCCACCGCGAGCGACTAGCCAAATGCTGGCGGCTAACCACCACAATGCCTGGACTCCTGCAAAACCAGTGACGAACGCGGGCAAGGTCAACCGGAGCATATAAGCGGCTCCGAGGCCGGCAAACGCTGCAGCCAGCGCGAGGGCGATAAATCCAAAGAGTCGGGGGAGGACCGCAGACCGCACAAGCACAATGCCAAGCGGGAAAAACAGACTGGGAGCGGCGACAATGAAGTACAGGTGCTGTACAGCGGAAATCAGCGCAAGACTGATATACGGCATCGTCGCCGGATCAGCATGCAAGGCGCTGATATAAAAAGTAATCTCAACGAGGCTTACGGTCATCAGGATGGTGGCCCCGAAGAATGTCATCCATCCGGACAGTCGCTGGGTGGCGCCTGCCAAATAGACCAGGGAAAAAGCGAAGAATATCATCAGAACCGGCCCAACCGCTTGCAACCATGCTCCCCAAAGAATGTTCGCGTAGTTGTCGTGGCCGAACTTCATCAGTTCGGCGCTGGTAGCCTGGGGAGGCGGTCCCGTATTGATGGCGAATGATAATCCCAGCAGAACAACCCCGATCACACCGGCGATTCCACTGAAGATGCAAAGCATTCGTTTGGAATTCAGATCGTGAGTCATAACGCACCTTTACAAGTAGTTGACTGTGATCTTGAGGTTGAGTCTGCCTCCGGCATATTGGAATGCGGCAGCACCGAATTTGGGCGGGGCCATGCGACCTCTGGCGTTATTGGAAGCTCCTACGCCCTCGCGAGGGATTCCCAGGAAGTTCGTATCCAGCTTGCCGTTGGAATTCTCGTCGTGAAAGACGGAAACAGCGTACGTGCCGGGCGCGATCCCAGAGAACTCGCAGGATGCTTTCTGATCCGAGATCGACGATGTATCACGGCCGATTGCCTTTTGGCTGTCCTTGGGAAAGCCCACTGCTGAGGAATAAAGGGCACAAGAGACACGCCCTTTAACGTTATGCAGTCCGATAACTTCGACATGAATCACGCCTCCATGGGCAGGCTCATCATGCGGGAAGCAAGGTTCAAACGACAGCAGGCCCTCTTATATTCGCCAGGATGATCAGTATTTGCGCAGCGTGAAACGTCAAGTGTCGATTGATCGGCATGTCGATAGCGGCTACGACCCAGTTACGCCGCAGCCATTTGCCGGGCACAAAGTCGTGATACACCTCTTCGAACACGAACGGGTTCACCTTATAGGAGCCCAGGGAAAGTGGGTGGCTTACATAAATCTTGTTGCGGTAGCGATTGATCTCCGATGTGGGCGTGAAGCGCCGAACATACATGTTACAATTCGCAGTTTGGTTGGTCAGCACCGACAAGCCAACAGGCGGCACGTTCACGAACAGATAGCTAGGGGTGACCACGAAATGCTTTTGCAGGGTGATGGGCACTTCGAGCAAGGCGATGCTGGTGCGCAGATTCCCCAGATAAAATCCGTAGGTGCTGACGGTGACCCGCTTTGTGACTGGGGTTATGATCTGGAGATAGTCAGCAGGCGAGAAGATAGCGCCGGAACTCTTTCCATTTCCTTCAACTTCCTGGGCAACTCCCACGCTCACGAAAGACAACAGAAATGAAAAAAGAACAAAGCGATTCAACATGCGACGCGCTTGTCTCAACAACCCCACGCAAGCGCCCCTATTTCCTACCCACGTCTCTGCGCAACTCGATACAGTCGCGGAGGGGCTACCTCCGCTCTGAAGTTCTGCGAAGCACCTCGATCACCGCAGCGCAATCACACTGAATTGATCCCCCCGCAAAAGCGAGCGTGGCAAGGCTCCTATCCGCCGCCGCTGCATTTCCGTATCCGTAGGCATCTGTCACAACTACCGGGATATAGCTCAAATCCATCCCGTGTCGAACCGTCGGTTCAATACCAACCTCGAGCGCAATTCCGACGATCACGAACGAGTTAATCCCACAATCCCGAAAGGCGATATTGAGAAAGGTCCCCTCGAACGCCGACATCGTGATTTTGTCGATCACTCCCTCAGTCGGCAGCGGCGCGATTTCGGGAGTGATCTGAAAACCTGGGGTGTCCCGTAGAAATGCGGGCTTGACCAAGTCAACACGATCCACGCGCTGCCAAGCCATAGCCGTTCGCAACTGGATGACTCCGGCGACCTCGTTTGGCAGGGACATGTGGCGTGTGAAGAAAACGCGGTATCCTCCCTCGCGTGCTGCTTCGAGCACGCCACGAACGCGCTCCACCACCTGAGGGCCATCGGCGATCTGGGACACGATGCCTACCTGGACGTCGTACACGATGAGAGCCGTTCGATGAGGGTGACACACCTCACCCAGAGTTAAGGGAATGTCGAGACCGAATGCGCGCTCCATCTATTGGGCCCCCTGACTCATGCTGCCGCCGTTGGTCCGGTCGAAGGGTCGGTTGGTGTCGACCTTTGGATCGAACAGGACCTCAATTGGTAATGGCACCTGCAACGAGATGAAGAACCACTCCAAGAAGCCCGCCTTGGTCAATGGGAAATCATCGGTGTAGCGTTTTGCGGCTTCGATACTGTCCAACTCGAACACGATCACGACCCCAAGTTCATCCGCGCGAGCATAGTTCTCCCGAACGATACCCGCCTTCCACAAGCGCCAAACGTTAGCTACCTCTTGAGACAGGTACGGCTCGATTCTTTCGTATGTCACGCCTGGCTTCATTCGGTCGTAGGCAATAATTTTCATGCTTGCTCCTTTTTTCTGTAGGTTGGATTGTGGTGCTACACGCCGAGTGCTTCGATCACAAGGCGAGCGACTGCCCCACCGGAATACTGCTGCTGTCCTGTGATCAGGTTCCCGTCACGGACGGCGTGTGCCTTGAAGCGACCCGACACGATGAAGTTGGTACCAGGAATCTTTTTCGCTTCATCCTCGATCCAGAACGGTTGAATACGCTTGCCGACGAACGCGTCGGCATATCGTTCTTCGGAATTGGCAAAGCCAGTCCAGGTTTTTCCATCAACTAGTAGCTCGTCATTCACCTTTGTCTTGAGAAGAATGCAGGTCGCGTGGCAGAGAACCGCTGTAACTTTTCCGGCGTTGAAGGATTGCGCCACCAAACTGTGGACACGTTCGTCGTTGTAGTAGGTGTACATCGGCGCCTGTCCGCCAACGAGGAGAACCGCGTCGTAGTCGCCGATCTTGAGCTGACTAATGGGCTTCGAGTTTTCAACCAGCTTTGCGTGTTCTGGAGAGGACAGGAATCCGAGAGAGATCAGGTCGTGCGCGGAATACTTGCTTTCGTCGCGCGGATCGCTCCAGTTATCGGCTGTGAGTTTGCCTCCATCTGGACTGTAGATATCCACGTTGTAGCCGTGTTCTGCAAACTCCCAGTAGGGATGCGCCAATTCGCTCCACCAAAAGCCTATCGGCCACCCGGTTTGTTTCGACACGGACGGATTGGACGCAATAATCGCGATCCGCTTAGGTTTTTTCGGGTTGAGTATGTCAATCGTTTCGCTCATTGGATTCTCCTCGCGGCAAAGGTCCGACGTTGCACTCGATTAGCGGATCTTCTGGAGCGCATATTCAACAATCACGCGTCGATCTGGTGGCTGCAATGCAAGAGCGGTGCCACAGTTATTGTTCTGAATTTACGGGTCTTCTTCTGCGAGTGGGGATGGCGCATCCCGACAATTGGCGGATTCCGACAACTGCCGCTTTTGATGGAACCGCCTGTATTTCGGCGCTCGCCGACGACACACTTAACATCGGGCATCTGCAATGTTGGAGGGGCTTGAAGCGGAGGGGATGGAGTGCTTAGGAGGCGAAACGAGATTTGAACAGATGTTTGTCAATTCCCAAAGTCCGGATTTTTGTTTCGAGTGTTGACCTTGGCACTCCGAGCCTGGCAGCCGCACCGGATGGTCCTGAGACCCGACCCTTGCTCTCTCGAAGAGCAGTTTCTATCATGGCCCGTTCCTGGTCGCTGCCCATCCGAGCAAGACCGACGCGGGCTTCGCGCAAGGGGGGTGGTTCGTGCTGCAGCCAGACGTCGTCTATGGACAACGTTTCGCCATCGCACAGGATTACCGCTCTCTCGATCACGTTCTGCAGTTCCCGAATATTGCCGGGCCATTGGTACGCGTTCAACAGCTCCAATGTTCGCTTCTCAATATTCTTGATCCTCTTGCCAGCCTTGCTCGCATACCGCTCGGTTAGGTATTCCACAAGCAATGGGATGTCCTCTTTGCGATCCCTCAGTGGAGGCACATCAATCGGAAACACATTGAGCCGATAGAAAAGATCCTGCCGAAAGGTTCCCGCTTTAATCTCCGCCTGCAGATCGCGATTAGTAGCGGCAATGATCCGCACACTGGTTGTCAAAGTTTGGTTTCCGCCGATGCGCTCAAATTGGCGTTCTTGCAAGACGCGCAACAGAGCAATCTGGGTTTCTGCGGGTAGGTCGCCGACTTCATCTAGAAAGAGCGTACCGCCCTCCGCCAGTTCGAAACGGCCCAGACGCCTCTGAGTCGCTCCGGTGAAAGCGCCTTTCTCATGACCGAACAGTTCGGAGCCAATCAGCGCTGCTGGTATGGCGGCGCAATTCACACTCACAAAAGCTTTTGAAGAACGTGGAGACCGTTTGTGGATTGCGCGGGCGATCAGTTCCTTGCCGGTCCCCGTCTCACCTGTAATAAGAACCGTCGAATCTGCCGTGGCCACTTTCTTAACCTGTACTAAGACGCGCCGCAACGGTTCTGACGAACCCACGATTTCCTCAAACAACGACGCCTGGTCGATCTCCTCCTTCAGCGCCAGGTTCTCTCTGTAGAGTTCCTCTTTCAACTGCTTGATTTCGTCAAACGCTTTCTCTAAAGCGGCTTGCGCCAGGCGATGTTCGGTGACGTCCATGTTGGTTCCTACCAACTCCACAACATTACCCGATACGTCCATAAAGGGACGACTCACGCAGTGGACATATTTGATCGAGCCGTCCGGAAGGACGACGCGAAAATCAACGTTCGCTCCAGTCTTGTTCCGGATTCCTCTTTCCCGGGCCTCCTCGAATTTCTCCAGGTCCTCGGGGTGAACCCTGCTTCGAGCCTGCTGGTAAGTCACCGGTCCCTTCGCCGGATCGAATCCAAATGTGCGGTATGCCTCCTCAGACCAATACGTGATTTCTCCATTGACTGGGTCGTGCGCAAAACTTCCGGTGTGACTCAGTCGTTGCGCTTCCGCAAGATACCCCTCACTTCTGCGCAGTGCATCGTCGGAGCGCTTGCGTTCTGTAACATCGCGGATGATCGCAAGACCGCCGATCACCCTGCCGGCATCCTCGAGTAGAGGAGAAAAGTGGCCGTCGAGGAAGACCTTCCTCCCAGTTTCCAAGGTGTACGGTACATCGGTAGCAACAATACCTCTGCCGGCGAGTGTTTCTGCGTAGCAGTTCTTGCCTCCGCTGAGCCGGAAAAATGGGCAAAGTTCAGTCGCCTCCTTGCCCAGTCGCTCGATCTCTGAGATCCCGAAGATCCGCTCCAGACCGGAATTCCAGACGGTGTAGCGGCCTTCTGTGTCGAAGGCCAGAATCCCATCCATGCTGCTGTAAACCAACTGCTTGAAGACGGACAACGCATCGTTGCTCCTGTGCAGTTCCTGCTCGGCCCGTTTGCGGTCGTCGATGTCGGTGCCAGTGGCGTACCATCTTACGATTTCGCCGCGTTCGTTCCGGAACGGCTTAAAGAGAAACAGAAACCAGCGAGGCTGCCCATCCATCCGTTTGACACGCGCTTCCGCCGTGAAAGGATTGCCGCTCGCAATTCCGCGTTCTTTAATCTCGTAGAAGCCTTCCACGTCATCTGGATGGAAAATTTGCTTCACCCGCTCATCGTCACGAAAGTCCTCGAGCGTCCAATCGAAATAATCCAGCGTAACCTTATTGGGATAAAGGCGTCGGCCGTCGGCGGAATACACGACAATGTGTTGTGGGACAGCATCCACGAGCTGCTGAACCTCATGTTCAGCGCGCTTGCGATCCTCAATGTCTGTCCTAGACACGTACCACCGTCTGATGCGTCCCGGATCATCGCGAAGCGGATTAGCACGAGCCAGGAACCAGCGATACTTTCCATCTTTCCGATGTACACGTACTTCTGCTTCCCACGGTTTCCCGCTCGCGATTCCTTCCTGGATTCTGTGCTCGAAGGAACCTAGGTCATCTGGATGAAAGCAGTGGGAATAGTCCACGACAAGAAACTCTTCGAGGGCGTAACCGTGATAATCCAAGACAGGCTGATTGGCGTGGAGACGGCGTCCCTCCCCATCGAGCACGATGATGTGCTGGGGGACGGCGTCGACAAGTTGCCGAAGCTCCGCTTCAGCCAGCTTTCGATCGTGAATGTCGGTTCCCGCCGCGTACCAGCGAACGATTTTCCCCTGGTCGTCGCGAAGCGGGTTGAAACGAATGAGGAACCAGCGATACTGGCCATCTCTTCGCAGCAGGCGGGTCTCGACTTCCCAGGGCACGCCGCGAGAGACCGCATCCTCGCGTGTCGCCCGCACCCTTTCCAAATCGTCGGGATGAAAAGTCCTCTTCCGGAAGTCGCTGGCTTGGACCTCTTCGAGAGTCAATCCGAGGAAGGCGAGTAGCTGATCGTTTGCATAGAGCACCTCTCCCTCAGCTCCGTCGACGCACATACACTGAGGAACAAGATCAATGAGCTTTCGAAGCTCAGCTTCCGCAAGGCGCAGACGCTCTTCTACATGTTTCGACGAACCGGCAGAATCCTCTTTGCGAGTGTCGGCCATTGGGACCTCTCGAACCGCCAGCGTTCAGGAAATTGTAGGAAACCGACCCTCGGCCGTCAAAGTGGCGGCATCCATCCCCTTCATCTAGCCCTGGAAAATGACGCCTTGACACGCTCACGGCACATTGCTTCGCTGATAGAGATTGTGATCAGGACTTTGCCGGAATCCGCCAAATGTCGGAACGCACCAGCGGTGCCTTCAGTGCCGGGGCTGCATTTTCAATGAATTAGCACTGGCATCGACATTGCATCGCCTTCCTGACGCCGCATCAGGAGACTGCGACCATGGTGCTCAAGATTGATCGAAGCGCAGACGGAAAACACATTGTTCTGCGTCTCAGTGGCCGAATGCAGTCCGAAAACCTGGACGAACTGAAAGGCTTAATAGAACAAAGCGAACAAGTTATTTTGGATCTTGAAGATGTGAAACTAGTCGACCGGGACGTTGTGCGCTTCTTGGGGGCGTGCGAGGCGGAAGGCACGGTGCTGAGGCACTGCCCTCCGTATGTCCGCGAGTGGATTGACAAGGAAAACAGCACTCCGGGATCGGAATGATGTCGAATTTCGGCTGGTTCGTACGTCGGTGTGGTGGAGGGACAGCGGCAAATTGCCAAGCCGATCGTCTACCTAGGGTTGAACCGTCAGCGAGGTCAGCAGTGTCTTTGTCAAGTCACACAGAGTGTCTTCGACACGCAGAAGGAGCCGAAGATGTTGAATGTAGCACTCCACAAGTTAGGAGAGGTGACGATCTTCCACTGTGCGGGCCGAATTGCATTCGGATACGCAGATACGCTACTCAATGCCATATCGAAGTGGCCGTGCTCTCGGATCGCGGTACTTGATTTAGCCGAGGTGACTGAAATTGATGCGGCTGGGGTTGGAGCACTCGTTTCCGTGCGGAATCGGGCCCATGCAACCGGTGTGGCGCTCAAGCTGATGAACCTTACTCCAAGGGTGGAGAAGTTGCTTGAACTCACGCGTTTGAGATCCGCCTTCGAGGTTTGCTCCGTTCCTGAGATGCTCGGTCTGCTATGTCGTGCGTTTGAACAATCTCAATTTGTAAGCGTAAACGCCGCCCTCGAGAGTCCAGACGGAGTCCTCGTCGACGGTGAAACCGTCTCAGCTCACGTTGTATAGACCCTGTGCGATATGCAAGAAATAAATGTCTGCCTCCTCGCTCCTCAAACGTTTTCAGAGCTGAGGAACCAAAAGAGGAGGAAGCAAATGAATAACAAAGTATCGGGAGCGAGTCGTCGTGTAATGGCTGTTGGACGTCTTTGCTTGCTGGGACTCGTTGTCCAGGTGATGATGACCCTTGGCGGGTTGGCGCAGTCAATCCAGGTTGTTACCAGCCACAAAACGCCAAAACTCATGGACCGGCAAAAAGAAATGGCGTTGGCTCTCAGCGCGTGCCCGTCCTAGGTCGCCGACAAAGCCGCCGTCCACGTTCTCGAGAGCTTTTCTTCCACGCTACCTGAAGGTAGCGGAGTTGCGTGCGCAGGGAAAGTCGCCGGAAGAAATCAAGAGATTCGTAGCTGATGCATTTGCCAAAGGGATTTTCCAGCCGCCAACGCATGTTGGGATCGACTATATGTTGTCTACAGAAAATATCACTGTGGTCGATGCTGAGAAGAGCATCGTTGCACCTTACCCACCTCATGTGATGTTTTACGGACCGTACATGACCAACGCTGTTCTTGGGTCGGATGGTAACCCCCACGGCCCTGCATTTGTGGCAGGCGAAGGTACGCCTCACGCGCTGATTATTGTCCCAGTGGGGACGGGGGGGAGCACTCAAACCATGGATCAAGCGACAGGAAACCGACTTCGCAGCAGTAATTTCTGAAAACGATGTCCGGTAGATTGCCCTTCGTACGTCTAAAGAGTGAAGGCCAAACTAAACAAGGAGAAAAGGATCATGAGCGAATATGTTTTTCTTTATCGTGGCGGAGAGGCTGGGCGATCCCCTGAAAGAGTCCAGCAGTCGATGCAGAAGTGGATGGCTTGGTTCAAAGACCTGGGTGCCAAGGGTCATATTAAAGATCAGGGACAACCCCTTGAACGCGCCGGCAAGTTGGTGAAGGGCAAACAGAAAACCGTCACAGACGGACCATTTGCGGAGGCCAAAGACATTGTCGGCGGGTATACGCTGATTGAGGCCCGGGACCTGGATCAGGCAGTAGAGCTGTCGAAGGGTTGTCCCATTTTGGAGGTCGACGGCGGCGTTGAAGTACGGCCAGTCATGAAGTTGACCATGTGATGGAGCTGAGTGAGCACCTATTCCGGCATGAAGCAGGGCGGATGGTCGCCACGCTGACGCGCATCTTTGGTACTCACAATCTCGCCTTGGCAGAAGACGTAGTGCAAGACGCCTTCTGCCGTGCCTTCGAAGTGTGGAAGCTTCGTGGTGTCCCTGAGAATCCATCAGCCTGGCTCATGGCCACGGCCAAGAACCGCGCCATCGATGCCCTTCGCCGTGAGCGTACAGTGCGCACTTTTGAGCCGGAGTTAAGCCGTCTCATCCAGAGCGAGTGGACAATACCGCCCGCGGTTGAAGAGCTTTTTGTGGCGGGTGCAGTCCAAGACGACCTATTGCGGATGATGTTTTCCTGTTGTCATCCCCGCCTGACGGAGGATTCGCAGGTCGCACTAATGCTCAATATCCTCTGCGGCTTCAGCGTGGATGAAGTCGCTGGCGCCTTTGTAAGTACGCATGCCGCAATTGAGAAACGAATATCGCGGGCTAAGAAAGTGCTTGCGGGTTCGAGAAAGCTATTCGACGTCTCTGCGGGCTCTGAGTTCACCTTGCGTCTTCCGGCAGTTCAACGCGCCCTCTACCTTCTATTTAACGAGGGCTACCATGGCGCTTCCCCCGAAACCGCAGTACGCGCGGATCTCTGTCATGAGGCGATACGTCTTACCGCGCTTTTGCTCCAACATCCACTTGGATTAAACCCCACGACCTATGCACTGTCCGCATTGCTGCATCTCCACGCGGCCCGGCTTCCGGCCCGCACCGATGCATGCGGCAACTTGAGTTCACTTTTCGACCAAGACCGGTCGCAGTGGGATTCCAGCATGTTGGCCGAAGGGCAAAGATTACTAGATCTCTCGGCAACAGGCCCGGATTTGACCGAATACCACGTTGAGGCGGCAATCGCCTGGGTTCATGCAACCGCTCCCAGCGCTGAGGAGACGGATTGGAAACGCATCGTCTCGCTTTACGAGTTGTTAATGACAATCCGTCCTTCACCGGTCGTGGCGTTGAATCGAGCCATTGCGATCGCCCAGCATGAGGGACCCGCCAGAGGACTCGAAGAGATTCGCGCTATTGCTGATCGCGATCGTCTTGCTAACTACCCCTTTTATTTCGCGGCGCTGGGAGAATTTGAATTTCGGGCCGGCGTGTACGAAATTGCTCAAGAGCAGTTTCGGAAGGCACTCGCAGTGGCACGCAACTCTATGGAGAGAGAGTTTCTCCACAAACGCATCACTGCCTGCGAGCAGGCGAAAGCATTGGCGTAGGTGAACAAGGCGCGCGGATGAAACCACACTACCGGTGTTCACTCCACTTCCAGTTCGTTCACCTTAGCGGTGAGACCCTGATGATCAATCTGAAAAGCGATCTTTCCTCTCTCGCTCTGCCATTCAATGATGTATGTTGCAGAAGAGTCGATGTTCCGTTTTACTTTGCCTTTCTTCTCAAGTGCGACAAGCCGGAAGCAGTGTCTCATGCACGTTTCCTGGTTAAAGGCCTCCCATAGAAGATTGCAACGATAGAAACCATTATCCAAAGGGCAGCGGCATAGACTCCATACCACACCGCCTCTTGCGCAGCGTTGACGCGAGAAGGGCTGAACACTACCAATGATCCCGTCGAGCTTATGTGCATCAACTGGGCTACGGCCACGCTATTTGTGTTTGCGTACGTCCAGCCGATCAGTACTCTCATTCCAGTCATGGCTGCAATAAAGGCAAGAAAGTAGAAAACCAAGTATCTACCGTGAGGGGTGGCTGTGCCCAAGAAATCAATTACCGGGAGGTGCCAAAATCCCCACAGCAGACCCAGCAAGATGCCCGTGGTTAATGGGCTTAGCTGTCGTGACATCTTTGGGAACGCATAGCCTGTCCAGCCGATCTCCTCGAAAAAACCCGCTGGAATCCCAAATCCTATGCCCGCGAGAAAACTGCCGTAAACATTGGCGACACAAAAGTCTTCATGTTGTGAAGAACAATCAGGATCAAGCAAGGTGGAATCAGCAGCGCCGCGTACCAGCGCACTGGAAACCAAATCCGACGCATTCGCAATAACAGGTCTTGAATACCGCTTCGTCCGTCGACTATCCGCGTGAGGACAAATCCGGAGATGCTTGGGCCAAGAAGCATGACGGGAAACATGAGCAGTCCGCTCATTTTCGGAAGAGGTTCACGCTTTAACAGGGCTGGCATGGCGATCAGGCAAGCACCGGCCCAAGAGATCGTGTAAGTCAGCACAAAATAGGCAAGGACTGGTGCCGGGCCAGGCATGTTCACCCTGAGGTGCATAGCTTGCGGCAGAATTCGCTCATTTCACAAAAGCGAACTCAAGCTATACAAATTTTCAACACGAAGTGCCGTGAAAGTCATCAGTCCTGGAGACGTCCAGGTTTAGAGCCATGGCGCCCTCCGGTCCGAGCAGCAAAATCCCCATTTCTCCAAATACCCGCTTGCGTGAAGCGACAGAGATTGGTGCGTGAAATTGGGTGACTTCACTGCATTCCACTCAGTCCTGCCGCGCAGGTTTGCGAAATCAATTCGTAGGCGCTTGCACGACTACTCGACGCGGGTCTTCGAAAAAACGGGCCGTCACAGCTCCAAAGATAAAGCCACCGACATGTGCCAAGTACTCCACCCCGCCCGTCTGTACGCTTGCCACCGTGCCTGCGTGAGCCAGTTGGCTGATGAACCATACTCCGATTAGCAAGGCCGCTGGGATAAACGTGATTCGGACAAAAACGAAGATGAACAAGACCGCCTTGATTCGATCCCGAGGATAGGTAACGAGGAAAGCGCCCATTACCGCTGCAATCGCACCACTTGCGCCGAGGTTCGGGATAGTAGAATGGGGATCAGCCATGACCTGAGCGAACATGGCCACCAAACCTCCCAGCACGTAAAAGACAAGATACCGTCCTCGGCCCATGGCGTCCTCGATCTCAGGAGCAAAGGCCCAGAGGAATATCATGTTGCCGGTAATGTGCGACCAACTGCCGTGCATGAACATCGCCGTCAGAATCGTGATCCAGTGATGGCCAGAGACAATTTGTGCGGGTATCGCCGCCCACCGAGTCACAAATGCTTCCCCGTTCATCAACTCGAGAACAAAGACGAAGGCATTCACGAGGATAATGAAGACGGTGACGAGAGGTATTCGCGCGGGCCGCCGGGACGCATCGCTTAAGGGAATCAATCCACCCATATACATTCCTTATTGCACACCTGGCACAGGCGGACCGACTTTCGACTCCTCACGCCGCCTTGGGAGGTGAGAACGATGCGAGCCTCGCCACAGCCTTTCGCACCGCCAATGCCAACATCAACCGAGTAATGCCACTAAGGGTCATGCTGATGGCGACCAACGTTCCGACCGCCCACTTGCAGCTAGACGGCCACTGCAGGTAGATCATGAGCCCCAATAACAGCGTAACGGCCCCGTCGAACAAAATCCAACTGGATCCTCTCACTGGCCGCATTTTGAAAAATAGGGCAATGTCAAAAATACCTTCAACCAGAAACAGTGACCCAAGCACTAAAGTGAGTGAGGCCACAGCTAACACAGGATGCGCGATCAGGTAAACACCAAATAGCACATAGGCGATCCCCACCAGGAGTTTCCAGAGCAGGCTGCCGGCTCTATGAGCGTGAAATGCAAGAACGAGGTGGACCGCGCCTGCCAAGACGATGAGCCACGCAATGACCGCGTTAACGGCCACGGCGGCAACAGCAGGCGATCCAACCGCCAGCATGCCAAAAACTACGAGTAAAACACCGCACAAGAGAGGATGTAACGGGGCGCCGGCTGTCGGAAGAAGCTGTCGCGAAGGCCCGATCGGAACTTGCGAAGGTTGCCAGAACCACTGCGCTCGGAGTGCTTACCGCATCCATCGCTCACGAAGTCAATCAGCCTCTTTCGGGCATTATCACCAATGCCAGCACGTGCCTGCGGATGCTCTCTGCAGAGCCCCCCAACGTCGATGGCGCTCGTGAGACGGCTCGGCGCACAATCCGCGACGGCAATCGCGCGTCTGATGTGATCACCCGACTGCGCACGCTTTACAGCAAGAAGGATCCTCAGCCGGAATCTATGGACTTGAATGACGCAACCCGAGAGGTAATTTCGTTGTCGCTGAGTGATCTCCAAGGAAACCGGGTCATTCTTCGCCATGAGCTTGCAGATGACCTGCCTCCTGTCACAGGGGACAAAATCCAGCTTCAGCAGGTCGTTTTAAACCTGCTACGGAATGCTTGGGACGCGATGAGCACGGTCGAGGATCACCCGAGAGAGTTAGTTATCCGAACTGAGCAGGATGCCGGGAACTGGGTACGTCTTAGCGTTAAGGATGCGGGAGTCGGCTTTCCACACCAAGCCGCGGACAAACTCTTTGAAGCATTCTATACAACGAAAACTGGCGGTATGGGGATCGGACTCTCGATCAGCCGCTCTATTATCGAAGCCCATCATGGCCATTTGTGGGCGACCGCGAATGATGGTCCGGGGGCTACGTTTTCGTTTGCTATACCTTGCAGAACCCAGACTCTACCGAACGCCCAAACTCGGGCTATGAATGAGAGTAATCCAGCAACGGACGCTGTATGACATGGGACGGGCTTTGCCAGTATCCAACAGAAGCTCAGCCAGGCGCCCAGCGCCTGGGGAGGCGATAATCCACCACTCGGAGGCGGTCCCGCTGACATTTCCAATACGTACCAGCAGCTCAAGCATCTTGTGGGAGAGGACGACACGTCGGACGCGGACTCCCAATTGGAACTGGCACAGGCACAGAAGTTTAAGTTTGGCTACAGCCCAGATCGCCGCTTGAACATTGAGGCAATTCAGTTAACACCAGTATTGCTGGAGGATGATGACTTTTACTTTCATTTGCTAAGCGGCGAGTTGTTTCCTGGCAGCAATCCGATCGCGGACACGACTCCACCTTTCGGTCTTTATCCGATAAATCTGAACCACTTTCCGCATCCATGTCGCAGAAACCCATTCGCGGCATACGCCTTGCAGCAGCCGCGGCGGGCACTGTGGTGTCGCCTCGAGAGCGCATGGGACCGTCGGGTTCATGTACTCCCGCTAACGAGTAGGACATAAAAGGAAGCTGGCGTTCAGATACGTGAGGCGTTCTCCCGAGCTCTCCTGATTCCGGAACAAAGCCCATTCTGTACGATTCTTCGATATCCCGCGTGATCAAGCGCTGCTATTGTCGCCTCCGCGATGCCGCCAGGAGTAGCTGCCTCTTTTAACAGTTTCTTAAGGGACAGGTTGCCCAACTGCCAGGTGGCAATGCCGTCTCCTAGCGCATGCGCAGCGGCCAAAAGCGCGGTTTTGTGATCCAACCCAACGGCCTCCGCAGCTCTCGCCAGTACCGCCAGAGCGTGATAGCCATGACTGCTTGAATAAGTCACCGTGAAAGCGTCAAACTGATTTTCGGGAATCTCCACGACCGCTCCGACGGACGTAAACAAGTTCCGGACAGTTGTTCGCTCCGAAGCGGAGAGGCCACGACCAAAAGTCAAACCCGTCAGTCCACGACCACTACGGCACACAGGACTGGGCATGGCGCGTACCCATCGCACAGGCAAACCTAATCTGGCCTGAAGTCTGGAAAGTGGAATGCCTGCGGCCAGGCTTACCGCCGTCAGCCGGCGACGAAACTGGAGCTCCCCAATTTCGTTCAACAACTCGCGTATGGATTCTGGCCGGACAGCAACGATTAACAAATTGGCCAAGTCGATTGCCCCGGCCAGATCCTCTTTCACGATCACACGATGCTGCCGCTTGAGTTCTTTCAGCTTCCTCGAGTGGCGATCATGTACCACGATGGGAGGTTCGTATCCTGCGAGCCGCAATCCCGCCACGAGCGCGCTCGTAATCCGGCCTCCGCCAAGAAAGACTGTGGTCTTCATGAGAGTTCCACGCAGGCCTGATCGGCGGCTCTCACAAGCATGTCGATATCAGCCTCAGTGTGTGCCGTCGAAATGATCCAGTGCAGGCCATTGGAAGGCGTCATATATATTCCCCGTTCGAGCAGCAGGTGGACAAAGCGCGAATAGAGCTTGGTATCCGCGTACTTGCAGTAGTCGCGATAGTCGCGAATGCCGTCGCTTTTGGTGAAGTAAATTTGGAACATTGGCCCGAAACCTTGAACCACCGCGGTCACTCCGCGCCGACGAAATACCCCTCGTAGGCCAGCGATGGCGGCATCGCCAACTGCGTGCAACCGTTGGTAGAGGTTAGCGGATGACAGGATGTCCAGATTTGCAGCAACCACTTTCATGGTCAAGCGATGTCCGTTGAACGTTCCATAGTGTAGGACCATATGGTCGCTCCAAGTCAGGCGGTCCAGAATGGAGCGTTGCCCTGCAACTGCGCCAATGGGAAATCCCGCACCCAGAGCCTTGCCGAATGTGCTGAGATCAGGCTCGAGGCCGTAATATTCCTGGCAGCCACCGGGGGCGTAGCGAAAGCCCGTCACGACTTCGTCGAGAATCAGCAACGCCCCACAATCGTGCGTCAGTTCGCGCAAGCGCTGCAGGTATCCATCTCGCGGCAAAATGCAACCCATATTGGCCATGATCGGCTCTGTGATCACTGCGGCCAGTTCGTGGCCGTGTCGTGTCAAAACAGCCTCGAGCGCGGCCACATCGTTCCACGGCGCTAGCACGACATCGTCGAAGGTTGAAGCGGTGATGCCTTCAGAGTCTGGAAGGCGCGCGGGTTCCTCGACTGGGCCCAATAGCTCCGGAGGATGACCATGTGCGTTCAGGAGGAAAGGATCGTACCAGCCGTGATAGTGCCCTTCAAACTTGAGGAATTTGCGCCGGCTGGTGTGCGCCCGAGCCAGGCGTAATGCGAGCATCGTCGCTTCGCTGCCAGTGTTCGTGAAGCGCACAACCTCGGCGGAGGGGACCATGCGGCAAAAACGCTCCGCCGCCTCAACCTCCGCCGGCGTGGCCGTAGCGAAGTGCGATCCCTCCGCCATCGCATCCGACACATTTTTCACCAGCCTGGGGTGAGCGTGCCCTTGGATGAGGGCTCCGAACGACATCATGAAGTCAATGTATTCATTGCCATCCGCATCCCACACGTGCGAACCATGCCCTCGTTCCAGCATGATGGGGCCGGGTGCGTACACGGACGAGCCACGCGAAGGCGAGTTCACTCCTTCCACCAGGCACCGCTGTGCGCGTGCAAACCACTGTTGCGAGGAAGTGCGGTTTCGCGTCTCGCTTCGTTGTGGCATGTCGGACTGATCTTATATCCGTTTCGCCTCCGCTCGTGCAGCCTCAGTCTGCGATGCCACCGCCATCGACCACCAGCGCCGCACCCGTCATGAACGAAGAATCATCCGAGGCGAGAAACAATGCACTCTTGGCGATCTCGTCCGTGGTACCGATGCGCCCCAAGGGACGGGTAGAGCATCCTGCCAGATAATCATCCCACTTCAAACCGCGCATGCGCGCGTCTTCAGGAAGCATCGGTGTGTCGACATCGCCCGGACAGATACAATTGACGCGAATGCCCTGCTGTCCGTGATCGATGGCCATTGCCTTGGTCAACAGCACAACGCCACCCTTCGAGGCGCAGTAGGCGACCGCCGCGTCCCCACCCGCGATGCCCCACCCGGAACTATTATTGATAATCACGCCTTTTCGCTGCGCAATCATGTGCGGCAATGCAGCCTTCGACATCAGAAAAGTACCCTTTAGATTGACATCCATCTGCAGGTCCCACTCTTCCTCGGTGCAATCGACGACGGTGTGCGGAACGAAAACACCGGCGTTATTGAACAATATGTCCAGGTCTTTATGTACCCTCATCGTTTCCGCAACGGCATGGTTGCACTCTTCCGCGTTCCGCACATCCGCGCGAATAAAGACCGCCTTCCCCCCCTGCTTGACGATGCCCTCCGTAACGGCAAGCCCGCGCTTCTCGTCACGACCCGTTATGGCCACCTTTGCGCCTTCTCGTGCAAAAAGAATTGCGGTGGCTTCGCCGATCCCCGACGTACCACCTGTGATCAGTGCGGTTTTGTTTTCCAATCGCATGGTTTTTACCCCGATCCCGCCAGGCCCCCGCCATCCACTACCAAAGCGGCACCAGTCACAAACGCCGACCCGTCACTGGCGAGATATAGAGCGGCTTGCGCAATCTCCTGCGGCCTGCCCACACGACCCAGGGGGCGGTTAGCCGACTCCGACAGGAATCTATCTTCCGGTTCGCCCAGTTGTCGGGCCTCGCTGCGCAGCATTGCAGTATCGGTGTCGCCGGGACAGATGCAGTTCACGCGAATATTCTGTCGCCCGTGATCTATCGCCATGGCCTTGGTCATGAGCACGACCGCGCCTTTCGAGGCGCAATAAGCCGCGGCGCGCGCTCCACCCGCGAGACCCCATCCCGAAGCAGTGTTGATGATCGACCCACCTCCGGCGAGAACCATAATCGGGATAACTTCGCGGCACGTCAGGAAGATGGACTTGGCATTGACCGCCATCACCGCGTCCCAATCCGATTCACTGATCTCGACCACTGAGGCTCGCTTGATAATGCCTGCATTATTGAACAGAACATCGATGCCACCAAATTTGCGGACGCTACGTTCCACTACTCGCTGGCAGTCTGCAGCGCAGCTCACATTGGCCGGTTCAAAGATCGCACGCCCCCCGCAACTAGATATCTCGACTGCCACTTCGTGGCCCTTTTCCTCGTTTAAGTCAACCATGCTCACAGCGGCCCCCTCGCGAGCAAACAGCAGTGCAGTTTCCCGACCAATACCGCTAGCGCTGCCAGTAATAAGGGCCGTCTTACCCTGAAGCATGCCACGCATGTTTCTCCGCCTGACTCAATCGTGCATAAAACTACCGCTTCTGTCGCTTCCGCCACTCTGCCCAACGGGCCCTCTGAGCTGCAGCAATGCGTTTGCGAGCAACAGGCGACATTGTGCGCTTCGTGGCGATTGAAACGACCTTTCCCGTGAACTTCGCCCATCTTGCGCGTTGCGCAGCTGCAATCCGCGCCCGACCTGCCGCGGAGATCCCTTTTCTGCCGGCTCGGTTGTTGCTTATGCCATTCAGTGCTGAAATTGCGTTAGTCACATGTTGGAGTTGTGTACTGAGACGTTTACGCTCCTGGTGTAGCTGATTGATTACCGAGGTGAGATTGGGCATGACCGGATTCTAGCAGGCTGATGAGCCACTCGATTGCTGTACAAACAAAGTTCACTTGAGAGCACGCGCTCGCCTGCGCAGGAATTGACGTCTGTTACTGGTGCGCTCCTCTTTACCGTTGGGTTGGCGGTCGCGCTCGTCCTGCTCAACGCTGTGTCGCCGCGAATGCCCTTTCGACAAACTGCACAATTCGTTGTCTTGCGTCGAATCCGTGCCAGGGTTCTGTCGTAGAACCACCGAAGAGACCCCGCTCCAGCGGAGAATGGTCCTCGCGCGGATATTCTACGAGTTCAACGGCAACTCCCATTTGCCGTAGAGCCCGGTACATTTCCCGTGATTGACCTGGAGGATCAACTGCATCCTCTTTGCCCTGCAAGAGGAGAAAAGGGGTGCTCGCCTTTGACGCGCCGGAGAGCGGGCTCTGTCGCCAGACATCAGCAAAGTGCTCCCACGGTTTGCCGTAAAACCAGCGGTCATACCAGGAGTCCTGTTCGGTGCCATATTCGCTGAATTGATCGATTACGGGGGCGCCGCTCACAATGGCCTTGAAACGGGTAGTCTTTCCTATCGCAAAACCAGCCATCTCGCCTCCGTAGCTGTACCCGATCAGCGCCAGCCGCTCCGCATCGATCGGGTATTGCTTGAGAACGGCGTCCAAACCCCCCATAACGTCGCCATAGTCGCCGCCGCCGAGATCATTCTTGTTGGCAGCTGCAAACTCCGGGCCGCGTCCCGTGCTTCCTCGCGGATTCGGGCGCAGAACAGCCCATCCTCGACCGACTAGAAAGCTGACGAATGGGGAGTAACCGTCATGCCATGCGGCTGTCGGTCCGCCATGAATCAGGAGAATGAGGGGAACGCGTTGACCGCTCGGCTTCTCTGGAAGTTGAAGCAGGCCCTCGATGCTCCGGCCATCTGAATTCCAACGCACTAACTGCGAGCGTGAGGCTTGCACATTGGGCGGAGTCAGAGGCGGAATGGAGAGAGCCCGCGCCGCAGTTGCAAGTGAAGACGTGAAGTACAGGCCATCGGGCTCGGTACTGCCGCTGGCTAAGTACACCCATCCGTTGTGGCGTTCATTGGTATTGAGATCATGCGCCACCGGAGCAGCGAAAGTGATTGGTTCCGGTTTCCCTTTCGAAGCACTGAATCGGGCAAAACCTAACTGCACACTATTTTGGACCGCTTGCAAGACAGTTCCGTCTGCGTCCGGGATAGGAGTCTCGTTGCCAATTGTGTTCTGAAACGCATGACTGAGGTTCCGGACTTTGCCGTCGGCTACCGAGAACTGATAAAGGTCCACGTATCCAGGAGGTGCTTCAGCTTCAGCCTGAGCTAAGAAAGAGATGTTGTTGCCGTCAAGACTCCAAGCCGTACTGCGCGTAGTCGGAGGAAGTGGTAGCTTGGTTGGCTTCTGCAAGTCAGTCGTGAGCACAAGCCAAGTGCTGCGCGCGGGCCCGAGATCGCTGGCGCTGTTCGGTTCTTCGACTTCTGCAAGCAGCCGGTCTGCCTTCGGGTTCCATGAGACGCCGCACAAGTTGGGCGGGACCGCGACGGGTGTTAGTTTGCTGCTGCCAGGTTCAAGCAAGTAGAGCCTCTTTCCGTGCCGCGCATGATCTACCCAGACGGCATCGGCTTTCTCATCTTCCTGCTTTTTCTCGCCGGGCGTCTTTGGATCCTCGGCCCAAATCGCAATCGTCTTCCCATCCGGAGCTATTTTGAACCCAGAAACATTAATGGGAAGCGGTTCTGGATTCTGCGGTGCTTGGTCCGGTTTTGTCTCCGCTCGCGGAGGCAGCGCGTCCGGCAGTGTGGAATTATCTATAGTAGGAAGCACTTTGAGATCAAAGGCAAGCGCCTCACCGCCATTCATCGGAAGCCGGAACAGCTGCGTTTGTTCGCCGCGGTGCGCCCGAAATAGGATGCTGTTCCCGTCCGGCATCCACTGACCCGATTCTTCTCCCCGATACTTCGTATTTTTATCTGCGCCTGGAGGTGAGTAGGTAAGCTGCCGAGGGGGTTTCCCATCAATCTCCACCAACCAAACGTGCGGTCTGCCGCCATGAGCAGTATCGTCACTGATCTGAATCAGTACTTGCCGGCCATCGGGAGATAGCCGGGGTTCGTCCATTGTTCGGTAATGACGTAAGTCTTCGTTGTTCGGGAAGCGCCCTTCATCCGCTGCCCGAGCTTGCAATAAAACGCAGAGTAACAGCGGTAGAACACCGCGAAAATGAAACGGACCGAGTTCCATAGTTTTCCTCTAACCGAACATCTGAGACGACAACCAACAACCTCGCGGTGAGACACCCCCAAGAATCGCGACGCTGGATGATCTCCACGCCCAGTAAGGAACGGTAAGAAAATAAGTTCGTGGCCAGGTGATGGCGGCCTCAATGCTGCATCTTGGAAAGTTCATGAACCCAGGGACAACATTAGCTCGAGAAATAGCGAAGTGCCGTTCCGGCAGCTCCCTGACTCCGATCACGGTTGATTACGTCACCACTTGCGTATTGCAGACCATTGCACGAATCGGCAGTTATATTGTGGGCAGACTATCATTGCGCGCACGCAGGACGCTTACCACCAGCATAAGACTGGGCCCTTACCAAATTTAGTCGCCCGTTCGGGGCTGGTGAGATCGGTGACGTGTACCGAGCGCGCGATCCTAAACTGAATTGCGATGTCGCAATCAAAGCCCCCTCGGTGCAGGCGTTGCTGGATCTCGGGTGCGTACGGAATCCAGGATGAAGAGGCGTACGACCGGGAAGCCGAAGAAGCAGAGACGGATAGGGTGCCTTTCCGGCTTGACCGAAACCGAACAACACCTGCAGAACGGCTATCAGCTTGAGACCGAATCGCTGGGCGCCCATCCGCTGCTGCGCAGGCTCAAAAACAGCGGAGTCGTCCGGCCCCTATATCGGCGACGCGCAATACGGTAAAGGTCTTGCAAGAGCGGAAGGCGACGATCCACTGCGCGTCGTTTGGCATTCTCCCGCCCAACTGCCCATCCTCGCACGCAGTGCCGGATGAGATTGCCCGTCGTTGCTACTGGCCCTTCACCAGCGAGCAGTGGGTCGCAGCTGACTTCCATGTGCCGGAATCGCTGACCCAGGTGTCACTGCAGATCACTGAGCGGGCGCGATGCGTGCCGTTGATCTCTGCATCATAAGTGAACTTGTAATGGGCCACGGCCGTATTCGAGCCGAACGTCGCAACATGCACGTCACTGATGTTGCCGCTCTTCCACTTGCTGGTCTTATTCTGCAGGTCTTTGATGAATTCCTCCTTGGTCTGCCATTGACCCCAGCTGTGTCCCGCCACGAAGCCATCCGCAAGATTTTGCTGGGCCCACGCTACATCGTTGTTCATTTGTGCCTTTGTGGCGTCCTCCTGCAATTGCTTGATCTGCCGCGCGACATCGCCGGCCTGCGCGTAAACATTGGTGGATAGAGCGACACATCCGAGCACCGTCACCACTGCGATAACAATACTTTTTGTTGTCATGTAGTCGTCTCCCTCCGAGCGCCTGGATTGTACACTAGCCTGATGGCGCGGCTGTGAGTTTCCATCACAGCGACGGAAAACAGAAATTAAACATGGCTGAAAGCTGGGTTTTCGGATTACTTCCGGTTGGTCAACCATCCTCCAGTCTGCGCTTCAGGACGAAGGACGCTGCCGCCACCCAGCACTGGCCTAGTTTAGTTAAGGGAGCTCGGTTCCATTTCTGGGTAGTTACCGATCGAGCGTCAAACGATTGGCTGCGCTTCGGGTGCGGCTCTGTGTTCCGAGGTTCGAATAGTTTCTGGATTGCCCGTCATCCTGGGAGAACTCAAGAAATCCCTGCTCAACTCTTTTTTTGGAGAAGCGAGTGATGCAATCTTTTGCATTCCGATGATGTAAGCTGCCATGGCCATCTAGCGATAACCAACGTGCTTAGACGCTCGGGAAAACTCGGAATGCTGCCGCGATGAGTTTGTGACCCCGCTCCGGTATTACAAGTAAGGATCGACGCCGATCGTCGGCGTCGCTGGAATGGAGGTACACAGTGAACGAGTTCGGTAGCAATGTCGAGAGTCATCGCCGCGAGCTGCTGGTCCACTGTTACCGCATGCTCGGCTCCTTGCCGGACGCCGAGGACGCGGTGCAGGAGACGTTGCTTCGCGCCTGGCGGTATCGCGACAGCCTGAAGGAAGGCGCGCCGCTGCGCCCATGGCTCTACCGCGTGGCTACGAACGCCTGCCTCGATGCCATTGCTCGCGACGAGCGGCGCGCGGTCCTCGCGGCGAGGGCCGCGGCGGACGAGGGCTGGGCCGGA